>Ga0196970_1001103_pt1 | contig 21000 bp, 22 predicted proteins | sample S1v_513CmetaG_FD_148672 | JGI IMG/M metagenome (GOLD analysis project Ga0196970, IMG submission 148672) | Soil microbial communities from Anza Borrego desert, Southern California, United States - S1+v_5-13C | ecosystem: Environmental > Terrestrial > Soil > Desert | place: USA: California...
CTTTATCGACACCTATCAGCGTATTGGCATCGACCTCTTCAAGGAACGCGTCTATGCAGCGAATCATTAAGAACAACGAAGTCGTCGACGAAACCTGGCACCTGCTGCCCAAGGATTTCAACATCGACGAGATCAGCAATTGCGATGATCTGATCGTTCCATTGCAACTGTGGCGCGAGCACAGCCGCATGCTCAAGGCTCGCGACGGCGGTCTGGGCGTCTGGCTGGACGCCGACGAAGAAGCCGAAGAGATCGGTGAAGTGGTCAATGAATTCCAGGTGATTGCCCTGAACTTCCCGGCTTTCACCGACGGCCGCAGCTATTCCAATGCGCGCCTGCTGCGAGATCGCTATGGTTTCAAAGGTGAATTGCGTGCGATTGGCGACGTGCTGCGCGATCAACTGTTCTACATGCATCGCTGCGGTTTCGACGCCTTTGCCATTCGCGCCGACAAAGATCCGTACGAAGCGCTGGAAGGTCTCAAGGACTTCTCGGTGACCTACCAGGCCGCGACTGACGAACCGCTGCCGCTGTTCCGTCGCCGTTAAGCCTCAGGGCTTTTGCTGCGGACATAAAAACGCCGGTCATGTGACCGGCGTTTTTTTATGCCTGCTGGATTACCAGAAACGTTGCTGCGTGAGACGGCTCCACCAGCTCAACAGCACGCGATCGACTGAACCGCTCGCGGCCATGCCGATACGCTCCTGCAGGCTTTTACGCTCGGCGTAGTGCAGGTGATAGACCTCGGCTTTTTTCGCTCGGTCTGCCAGGTATTCGTCGCTGGTCTTCAGTTCATCGACCAGTTGCTTGTCCAGTGCCGCGATGCCGAGCCAGACTTCACCGGTTGCCACGTCATCGATCGCCAGTTGTGGGCGATAGCGGGCGACGAAGTTCTTGAACAATTGATGAGTGATATCCAGGTCTTCCTGAAACTTCTCCCGGCCCTTTTCGGTATTTTCGCCGAACACGGTCAGGGTGCGCTTGTACTCACCGGCAGTCAGCACTTCGAAGTCGATATCGTGCTTCTTGAGCAGGCGATTGACGTTGGGCAACTGCGCAACCACCCCGATCGAGCCGAGAATCGCGAACGGCGCGCTGATGATCTTCTCGCCGATGCAGGCCATCATGTAGCCGCCGCTCGCCGCGACCTTGTCGATGCACACGGTCAACGGCACGCCGGCCTCACGGATACGCGCCAGTTGCGAGGAGGCCAGACCGTAGCTGTGCACCATGCCGCCGCCACTTTCCAGGCGCAGCACGACTTCATCCTTGGGCGTGGCAAGGGTCAGCAACGCGGTGATCTCGTGGCGCAGGCTTTCGGTGGCCGAGGCCTTGATGTCGCCATCGAAATCCAGCACGAACACCCGCGATTTCTTCTCGGGTTTGTTCTTTTGTTTCTTCTCGCCTTTCTCGGATTTCGCCTCGCTCTTGCGCAGCGCCTTGAGCTGATCCTTGTCGAGCAGCGTCTGCTCCAGACGCTCACGCAGACCTTTATAGAAATCGTTGAGCTTGCTGACCTGCAATTGCCCCGCCGACTTGCGCCGGCCCTTGCTGCGCAATGCAGCAAAACTGGCCAGCACCACCAGAATGGCGATCACCAGCGTGACAGTCTTGGCCAGGAAGCTGGCGTATTCGGTGAAAAACTCCACAGAGACTCCTTAGAACAGTGCGTGGTTTTACGGCACACGCGGGATGGCCCCAGCATACCCATGCGTCGCCTTGTCGACCAGTCGTGAAACCTTCGGCAACACCCCTGTAACGGGCATTTCAAACAAGCGTATGTTTTTTCATTGACAGCTAACCGCCATCCCCATAACCTCGCCAAACCTTCAACGTACCGGGAAGACGCGGACGTGGGCAGCATCTACTTGATTCGACATGGCCAGGCCTCCTTCGGTGCAGACGACTATGACGTGCTGTCGCCGACCGGCGTGCGCCAAGCTGAAATCCTCGGTCAGCATCTCGCTGAACTGGGTATTCGCTTCGATCGCTGCCTCGCCGGTGACCTGCGTCGCCAGCAACACACCGCCACTAGTGCACTGGAGCAATTCAGCGCCAAAGGCCTGTCGGTGCCGATCCTCGAAACCGACTCCGCGTTCAACGAATTCGATGCCGACGCGGTGATCCGCGCCCTGCTCCCGGCGATGCTGCCGGAAGAACCCGAAGCGCTCGACATCCTGCGCAACGCCGCGCAAAACCGTGGCGAGTTCCAGCGCATTTTCGCCCTGATCATCGAGCGCTGGCTGGCCGGCACCTACGACACCCCTGGCCTTGAAAGCTGGCAGGGCTTCGTCGAACGCGTACGCGCCGGGCTCCACCGGATTCTCGATCTGGCTCAAAAGCACCAGACCATCGCCGTGTTCACTTCCGGCGGCACCATTACTGCCCTGCTCCACCTCATTACGCAAATGCCTGCGAAACAGGCCTTTGAACTGAACTGGCAAATCGTCAACACCTCGCTCAACCAGCTGAAGTTCCGTGGTCGCGAGGTGGCCCTGGCTTCCTTCAACAGTCATGCACATCTGCAACTGTTGAAGGCTCCGGAACTCATCACTTTCCGCTGAGTACCGGACAACTGTGACCCTTGCTGTAACACCAGCACCATTACCCAAGAAAGGATCGAACCATGACCTCCGTAGCTGATGCCGTAAAAGCAATGCAAGCCAAGTTCAACCCAGCCGCCGCTGCCGGTCTGGATCTGGTCTTCGGTTTCAACATCACCGACGAAGACAAGCAGTACGCACTGATCGTCAAGGACGGTACTTGCGACATCCAGGAAGGCGAAAACCCGGATGCCAACTGCACGCTGGTACTCGACAGCCAGACCCTGAAAGACATCGTCAGCGGCGAAACCGACGGCATGCAGGCATTCATGGGCGGCAAGCTGCGCGTTGAAGGCGACATGATGCTGTCGATGAAACTGTCCGAGCTGTTCCCTTCGTAAGAAGCGGCTTGGTTATCTGCAAATCCCGTCCCTTGTGGCGGGATTTGTCGTTTCAGCGCCCGGCTTGTGTCTGGTAGTTGAGCGTCTGCTCAGCTAGCAGCCAAATCCTTCAACAATCGTGTATCCAGACCAAACCGCTCCTGCGAAACCATCCTGAATTGCCCCTCTGCCAGATCGCAGCTCACCAGCAAGTTCCAGGAATGGCGAGTTGCCACCGAGGGCACCAGTACGAACGGGTGCTCGGCCAACAAGGCGTCGGCGAATCGGCGCTGATTGGGCGAGGTTTTCATTGGGTGCAGCCAATGCGGATTGGGCACTTCTTCCGGTTGCACGATTCTGACGCTGGCTTCGTGGATGACCTCAAAACAGGTCAACACATGAGGCTCCTCGTCCAGCGCATCGAACCCGCCATGGGCGGCCACTTCGAGGATCGCCGTGGAGGGGTCGACTGACGCATATACCACGCGTCGCCCGGGTGTATTCCAGCGGCCGCCACGGCGATTCGAACCCAGGCCGCGATCCCACGTATCGCTGTACATCTCGCGATCCAGTCGCCAGGCGTACCAGCGTTCATCCCAGGGCAAGGGATTCATTGATAAACCCCGTATTTGATCTGGTTCAGATATTCCTCGACCATCCTGAAGCCCAATGCGTGCCCGACCAGATCGAGCGGAACATGGCCGTAGAAATAGGTCGCAGATTGTTGCAGCCACGACTCGGCCTTGGCCTGGCGTGCGAACACTTCGGTGGCCAATTCCAGCGCAGCGGCGTATTGGTACGCGATGATGCTCTGCGGCGTGTCCAGGCGCACCGACGTGCCCTCTTTGAGCAGGCGCCGCACGGTTCTGACCGACCTTCCGGTGATGTGTTTGACCAGATCGCCACGCTGATAGAGCTCGCTGGAGGCGAGCATGTTAATGACGTCGTGCAGTTCAAACCCTTCGGTTGTGCAGCGCAGAATCAACATCGGGTCGTCGCCAGTGTCCTGCCCTCGCAGCAATAACTCGACCGGCTTGCCCTCGAGCTTCTTCAAGCCCGTAAGCCGGGGCGCTTTGGCAGCGGGCATGGCGATGTCCTCCGAGGGGCATCTGGCGCGATCGTCGCGCCAGTAATGGCGAGGGGAGTAAGCCGGTGTGTGGCTTTCAAGCAGCGGAATTCGCATAGTGCCGTCCTTTGTCTGGGTTCCGAGCGATCGTGCGCTCGGTGACTTCAATGTCGGGACTGATGCTATAGGCCAGGCGTCCGACAACCAACCTGAAAAAGTCGTCAGAAATATCCCCTCATCTGCTGGAAACAGGCCCGTTTTCGTAGGAACTGAACGAAACGCCATGCTCGGCGGTGACTGCATTTGCCCTCACCCTGGCCCTCTCCCACAGGAGAGGGAACTGTCAGTCCCCTCTCCCTCCGGGAGAGGGTTAGGGGTGAGGGCTTTTTTGTCCGTACAATGCGCCATCTGAAAACACCGGCCCACCCATGGACATCGATCTCGCTCGCACCTTTCTGGAAATTGTCCGCCATGGCAGCCTCGCCGCGGCGGCGCAGAAGCTGTTTGTCACGCAGACGGCAATCACCGCGCGGGTGCAGAAGCTGGAAAGCCAGCTCGGCAGCACGCTGTTCGTGCGTAACCGCGCCGGGGCGAAGCTGACGCCCAACGGCGAGGCCTTCGTGGTCTATGCCAATCAACTGGTGCAAACCTGGGAAGCCGCACGCCGCGACCTGCCGCTGCCCGAGGGCTATCACAACGTGCTGCACATCGGCGGCGAAGTCAGCCTGTGCAACCCGTTGATGCTCAGTTGGGCGGCGGAACTGCGCGAGAAGATCCCCGGTCACGCCCTGCGCATGGAAATCCGCGACGGTGAAAACCTGCTGCGCCAGCTCGAACTTGGCGTGCTCGACGCAGCCCTGGTCTATCAACCGGAATACTGGCCGGGCTTGCAGGTCGAGCAAGTGCTGGAAGAAAAACTGATTCTGGTGCGCGCGCCCGATCGTCCGGATCCCTACGTGTACATCGACTGGGGCCCGGACTTCCGCCGCCAGCACGACGCCGCGCTGCCGGAAAAAGCCAAGGCGCCGCTGAGCTTCAATCTCGGCCCGCTGGCCCTTCAATACATCCTCGAACACGGCGGCAGCGGCTACTTCCGGACCCGTGTGGTGCGCACCTATCTGGAAACCGGTGCGCTGGAGGCAGTGACCAAAGCCCCGGAATTCGGCTACCCGACCTACCTCGTCTACTCACGCGACCGTGACTCGGCTACCCTGCAGCAAGCCTTCGACCTGCTGCGCGAAGTGATCCGCACCGATGACGACTGGTCGCAGCGCTGGAATCCGTTGAGCTGACGCCGACGCTTTACACCGGATGATGGCGCAACTGCCATCAAGGTCGAGCCTGCACGAATGGCCGGATCGGCTACTCTGCCGGGTATCACAACGATACCCGCAGGTGAGGCAGTGAGGCAGACCACCGAGATGTTCCGCGAGCGCTACCGCGCGGCCGTTCATCCGCGCTACAACCCGTGGCTGCATGGTGGGTTTGTGCTGGTGTTTGGTGTGCTGGCGATTGCCGGGTTCTGGAGCGGCGTGCAGCAGGTCAGCCCGCTGGAATGGCTGACGGTGCCGGTGACTCTGCTGTTGTTCAACTTCGGCGTGTACATGGTTCATCGTCATCTCGGCCACCACAAAAAGGCCTGGGCAAGAATGTTCTATGCCCGCCATGCCGGCGATCACCACAGTTTCTTCACCCCGGGCCACATGAGCTACGACAGCGCGCGCGACTGGCGGGTGATTCTGTTTCCGGCGTGGCTGGTCGTGATTCATACGCTGCTGATCACCCTCCCGCTGTGGTGGTTGCTGGCACAGGCCAACGCCAACGTCGCGGGGCTGTTCGGCGGCTGCATGGTGCTCGGCTATTTGATGTATGAGTTTTTTCACGCCTGTGAACATCTGCCCTCACATCATCCACTGGCGCGCCTGCCGTGGATTCGCCAGATGCGCCGCCTGCATGAACTGCATCACCGTCGCGAGCACATGCAAGCAAGCAATTTCAACATCGTTGTGCCGCTGATGGATTACCTGTTCGGCACGCTTTATCGCGAACCTGAAGACACCCTTCCAAGCCATTCGAGATTGCCCATGACCCGCATGCAGCACCAGATCGATATCGCTGGCGACACGGTTGCCGTCCTCGCCTATGCCGCCAGCGTCAGTCGCTGGCCGGAGTGGCATCCCTCGTCACTGAAAATCGACGCCGCACAAGGGCCGCTGCATGCCGGCTCGCGTTTCGAGGAGGACATCAACGCCGGCGGGCGCAGCGGCCATTTGCGCTGGGAAGTCACCGAGTACCTGCCGGGCCGCCGCTGGTGCGCGCGGGCGCAGGGTGATCAGGGCTTGTCGTTGCACCTCACCTATGAATGCAGCGCCGAGGCTGGCGCGACGCGATTCGTGCGTACGCTGGATTATCGTTTCGACGGTTTCGCCCTGCGCATCGCCAATCGCTTGCTGCTCAAGCGGCGTATCGAGCGCGAGTCCGCCGCGTCATTGCTGGCGTTGCGCGACATGGCCACACAGTACCTGGCCTCAGCGAGGACGCACGCGTGAAGCTACGACATGGATTGTCATTGCTGGTTGTCATCGTTATCGGTTTTCTGTTGTTGATGCCGACCCGCGTCGAACCACTGGCCTGGACCCCACCGCCAGCACCGTCGCTGAAAGAAGGCATCTACGCCGACAACCAGAAACTCAAAAGCGCGGTAAAGGTCGGCCCGAGCGATATCGAAGGGCCGGAAGCATTACTGCTGGAAGACGATTACCTCATCACCGGCCTGCATGACGGCCGACTGATCCGCACCAGCCTCGACGGCCAGGAGCGCAAAGTGCTGGCTGACACCGGTGGACGTCCGCTGGGCCTGGCGCGGCATCCCAACGGTTTGCTGGTAATCGCCGATGCGGTCAAGGGGTTGCTGTCCCTCGACGCGCAAGGTCGCTTGATTCCATTGAGCACCGAGGCCAACGGTCTGGTCTTCGGTTTCACCGACGACGTGGCGATCGACAAATCCGGGCATTACGCCTACTTCAGCGACGCCTCCAGCCGCTGGGGCTATGGCCACGACGGCGAGGCGATCATTGAGCACGGTGCTGACGGGCGTTTGCTGCGCTACGACTTTCAGACCGGCAAGACCAGCGTGTTGCTGGACAAATTGCAGTTCGCCAATGGCGTAACTCTCGGCCCGGATGACGCCTATGTGCTGGTCAATGAAACCGGCGCCTACCGCATCAGCCGCTATTGGCTAAGCGGACCGCAAGCCGGCACCCATGATGTATTCATCGACAACTTGCCGGGGCTACCGGATAACCTCGCGTTCAATGGCAGCAATCGTTTCTGGGTGGCCTTGTATGCGCCGCGCAATGCCTTGCTCGATGGCACCGCCGAGCATCCGTTCGTGCGCAAGATGATCGTTCGGGCGCTGACCGTGCTGCCCAAACCGGTGGAGAAGCGCGGCTTTGTGCTGGGGCTGGATCTGCAGGGCAAGGTGATCGCCAATCTGCAGGATGCGAGCAGCGGTAATTATTCGCCGATTACCACGGTGCGCGAGTATGGGGAGTGGTTGTATTTCGGCTCGTTGAGGGCGCGGCATATGGCGCGGATGCCGTTGGAGGCGGCTCTGAAGTGAGCCCTCTGGGTCCATGTTGAATGGACTGGCGCTATCGCTGGCAGGCTAGCTCCCACAGGGGTTTTGTGTACTACGAAGAAACCTGTGGGAGCCAGCCTGCTGGCGATAGCGGTTGTCAGTTGCTGGACCTGTCGAACTTCTCGGGATCTTCATCCTCGGGCAATTCTTCCACGGGTTTCTCGGGACGCGCGGTGGTGTGCGCCGGGCTGTTCGGTTCGGGACGGGTTGGAATCGGGTCGAATCCGCCCTGCTCCTCACTGGGAAATTTGGGGTCGTTCATAAGGCACCTCGCCAAGAGTCGGGTTTGGAGGACTCTGAATATTCGAGGTGCCATTGCCGAGGGTCGTTCCGGTCAGTCAGTGACCGCCGGTCGGCGACTTATTGGCCCGTCAGCGGTTGCCCGGCCAATTGGGCGACGATCTGTTCCTTGACGATCACACGCTTCTCTTTGAGCTTTTTCAGCTCGTCGTCAGTGGGGGCGTCGGACTGGGCGTTCTCGGCCTCGACGACCGCTTTATCGACATCGAAATACTTGTTGAGCAGCGAATCCAGCTTCGGATCCTCGGAGCGTTTTTGCTCGATCTCTTCCTTCTTGCAACCCAGGTCCTGATACAGATCATGTGAAACCGGCATGAAACACCTCCATCAATTGATCGACAACCAACGCGACCGATGCGCTGGTTCGTTATCAGCATGGCCTCACCCGCAGGCGTCTGTCGACACCCTGTCAGACCAGCGGTTGCCGTTCGTCGCCCTGTCGTAAATGCGATAAAACCTTTGGCGGGTGTGTTCGCTCCATTGGTTAACGCTCACAAAAACCTGCGTGGAGATACCCAATGGACGGATTCAACCTGCGTCATCTCGCTCTGGCTGTTGCACTGTCTGCCGGCATGGGCAGCGCCTTTGCCGCGACTGACAATGACTTTGTCGATAACGCCGCCGCCGGTGGCATCGCCGAAATCGAAACCAGTCGCCTGGCCCTGGAAAAAAGTCAGTCCGCAGACATCAAAGCCTTCGCCAACCAGATGATCACTGATCACAGCAAGGCCAACGATGAGCTGGCGGCGATTGCCAAAGCCAACGACATCGAGGTTCCTGACACCACGACCCTGACCAAACAGGCCAAGGCCAAGATTCTCGACATGCGCGACGAATCCTTCGATGCGGCCTATGCCAACAATCAGGTCATGGCGCACCAGGAAACCATCGAGCTGTTCAAGAAACAGGCGAACACCGTGACCGATGACAAGGCCAAGGGTGCGACTGAACTGAAAGCTTTCGCGCAAAAGATGCTGCCTGCGCTGGAGAAGCATCTGACCCATGCCAAAGAGCTGCAAGCCAAGTATCCGAGCAAATAAACGCCCGGACGATAAAAAGCCGCATCCATGGATGCGGCTTTTTTTTGGGTGCGGCGATCAACCCCCGTCGGTGTCGATGTCGGCATCCGTGCTCTCGCCCGGCGCAGGTCTGTCCGGATCGGGCTTGAAGCCGGGGCTGAAGTCGTTGCTGTTATCGTTGTGATGCTGCTTCTGATCGACCTCGGCAGCAGCGCTGTCCGCCTGTCCTTCTTCAGCCGGCGCGGGGGTATTTTGCCCTGGTGTTTGCGGGTCGATGGCCGGGTCGTTGCGATTGATCGATTCCGCGGACTGATTTTGCGTTTGCGGCGCTTGCTCGTTCATATCCACCTCATTCATAGTCCTGCCTCCTTCTTCCAGCACGACTGGAAAACGTCGGGCATGCAGATTCGAAGCCTGACGCCGTAGATTCGTTCAAAACATCGTTGCCTGCTGCCACGCCGACTAGAGTTACCGGGGCGTTCGACGCGGCAGGCAGAAAAATTCACCGCTGGATGAACAACTATTTCAAGCGGCAAATGTCAGTCAATTCGCGCCGGCCATTTCGCCACGCCGGCCCCTTACGTAACGGAGCGACACGCACATGGCAGCCCTGCAGAACAGCACAGTCGAAGCAATCAAGAACAACCAGACTCAACTGTTGAACGAATGGACCAAACGCCTCGAAGCCAGCGGCGCGACGCGCAATCTCAAAGAACATGACATCGCACAGCAAACCCGCGACTTGCTGGGCCTGCTGCTGGCCGGCCTGGAAAATGGCAACGGCAGCAAGATCGCCGCCGCCGGCTGGGAAGACACCCGTCAGTTCCTTGAAAAGCTCTCGCAAAGCCGCGCCCTGCTCGGCCAGGATTCCCAGCAGACCGCCAACTTCATCTTCGCGTTGAAGGGCCCGCTGTTCGCCCTGCTGCAAAATCATTATCAGGATCAGCCGGCACTGCTGGCCGAGCAATTGCTGGAAATTTCCGAACTGATGGACACGGTCGGCATGCACACCATCGGCACCTTCCAGAAATCCCGCGAAGCAGTGATCAAGCGTCAGCAGGAAGAGCTGCTCGAACTGTCGACCCCGGTGGTCAAGTTGTGGGACGGCGTCCTCGCCCTGCCAATGATCGGCACCCTCGACTCGCAGCGCACGCAAGTGGTGATGGAATCGTTGCTGCAACGCATCGTCGACACCGGTTCGGAAATCGCCATCATCGACATCACCGGCGTGCCGACTGTGGACACCCTGGTCGCCCAGCACTTGCTGAAAACCGTCACCGCGATTCGCCTGATGGGTGCCGACTGCATCATCAGTGGCGTGCGCCCGCAGATCGCACAAACCATCGTGCACCTGGGCCTGGACCTGCAAGGCGTGGTCACCAAAGCCAATCTGGCCGATGCATTGAAGCTGGCCCTGACACGCCTGGGCATCACCCTCGGCAAAGCGGTCTGACCGATGGAACGTATTCCGATTCTTCAAATGGGCGATCTGCTGCTGGTGACCATTCAGGTCGACATGCATGACCAGCTCGCCCTGACCCTGCAGGACGATCTGTCCGAACGCATCAGTCGTACCTCGGCGCGCGGCGTGTTGATCGACATTTCCGCGCTGGACATGGTCGACTCGTTCATCGGGCGCATGATCGGCACGATTTCCGGATTGTCGAAAATCATGGATGCCGAAACCGTGCTGGTCGGCATGCAACCGGCGGTGGCGATCACCCTCGTTGAGCTGGGCATGACCTTGCCCGGCGTCAGCACCGCGTTGAACGTCGAGCGTGGAATGAAACTGCTGCAGGATCGAGTGCGCCTGCAATGACCGTGCGCAGCAGTGGTACTCAACCCATTCTCATTGAACAGGACGTAGTGCTGGCCCGCCAGACCACGCGCAAGCTCGCCACTGAATGCGGCATGCGCCTGATCGACCTGACCAAACTGGTGACCGCCGTCAGCGAGTTGGCGCGTAACACCATGGTCTACGGCGGCGGCGGCGACATGGACTGGCAGATCCTCGAGGAAAACGGCCGGGTCGGCTTGCGTCTGACGTTTCGCGATGAAGGCCCGGGCATCCCCGACATCAAACTGGCGATGACCGACGGCTGGACCTCCGGCAGTGGCCTGGGCCTTGGCCTGACCGGTGCCAAGCGGCTGGTCAATGAGTTCGAACTTGACACTGAGCCCGGCAAAGGCACGCGCATAACGATCACCCGATGGACATGAATATTGCCGGGTCGTTGACCCAGGTTTTGCCGATCGAGGACAGCAGCCAGATCGGCCACGCGCGGCGCACCGCGCAGAAACTCGCCGAGCAGCATGGTTTCGATGAAAACGATGCCGGCCGTGTCGCACTGGTCGCGACGGAACTGACCAGCAATGTGCTCAAGCATGCCCAGCGCGGTGAGTTTCACCTGCGGGTACTGGCGCGACCGGGCAACGGCTTCGGCATCGAAATGCAGACAGTAGATCGGGCCCAGGGTTTTGATCTCGATGCGTGTCTGGCCGATGGCTTTTCCACCGGCGGCACACAAGGCATTGGTCTCGGGGCGGTATCTCGGCAGACCGACGCGTTCGATGTCTACGCTGACCACCGTGGCGCCGTGCTGTTGGCGCGGATCTTCCCTCGCAGTGATCGTCAGGCGGATATCCGTTTTGGCGTCAGCCAGCATTCGCTGCATGCCGATCCTGCGTGCGGCGATGTCTGGCACCTGACGTATGAAGCGTCGCGGATCAGCGCGCTGGTGATTGACGGCCTGGGTCATGGCGAAGACGCCGAACGTGCAGCTTTGGCCGGGGCCCGGGCGTTCGCCCGAGCGCCGTTTGCCGATCCGGTGATGTTGATGGAAGATCTGCATCAAGACATGCTCGGCACCCGCGGCGGCGCCGTAGCGTTCGCCCAGTTCGACAGTCAGCGCAATGGCCTGACGTTCGCCGGTGTCGGTAATATCGGTGCCAGCCTGCTGGACCCGGAAAAATCGCGCGGCCTGGCCTCGCACCCCGGCATCGTCGGTGCTCAATACCGAAAAGCCAAACCTTTTGACTATGCTCACGTGAACGGACATTTATTGATCATGTACAGCGACGGCTTACAGTCCCGTTGGAACCTGAAAGACTACCCCGGCCTGGTGCATCGCCATCCCGCCGTGATAGCCAGCGTGTTGCACCGCGACTTTTGTCGTGGCCGCGACGACGTTACGGTGCTGGTCGTCGCGCTGGAGGCCAGCCATGGCTGAATCGACCGATTTGAGCCACGCCGAACAGCTTGCGCTCATCGACCAGTTGCAGCGCGAAACCAGCGCGCTGCGCGAAGAACTCGATGAAACCAATCAGGGTGTGCTGGCGCTGTACGCCGAACTCGACACCCAGGCCGAAGAGCTGCGTCAGGCGTCGGATCTGAAAAGCCGTTTCCTGTCGTACATGAGCCACGAATTCCGCACGCCGCTGGGTTCGATCCTGAGCATCAACAGTTTACTGGCCGACGAACTCGACGGCCCGCTCAGCCCGGAACAGCACAAGCAGGTGGCGTTCGTCAGCACCGCTGCCCGCGAACTGAGCGACATGGTCGATGACCTGCTCGATCTGGCAAAGATCGAGGCTGGACGCATCACTATTTCTCCGGCCTGGTTCGACATGTTCGACCTGTTCTCGGCCCTGCGCGGGATGTTCCGGCCGATCGTCGATGCCTCGGCGGTCGACCTGATTTTCGAAGAACCGCGTGGCCTGCCGCGCCTGTACACCGACGACAAGAAGCTCGGGCAGATTCTGCGCAACTTCATCTCCAACTCGCTGAAGTTCACCACTCGCGGTGAAGTGCGAGTGTCGGCGCGCATGGAAGGCGAAGACCGTGTGCGCTTCGCCGTCAGCGATACCGGCATCGGCATCGCGGCGGAGCTGCATGACACCCTGTTCGAAGATTTCTCTCAAGTCGATTCGCCGTTGCAGAAACGCCTGCGCGGCACCGGTCTGGGCCTGTCACTGTGCAAGCGTTTCGCCGCGTTGCTGGGCGGCGAAGTCGGCGTCGAAAGTACGCCGGGCGTCGGCTCGACGTTCTTTGTCATCATCCCGCTGGCGATCGCTCTGGAGAACGTCGATGAATCGTGACATCCGCCTGTTGATCGTCGATGACAACGTTGCCACCCGTTATGCGCTGCGCCGGCGCCTTGAGCGCCACGGTTATACGGTGCTGGAAGCCGGCACCGGCAGCGACGGGCTGGCCCTGATCGAGAGTGAAGCACTCGATGCGTTGATCCTCGACGTCAACCTGCCGGACATGAGCGGTTTCGATATCGTTCGCCTGCTGCGTGCCGACCCGCGTACGGCGCTACTGCCAGTAATCCACGTGTCGGCGGCATCGATCCAGACCGGCGACATCATCACCGGCCTAGACGCGGGCGCCGATGCCTATCTGATTCACCCGGTCGACCCCGACGTGCTGCTTGCCACCCTGCGCACCTTGCTGCGGGTACGCGACACGGAAAACGCCTTGCGCGAAAGCGAGGCGCGCTTTCGCGAAATCTTCGCCAACGTCTCGGCGCCGATTGCGGTGCTCGATGCCAGCCTCAAAGTGCATGAGTGCAACCATGCGTTCGCCCAACTGATCGTCGACAACCGTAACCCGCTGGCCCTGCAGGAATGCTTCGCCGAGGATCAATCGACGATCCTTGACGAATTGCGTATGCGCCTGGTGGACGGCGAGCGCTGGAAAGGCACGCTGAACATGAGCGTGCAGGGTGAGATTCGCGAAACGCAGTGGCAGATCTCGCCCTATCGCACGCCGGAACTGAGCCTGGTGTTCGTCGAGGATGTCACCGAGCACCGCCACCGTGAGCGCTCGCACCTGGCGCAACTGGACGACACCACCACGCAACTGGCCAAGGAAGTCGCCGAGCGCGTGCGCGCCGAAGCGCAATTGCTGCAAGTGCAGAAAATGGACGCCTTGGGCAAACTCACCGGCGGCATCGCCCACGACTTCAACAACCTGCTGACCGGGATCATCACCAGTCTGGAACTGATTCAGAAGCGCATCGCCGATGAGCGTCTGGACAAAGTCCAGTTCTATACCGAAGCCGCGCTCAACTCGGCGATGAGCGCGGCCTCGCTGACCCATCGCCTGCTCGCGTTTGCCCGTCAGCAACCGCTCGACACGCGGCCGGTGGACATCAACGAGCACGTTCGCTCGCTTGAAGAGCTGCTCGTGCGCACCATCGGCGAGCGCATCACCCTCAAGCTGGAACTGACCAATAAACCGGCGATTGCCCTGGTCGACCCGGTGCAGCTGGAAAGCGCAGTGCTGAACCTGGTGATCAACGCCCGCGATGCCCTGCCCTCGGGCGGCAATATCTGGGTGAATACGTACGCCGCCTATTCCCATGGCGATCCGAATCTGGCCGATGGCGCGTACGTGGCCCTGTCGGTGCGTGACGATGGCACTGGCATCGAACACAACGTGATCGACAAAGTGTTCGAACCGTTCTTCACCACCAAACCGCTGGGTCAGGGCACCGGGCTGGGCCTGTCGACGATTTACGGTTTTGCCCGCCAGTCTGGCGGTGACGCGCACATTCGCAGCGTTGCCCGGCGTGGCACTGAAGTGACCATCATGCTCCCCGGCACCAACGACCCGACCGGGGCCGACACACCGGCGCCCTTGCCCGACGCCACAGGCAGCGGCGAGCACGTGCTGATCGTCGAAGACATGGCCACGGTGCGGTTGTTCGTCACCGAAGTGCTGGAAGATGCCGGTTATCGTTGCACTCAGGCGGTCGATGTCGAATCGGCGCTGGAGCGTTTGCAGAATGATCCGTCAATTCAATTGCTACTGACCGACGTCGGCCTGCCGCGCATGAGCGGGCGGGAACTGGCCGATGTCGCCCGCGGCTGGCGCGAAGGCTTACCGATCCTGTTCATGACCGGCTACGCCGAAACCGCGCTCAACCGCCAGGTGTTCCTTGGCACGGGCATGGACATGCTGGTCAAACCGTTCCAGATCAACGAACTGCTCGACAAGGTTCGCCGCACGCTGGATGGGGCCTGATCTGACGCTATCGCTGGCAAGCCAGCTCCCACAAAAATGCCGGACAGGCCACAATCCTTTGTAGGAGTGAGCCTGCTCGCGATTGCGGCTGATCAGTCAGATCATTTTCACCTGACACAACGCTATCGCGAGCAGGCTCACTCCTACAGGGGATGCGTCGTCTGCGCGGTAGCGCAGGGAACCGCCAGCAATATCGCCAGTTATCGGCTCAAGGCACGGGCAAGAAACGCCGCCGTTTTGCTTTTCTTGCTGGCGGCGACTTTTTGCGGGGTGCCGGCGGCGACGATTCTGCCGCCCTGATCCCCGGCGCCCGGGCCGATATCGATCACCCAGTCACTCTGCGCGACCACGCGCATTTCATGCTCGACGACGATCACCGTGTGCCCTGCCGTCACCAGCGTATCCAGTTGCTCCAGCAGCCTGTCGACATCGCGCGGGTGCAATCCGGTGGTCGGTTCGTCGAGCACATACAAGGTCGCGCCGCGCTGGTTGCGCTGCAATTCGGTGGCGAGTTTGATGCGCTGCGCTTCACCGCCGGACAATTCGGTGGCCGGCTGGCCGAGGCGCAGGTAACCGAGGCCGATATCGCGCAGCACTTCCAGCGAACGACGAATCGCCGGTTGCTCGGCAAATACCGCCACCGCTTCATCGACGGTCAGTTGCAACACCTGAGCGATGCTCAAGCCTTGCCAGACAATCGCCAGGGTCTGCGGGTTATAGCGCGCGCCATGACAGGTCGGGCACGGCGCGTAAACGCTGGGCATGAACAGCAACTCGACACTGACAAACCCCTCACCTTCGCAAGTGGCGCAGCGGCCCTTGGCGACGTTGAAAGAAAACTGCCCGGCGTCGTAACCCTCGGCGCGCGCCGCATCGGTGGCGGCAAACAATTTGCGTACGTTATCGAACAGCCCGGTATAGGTCGCCAGATTGGAGCGTGGCGTGCGACCAATCGGCTTCTGATCGACTTGCACCAGACGCTTGATCGATTCCAGCCCCGCCGTGACCTGGCCGCCGCTGATCTGCGGTGCATCGTCTTCGAGGCTGAGTTCTTCCGGCTCGGCCTCCACCGTCGGCCGCCCCAGTTGCGCACCGACCAGTTCGAGCAAGGCCTGACTGACCAGACTCGACTTGCCGGAGCCGGAAACGCCGGTCACCGAGGTAAAACAGCCCAACGGAAATTCGGCACTGAGGTTGTTCAGATTGTTGCGGGTGATGCCCTCGAGTTTCAGCCACGCCGAGGGTTTGCGTGCGGCGCGTGGTGGACGTTGCGCTTCGCCGAACAGATAGGGCCGGGTCTGCGACAACTCGACCTCGGCCAGACCGGCCGGCGGGCCGCTGTACAACACCTGACCGCCCTTCTCGCCCGCAGCCGGGCCGACGTCGATCAGCCAGTCGGCGCGGCGCATGGTCTCGACATCATGCTCGACCACGAACAGCGTGTTGCCATCCGCCTTCAGACGCTGCAAGGCCTCGAACAGCGCCTCGCCATCGGCCGGATGCAGGCCGGCGGAGGGCTCGTCGAGCACGTAAATCACGCCGAACAGCTGCGAGCCCAATTGCGTCGCCAGGCGCAAGCGCTGCAACTCTCCGGAAGACAGCGTCGGCGTGCTGCGCTCCAGCGCCAGATAACCAAGGCCCAGATCGGTCAGGGTGCTGACTCGCTCGAGCAAATCCTCGGCGATGCGCTGCGCGGCAATGCGCTTCTCCAGCGACAGGTTCGGCGTGTGCCGCACATCCGGCGCGCTGGCATGACCGCTGGCGCCGTGGGCCACGCGCTGCTGGCGGGCCTCGCGGGTTTGCGCATGACTGAGGGTGTCGCTGCTTTCTTCAGCCTGCTCCAGATAATCCGCCGCCGCGACCGGGCGCAACACCTCTGCCAGTTGCAGCAAAGGCATCTGCGACAACGCACCGATGTCATGCCCGGCAAACGTCACCGACAACGCCTCACGCTTCAGGCGTTTGCCTTCACACAACGGGCACGGGCTGCCGAGCATGAACTGCGAAACGCGCTTTTTCATCAGCGCACTTTGCGAGTGGGTGAAGGTGTGCAGGATGTAGCGACGGGCGCCGGTAAACGTGCCTTGGTAACTCGGCTCCATCTTGCGTTTGAGGGCGACGCGGGTTTCTTCCGGGGTCAGCCCGGCGTACACCGGAACCGTCGGGGTTTCTTCGGTGAACAGAATCCAGTCGCGCTGCTTTTTCGGCAGTTTCTTCCATGGAATGTCGACATCGATACCCATGGTTACGAGGATGTCGCGCAGGTTCTGTCCCTGCCACGCCAGCGGCCACGAGGCCACCGCGCGCTGGCGGATGGTCAGGTTCGGATCCGGCACCATCAGCGCCTCGGTGACTTCATAAACCCGCCCCAACCCATGACACTCCGGGCAGGCGCCCTGCGGGGTATTCGGCGAAAAATCCTCGGCGTACAACATCGGTTGCCCCGGCGGATAACTGCCGGCGCGCGAATAGAGCATGCGGATCAGGCTCGACAACGTGGTCACGCTGCCCACCGATGAACGCGTACTCGGCGTGCCGCGCTGTTGCTGCAAAGCGACGGCGGGCGGCAGGCCTTCGATGGAGTCGACATCCGGCACGCCGACCTGATCGATCAGACGCCGAGCATAAGGCGCCACCGATTCGAAATAGCGCCGCTGCGCCTCAGCGTACAGGGTCGAAAAGGCCAGCGATGACTTGCCCGAACCGGACACCCCGGTGAACACCACCAAGGCGTCGCGCGGAATGTCGACATCGACGTTTTTCAGGTTGTGTTCGCGGGCGCCGCGAACGCGGACCATGCCGGCGGGCGCTTTGGAGCTGCGTTTGGAAGTCATCGGCCTGCCTTGGTGAAAGGGTGTTCAGCGCTCAACTGCTGAGTACCGAGCGAATCGTCTGCAGCAGCGCTTGCGGACTGTAGGGTTTGCCGAGCAGATGGGTGTCGGGGCTGAGCTGGTGATTGCGCGAAATGATGTCGCGGGTGTGCCCGGACGTGAACAGCACCGCGACCGGCGGCGTCTGCACCTTGGCCCAGGCGAACAGATCGGAGCTCTTGATCAATCCCGGCATGACCACATCAGTGAAAATCAGATCGACTTCAGTGCCTTCAAGCAGTGTCTGCATCGCCACATCGCCATTGCCGGCGGTGACCACGCGATAACCTTCCTCGCGCAACAACTCGACCACCGAGGTGCGCACGGCATCGTTGTCCTCGACCACCAGAATCGTCTCGTTGCCGCCGCTCTGCTGGCGTTGCAGGTTCGGCGATTCGTCGAGGATCGGGCGCAGACTGCGCGGGAAATACAACTGCACCCGCGTACCCTCGCCGATCCGGCTGTCGATCTCGACATGGCCGCCGCTCTGCTTGACGAAACCGAAGACCATGCTCAGGCCAAGCCCGGTGCCCTGACCATCGGCCTTGGTGGTGAAAAACGGCTCGAACACTTGCTCGAGAATGTCCGGCGGGATACCCGCGCCGCTGTCGCTGACCGCGACCCGCACGAAGTCGCCGGGACTGATGCCTTTACCGGCACAGAACGCGCTGTCGAGCTGGACGTTGGAAGCACTGAGGCCGATCACGCCCTCGCCTTGCATGGCATCGCGGGCGTTGATCGCCAGGTTGAGAATGGCGTTTTCCAACTGGTTGCGGTCGACGTAGACATGCCACGGTGCTGGCGGCAATTGCACGTCGATCTGAATGGTTTCGCCGAGGGCGCGCTGGAGCAATTCGCCGACGCCCTCGAAGATCTGCTGCGGGTTGCATACCGCCGGCGACAACGGCTGGCGCCGGGCAAACGCCAGCAGTTGCGAAGACAGCTTGGCGCCGCGCTCGACCGCTGCCAGCGAAGCACCGACGCGGCGCTGCACATTGGCGTTATTTGGTTCGTGACGTGCGAGCAGATGCAGGTTGCCAGCGATCACTTGCAGCAGATTGTTGAAATCGTGAGCGACGCCGCCAGTCAATCCGCCGATCGATTCGAGCTTCTGCGACTGGCGCAACTGCTCTTCAGCCGCGAGGCGCGCCTCGACCTCTTCGGCCACACGCTGTTCCAGGTTGCGCGTGAACTTGAGCAGGGATTCTTCGGCGTTCTTGCGTTCATGAATGTCGATCAGCACACCGGGGAAACGCAGCGGCGCGCCGTCTTCGTCGAATTCACAAGCACCGCTGGCCAGCACCCAGAGGTAACTGCCATCGCTGCGCAACACCCGGTATTCGGCGTTATACGGCTCACCGGTCTGCACCGAATGAGCAACACGCTCCTGCACCCAGGCGAGGTCATCGGGATGAATGCGCGAGTCGGCAATGTTCTGGGCCAGATTGCTCAGGTCCTGGTCCGGCGGATAGGAGAAGGTCCGGGCGAAGCGCTCATCGGCCGACAGCCGGTTGTTTTTGATGTCCCAGACAAACGAGCCGAGCAAAGCTCCGGCATTCAGTGCCAGCCGCACCCGCTCGTTATCGGCGCGGTAAGCGTTTTCCGCTTCCTGGCGCAGGCGCTCGGAGATCACCAGTTCGGTGGTTTCCACCACCATTGCCATCACGCCGGCGGGCGCGCCTTCATCATTGGCCACCGGGCTGTAATAGAGATCGAGCCAGACGTCTTCCGGGACGCGGTCACGCAACAGCACCAGGAGTTTGTTGCGATAGGACAGCGTGCCGCCCGCCAGGCAGGTGTCGACCACGTTGCGATTGAATTCGGCGACTTCCGGCCAGCCCAGCTCGACGGGCGCGCCGAGCAGATAAGGGTGACGACCACCGGCAAACTGCGAATAGGCGTCATTGTAGACCATGTAACCGGCACGCCCCCAAAGCATCACCATTGGCAATGGCGAGGCCAGCATCAGTTGTACCGTGCTGCACAGGCTCGCCGGCCAGCTATGCAACGGGCCCAGCTCGGTGTGGCTCCAGTCGAACGCCCGAATGCGCTCGGCCATTTCGCCTTTCCAGCCGTCACAACCGTAGCTATCGGATAAAAACTGCATCGATTGACTCGGTGTCCTGTGGTGAATGCCCGATCTGTCGCGACGCCGGAACGACGCGACGCTCGTGTGTTTCGAGCGTCTTCGGTCGCATTGGTTTCATCAGAGATTAGCCGATTTGTGGGCGTGCAGCCGACTAGACGCCGATCAAGTGCTTGAGCGGGTGGTAGCCGGTTTTCATTTTCGCGGCGACGTCGAGAATGGCTTTCTCGATACCGTTCAGATGGGTGCAGGTCAGTTCGATGGCAGCGCTCTGGTTGCCGGCCTCGATGTGCTCGATCAGACGCAAATGCTCGTCGTCGCGGCAGACTTCATGGCTGTCGTCATCCAACGCAGCAGCGTATAGCGAGGCGCGGGAAATCAGTTTCTGGAACCAATCGAGCAGCACCGGGTTGTTCAGGCTGCGCGCCAGTTTGAGATGGAATTCACCGAGCAGGTAAATCAGCCGTTCGTGATCGCCCGCCGCGTGGGCTGCGTCTTCGAGCAGCAGGTGCGCGCGCAGGTCCTGCATCGCCGCCGGGTCTTTGCGCCGGCACAGTTCGGTGACGATGCCGATCTCGATCAGACGGCGGGTTTCGAACAGCGAGCGCAGCTCTTCGTTGCTCGGCAACGACACCGATGCGCCCTTGTTGGGCTCCGTGGTGACCAGCCCTTCGGCTTCCAGTTGCTTGAGCGCCGCGCGCACCGAGGTGCGGCTGACATTGAACAGCTCGGCCAGCGAGGCCTCGCCCAGTTTCATCCCCGGACGCAGCGAACGCTTGCTGATCGCCTGGTAAACCCCTTGGTAGACGCGGTCGACCGTGGTCTCCGGTTTCTTGTCGGTCATACGAACACTCCTTTGGCGTCGGTTGGCCCGAGGCGCAGAATATCGACTTTGGCGTCAGGATACAGGGGTTTCGATGGAGAGATGTCTGCGCGGCTGGTAGCGGCAGCTGGTTGATCGTTCCCACGCTCCGCGTGGGAATGCATCCCGTGACGCTCCGCGTCACAGTGGACGCAGAGCGTCCATGGCGGCATTCCCACGCAGAGCGTGGGAACGATCACCGG
>Ga0196970_1001104_pt1 | contig 20999 bp, 10 predicted proteins | sample S1v_513CmetaG_FD_148672 | JGI IMG/M metagenome (GOLD analysis project Ga0196970, IMG submission 148672) | Soil microbial communities from Anza Borrego desert, Southern California, United States - S1+v_5-13C | ecosystem: Environmental > Terrestrial > Soil > Desert | place: USA: California...
CTATCCGTTTACTTCCAGTTGCTCTCCACGGTTCATTTCTGAACCGCAGTTACCTTCAGTCTCTGGCGGGAAGCGCCGCCAGACAGGGACTCTCACCCTGCGATGTGCGTTGTATCCCAAGCGCACTAGCGGCGGGCATCCTGCCTGCCGTGGAGCCGGCGCTTCCAGCCCGGCGGAAAGAACCATCAACTCAATCCAAGCGCATCAAAACAATTTCAGCGTCTCTCGCGCTTCTTCCCTTTTCCGGGCGGCAGGATGCCCGCCCTCTACGTCAGGCAAGATGCCTGACGCCACGACGCCGTAGCGGCGGGCATCCTGCCTGCCGTGGAGCCGGCGCTTCCAGCCCGGCGGAAAGAACCGTCAACTCAATCCAAGCGCATCAAAACAATTTCAGCGTCTCTCGCGCTTCTCCCTTTTTCCGGGCGGCAGGATGCACGCCCTCCACGTCAGGCAAGATGCCTGACGCTACGACGCCGTAGCGGCGGGCATCCTGCCTGCCGTGGAGCCGGCGCTTCCAGCCCGGCGGAAAGAACCATCAACTCAATCCAAGCGCATCAAAACAATTTCAGCGTCTCTCGTGCTTCACGCTTTTTCCGGGCGGCAGGATGCCCGCCTTCCACGTCAGGCAAGATGCCTGACGCCACGACGCTGTAGCGGCGGGCATCCTGCCTGCCGTAGAGCCGGCGCTTCCAGCCCGGCGGAAAGAACCATCAACTCAATCCAAGCGCATCAAAACAATTTCAGCGTCTCTCGCGCTTCTCCCCTTTTTCCGGGCGGCAGGATGCACGCCCTCTACGTCAGGCAAGGATGCCTGACGCCACGACGCCGTAGCGGCGGGCATCCTGCCTGCCGTGGAGCCGGCGCTTCCAGCCCGGCGGAAAGAACCATCAACTCAATCCAAGCGCATCAAACAATTTCAGCGTCTCTCGTGCTTCACGCTTTTTCCGGGCGGCAGGATGCCCGCCCTCCACGTCAGGCAAGGATGCCCGCCCTCCACGTCAGGCAAGGATGCCTGACGCCACATTTTGGTTGAGCGGAAACACTTCTGTGCAACTCTGTGGCGGGTGAACAAATACCGGCACGTCATCAACATCGGCATTCAGAACAACCTGACGTACCGCTTCAACTTCCTCGCACGCGCCCTGTTCGGCCTCATCCCGCTCGCAGCCATCATTTATGTTTGGAAGGCGATCTACGATGGCAAGAGCCCAGGCAGCCTGGTTGGAACCTACACGTTTGCGCAGATGGTTTCCTATTACCTGATGACCACCGTCGTCGATTCACTCACCGCAGTGAATGAAGACGACTGGCAGATTGCCGCGGATATCAAGGACGGAAACATCAGCCAGTTCGTGCTGAAGCCGATCGATTATCTCTGGTATCGGCTGTGTCTCTTTCTCTCGGGCCGGATGACTTACATGGCCGTGACCGCAGCACCCATCGTGGTCCTGATTTATTGCCTGCGCCAATATTTTGTCCTGCCGCCCGACGCGCTCACGGCCGCCGCGTTCTGCGTGTCCATCGTGTTCACGGCGTTGCTGCAATTCTTCATGTCCTACGCGATGGCCATGCTCGCGTTCTGGGTGCTCGAAGTCTCCACGTTCATTTTCATCCTGTTCGCGTTCGAATACATCGCGAGCGGCCACTTGTTTCCGCTCGACATCCTGCCGCCGTGGATCGAACGGCTGCTCTACCTCACTCCGTTTCCCTACCAGCTGTATTTTCCAATCAGCGTTTACATGGGCAAAACGGCAGGTGCGGAACTCGCGCGCGGAATGCTCATCCAGGCGGGCTGGGTGATCGCGATGTACTTCGTGGCGCGTCTCGCGTGGAACAGGGGATTAAAGAAATACAGCGCAGTCGGCGGATAAGCATGAGTTCAAGCACTGACATTCAAGGCCCGCCGTTACATGCGAAGGCCCATGGCGCTCCCTCGTCAGGGCTGCCGCGTTATCTGCGCATCTACGCCGCGCTGTGGAAGAATTCCGTGACGCGTGAAACGATGTTCAAGGGAAACTTCCTGCTTTGGATCGTGGTTGAATTGCTGTGGTTCGGGCTGCAGCTCAGTTTCATCGGCGTGCTGTACCTGCACACGGAGAACATCGGTTCATGGACCAAGTGGCAGGTGGTGATGCTGATTGGGGCAAGCCACTTCATCCAGCAGATCTTTCAGGCGTTCTTCCTCGTGAACTGCACGAACCTCTCAGAACTCGTGCGCACCGGCAAACTCGATTTCCTCCTGCTGCTGCCGATCAACACGCGCTTTGTTGTTTCGCTTCGGCAGGTGGATCTCGGCGCGTTCGTGAATGCCGCATCCGCGCTGGCGGTGATGGCCTACTCCGCAAAGCAGCTGCATTTCGTTCCAAACGTCGCGCAGGTATCCGGCTTTCTTGGATTGGCGCTGGCCGGGGTGTTGATCCATTACTCGCTCATGTTCCTGCTCGCGACGATCAGCTTCTGGACGGTTCGTGCGCAGGGAATTGTCTGGGGCTATTACAACTTGTTCAACGTGGCGCGGATGCCCGATGAAGCATTCCATGGAGTGTTCCGCGCCGTGTTCACGTTCGCCCTTCCCATGCTTCTCGTCTCGAACGTTCCCGTGCGGCTGCTGCTCAACAAGTTTTCTCCTGCAATGGCGCTGCTGTTGATTGCAATGGCTTTTGCCTGCGCCATCGTTTCGGAACTCGGCTGGCGCGCGTCGGTGCGGCGCTACACCAGCGCGAGTTCCTGAAGTTCCCGCCGTTACGCAACGATCTTTCTCCGGACTGCCACCAGCGCGGCAAGGCCCAAACCCAGAAGGCCGATGCTCGCGCCGGCGTCAGGCACGTGTTGGTAACGCCCGTTCAGGTTGTCGTTGCCGCATTCCATCGTGGTATGCACCCAGAAATCATTCAGCACCGTCGCCGACAGGTCGTCGAGCGAAAGCTGAATCATGTTGTGACTGCTGGCGTTCGCAGGCGTCATCACCGTCAATCCGAATCCATCAGGATCGCTCAATCCTGTGAGATACGTGAACGCACCTGTAGCAATGGCACCTGCCGTGGGATTGATGGTCCAGGGCGATGACTGCGGAATGTCGGTCGGCAACACGATCGAAAACGCGTTGTACAGGGAATAGGTGCCGCTCGTAAAATCCAGCACGTAAGCGTAACTCCAGTTGTTCGGGCCCGGGAGATTCGCGCCCGTGCCGATGAAGATCGCCCCCGCATGTAACGTCCTCGCGTTTGCAACCGCGCCATCTCGGAAGTTGAACGTGCCGATGACATCGAGCTGGCGCGTTGAGCGATCATATCCAAATGCCTCGAGATCCCAGGCGTCGCTCTTGATCGTGCCGGGCTCCGTATCGTTATCCTCCAGTCCAACCCCGGTTCCGACATATCCCGCTGCGGAATGGTTGTCGTGGATTGTGATGTTATAAGGCGTGGCATTCACCACCGTGACTGCGGTGAGGAGGCTGCCGAGGGTGACGATTACCCGTGCGTTGTTACGTTTCATAGCGATGCCAACATTCATTGCAGGACGCGGGCCAACGGCGGTTTCCCGGCAAAACGTCACAATTCGATGAAAACAGGCGTCTCCGAAGCATTCACGGGAGGATTGATGTTGTGCGTTCCGACAGGGGATCACCCGGGGCTGCAGCAGCCTGGTGGTGGCGAATACGGAACGAAGAGGCGCGCCGCAAGGCTAACGGCGCACCCGCTCAGCGGTCGAAACGCCCGGATTCCTACGGAGAACGCGAATAGCCAAGTTTGCCGACACCCATTTCCGCCGCCCCTACGTCCCACGCGCAGAGGGAAATGGCGGCTGGGAATCCGTTCCGAATTAAAACAGCACATGGCCTTCCGGTCGGCGCGGAGGAGAAGGACGGGGAGAGGGGGCTGCCCGGTCGATTGACGCTTCCCTCCTTCCCCATTAGTTTTTGCCAGTGATCAATACCGTTGACCTTCAGCCGATCGGCCGTGAACAACTGCAACTGCGCAAGCCGCTTGCCGCAGAGCTCGCTGAACCGCTTTCACGCGAGATCCGGGAACTCAAGCAGAAGCTCAACGCGGTAATCCTCGCACACAACTATCAGGTTCCGGAAATCCAGGACGTCGCCGATTTCGTTGGCGATTCCCTTGGTCTCGCGCAACAGGCGGCCAAGACGAACGCGGACGTCATCGTGTTTTGCGGCGTTCACTTCATGGCCGAGACCGCGAAAATCCTGAATCCCGGCAAGATCGTCGTGCTTCCGGACAAGGACGCAGGCTGTTCTCTGGAAGAAAGCTGCCCAGCTGAAGACCTCGCGAAACTGCAGGCAACGAATCCAAATTTCTGGACGATCGCCTACATCAATTGCAGCGCGGCCGTGAAGGCATTGTGCGACGTGATTGTGACGAGCGGAAACGCCGAGAAGATCGTCAATGCCGCACCCAAGGACCGCGATCTCCTCTTTGTGCCAGATGAAAATCTTGGCCAATGGGTGATCGAAAAGACCGGCCGCCCGATGACTCTCTGGAAGGGAAACTGTTACGCGCACGTGGAATTCCGCCGCGACAATCTCCTGCGCCTGAAGGAGCAGTATCCTGACGCGAAGGTAATTGTTCATCCCGAAAGCCTGCGCGAAGTGCGCGAGCTTGCGGATGCCGTTTGCTCCACTGAAAAGATGATTACTTACTGCAAGACGGATCCTTCGCAGCGCTACGTCATCGTGACGGAATCCGGCATCATCCATCGCATGCAGAAGGAGTGCCCTGGCAAGGAGTTCATTTGTGCGCCCACGTTTAACGTCATGCAATTGCCATCGGACAATTGCCGCTGCAGCGAGTGCAAATACATGAAGATGAACACGCTTCAGAAAGTGCGCGACTGCATGAAGAACCTCGCGCCGCGAATCGAGCTTCCGCCGCACATCCTGGAACGCGCGCGCCTGCCGATCGAGCGCATGCTCGAAATTTCCGCGCGCCCGTAGCGCGCGTTTCCTAGAATAACTGACCAGGTCATGCAGTCGGCGCCGGAGCGCTGACTTTCAGCTGGCTGACGACGCGGAAAAACCGACCGCACCGACATCGAGAGCAATGTCCGATTTCGTAAACGAGGAACGCCGCTGCACCCATTGGGCCGCCAGCAATTTTCGAACGGCGGGGAACCTATACGGCTGCAAGCCGGGGCTCCGGTGACGCTGCCGCTGCAATTCCCTTTGGCCGACGCCCCGCCCCGCTGCTACCGTTTGAACTCACATGTTGGATGCCCGCATTCAAGACCTGAAGCTGCTGTTGCCGCAGGCGATGCTGCATGATTGGGTGCGGCTCGGCTGGCGGCTCGCACGCGTCCTGCGGGCCCAGCATCACGAGAACAAACGCGACGCCCTCCTGGATCGCCTCGTCGAGGAAGTGCGCGCATCCATTGCATTGCGCGAAGCGCGCCGGATCCACCTGCCCGCGATCACATACCCGGCCCAGCTGCCGATCACCGCGCGAAAGGACGAAATTGTCGAAGCGATTCGACAGCACCAGGTCGTTGTCATTGCGGGCGAAACGGGTTCAGGCAAAACAACACAGATTCCGAAAATGTGCCTGGAGGCGGGCCTTGGGATCGAAGCGCAGATCGGCTGCACCCAGCCGCGCCGGGTTGCAGCGCTTTCGATTTCGAAACGCATTGCCGAGGAACTGGGCGCGCAATGGGGACGCGAGGTCGGATGCAAGATCCGTTTCGATGACCGTTCCAGCGCGCATACATACATCAAGCTGATGACCGACGGAATCCTGCTCGCTGAAACGCAGGGCGATCCCGATCTTTCGCACTATAACGCGCTCATTATCGACGAGGCCCACGAGCGCAGCCTGAACATCGATTTCCTGCTGGGATACCTGAAGACGCTGCTCGCGCGCCGCAAAGATCTGAAGCTCATCGTTACGTCAGCCACGATCGATACGCAGGCTTTTTCGCGCCACTTCAACGACGCGCCCATAATCGAAGTTTCCGGGCGCGTTTATCCGGTTGACGTGTTCTACCATCCGCTCGAATCGGAGTCGGAGGAATCGGGCGATCTCAGCTACGTGGACGGCGCAACACAGGCTGCCGAACGTGTGATGTATGAAAGCACCTTCGGCGATCTGCTCATTTTCATGCCGAGCGAACGGGACATCCGCGAGACTGCCGATCAACTGGAAGGGCGCTTCGCGCGCGATGCGGAGATCATCCCGCTGTTCGGGCGGCTCAGTTCCGGGGATCAGCAACGCGTATTTGCGCCGTGCGAGCGACGCAAGATCGTCATTGCAACAAACATTGCGGAGACGTCGCTGACAATTCCGGGCATTCGCTTCGTGATCGATTCGGGTCTCGCGCGCATCAGCCGGTACAACCCGCGCACGCGCACCAAACGCCTGCCGATCGAGCCCGTCTCGCAGAGCAGCGCGAACCAGCGCAAAGGCCGCGCGGGGCGCGTCGAGGAAGGCGTCTGCATCCGATTGTATTCGGCGGAGGATTTCGAGGCGCGCCCGCCGTTCACGCAACCGGAAATTCAGCGGTCGAACCTCGCTGAAGTGATTTTGCGCATGAAGGCGTTTCGGCTGGGCGAAATTGAAAGCTTCCCCTTTGTCCAGCCACCCACGCCCGCGGCGATCGCAAACGGGTACGCGCTGCTTCAGGAACTTGGGGCGTTGGATGATAAACGCGAACTGACACAGCTCGGACGCGATCTCGCGCGGCTGCCGATCGATCCGACGCTTGGCCGCATGCTCCTGCAATCGCAGCACGAACACGCCACGCGCGAATTGCTGATCATCGCCTCCGGCCTGAGCATCCAGGATCCGCGTGAACGTCCGCTCGACCAGAAGGACGCTGCCGCCGCAGCGCACAAGCGGTTCAGCGATCCGCAATCCGACTTTCTGTCACTGCTTAACATTTGGAACGCGGTTCACGACGAGTGGGAAAAACTGCGCACGCAGAACCAGCGCCGCAAATTCTGCCGCCAGCAGTTCCTCTCGTACTTGCGAATGCGCGAGTGGCAGGACCTGTACGCGCAACTGCATGACGCCCTTGAGGATTTAGGCACATTGAAACTCAACGAAAGCAACGCGGCCTATGAGGCGATTCATCGCTCAATCCTGGCGGGCCTGATCGGGCACGTTGCGAGGCGCGAAGAGCGCAACAGCTACAAGGCATCTGGCAATCGCCTGGTCGCTGTGTTTCCGGGTTCAGCGTTGCACGCGCGTGGCGAACCGCAAAAGAAACTGCCACGCGGCGCCAAGCCGCCGCCTGTAGCAAAGTCGAATCAACCGGAATGGATCGTCGCGGGCGAAATTGTCGAGACCTCGCAATTGTTCGCGCGCACGCTCGCGGGCATTGATCCGAAATGGATTTATCAGCTCGCGCCACATTGCTGCAAAGTCACACATCACAATCCGCATTGGAGTCCCGAAGCCGGGCGCGTGCTGGCTGAGGAAATCGTCACGCTTAATGGACTCGAAGTGCAGCGCCGCAAGGTCGCGTTCGGGAACATCAATTCCAAGGAAGCCACAGCCATCTTCATTCGCTCCGCCCTGGTGGAGGAAAATGTCGTTCCGAAGAACAGCAATCCTCAAGGCGGCAAGGCGCCAGAGTCCTGGGACGTTTTGGAGACGGACGACCCTGAATTACCGGCGCAGTATGGGTTTCTGAAGCACAACCGTGCCGTGCGGCAGAAGATTGAAAGCTGGCGAACGCGCGTCAGGCAGTACGATCTCGCCGACCTGGATGACGCCCTCTTTGCATTCTACGCAAAGCAAATTGAGAACATTTCGTCGCTGCATGAATTGAACCGCGTGCTGCGCGACAAGCCGGATCCGTCGTTTCTTTGCGCCTCCGAAGCCGACCTCGCGGGTGGGCAGTCGCTCGCTTACGATGCCGCGGCGTTCCCCGATTCCGTGACAGTCGCCGGCCAACCGGTGGGCGTGGTTTACTCTTACGCTCCCGGGGAAGAGCACGATGGCGTCACAGTGCGCCTTCCGTTTTCAGTTGCACTCACCGCACCCGCGGCCGAGTTGCAATGGGCGGTTCCCGGCCTGCGGTCGGAAATGATTTCTGAATTGTTGCGTTCCCTTCCAAAATCCATTCGCAAGGAATTGATGCCGCTGCCGCCGAAGGTCGAGGAAATCGTCCGCGAGTTCAGGCCTGCTGGTTCAGCATTTATGCGCGAGCTCGGGACGTTCCTTCATCGCAAATATGGCGTGGCTGTGCCCGAATCCGCGTGGCCAGCCGATGCGCTCGCTCCGCACATGCGGCCGCGCGTGGAGATCATCGACGAATCACAAAAAGCACTCAGCGCCGGGCGAGACTTGATCGCGCTGCGTGAAACGTTGAAGTCTGCCCAGGTCGAAGCCAGCACCAAGGCCCCGTCGTCCGCGTGGACTCGCGCTGCACAGGAGTGGGAACGGTTCGGGCTGACGACGTGGAACTTCGGCGATGTGCCTGAAAGGATAACAGTGAGCGAGGAAAATGGGCTGCCCGTTTACGCATGGCCCGGTCTCGAGCTGGAGAATGGTTCGGTAAACCTGCGGCTGTTTCGAAGTCCCCACACGGCGCGGCAAGCCAGCCTTCGCGGGGTGCAGCGATTGGTGGAGCTCGCGATTCAGCGGGATCTTGGCTGGCTGGAAAAGGACCTGCGCGCGCTCAACCGGCTCGAACCCCTTTTCGCGCCGCTCGGCAATGGCGAGGCTTTGCGCGAGCAGGCGATGGAACATCTCCGCGCCTTTGTGCTGCCGCATGAACCGCTGGCTGAGCTTGTCCAAACCCAATTTCAATCCGCCGTTGAAGACGCCCGCAAACGGCTTCCCGGGTTGGCCATGCAATTCCTCGACAGGCTCGAGCATGTGCTCAAAGTGTTTCAGCAGGTCCGCCAGAAGCTCGGCGCTTCCGCAGTCGCCGCTCCCACGCGTTCCAGAACGTTGAATGATTTCAGCCAGCTGGCAACGATGCCAAAGCCCGCCGCTGCGAATCCGTTCGCTGCAGAACTGAATCAACTGGCCGGACCCACTTTCCTTCGCGAAATACCCTACGAACGATTGCCTCACCTGCCCCGTTACTTGAAGGCATTGCTGACGCGAATTGAGCGTGCCGCGATGAATCCTGTGAAAGACCAGGAACGTCAACGCCAGTTGCGGCCGTATCTCGATGCGCTGAAGCAATGCCGGGCGCAACGCGACATCTCGGATGCGGCGCGCCAGGAACTGGAAGACCTCCGCTGGATGATCGAGGAATTCAAGGTCTCGCTCTTCGCGCAGGAAATCGGGACCGCCATTCCGGTTTCGCCGAACAGGCTGAACCAGCAGCTAGAGCGCGTGCGGCAGGCGTGACGGCGTGGAACCCGCAGATCGCGTCGATTTAGCCCCCATTGCATCCGGAGCAGCTGTGACGACTTTGAGAGAAATTCATGACTAATTCGAACGGCACAGGAACAGCGGTTCTGGATCACACGAAGCCGGCCGCGCAAGCCGAGCATCACGCCGGCCTTTCCGATCTTCCGCTCGGCGCACAATACTTGGGCAACGGACGCTGCTCCATCTGCGTCTGGGCTCCGCGCTCGAGACGCGTGACAATTGCGTTCTCCGGCGGACGCACGGAAAGGCTGCAACCTCAGGACGGCTATCATTGGTCCATCCTGGATGACATCGCACCGGGAGCGGAGTATCAGTTTCGCCTCGACGACGGCGATCCGCGTCCCGATCCCGCATCCCGTTTTCAAGTCGACTCAGTCCACGGACCGTCGGCGGTGGCCGATCCTGAATTTGAGTGGCACGATCCATCGTGGTTGGGGCTCCCATTGCGCGACTACCTGCTTTACGAGTTGCACGTGGGCACCTTCACCCGTGAAGGAACGTTTGAGGCGATCATTCCGCGCTTGGCAGAGTTGAAGGAACTGGGTGTCACGGCTATTGAGCTCATGCCGATTGCCCAATTTCCCGGATCCAGGAACTGGGGCTATGACGGCGTGTTTCCTTTCGCCGTGCAGAACTCGTATGGGGGGCCCGCGGGATTGAAGCGTCTGGTCGATGCGTGTCATCAGCATCAGCTAGCCGTGGTGCTCGACGTCGTCTACAACCACCTGGGCCCCGAAGGCAATTACCTCCGCGACTTCGGGCCGTATTTCACGATGTCGTATAAAACCCCGTGGGGGGAAGCGATCAACTTCGATGGCGAGGAAAGCGATCATGTTCGCCGCTTCTTCACTGAGAACGCCCTGTATTGGCAGCGTGAATTTCACATCGACGCCCTCCGGCTCGACGCGGTCCATGCCATCCGGGATTTTTCCGCGCAACCATTTCTGCAAGAGCTGGCGAACACAACGCGCGCTGAATCGCAGCGGTTAAACCGGCGGTTTCACCTGATTGCCGAAAGTGATCTCAATGACGCACGCCTGATCCGGCCTGCTGTTGCGGGAGGATTTGGATTGGATGCGCAATGGTCGGACGATTTTCATCATTGCTTGCACGTGTTGTTGACGGGCGAATGCGATGGTTACTACGCGGATTTCGGAGGAACCGCACAACTGGCGAAGATCTTCAGGAACGGCTATGCGTTCACGGGCGATTACTCAGCATTTCGAAAGCGGCGGCACGGAAACCGGCCCACCCAGACATCAGCGCGGCAGTTCGTGGTTTACTCGCAAAATCACGATCAGATCGGCAACCGCTTCCTTGGTGAACGATTGACGGAGCTGGTTTCGTTTGAGCGGTTGAAGCTCGCAGCAGGTGCAGTGGTGTTGTCGCCGTTTCTTCCGATGCTCTTCATGGGCGAGGAATATGGCGAACCCGCGCCGTTTCAATATTTCGTCAGCCACACCGATCCCGCGCTCGTGGAAGCCGTGCGCAAAGGGCGATTGGAGGAGTTCGGCTCGTTCAAGCGCAAAGGCGACGTCCCTGACCCGTTTGCCGTCCACACTTTCGACCGATGCCGCCTGGACTGGGAACTTCGCAACACGCGTGAGAAGCACGGTGTTCTTTGGGATTTCTACCGCGAACTAATTCAGATCAGGAAATCCCTGAAACCGATTTGCGACGCGGAAAAGGAATCCATCGACGCACACGCTGTTGGTGAGGGCGGATTACTCGTTCGATACAACTCGGACACGGAAGTTGTGATGCTGGCGCTGAACTTCTCGGATTCGGAACTCGAGGTGAGCCTTGACGGTTCCGGATGGATTGAGCGCTTCAACTCGGCGGCTGAGAAGTGGCGCGGGCCGGGCGGGCTCGCGTTCACTGAAACCTTCGCCCGCGTGCAGCCCGCGTCATTCGTTGTTCTGCAATCGACGGTCTGCCAATAAATGCGGACTCAGCGTTCAGCTGCTTGCAGGGCCGCGGTCTGCGCAAATCACGTTCGCGAATTGAGGCGAGGAACTTAGCCACGGATTGACATCTATAAACACGGAGCCTCAGAACAAACGCAGCACAAAAAGGCCGCGCATCGACTGACACTCCTGATGCGCGGCGCTCGAGAGGCGAATGACTCGTTCGAACTTACGGCGTGACTGAGCTCGAGCTGCCTCCGGATCCGGTCTGGGATCCGCTGCTGCTGCTGCCCGAAGACCCGCCCGTGCTGCTGGAGCCGCTGCCCGATCCCGTGCCACCAGAGCTACCCGCGCCGCCTTGCGAACCCTGCGAGCCCTGGGAACCTTGCGAGCTCTGTGATCCCTGGGATCCCTGGGATCCCGAGCGGCGGCTGCTGGAGTTGGTGTTTCCCGTGGAACCCCAAGTCGAGCTGCCGGAGGAGGAACCGCCGATGGATCCTGAGCCGCCCTGCGAGCTCGATCCCGATCCACCGATTGTTCCGCTGCCAGTCGATCCCGAGGAGCCGCCCATGCCGGAGCTTGAGCTGCCGCTGTCGGTGGAATCCGACCCGAGCGATCCCGATGTGCTGGAACCTGACCCTGTAGAACCCGAACTCGAGCCCGCACTGCTCGATCCTGAGCTGGACGAACCGAGGCCGCCGTAGGATCCGCCTTGCGAACTCGATCCGCCCAGCGAACCCGAACTGCCGGAGGAACCGGAGCTTGCTCCCGACGAACCGCTGCCGACCGCTCCGCTGCTGGATGTGCCACTTTCTGTGTTACCAGCTCCGCTCTGGCTGCTCGATTGAGCGTAGCCATTGAGCAAAGCCGCCGATGCCAAAAGGACAATGAGTTTTTTCATACGTTGCACCTTCCAGCCTGGCTTCCGAATTGGCACAGGGGTGTTGAACTCATTTCCGCTGGAAGAATAACTGAGCCAGGCATTCGAGAGCGTCCCGAAGTATTGTTGCCTCCCTTTTCCCCGTTCAGTCCACAACAGGCTGTAGGGTTCGTACGGACGCTTCGATAGGGCTTTACCCACTTACTGGTTCGCGAACGCGCGTCATAACCTGACGGCGCATTATGGGAACCTGCGTTGAAACTAACGCCGCAGATGCTGTTGTGTCTGGGCGCCTGATCGAGCGTTCGCACGCCTATGAACCGGCGATCACCGAACGCATCCACCAACTGTTCGAACGCCTCGCTGCCAGCCAGCCGGGCGCCGTTGCGCTGGCGTTTGAAGATCAGCAGCTCACTTACGCTGAAGTCAATGCCCGCGCCAATCAACTCGCCCATTTTTTGCAAAAGCGCAATGTCGGACCCGATTCTTTGGTAGGATTGCGCGTTGAGCGGTCGGCAGAAATGATTCTTGGAATCCTTGGCATTCTCAAAGCCGGCGGCGCTTACCTTCCGATCGATCCCGGATATCCCATTGAGCGGCAGCAGGTCATTCTTGCCGATGCGCGCGTGCAACTGGTGCTGACCCAGAGTCACCTCGCGCCCATCGACTTCGATGGCGAGATTCAGCAACTGGACTCGGACTGGTTCAAGGCGAGCGACGAACCGGCGACGGATCCTGTGTGCCGGAGCGGACGGGAGAACCTCGCCTATATTATCTATACATCGGGCTCAACGGGAAAACCCAAGGGCGTGATGGTGACGCACGGGAACCTGCTGCATTCCACCGAAGCCCGGTTTGCGTATTATCCTGAGCCCGTTGAAAAATTCCTCCTGCTGTCGTCACACGCGTTTGACAGTTCCATCGCCGGCATCTTTTGGACCTTGTGCCAGGGCGGCGCGCTCGTGTTGCCGCACGAATATTCCCGCCAGACAGCGTCGGAACTCGCCGACCTCATCGCGCGCCACGGAATCACGCACCTGCTCTGCCTGCCTTCACTCTATGCCGTCTTGCTCGACCAGTTCAGCGCGCTCGGAAGCTTGAAGACGGTGATCGTGGCGGGAGAAAGTTGTCCTGCCGCATTGGTGGATCGTCATCATGCCCTGCTGCCCAAGGCGACACTCTATAATGAATATGGCCCGACGGAAGCGACGGTGTGGTCCACGGTTCATCGATGCGAACGCCGTCCCAACGCACGTACAGTGTCGATCGGCCGGGCGATCCCGGGTTCGCAGGTGTTCGTCCTCGACCCTCAGATGCAGCCTGTTGTCAACGGCGCGAGCGGCGAGATTTACGTGGGAGGACCGGGCGTGTCGCGCGGCTATTTCAACCGGCCGGAACTCAACGCGAAATGTTTTGTTTCAAACCCCTTCTCTCCCGACCCTCATGCGCGGCTTTATCGCACGGGAGATCTCGCCCGTTTCCTGCCCGATGGCGGCCTTGAATTTCTAGGGCGAGCTGATCACCAGGTTAAGATTCGAGGGCATCGGATTGAACTCGAAGAAATTGAATCCGTGCTCAAGGAGCATCCAGCCGTCGAAAACGCCGTTGTTGTGGTGGAGGAGAAGAAACGGACCGTGCCGGTCAACGGGGAAGCGGAGCAACTCATTCTGCGCCGCCTGTCGGAACTGGATCCTGTCGATGCGGAGCGGCTGCTGGACGAGATCGGATCGGCCGGCGCGATGGAACCTGCCAATCCCGTTGCGACGCCCGAAGGCGCCAACGGGCATCACGCGCGCAACTGCCCTGAATACGACCTGCAATTGACCCTCCGGAATCCGGAGTTCATCAACACACCCCGTCCTTCGCAGCGCACCTGGCTGTTGAACCGCTTGATGGATGAAGCGGAAGCGGACCTGCTGGCTTATCACACATTGGCGCAGGACATGGTTCCAGGCGCGGAGCTTTCGCTGAACACACTGCTGGCAGATCGCGGCAGTGCCGATCTGAGTGAACAGGAAATTCTCGAGGACTGGCACATTCCGCTGATGCGGGCGATGGCGCGTGGCGTGACCGCTGCCCACGGCGACATTTTGGAAATCGGGTTCGGCCGCGGCGTGGCTGCGGGTTTTCTCCAGGATTGCGGCGTGCGTTCGCACACGATCATCGAGTGCAACGATTCCATCATCAGCCGCTTTTTCGAACCCTGGCGCAAGCAGCACGCCGGTCGCGACATTCGGCTGGTTCGCGGGAAATGGCAGGACGTGATTGATTCGCTCGATCAGTTCGACGGCATCTTCTTTCAGACATACCCGCTGAACGAGAAGGAGTTTGCAGAATATTTGTCGCGAAGCGTCGTGTTCGCGGAACACTTCTTTCCAATTGCCGCCAAACATCTGCGAGCCGGTGGAGCGTTCACGTATCTCACGCATGAAATCGATTCCCTAAGCCGCCGTCATCAACGCCTGATCCTGCGGCACTTCAAATCGATTCAACTGAGCATCGAACGCCTCAAGCTTCCATCGGACTGCCGGGACCTCTGGTGGTCGAACTCCATGGTCGTTGCAACTGCCATCAAGTGATTATGAATGCTGCTGACCGCATCCGGCGTCTCACTCCTGAACAACGTTCCCTGCTGCTCGAGCGTCTTGAACCCGCAGACGACGCCAACGGCGCGCGCAAAGCGCTCGCCGCATTTGTGACATTGCGCGAGGGCGCCGCTGCAACCCCCGAGGAAATCCGCGCGTTCTGTGCTGCGAGGCTTCCCGACTTCATGGTGCCGGCGTCGATCATCCGGCTCGACAAGCTGCCACTTCACCCGAACGGCAAAGTGGATCGCAAGGCCCTTCCCTCCATGGAAAGCGCGGCGCCGCAGAATACGGGGGCGTCGAGGCCTCCCACCGAAATCGAATCGAGACTGGCGCTTCTCTGGGCCGACGTGCTGCGCGTGCAGAACGTTGGATTGAACGACAATTTCTTCCAGCTCGGCGGCCATTCGCTGCTGGCGCTGCAATTGATGGCGCGAGTGCGGGACACGTTCAAGGCCGACCTGCCCATCAGGACCTTGTTCACGGCACCGACAGTGGCGGGACTCGCAAAGGCGGTGGAACAGCGTGCAGGAACGGCTCCTGCGATTCGCCGCGTCAATCGTGCGCCCCTGACGCCGCGCGCCACGTCCGCCGCGGATTCGACGCTGCCTTAACCAAAATCGATTGATGCAGATGACTCACCCCGATGCAACTCCTGGAAATGCGCCTGCAGCGACTGCGGCAGAGGACCGCCAGTTGTGTCCGCTGTCGTTCGCCCAGGAACGGCTTTGGTTCCTGAACCAGCTGCGGCCCGGGAGCACGGCGTACAACATCTCACAGGCGTGGCGCTTGACGGGCTTGCTGAACGTTTCCGCATTCGAAGGCGCCGTGAACCAGGTGATTCGGCGCCAGGAAAGTTTGCGAACCACCTTTGCGCGGGTCGAAGGCAAACCCGTGGAAATCATTTCAGCGTTCGAACCGATTCGCCTCCGTGTCTCGGACCTGTCTGCCACGCCAAACCCGGCGGCCGCTGTGGAAACGGCAATTCAGGCTGCAGCGCATCACGCGTTCGATCTGCAGCAGGGCCCGCTCTTTCGCGTCGATCTTTTCCGGGTCAGCGACAACCACCATGTGGTGCTGTTCACGCTGCACCACATCATCAGCGATGCGTGGTCGTTTGAAATCTTGCGCCAGGAGATCACCGAGGGTTACGCCGCATTGTGCGAAGGGCGTGATCCTGTGCTGCCCGAACTTCCGATTCAATATCTCGATTACGCGCATTGGCAGCGCGAAAACCTGAGCGCCGACACATTGCGCGACGAGATGGAGTTCTGGCGTGAATACCTGGGCGGAGAACTTCCGCGGCTCGAATTGCCATTCGACAAATCACCCTGTGCAGACGACACGGCCGGGGCATCGGAACCCTTCTGCCTTGACCGCGAAACCACCGCCGCCCTGCGGGGCATCGCGCAACGGGAATCAGCGACGCTCTTTTCGGTGCTGCTCGCGGGTTTCTCAATGCTCCTGCATCGTCTCAGCGGACAGAACGATCTCATTGTTGGGACACCCGTGTCGGCCCGGGACCTGCCGGAGACCACGAACCTCATTGGCTTTCTGGTCGACACCATCCCCTTGCGCACGCGCATCGATGGGAACCTCACTTTCGGTGAATATGTGCGAAGCGTTCGCGACTCCGCGTTCAGCGCGTTCGCACATCACGAATCGCCATTTGAGGAAGTCGTAAAGGCGCTGCAGCCCAATCGCGCTGGCGGGGAGAACCCGCTGTTTCAGGCGGTGCTCGCACTGCACGGGGGATTCAAGAGTGAATGGGAGCTTGGAAACCTTTGCGCCACGTTGCAGGACGTCGCGACCGATACCGCCAAGTTTGACCTCACTTTTCTGCTGGAGGAATGCCCCGGCGGCATCAAGGGCCGCGTGGAATTCAAAACCGGCCGTTTCGAAGCCGAGACCATCAAACGGTTTCTGCAGCAGTTCAACCTGCTGCTCCGCGCAGTCGCTGCGAATCCAGATCATCGGCTCCGAGATTATGAGCTGCTCACGAATGCCGAACGTCAGCGAGTGCTCGTCGAGTGGAATGACACCGCAACTCCTTACGAACGGGATCTCTGCGTTCACCCACTATTTGAGGCGCAGGCGCGGATGACACCCAACGCCATCGCACTGCAGTTCGGCGGCGCCACGCTGACGTATGGCCAGCTGAACGCTCGCGCCGATCATTTCGCGCGGCGGCTTGGGGAGCGCGGCGTCAAGGCCGGCGCGCTGGTGGGAGTGGCGATGGAACGCTCAATCGATTTCATCGTGACGCTCCTCGCGATTTTGAAAGCGGGGGCCGCCTACGTGCCGCTCGACCGCAGCTACCCACGCGAACGACTCGCTTTCATGATCCGCGAAGCCGGACTGCGGCTGATCGTCGCAGACGCCGCGTTCCGCGATTCAACGCAGACGCAGCCGCTGCTGTTGAACGACACTTCGGGTGAACTGCAGGTGCTGTGCGCGGAGGACGTGGTGAATTGCGCGTCCGCGAGCGTCGAGAGCGCGGCGCCTGCGACCGTTCCAGACAACGTTGCCTACGTCATGTTTACCTCGGGCTCGACAGGCAACCCGAAGGCTGTCGCGATACCGCATCGTGCCATCGTGCGTCTCGTGCGGAACACAAACTACGCGAGTTTTTCGGCAACGGATGTTTTCCTGCAACTCGCGCCCGTCTCATTCGATGCCGCAACTTTGGAAATCTGGGGAGCACTCCTGAATGGGGCACGGCTAGTTATTTCACCGCCGCACACGCTGTCATTGGAGGAACTTGGCCGCTGCATTGAAGAATCGGGTGTGACGACGCTCTGGCTGACGGCAGGGCTGTTCCATCAGATGGTCGACTATCAACTGCCGCGCCTGCGCAATGTCAGGCAGTTGCTTGCGGGGGGCGATGTCCTTTCCGTGCCGCACGTCTTGCGAGTCCTCCAAGATTTGCCGGGCTGCCAGCTCATCAACGGCTACGGCCCGACTGAGAATACCACGTTCACCTGCTGTTATCGAATCCCGCGCGGCTGGCCTGGCGGCCGTTCGGTTCCGATTGGATCGCCGATCAGCAACACTCGCGTTTATGTGCTGGATGCAGCGCTTCGGCCACTTCCCGTTGGCGGCGTCGGGGAACTCTACGCGGCGGGCGACGGCTTGGCTCGCGGCTATCTGAATGAACCCACTCTCAATGACGAGCGGTTCATCCGGCGTGAGATTGAAGGCCGGTCGGAGCGGCTCTACAAAACGGGCGACCGCGTTCGGTGGCGCCCTGACGGCACCCTCGAATTTCTCGGGCGCTCCGATCAACAGGTGAAGATCCGCGGATACAGGATCGAACCCGGCGAGATAGAAGCCGCGTTGATGCGGCATCCCGACGTTCGCCAGGCGGTTGTGGTTGCCCGACCCACAGCAAACCAGGACCGCCAGTTGATCGCCTATGTCACGGTGCGGGACACGGCGGCGTCCGAGGAACGGCAACTCCGGGATTTCTCAGCCGAAAGCCTGCCGCCCTACATGGTTCCAGCTCGTGTGATCGTCGTGCCTGCCCTGCCCCTCACGCCCAACGGCAAAGTGGATTTTCGCAGGCTGCCGTCCCCCGACGACACGGCGCACCCGTCGATGGAAGCGGCAAGCCCGCGCGATTCGGTCGAGGAAACACTCTGTGGCATCTGGAAGGATCTCCTCGGGCGAAATGGTTTCGGGATACACGACAACTTTTTCCAGCTGGGCGGCCATTCGTTGCTGATCACGCAGATGCTTTCGCGGATTGCGCGCGTGTTACATCAGGAGCTGCCGGTGCGGACCGTCTTTGAATTTCCGACTGTCGCCGGCCTTGCAGAGAAGCTGCGCCAGCCAGCTGCCCAGACAACGGCAGCTGCCGGGATTGCACCGCGCCGCCGGGCGCGGTCGGAAGCGCAGCAACTGCTGACACGCATTGATCAGTTATCAGATTCTGAAATTGAATCGTTTCTTTCCCGTCCTCAATGAAGCAAGTCGTACCATGAAGTTTGCCCCCACTACATCCACGGAATCCGTCCTTTCGGATCGCCGCGCGGTCCTCGAAGCGCAGTTGCGTGAAGCGACCGCGCAGCCGGAAACTGTCCCGCTTTCGTTTGCGCAACAGCGGTTATGGCTGCTGGACCAGCTGGAGCCCAACAGCGCGTTGTATAACGTGCCACTCGCGCTTGAACTCACAGGCGCGCTCGATGTTTCCGCCCTGGAGAAGGCGCTTGGTCAACTCGTGCTGCGGCATGAAGTGCTCCGCACCCGGTTTGTTTGTTCCGATGAGATGCCTGTGCAGGTGGTCGAGGAGACCGGGCAGGTTGCCCTGGACCAGCGCGACCTGGCCCAGGAACCCTCTGCGGAGCGCGATGCGACAGCGAAACGGCTGCTCTTTGAGGAAGTGCATCGTCCTTTCGATTTAGCCACGGGGCCTCTGCTGCGGGCGCTGCTGCTTCGGATGGAACCCGACCGCCACTGGCTGCTGTTGAATTTCCATCACATCGTTTCTGATGAATGGTCGCTGAAGATTTGCCTGCGGGAACTGACCTTGCTCTATGATGCCTATCGGCGCGGGCGCGTCTCGGGTTTGGCCGACTTGCCGATTCAATATGCGGACTACGCGCTCTGGCAGCGGGAGCGCCTGTCGGGGGAGGTTGTGGAAAAGCAGCTGGAGTACTGGCGCAAGCAACTGGCCGGCACCCCTGCCCCATTGGAGTTACCCGGCGATTTTGCACGCCGGGCCGCCCCGGCGTTTCGCGGCAAAACCACGTCGCACGCACTGCCGCCCGCGCTCACCGCGGGATTGAAGAACCTTGCCGCGCGCAGCGGCACCAGCCTGTTCATGGTGCTGCTCGCCTCATTCAAAACGCTGCTGTTCCGCTACACCCAGCAGGACGACCTCGTCGTCGGCTCACCCATCGCCGGACGCAACCAATTGGAAACCGAGGATCTCATCGGATTTTTTGTCAACACGCTCGTCCTGCGCACACGTGTCGAGGGTGAGATTACGTTTGAAGAACTGCTTCAACGCGTGCGCGAGACGACATTGGGCGCCTACGCAAACCAGGAACTGCCGTTCGAGCGTCTCGTCGAGGCCCTTCGCCCCGAACGCACCCTGAATCACAACCCGTTCACGCGCCTCATGTTTGCAGTGCAAACGGGGGGGCTTGACGAAGTCGCCTGGCCGGGCCTCAAGGCGCGTGTATTGGAAGTGCACACGGAGACGGCGAAATTCGATTTAACCTTTGTGGTGCAGGAAACCGCGCGAGGCCTGGTGGGACGGGCCGAATTCAATTCCGACCTGTTCACCGAAACCACTATCCGCCGCCTGCTGCAGCATTTCGAGAATCTCGTCACAGCCATTGTCGCCAATCCGCAACAGCGCGTGCGGGAGCTTCCAATTCTGAGTCCGGCCGAAGAGCAGCAGCTTCTCGTCGAGTGGAACCAGACGGCCGCTGTTTATCCTTCCGATCGAAGCCTGACGCAACTGTTCGAGGCCCAGGTCGAGCGCATGCCCAATCGGGTGGTGGTGAGCTACGGACAGGAGTCGCTCACCTATGCCGAATTGAATGCGCGAGCCAACCAGCTTGCGAGGCACCTGGTCAAGCTCGGCGCGGGACCTGGCGTTCCCGTGGGGCTCTGCATGGAACGATCCCCAAGCCTGATCATCGGCATGCTCGCCATTCTCAAGGCGGGAAGCCTCTATGTGCCTCTCGATTCCGGTTATCCCAAGCCACGCCTCGCGCATATGCTCGCAGATTCCGGCGCGCCGGTTCTGCTCACGCAGCAGCATCTGCTCGCGTTCCTGCCGAGGACACACGCCCGGGTCGTGTGCATCAATTCGGATTGGGATCTCATTTCCAAGGAGACGCGCGACAACCTGAATCCAGGTTGCGCCGCCGACAGCATCGCGTATGTGATGTACACGTCGGGATCGACGGGACAACCCAAGGGGGTAGCGATTCCGCATCGTGCGATTGCGCGGCTGGTGTTGAACACCAACTTCATCCAGCTCGACGCGGGCGACACCATCGCGCAGGCATCCAATACTTCGTTCGACGCAGCCACGTTCGAAATCTGGGGAGCGTTGTTGAACGGGGCGCGGCTCGTTGGAATTTCACCCGACGTTGCATTATCCCCGCGGGACTTCGCGCGCGAACTTCGAGAGCAGGGAATCACGGTGCTCTTTCTCACAACCGCATTGTTCAATCAGGTCGCCGCTGATCAACCTGACGCGTTTGCAAACACGAGAGTGGTGATGTTCGGTGGTGAAGCCGTCGATCCCAAGTGGGTTCGCGCCGTGTTGAGC
>Ga0196970_1001105_pt1 | contig 20983 bp, 15 predicted proteins | sample S1v_513CmetaG_FD_148672 | JGI IMG/M metagenome (GOLD analysis project Ga0196970, IMG submission 148672) | Soil microbial communities from Anza Borrego desert, Southern California, United States - S1+v_5-13C | ecosystem: Environmental > Terrestrial > Soil > Desert | place: USA: California...
ACGCCGCAGCGCCCGCGCAGACCACGACCACCGCGACCACCGCGCCCGCCACGTCCGCCGCAGCGCCCGCGCAGGCCACGACCACCACCGCCCGGCCCGGCGCGTGGATCGACCACTGGGACCCCGAGGACGACGCCTTCTGGGAAGGCGGCGGCCGGGCCATCGCGCGCCGCAACCTCTACCCGTCGATCTTCGCCGAGTTCCTGGGCTTCGCCGTCTGGGCGTCGTGGAGCATCGTCGTGCCGCAGCTCGCGGCGGTGGGCTTCAGCCTCACGGTCGACCAGCAGTTCTGGCTGGTGGCACTGCCCGCGCTGGTCGGTGCCACGCTGCGGATCCCGTACACGTTCGCCGTGCCCCGCTTCGGCGGCCGCAACTGGACCGTGGTGTCCGCCCTCCTGCTGCTCCTCCCGGCCACGGCCCTCGCGGTCGTCGTGACGAACCCGGCGACGCCGTTCTGGGCGCTCATGGGCGTGGCGGCCCTCGCCGGCCTGGGCGGCGGCAACTTCGCCTCGTCGATGGCGAACATCTCGTTCTTCTACCCCGAGCGCGAGAAGGGCAAGGCGCTGGGCCTGAACGCGGCCGGCGGCAACATCGGGACGGCGTTCGTGCAGTTCACGGTGCCTGTGGTGATCGTCGCGGGTACGGGCCTCGCGCTCGAGCGCGCGGGCCTCATGTTCATCCCGCTGATCATCCTGGCGGCCGCCCTCGCCTGGCGCCGCATGTCCAACCTCAGCGGCGCGAAGGCCGACTACCGGGCGTTCGGCGCCGCCACCCGCAACCGGCACACGTGGATCATCTCGTTCCTGTACATCGGGACGTTCGGCTCGTTCATCGGGTACGCCGGCGCCTTCCCGACGCTCCTCAAGGGCCAGTTCCCGGAGGTCGCGCTGAACCTGGCGTTCCTCGGTGCGCTCGTCGGCTCGCTGGCCCGGCCGGCGGGCGGGATGCTCGCAGACCGCCTCGGCGGCGCCCGCGTGACGATCGCGTCGTTCGCCGTGATGGCGGCGGGTGCCGTGGGCGCGGTCGCCGCCCTCCGCCAGCACAGCTTCGGACTGTTCCTCGGCTCGTTCCTCGTGCTGTTCGTGGCGACGGGGGCGGGCAACGGCGCGACGTACCGGATGATCCCGGCCGTCTTCCAGGTGGGCGCGACGACGCCGGACCGCGCCGCACGGGCGCGCAAGGCCGCCGCGGGCTGCATCGGCATCGCGGGCGCCGTCGGGGCGTTCGGCGGCTTCCTGATCCCCCGCGGCTTCGCGGTGTCCACGAACCTCGCCGGATCGCTGCAGCCCGCGCTCTGGGCGTTCGTCGCGATGTACGCGGTCATGGGCGCGGTCACCTGGTGGGTGTACCGGCGGCGCGCCGCAGCGCTGAGCGCCGCGGGGATCTGACGTGACGGTCGCCACGCACTGCCCGTACTGCGCGCTGCAGTGCGCCCAGCACCTCGGTCCGCCCGACGACGTCGCTGCCGCCTCGGGTGCCCCGCTCGCCGTCGCCGGCCGAGACTTCCCGACCAACCGCGGGGGCCTCTGCCAGAAGGGCTGGACGAGCGCAGTCGTGCTGCGGGCGCCGGACCGGCTGACCACCCCGCTGCTCCGCGGCCCGGACGGGGAGCTCCGTCCGGCCGGCTGGGACGAGGCCCTCGACCACGTCGCGACCCGGCTGGCGGCGATCCAGGCGGCGCACGGCCGGGACGCCGTGGCGGTGTTCGGCGGTGGCGGACTGACGAACGAGAAGGCGTACGCGCTCGGCAAGTTCGCGCGCGTCGTCCTGCGGACGCCGTTCATCGACTACAACGGCCGGTTCTGCATGGCGAGCGCGGCCGCGGGCGCCAACCGGGCGTTCGGCGTGGACCGGGGCCTGCCGTTCCCGCTCGCGGACGTCGGCGGTGCGCAGGCCGTCCTCCTCCTGGGGTCGAACCTCGCGGAGACGATGCCGCCGTCCGTCGCGCACCTGGCGCACGCCCGGGCTGCCGGCGGGCTGCTGGTCACGGACCCGCGGCACTCGGCCACCGCAGCCCTCACGGACGACGGCAAGGGCCTGCACCTGCAGGTGGTGCCCGGCACCGACCTCGCCCTGCTGCTCGGCCTGCTGCACGTCGTCTGGGCGGAGGGGCTCGCCGACGACGCGTACCTCGCCGCCCGGACCACCGGCGCCGACGACGTCCGCCGTTCGGTCTCGGCGTGGTGGCCGGAGCGGGTGGAGCAGGTGACGGGTGTACCCGCCGACGACGTCCGGGCGGCCGCCCGGCTGCTCGCGGCCGCGGCGCCGGTGCACGGGGGCAACGGCGCGTACGTGCTGACAGGGCGCGGCGTCGAGCAGAGCACCCAGGGCACTGCGACCGTGACAGCCGCGATCAACCTGGCACTCGCGCTGGGTCTGCCCGGTCGTGCCGGGTCCGGCTGCGGCGCGATCACCGGGCAGGGCAACGGCCAGGGCGGTCGGGAGCACGGCCAGAAGGCGGACCAGCTGCCGGGGTACCGGCGCATCGACGACCCGGCGGCGCGCGCGCACGTCGCCGCGGTCTGGGGCGTCGATCCCGGAGACCTGCCCGGCCCCGGCGTCCCGGCGGTGGAGCTCCTGCGCCGGTGCGGCACGCCCGGCGGCCCACGCGCGCTGCTGGTGCACGGCTGCAACCTCGTGGTGAGCGCACCGGACGCGACCGCGGTGCGCGAGCGCCTCTCGGCACTGGACCTGCTGGTGGTGTGCGACGTGGTGCCGTCGGAGACGACGCGACTCGCCGACGTCGTGCTGCCCGTCACGCAGTGGGCGGAGGAGGAAGGGACGATGACGTCGCTCGAGGGCCGGGTGCTGCGGCGCCGGCGGGCGATCGCTCCCCCACCCGGCGTGCGGTCCGAGCTCGAGGTGCTGCACGAGCTGGCGGCCCGGCTCGGGGTCCCCACCGGGTTCCCCACCGACCCCGCGGAGGTGTTCGACGAGCTGGCGCGGGCGTCCGCGGGCGGCGCGGCCGACTACTCCGGCCTGTCGCACGCCCGCCTGGACGGTGAGGAGGCACTGCACTGGCCGTGCCCTGCACTGCCCGACGGGACGGTGCACCCCGGCACCCCACGCCTCTTCCTCGACGGCTTCCCGACGCCGGACGGCCGGGCTCGCCTGGTTCCCGTGGACCACCGCGGGCCGTCGGACCAGCTCGGGCCGGACACGCCGCTGTACCTGGTCACGGGCCGGGTGCTGCAGCACTACCAGTCCGGCGCGCAGACGCGGCGGGTGCCGGCGCTCGCCGCGGCGCAGGCGGAGCCGTACGTCGAGATGCACCCGTGGCTCGCGGACCGGCTGGGGCTCGACGAGGGCGACCTGGCGGAGGTCACGTCCGCCCGCGGCACGGCGGTGGCGGTGACCCGGCTGGCCCTCGGCGCCCGGCCGGACACCGTCTTCATGCCTTTCCACTGGGCCGGGGAGGGCAGCGCCAACCGGCTCACCACCGACGCGACGGACCCGGTGTCCGGCATGCCGGAGTTCAAGGTCGCGACCGTCCGGGTGCGGGCGGCGCGGACGGCCGACGCCCCCGTCACCGCGGTCGCGGGAGGCGGCCGATGACGCCGCTGAGGGTCGTGGTCGTGGGGCACGGCATGGTCGGCTCCCGGTTCGTGGACGAGCTCCTCGCGCGCGCCCCGGGGGCGACCGTCGCGGTCACGGTGCTCGGCGCGGAGGAGTACGAGCCGTACAACCGCGTCCTGCTCAGCGACGTGGTGGCGGGCCGCACCGACGTGGCGTCACTGACCCTTCCGGCGCGCCCGTCCGGCGCGGTGGTCCGGCCGGGCGTCACGGCCGTCGCGCTCGACCGCGCGGGGCGGCGGGTGCTCGCCGACGACGGCGCCGCCTACCCCTACGACGTCGTCGTCCTGGCGACGGGTGCGCGCGCGAACGTCCCGCGGATGGCCGGCCTCCGCACCGGGCACGCTGCCGGCCTGCCCGCGGGCGTGCACGCCCTGCGGACGCTCGACGACGCCCGGGAGATCGTCGCCGCGGCCGCGAACGCCCGACGCGCCGTCGTGCTGGGCGGTGGCGTGCTCGGCCTCGAGGCGGCGTGCGGCCTGGCAGGGCGGGGACTCGCCGTCACGGTGCTGCACGGCGGTCCGCACGTCATGGACCGGCAGCTCGACGGCGACGCCGCCGCCGCCACCGGCGTGGCGCTCGCCCGGCTCGGGGTCGACGTCCGTACGGATGCCGCGGCCACCGGCGTCGCGCACGACGGCCGGCGCCTGCGCGGCGTCCGGCTGGGCTCGACCGGGACGGGCGGCGAGCTGATCCCCGCCGACCTCCTCGTGCTCACGGCCGGGACGGTCCCGGAGACCGCGCTGGCGTCGTCGGCGGGCCTGGCGGTGCGTCGCGGCGTCGTCGTGGGCGACGACCTGGCGACCGCCGACCCGGCCGTCTTCGCCATCGGCGACTGCGCCGAGCCGCCCGAGGGCGGGACCGGGCTCGTGGCGCAGGGTTGGGAGCAGGCGCGCAGGCTCGCCGCCGAGTTGGGCGGGAGCGCCGCGGTCGGGCCCCCCGACCCCGCCGCTGGGCAGCGCGGCGACGTGGCCGACGCCGAGGGCGACCGCGCACCGTCCCACCCGGCCGGCCCCCCGGCAGGCGGGCCGAACGACGTCGTGAAGCTCAAGGCCCAGGGCGTCGACGTCTCGGCGATCGGTCCGCGGGACGTGCCGGCCGGGGCGCGGGTCGTCCGCCTCTCCGACCCCGCCGCCGGCCGGCACGTCGAGGTCGTGGTGCACGCCGGGCGCGTGGTCGGCGCCACGTGCGTCGGCGACCCGGGCGTCGCGGCCGACCTGGTGGCGGCCTACACGCGCGCGACCCCGGTACCCCGCGACCCCGCGCACCTGCTGCTGCGACCGGTCCGCCGCGCCGACACCGCCGCCGAGCCGTCCCCCACCCTCATGCCCGACCGCGCGACGGTCTGCCGCTGCAACGGGGTGACCAAGGGCGACGTCGTCGCGCAGTGGCGGGCGGGGGCGCGCAGCACCGCAGAGGTGGTGGCGGCGACCCGGGCGACGACGGGCTGCGGCGGGTGCGCGGACGCCGTGTGCGGGCTCGTGGAGTGGCTGGCACGCGCCGACCCTCCGGCTGCGGACGCCCACCCGACGAGTGCCACGCCTGCCGGGCGGGACCCCGTCGTGGCGGACGCCGTGGTCACCCCTGCCGTCGCCCCTGCGGTCACCTGAACGATCACGACGGCTGAACCGGGCGCCGTCGTGCAATGCTGGGCCTCGGCACAGGGCGGCACCGCAGGTACAGCAGCAGGGAGGGCACATGTCGGCACGGGTCGTGGTGGTCGGCGGAGGGTACGGCGGGGCCAGCGTCGCCCGGCAGCTCGACCCGGACTTCGCCGTGACCCTGATCGAGCCGAAGGACGCCTTCGTGCACTCCAGCGCGGCACTGCGGGCGGTCGTCGACCCGGCGTGGCAGGACCGGGTCTTCTACCCGTACGACCGGCTCCTCGCGCGCGGCACCGTGCTGCGCAACTGGGCGCGGCGGGTCTCCCCCACGTCCGTGCGGGTGTCGCTCTTCGAGTCGGTCGACGCCGACGTCGTCGTCCTCGCCACGGGCACGTCGTACCCGTTCCCGGCCAAGTTCCTCGAGGACGAGGCGGCCGTCGCGTCGTCCCGCCTGGCCCGGCTGCGCGAGGACCTGAACCGCACGGAGCGCGCGCTGATCGTCGGCGGCGGTCCCGTCGGCCTCGAGCTCGCCGGCGAGCTGACGGCCGCCTTCCCCGACCTGCGCGTCACCGTCGTCGACAAGGCGGGTGACGTCCTCACCGTCGGCGACTACCTGCCCGAGCTGCGCGAGACCATCAAGGCCCAGCTCGCGGAGCGCGGCGTCGAGTTCGTGACCGGTGCGCCGTTGGCATACCTCCCCCCGGGCGACGTCGGCGTCTACCACCCCTTCACGGTGGACACGCGCGACCGCGTCCGGATCGACGCGCAGATGTGGTTCCGCTGCTACGGGTCCCGGCCGCTGACCGACTACCTCGACGAGGAGCTGGCCGCCGCCCGGCGCCCGGACGGGCACCTGCGCGTGACCGACTACCTGACCGTCGTCGGGCAGGACCGCGTCTTCGCCATCGGTGACATCACCGACGTGCCGGAGAGCAAGCGGGCCACCGCGGCGCTGGAGCACGCCGACGTCGTCGCGCAGAACGTGCGCGACGTGCTCGCCGGGCGTCGCCCGAGCCGGCGCCACGTCCCGCACCTGGAGCGGATCGTCCTGCCCCTCGGACCGACCGGCGGTGCCGCGCAGCTCGAGCAGGCCAAGGGGCACCGGCACGTGGTGGGCGCGGAGGAGACCAGCCGCATCAAGGGCCTGGACCTCAACAGCTCGTCCGTCGCAGCGCTCTTCGGCCGCGCGTAGCGGCTGCCGGAGCCGCCCGGTCCCCACCGTGGTGGCGGTCCCTCGACGCGCCGGATCGGCGTTCTCGGGGTATCACTGAACGGGTGACCCACGCACCCGAACCCGTGATCGAGGACCCCCGCGTGTCGGTGGTCGTCATGAGCCGGAACCGGCGCGAGGAGCTCCTGGCGTCGCTCGGTCGGCACCGTGCGCCGGTGATCCTGGTCGACAACGGCTCGACCGACGGCACGGTCGAGGTGGTCCGGGCGGCCTACCCGCACATCGACGTCATCCCGCTGGGGCGCAACATCGGCGCGCAGGCGCGGACCTTCGGCGTCCGCTGCGCCCGAACCCCCTACGTGGCGTTCGCCGACGACGACTCGTGGTGGGCGCCCGGCGCGCTCCGGGCCGCGGCGGACCTGCTCGACGCGCACGACCGCCTCGCCGTCGTGGCGGCCCGCATCCTCGTCGGGTCCGACGAGGAGCTCGACCCCCTGTGCGCGCAGATGGCGCGCTCCCCGCTGGCCACCGGGCCCCGCCTGCCCGGCCGGCGGGTGCTCGGCTTCGTGGCGTGCGGCGCCGTCGTGCGTGTCGAGCCGTTCCTCGCGGTCGGCGGGTTCGACGCGGTCGTGCGGTTCCCTGGTGAGGAGGAGCGGGTCGCCCTGGACCTCACTGCCGTGGGCTGGAGCATCGCCTACTGCCCGGAGGTCGTCGCGCACCACCATCCGAGCGACGCGCGGCACGGCCCGGCCGACCGGCGTCGTGCGGTCACCCGTTCGAGCCTGCTGACGGCGCTGATGCGGCTGCCGTGGCCACGGGTGCGCAAGCGCGTCGAGGCGGCCTGGCGTGAACCGGTGACCCGGGCCGGGATCCTCCGGGCGCTGCTGGACACGCCCGCCGCGCTCGCCGCCCGGCGCCTGCTGCCGCAGTCGGTGCTGACGGATCTCGACCTGCTCGACGGTCCGACCCCGGCGGGGGCTGGGGGCCTGCGGTGAGCGGCACGCGGACCGGCGCGCGGACCGGCGTGCAGGCCGGCGCGCGGACCGGCGCGCGGACCGGTGCGAGCACGGCGCGCCGCCCGGTGCAGCGCGCCGTCGTGACCGGTGGGGCAGGGTTCCTCGGCAGCCACCTGTGCACCGAGCTCCTCGCCCGTGGGGCGGAGGTGATCTGCCTCGACAACTTCCTGACCGGCTCGCCGGCCAACGTCGCGCACCTCCTGGGGGACCCGCGGTTCCACCTGGTGCGCTGCGACGTCACGGAGTTCATCCACGTGCCGGGGCACGTGGACCTCGTGCTGCACTTCGCCTCCCCCGCGTCGCCCGTGGACTACCTGCAGCTGCCGATCCACACGCTCAAGGTCGGCTCCATCGGCACCCACCACGCCCTGGGGCTGGCCAAGGACAAGGGCGCCCGCTTCGTGCTGGCCTCCACGTCCGAGGTGTACGGCGACCCGCAGGAGCACCCGCAGCGTGAGGACTACTGGGGGCACGTGAACCCGATCGGGCCACGCGGCGTCTACGACGAGGCCAAGCGCTACGCGGAGGCGCTCACGACGGCGTACCGGACGACGAACGCGGTGGACACGGCCATCGTGCGCATCTTCAACACGTACGGGCCGCGGATGCGGCCGTTCGACGGCCGCGCGATCCCGACCTTCGTGCGCCAGGCGCTCGCCGGGGAGCCGCTCACCGTGGCGGGCGACGGGTCGCAGACCCGGTCGGTCTGCTACGTGGACGACCTGGTCCGGGGCATCCTCGCGCTCGCTGCGTCGGACCTGCCCGGGCCGGTGAACATCGGCAACCCGGCGGAGCGGACGGTCCTGGAGATCGCGCAGGACGTCATCGCCGCGACCGGCTCCCGCTCGCCGATCGAGTTCATCGAGCGGCCGGTGGACGACCCCACGGTCCGCCGCCCCGACACGACCCTGGCACGCACCGCGCTGGGCTGGGAGCCGGCGGTCGACTGGCGCGACGGCCTGGACCGCACGGTGGCGTGGTTCAGCGAGGCGCTGGCCCGGCCGGCCTGACTCACCGTCCTCGCGGGCGCAGCCCCAGCAGGCCGTCCGCGGCGGCGAGGACCTCCTCGACGGTGACGGCGGCGAGCGCCGGGTCCGGCACGGTCCCGTGGGGGTCGCCCGGCCGCTCGAGGTCGCCGTGCCAGAGGACGGCGTGCAGGTGCGGGTCGATCGCCGGCCCCCACCACCGGGGCGGTGTCGGGCCGAAGAGCAGCACGGACGGCGTCGCGAACGCCGTGGCGACGTGGGCGACGCCGGTGTCGCCGCAGACCACGAGCGCTGCGCGCCCGACGACGTCGGCCAGGCCCGGCAGGTCGAGGCGCCCCGCGGCGTCGGTCACCTGCGCGGGCACCGCTCCTCGGGCGACCGCACCGGCGACGACCCGGGCGACGAGCTCCCGCTCCCCAGGCCCACCGGTCACCACCACCGGCCGACCGGCGGCGGCCAGCGCGGCGACGACCAGCGCCCACCGGTCCGCCGGCCAGCGGCGAGCCGCCGACGCCGCGCCCGGGTGTACGACGACCGCGTCCCCGCGCGGCGCACGCGCCGCGAGCCGGAGGTCCTCGCGTCCGCACGCCCCGCCCGCGTCGCGGACCAGCCGGCACCAGCGGTCCACCTCGTGCTCGTCCGCGCGCCACTCCGGCCCCGCCGGGTGCCCGGCGTCGTCGTTGCGGAAGGCCACCAGGTCGGCCGGGTCGGTGGCCAGCAGCAGCCGGTGCGACTGCGGGCCGCGGCCGTGCAGGTTCACCGCCACGTGCCCGCCGGGCCGGGCGCCGAGGGGCTCGGCGAGCCCGGCCACGCCGTCGTACGGCGTCACGTCGTCGACGAGGCCCAGGTCACGGAGCCACGCGCCCACACCTGGCGGGGCCGCGAGGAGGAGTCGGTGGTCCGGGTAGGCGCGGCGCAGCCCGCGGAGCGCCGCGACGCCGGTCAGGGCGTCCCCGAGGCCGAGGGCGCGGAGCACCAGCACCGTGGGCGTCACGGCCAGGACGTCTCCCCCGACGCCATCACGAGCATCTCCCGGATCTCGCAGCCGACGGGCTGGCGCAGCGCGGTGAGCACGGCGTTCGCCGTGTCGGCCGGGTCGTTGAGGTCGGCGTCCGGGCCGGGCCGGTACTGCTCCGTGCGGCCGTCGAAGAAGGCGGTCCGCATGCCACCCGGGATGAGCAGGGTCACGCCGACCCGCCCGGCGTACTCGGTGGCGAGGGCGTGCGTGAAACCGCGGACCCCGAACTTCGACGCGCAGTAGGCCGTGGCGTCGCCGAAGCCACGCAGCGACAGCGTCGAGCCCACCGTGACGACGACGCCGCGCCGCCGCTCGAGCGCGGGCAGGCACGCGCGGACGACGCCGACCGTCCCGAACAGGTTGACGGCCACCACGCGCTCCCACACCTCCGGGTCGATCTCCAGCAGCGGCCCGCAGGCGTCGGTGCCCGCCGCGGTGACGACGGCGTCCGGCTCCCCGGCCTGCTCGACGAGGCGCGCCGTCGCCTCGGCGGCCGCCGCCGACGACGACAGGTCCACCTCGACGAACGGCACGTCGCGCGTCGGTCGCGCCCGGTCCAGCACCGCGGGACGACCGCCGGCCGCGGCGACCGCGTCGACGAGCGCGGCACCGAGCCCGCTGGAGCCCCCCGTGATGAAGACGGTGCCGATCTCGCGGGGCGGGCGGCCGAGGGTGGGTGTCGTCACATGTCCTCCAGGATCGTGTGAGGGTGCTGCGGTCGGGGCTTCTCAGCTGCGTGGGCTGCCGGTGGGTGCGGTGCCGGTGCGTGCGGTGCCGGTGCGTGCGGTGCCGGTGCGCTCGATGATCGAGGTCGTCGACCGGCCGCCCAGGTACGGCAGCAGGACCACCCGTCCACCGTGCCGCTGGACCACCTCGGCCTCCGGCAACGGCGCGGCGCCGTAGTCGCCGCCCTTGGCCCAGACGTCGGGTCGCAGCTCCTCGAGCACCGCGCGGGGGTCGTCCTCGTCGAACACCACGACGGCGTCCACGCAGTCGAACGCCTCCAGCACCCGGGCGCGGTCCGCCGCCGTGACGACGGGCCGGCCGGGACCCTTGAGGCGACGTACCGAGTCGTCGGAGTTCAGCAGCACGACCAGCGCGTCGCCGAGCCGGCGCGCCGCCTGCAGGGTCGCCACGTGACCGGCGTGCACGATGTCGAAGCACCCACCGGTGGCGACGAGCGTGCGTCCTCCGCCGCGCAGCCGCGCGGCGAGCGAGCGGACCTCGAGGCCCGTCGCCCCGGAGGGCGGGTGTGCCGGGCCGGCGCCGTCAGCGGCGCGCCGCCGGAAGCCGTCCGCCCCGCCCTCGGCGACCCACGCCGACGCGTCGAGCACACCGGCCGCGACCGCCTCGGACGTGAGCGCACCCCCGCTCAGCGCCACGGCGACGGAGGCCACGAACCGGTCGCCCGCCCCGCACGGGTCGCCTCCGGCGATCGGCACGGCCGGCACGAACAGCGGCTCGCCGCCGTCGGCGAGGAAGGCACCCTCAGCACCTGCGGTGACGCACACCGCCCGGGCACCCCACGCGACGCGCAGCCGGTCCGCGAGGACGTCGGGTGCGGCGTCGGCGGCACCGGGGGCGTCCGCGTCCGGCCCGGCGGCCTGGGGACCGAGGGCGGCGAGCGCGCGGCGGGCCTCCGCGATGTTCGGGGTGACGAGGGCGACGCCCGGCACCGGGTCGCCGCCCCGGGGGTGCGGATCCCACAGCACGGGCCGGTGGCGCGCCGCCTCGGCGATGAGCCGCCGCAGGTCGGGGTCGTGGGTCACGCCCGCGCCGTAGTCGGAGACCACTACGACGTCCGCGGCGTCCAGCACGGCCCGCACCGCGTCGACAGGTACGGCACGGGGCGTGCCGGGGCCGCCCTCGTCGATGCGCACGAGCGACTGGCCGCCGGACCGGACGCGGATCTTGCACCGGGTGCCGCCCTCGGCCGGAAGGGCCAGGAGCTCGACCTCGCGGGCCAGGGCGGCGGCGAGCACCTGCCCCGGCGCGTCGTCGGCCAGGGGCGCGACCAGGTGCGTGGGCAGGCCCGAGCGTGCGACGAGCACCGCGGTCAGGCCCGCGCCGCCGGGGCTCTCCAGGGTCGAGGTGACGTCGACCACCGGCACGGGCGCGTCGGGCGCGATGCGCTCCGTCTGCCCGTCGATGTCGCGGTCGAGCACGACATCACCGATGACGACGACCCGCGGCTGCCGCGAGCGCCCGTGGCGGACCGCCGTCATGCGCTCGCCCGCCGCAGGTCGGACCGCACCTGCCGGCGACCCCGCGGGCGCGAGTCGATGACGGCGAGCTGGGCGTCGACCACCGCGCACACCGCGTGGATCGCGACGAGGTGCACGGCCTGGACGGCCGCGGTCGTCGGCGCGGGGACCATGAGGGCCTCATGGCACCGGATGCTCAACGGGTTGGGGCCGGCGCCCGTCATGCCCCACACGGTGAGCCCGAGCCGGGCGCCCCGTTCGGCGGCGCGCAGCACGTTCGCGCTCGCCCCCGAGGTGGACAGGAGGACGAGCACGTCGCCCGGCCGGCCGTGCGCCTCGACCTGGCGGGCGAACATCTCGTCCGCCCCGTAGTCGTTCGCGATCGCGGTGAGGCTCGACGTCTCCGCGCACAGCGCGATCGCGGACAGGGGCCGCCGCTCCGCGAGGAAGCGACCCACCAGCTCGGCCGTCAGGTGCTGCGCCTCCGCCGCGCTGCCGCCGTTGCCGGCGACGAGCAGCCGGGCGCCGCCGGCGAGGTCCTCCGCGAGGGCGCGGCCCCAGCGGTCCACCAGGTCGGCCTGCTCGCGCAGCGCCGCCAGGCCCGCCGCGACCTCGGTCTCGTGCTCGGTGATCCACTCCCGCGCCGTCGTCATAGCACCGCCACCTTCCTCGCCGTGCCCGCCAGGTCCGCGTAGACCTCTTCGGTGTCCGCTGCGACGCGCGTCCAGCTGTAGCGCTCGACCGCCCGACGCCGGGCCGCCGTCCCCATCCGCCGGCGCCGCACCGGGTCGTCCAGCAGCTCGCGCACCGCCGCGGCGAGCGCGCGGTGGTCGTGCGGCGGCACCAGCAGCCCCGTCACGCCGTGCTGCACCGTGTCGAGGAGCCCGCCGACGGCGCTGCCCACCACGGGCCGCCCGCAGGCGGCCGCCTCGAGCGGCACGATGCCGAACGGCTCGTACCAGGGCGTGGTGACGACGACGTCGGCGTCCGCGAGGACCGCGGGGACGTCGTCGTGCCCGACGCGGCCGAGCAGCTCGACGCGGTCCGCGACGCCCAGCTCGGCCGCCAGGGCCGCCAGGCGCCGGGCCTCCGGATCCTCCATCAGCCGCGCGCGCTCGGGGCCGCCGGCGATCCGCAGCTCGGCGTCGGGCAGGTCGACGAGGGCGCGGATCGCCAGGTCCACCCCCTTGCGCTCCACCAGCCGCCCGATGGACAGCAGGCGGTGCCGGCCCTCGCGTCGCGGCCCGGGCTGCGGCGTGAAGTGGTCGACGTCCACCCCGCACGGCACCACGGTGATCCGGGACGCCGGGACCCCGAGCCGGCTGAGCTCGTGCACCTCGTCGCTGCACGTCGCCACGACGACGTCGACCCCACGGCCGATGGCCGCCTCGGTCTCGATGCGGCCCGACGGGCTGGTGTCCTTGTCGCCCTGGTGGCGGCGCTTGACGGAGCCGAGAGCGTGGAAGGTCTGCGCGACGGGCACCGGCTGCGTCTGGCTGCGCGCGGCCTGCAGGGCCGCGAGGCCCGACATCCAGAAGTGGCCGTGCACCACGTCCGGCGCCTGGGCCGCCCACCGCTGCGCGACCCACGCGCCGAAGTCCTTCATCCACGGCAGGAGGTCGTCCTTGCTGATCACCTCGGGCGGCCCGGCGGGCACGTGCACGACGACGACCCCGGACGGCATCACCACGCGCTCGGGCACGCCCGGGTCATCACGACGGGTGTAGACCTCGACCGTGTGGCCGGCGGCGACGAGCGCCCCGGCGAGCGCGGCGACGTGCACGTTCTGTCCACCGGCGTCGACCCCGCCGAGCGTGGCGAGCGGACTCGCGTGCTCGGACACCATCGCGATCCTCATGTCGCCTCCTTCAGGAGCACCTGCCAGTCGGACAGGAACCGGTCCAGGCCGTAGTGGTCCAGGGCGTGGCGGCGGGCCGCCCGGCCCACCTCGCGCGCCTCGTCGGGGTCGTGGAGCCAGCGCCGGGCGGCCGCGAGCAGCACGTCCGGGTCGTTGCTGACGACGCCGGCGCCCGGCGGCACCGCCCGGGGCGCCTCGGTGGTGGCGAGGGCGAGCACGGGCATGCCGAGCGTCATCGCCTCGAGCAGGGACAGGCCGAGGCTGGTCCACCGGTACGGGTGGAGGTAGGCCCGGGCCTGGGCGAGGCGCCCGTGCATGTCGGTCTGCGGGACGTCGTCGTGCAGGTGCCCGGCCAGGTCGACGCCGGCGGCCGCGGCCCGCTCGCCGAGGTCGGCCATGCCCATGCCGTAGACCTCCACGGGCACCTGGGCCGCGCAGCGCAGCAGCACGTCCGTCCCCGCCACGCGCCACCGGCGGACCGGCTCGTTCACGACCGCGGCGACGCGCGGTCGTTCGCCGGTGTAGCGGTCACCGGGGTCGGGGATGCCGTGCTCGATCACCCGGGTGGGCGCCGCGCCGGTGTCCCAGGCCATCGCGTTGAACCAGGTCACGTGCACGACCGGGATGTCGGTGCGGTCGGCCAGCGGGTGCCGGGTCTCAACGGCGGCGTGCCGTCGGGCGCCGGAGGTGCCCCAGGGCGTGTTGTGCTCCACGTAGACGGCCGGAACGTCGGCGCCGGGACTCCGCCCGGTCCACCGCTGCACGAGCTCGAGCTCCTCCGGCCGCTGCAGCACGACGACGTCGACGGGAGTCTCGCGGAGCTCCGCGGGTGTGACCTCGCGTGCGTTCGCCGGCCAGTCCCAGGTGCGCGCCCGGCCGCGCCCGTCGGGGCCGCGGTCCGGGAGCACCGGGAGCAGGTAGCTGTCCGGCCCCGCGACGAACGACGTCAGCCAGGAGCCGTGCACGTGCCAGATGAGGACGTTCATGCGGCACCCCCCGGGAGCTCCACGGGCGCGGCGAGGTCCGCGACGGCCGCGACGACCTCCGACGGCGCCACCGACGACACGCAGGGATGGCCGGGGACCGGGCACTCCCGCGCGCGCGTACCCGCGCAGGCCGCCTCCTGGTCGCCGAGCAGCCGGTGCAGCCCCCACGGCGCCCAGCGCTCCGCCGGCACGACGGGCGAGAACAGCGACACCACGGGCGTGCCCACGGCGGCGGCGAGGTGGGCGGGGCCGGTGTTCCCGACGACCAGGGCGGCCGCACCGGCGAGCACCGTCGCGAGCTCCGCCAGCGTCGTGCGGCCCGAGAGGTCGACGGCGTCGCCCGCGTCGGCTGCGGCACGCGCGACCGAGGCGGCGAGCGTGCCCTCGCGCGGTCCGCCCGTCACGACGACGGTCCAGCCGGCCCGGGCCAACGCCGCCCCGATCGCCTGGGCGTGCTCGAGCGCGAGGCCCCGGGCGGGGACGGACGCACCGGGGTGCAGGACCACGTAGGGCCGGGACGGGGTGTCGACCGCCGGGAGCGGACCACGCACGGCCAGGGCCGCGTCGTCGTCCGGCGGCAGGGCGCCGCCCGCGGCGAGCGCGAGGTCGAGCGCTGCGGTGACCTCGTGCAGGCCGTCCGGACGCCGGTGGCGCAGGTCCAGCAGGGATCCGGGGTAGTCCTCGCTGGTCGCCGCCACGTACCGCACGCCCGCGAGCCGGGCGACGAGCGCCATCGGCAGCGGGCTCTGGTGGTAGGAGGTGAAGATCACGCACGCGTCGTACGGACCCAGGTCGTGCACGAGGGCGTCGATCTCCGGCGGGTCCACCCTCGGTGGGTGGTACCCGCTCCACGGCGCCGCGAACTCGAGGACGCGGCCGATGCCGGGCAGCAGCTCCCCCGCCGCGCGCCCGGCGGGGGACGCCAGCAGGTCGACCCGCTGTGCGACGTGCGCGAGGGCTCGGATCGCGGGGCCGGTGAGCAGCACGTCGCCGTCACTGTCCAGGCGGACGGCGAGCACGCGGGCGTCACGCACGGTCACGCGGTCACCCCCCGTCCCGCTGTGAGGACCGCCGGCGTCGCGACGTCCTCGGAGGGCGCGGCCGACTCGCCCGATGCGGCCGACGCCGCGGTCCCGGCCGACGGCCCGAGCACGGCCGACGCTGCGGGTGCGGCCCTGTCACCGGTGTCGGCGGCGGGCGTCCGCAGCAGCGCGACCGCCTCCGCGAGGTCGACCGCGACGACGGGTGCGGCCGCGACCTCCTCGGGCCGCGTGACCGGCGTCGGCACCAGCACCGCCCGGGCACCCGCGGCCAGCGCCGCCTCGACGTCGGCCCCGATGTCACCGACGACCGCGCACTCGGCGGGCAGGACGCCGAGCTCCGCGGCGGCGGCCAGCACCATGCCGGGCGCCGGCTTGCGGCAGGCGCAGCCGTCGGCCGGCGAGTGCGGGCACTGCTGCCAGGTGTCGAACGGCCCCAGCTCCGCCTCGACCCTGGCGCGCACGGCGTCGGCCTGCTCCGCGGTGATCAGGCCGCGTCCGATGCCGGACTGGTTGGTGATGACGCCGACCCGCACCCCGCGGGCGCGGAGGTCGCCGAGCACCTCGCGAGCCCCGGTCACGGTGCGGACCGCCGCCGGGTCCCCGTTGTACGGCACGTCGTGCACGAGGGTGCCGTCGCGGTCGAACAGGACGGCGCGGACCGGGAGCGGCCAGGCCGCCGCACCGCCGCGCCAGCGCCAGGTGCCGCGCACGCGGTGGCGCACGGCCGCGAACGGGATGACGACGCTGGTCAGAGCCATGCGCCGCCACTCGGCACGCCACTGGGGATCACCCGGGCGGGGGCCGGGGGCGATCCGCCGCACGGCGAAGTCGGCGGTCAGCGCCGCCCAGGCGGAGGCACCGGCTGCCGCGACGAGGCCGCGGCGGGTCGCGACGCCCAGGAGGGCCACGCCGGCCGCGGCGACGGTGCCGACGTGCCACGGGAACCTGCCGCGGCCGGTGCCCGCGAGCTCGCGCCAGTCCGGGCCGTGCAGGGCACGCATGAGGGCGTCGTCGGCCGCGCCTGCCTGAACCCGGACGCTCACGCGGTCGTCGGCCGGCCGGACCGGGTGCACGATCGTCCGCCTGCCGCTCTCGAGCCGCCAGCCGGCGCGGCGCAGACGCAGGGCGAGGTCGGCGTCCTCCCGGTACGCGCGGGGGAACCGCTCGTCGAACCCACCGACGGCCGCGAGCGCCTCGCGACGGAAAGCCATGTCCGCGGTCGCCCACTGGGCGCGCTCCAGGCCCGCGGTGCTGCGCTCCCAGTCGGTGGGCGGTCGCGTGGTGGGCAGCGGCACCTGGATGCGCCCTTGCACGCCGCCGACGTCGTCGGCCGCGGAGGCCAGGTCCGCGAGGAGCCCGCGCCACCACCCGTCGGGCGGCGCGACGTCGTCGTCGAGGAAGGCGACCCAGGGCGTGCGCGACAGCCGCCAGCCCGCGTTCCGGGCCGCAGCGGGACCGCGGCCGCCGGTCCGCACGACGCGCACCGGCCAGGGCCACCGCCCCGGGTGCGGGTCGTCGGTGCCGGTCCCGGTGCCCGTGCCGGTCCCGGCGCCCGTGCCGACGCCCGCGCCGACGCCCATGCCGACGCCCATGCCGACGCCCATGCCGACGTCCGTGCCGACGAGCGTGCCGACGAGCGCCGGGTCGGCGAGGTCCAGGTCCGGCGTGCCGAGCGGCCGGTCGTCGACCACGACGACGGCCACGGGGCCGGCGGCCTGTGCGTCCGGCGCCTCCGCCGTCGCGTCCGGCGCCTCCGCCGTCGCGTCCGGCGCCTCGGCCGGTGCGGCCTGTGCGGCGATGCCGCGGAGCACCACCCCGAGCGAGGGCCGCCCCACCGTCGGGATCACCACGGTGCAGGCGAGGCCCGGGCGCTCCGTCATCCGGCGACCCCTGCGACGTGCCGACCCCCGCCACGACCGAACAGCTGCCCACGCTGCACCAGGTGCGGACCCATGACCAGGGCGTCGACGGGCGCGGACCCGAAGAGCTCCAGGGCGTCGCGGGGGTCGTCCACCATGGGCCGGCCCGCGGTGTTCAGGCTCGTGTTGATGACCACGGGCAGGCCCGTGCGCCGGGCGAAGGCCTCGAGGGTCGCGCCCAGGCGCGGCTGCCGGTCCTGATGCACGGTCTGGATGCGGGCCGTGCCGTCCACGTGCACCGCCGCAGGGATGCGGTCCCGCCACTCGGGCGCGACCGTGTGCACGAAGAGCATGTAGTCGCTCGGGAGGGGGCCGTCGGAGAAGATCTCCGCCGCCCGGTCGGCGAGCACCATCGGCGCGACGGGACGGAACTGCTCGCGGCCCTTGACCTCGTTGAGGCGCTCGAGGTTCTCGTGGTGACCGGGGTGGGCAAGCAGCGACCGCTGCCCGAGCGCCCGCGGGCCGAACTCGCTGCGGCCGTCGAACCACGCGATGACCCCGTTGCGCGCGAGGATCTCCGCCACCTGCTCGGGCAGGTCGTCCGGCGTCGTGAACGGCACGGCCGCACCGCGCAGCCACGCGGCCAGGTCGTCGTCCGACCAGCTGCGGCCGAGGGCTGCGCTCGGCATGGGCGCGGCGACCTCGCCGCCGTCGGCGCTCACCTGGAGGGCCGCACCCAGGGACGTCCCGGCGTCGCCGGCCGCGGGCTGCACCCAGACCTCCTCGAACGGTGTCTCGCGCCAGATGCGGGAGTTCGCGACGCAGTTCAGGGCGGTGCCGCCGGCCATGGTGAGCACCCGGTCCCCGGTCTGCGCGTGGATCCACCGGGCGAGCTCGACGAGCACCTCCTCCAGACGCTGCTGCACGGAGCACGCGAGGTCGGCGTGGGGACCGCGCCAGGACTCCTCGCTGAGGGTGGCGTCGGCGGCGCGCGGGGGCGCCCACCGGGACCAGTCCGGGGGCTCGGCGACGAACCCGCCGTCCCCGGTGGTCCGGATCACCTCGCGGAGCTCCTCGAGGTACCGCGGGGTGCCGTAGGAGGCGAGGGCCATCACCTTGTACTCGTCGCTGGAGCGCAGGAACCCGAGGTGCTCCGTGAGCGACTCGTAGACGAGGCCGAGCGAGTGCGGCAGCTCCTGGGTGAACAGGACCTCGAGGGTCCCGCCCGAGTAGCGGCCGGCCAGGTGGGAGGCGCGCTCCCCGCGACCGTCGAGCACCAGCACGCTGCTGGACGGGCCGTGGGGCGCCGCGAGCGCCGCGGACGCCGCGTGCGCCACGTGGTGCGGGACGTAGCGGACCTGGGCGGGGTCGAGCCCGGGCAGCGCTGACGCGAGGAACTGGGGCGCCCGCTCCGCGTACGAGGTGCGCAGGTGGTCCCAGGGGTCGTCGAGCCCGAGCTCGTGCGCCGGCTTCGACAGTGCGGGGTCGAACGAGTAGGCGACCGCGTCGAGGTCCTGCGGCCGCAAGCCCGCCTCCTTGAGGCACCAGCGGGCCGACAGCTCGGGGAGCTCCCACGCCGAGAAGGGCACGGGGCGCTTGCCGTGCTTGCGGCGCGAGAACCGCTCCTCCTCGGCCGCAGCGACCACCTGGCCGTCGACGACGAGCGCCGCCGACGGGTCGTGGTAGATCGCGTTGATGCCCAGAACTCGCATAAGTCGCCGTCCCCCTCGGTGTGGTCCAGAGTCGGTGTGATCACAACCCCGCCCGGCCACTGTCACCCGGAGAAGCGCTTCTCGCACCTTGAACCGCTTCTCACCCATTCGGAGGTACCGCAGCCCCGTGACCAGCGCGATCACTTCTCACACCCCCGAACAGGCCGGTGATCAGCGACTTCTCCGGAGCCACATGATCAACGGCGATGAGATTCCCGCCGAGGGGTCCCGCAGACTCGTCCGGCAGGATCCCGCGACCGGTGCGGAGTCGATCACGGTCGTGCCCGGGACGGAGACGGAGGTCGCCGCCGCAGTGTCGGCCGCCGACGCCGCGCGGGTCGCCTGGCGACGTACGGCCCCCGCACAACGGGCCGAGCACCTGCGTGCCGCAGCCGCCGCGGTCGACGACGCCGCCGCCCGCCTGGGGGGCCTGCTCACCGCGGCCACGGGGCGGCTCCTCGCGACGTCCGTCGAGTCCGCGCACGTGGCGGCCTCGATCCTGGCTGAGGCCGCGACGACGGGACTCGGGGACGCGGGCCGCACGCTCGCCGGCGCCTCGTCGGCGCTCGACGTGGTGCGGCGGGAGCCCCACGGGGTGGTCGCGGTCATCACGCCGTGGAACGACCCGTTCCCCGCCGCCGCCGGGCTGCTCGCCGCGGCGCTGGTGACGGGCAACACGGTGGTGCACAAGCCGTCGGAGCGGTCCGCGTTGCCCGCGTGGGAGATGGCGCGCCTGATCGCCGGAACGCTGCCGCCGGGGGTGCTCAACGTCGTGAACGGCGACGGACCGACCGGGGTGGCGCTCGTCGCGGACCCCCGGGTCGCGCTCGTCGCCCAGGTCGGTTCCACTGCGACCGGACGCCGGATCGCGACCGTGGTGGGCGCGCGGGGTGGCCGGGTGCTCCTGGAGAACGGCGGGAAGGACCCGCTGATCGTCGACGCGGGGGTGGACCCGGGGTGGGCGGCCGAGCAGATCGCCACGGGTGCGTTCGCCAACTCCGGGCAGCTCTGCACGTCCGTCGAGCGTGTGTACGTGCACGAGAGCGTCGCCGACGCCGTGCTCGAGGCGCTCGTGGCCCGGGCGGCCGCGATGACCGTCGGGGACCCGCGCGACCCGGCGACCGAGCTCGGGCCGATGGTGGACGCCGAGCAGCTCGCCGTCGTCGAGCGGCAGGTGCGCGAGGCCGCTGCCGGCGGGGCACGCGTCCTCATCGGCGGCGCCCCGCTCGACCGGCCCGGTGCGTGGTACCCGCCGACGGTCGTCGAGCGGTGCACGGAGCGCATGGAGCTGTTCACCGAGGAGACGTTCGGACCGGTCGCGGCCGTCGCCCGCGTCCGGGACTTCGACGAGGCGCTCACCCGGGCGGGCTCCGGCCGGTACGGACTGGCCGCGACCGTGCTCACGCCCGATCTCGGCCACGCCCTGCGTGCGGCCGAGGAGCTCGAGGTCGGCACCGTGAAGGTCAACGCGGTCTGGGGCGGCGCGCCCGGGGGCTCGGCGGACCCCCGCCGCGACTCGGGCTCGGGCGTCGGCTACGGCCCCGACCTCCTGGCCGCCATGACGGTGCTCAAGGCCATCCACCTCGAGCCCCTGCCGTGAGCCGAGCCGGTGCGCTGAGCGCGCCGGAGCGGTGAGCCGAGCCGAGCCGCCCCATCCCTCCTGGGGCGGGTGGTGAGCGGCGGCAAGCCCGGGATGATCAGAATGGCGGCGGTGACCCGAGGAGCCGGTCGCGCCGCGGGCGGTGCGGTCGAACGCCGAGCCTCGCGGACTCACGGATCCGACCGTCCGCACCCTTGACCTCCATCGGCCGACCCGAGCGCGGCAGGATCCCTGTCGGAGCCTCGGCGAGGATCTCGACATCGGCGGGCCGGAGGCGTGGTTGCCCCACGCGCTCCGACGCGGCTCGCATGGCCGCCGGCCCTGGGCGCGCGTCGGCGGTCCCGGTGGGCTCG
>Ga0196970_1001106_pt1 | contig 20944 bp, 19 predicted proteins | sample S1v_513CmetaG_FD_148672 | JGI IMG/M metagenome (GOLD analysis project Ga0196970, IMG submission 148672) | Soil microbial communities from Anza Borrego desert, Southern California, United States - S1+v_5-13C | ecosystem: Environmental > Terrestrial > Soil > Desert | place: USA: California...
CGGTGCGCCCGAACTCGCTCATGACGCCCTCCGCCGCTGGCTCTTGGTGGCGCCCTCTTCCAGCAGCCTCGCGGCGCGCGCGATGCCGTCGAGGATCGACTGCGGCCGCGGCGGGCAGCCGGGCACCCAGACGTCCACCGGCACCACGGTGTCGAGCGATTCGCCCAGCACCACCGGGCTGCCGGCGAAGACGTTGCCGCTCGCCGGGCAGGAGCCCAGCGCCACCACCGCCTTCGGGCTGGGGACCTGCTCGTAGATGTCGAGGATGGCCTTGCGCGACCGGGCCGTCAGCGTGCCGGAGATCAGGATGATGTCGGCGTGCTTCGGCGTGCCGTGCAGTTGGATGCCCAGCTGCTCGGCGTCGTAGCGCGGGCTGAGCAATGGCGTGATCTCGATGTCGCAGCCGTTGCAGGACCCGGCGTTCAACCGGCAGACCCAGGGCGACTTGCGGCGCGCGATGGCGATGACGCGGGACAGCAGGGTCATGGCACGCTCCCGGTCCGGATCGCCGCGACGTGGATCTCAGAGGCCGGCCGCAGCCGGTCGGGCGCCAGCCCGAAGGCCACCGGCACGAGCGCCAGGACGAGCAGCACCGCGGCGGCGAGGCGCGGCAGCGCGCGGGCCTCGTGCGATCCCATCGGCCCCAACCACGTGCGGTGGATGGCGCGGACGTAGCACAGCAGCGCCATCGCCGATGCCGCGGCCATGGCGGCGACCAGCGCCGGCCCGCCCAGCTCCAGCCCCGTCTGGTAGAGCCGCCAGTGCCCGGCGAAGCCGAGGGTCGGCGGGATGCCGATGAAGCCCAGCGCGCCCAGCATGAAGGCGGCGCCGGCCACCGGCAGCCGCGACGACAGCCCGCGTGTCTGGAGCGTCACCGGCCGGCCCAGCGACCATTCCGCCGCACCCACCGCGCCGAACAGCACCAGCTTGCCCAGCGCGTGGCCGAGGATGCCGAACCACGCCCCGGCCAGCCCCTCCGCTCCGCCGGCCGCGAGGCCCAGCAGCAGGTAGCCCATGTCGTCGATGGACGAGAAGGCCAGCATCGGCTTCAGCTCGTTCTGCGCCAGCGCCAGCAGCGCGCCGCCCAGCAGCGACGCCACCGCCAGGGCACCCCACACGGCCGCGTACGGCTCGAACATCCAGGGTGCGATCGGGCGCAGGGCCAGCAGCTCGCAGAAGGTGCCGACGTCCACGACCGCGATGATGAGCGCAGTGGTCATCGCCGAGCACGACCGCGCCACCGCCGGCAGCCAGAAATAGACGGGGACCAAGCCCAGCTTCAGCGCCATGCCGATCATCAGCAGCGCGACGGCCAGCCTGTCCAGCGGCGTCGCCGGCCGGATTTCGCCGAACCCGGTCAGAGCCAGCGCCGCCGAGGTCGCCAGGATGCCGAGGCCGATGGCCAGCAGGTACTTGCGCGCGGCCGCCGGGGACTGGCTCCAGATCATGCCGGCGGCGGCCAGTTCGGCGGCGGCGGCGAGCAGTGTCCCCGCCCAGCCGTGCCCGGCGAGGCGGGCGGCGAGCGCCAGGGCGACGGTGGCGGCGGCGAAGCCCCACCAGGAGCGCCCGCCCTGCGGGACGGCCCGGGCGTACAGCCCGACCGCCACCCCGATGCCGGCGAAGAGCGGTATCAGCACCATGTCCATGGGCGGCTCCTTCCGGCGCTCAGACCAGCCAGACGCCGGCCGCCAGCGCGGCGGCGGCGAGGCCGATGGCAAGGGACGGGCGGTCTTCCAGCGTGGCGCGGGCGAGGACCCGGGCGCGCCCGGCGATCCGCGTCAGGCCGTGCCAGAGCGTGCGGTAGAGGGGGTCGGGGTCGAGCGAATAGACGGGGTGGAAGGCGTGCTCCGCCATCCCGGCGAAGTCCACCGCGCCCGGCCGGTCGCCGGCGGGCAGCGGCTCGCCGCCGGAATAGACCGAGACCAGCCCGCCGGCCGGCGCCTGGGCGAGGCGGTAGACGGCCAGCCCCAGCAGGCCGGACACCAGCACCGCGCCCGCCCCGACGGTGACGGCGAGCGTCCCCTGGCTGGTCAGGATGCCGAGCCAGCCCATCTCCACCGACCAGCCGAAGCCCAGCGACCGCACCGCCGGCGCCACGATGGGCAGCATCAGCAGTTGCGGGGCGAGGCCGAAGACCAGGCACAGCGCCGCCATCGCGCCCATCCCCACCATCATGCTGGGCGGCGCGTCGTGGATCGTCCGCCCGGCCAGCGCCGCCGACGGCGCGCCGTAGAAGGCGTTCACGGTCGCCTTAAGGAAGGAGAAGGCGGTCAGGATGCTGCCGATCCAGCCGACCAGCACCACCGCCAGCAGCCCTTTGTCCAGCGCCGCGCCGAACACCAGCCACTTGGCGACGAAGCCGTTGGTCAGCGGCACGCCGGCGATGGACGCGGCGGCGACGATCCACACCCGCGCCGTCCCCGGCATGGACGCGGCCAGCCCGCCGAGTTCGCGCAGGTCGCGGGTGCCGGTGGCGTGCTGCACGGCACCGGCGCACAGGAACAGCGTGCCCTTGAACAGCGCGTGGCTGAGGCAATAGAACAGCGCCGCCGCCAGCCCCAGCTCCGACCCCAGCGCCAGGGCCACGACGATGTAGCCGAGCTGGCTGACCGTGTGGAACGCCAGCAGCCGCTTCAGGTCGGTCTGCGCCAGCGCGAAGATGACGCCGACCAGGATGGTGACGCAGCCGACCGCCAGCAGCGGCGTGCCCATCGCCGCCAGCCAGCGCCCGTCGCCGACCACGTACATCCGCGCGATCAGATAGACGCCGGCCTTGACGTAGCAGGCGGAGTGCAGCAGCGCCGACACCGGCGTCGGGGCGTTCATCGCCTCGGGGATCCAGGTGTGCAGCGGGAACATCACCGACTTCGCCATCGCCGCGACGATGAACAGCGCGGCCACGCCGGAGGTGAAGGCGTCGGCCACGGCCGGATCGGTCCAGGCGAGGCTGCCCGCGCGGGAGTGGACCAGCACCAGCCCGATCAGGAAGCCGTAGCCGGCCAGGTGCGTGATGACCAGCACCTTGCGCGCCCCGTCGGCCGCTGCCGGCTGCCGGTACCAGAAGCCGACCAGGGTGTAGGAGCACAGCCCGATCACCTCCCACGCCACGTAGGCGCCCAGCATGTCGGCGGCGCCCGCCAGCACCAGCAGGCCGGCGATGAACACCAGCATGGTGGCGTAGAAGCGCGTCGTGCCCTGCGCCTCGTGCTCCATGTAGCGGACGGAGTACAGCAGGATGGCGGCGCCGATGCCGGTGCCCATCACCATGAACAGCACGCTCAGCCCATCGACGCGCAGGCCGATGGTGAACCCGGCGTCCCACGGGGCGAGCAGGGCCGCCTCCGCCACGGCGCCGTCCATGCTGCCCGGCACCAGGGCCAGCGACGCCGCGAAGGCGGCCAGCGTCGCCGCGGTCGCCAGCACGCCCTTGCCCACCGGGGTCAGCACCCGGGCGAGCAGGATCTGCACCGCGAAGCCGCCGAGCAGCAGGAGGATGGGAAGCGTTGTCGGATGCATGAGCCTTCCCCACTCACTCACAGGTGCCAAACCACCTGCACAGGACATAAAACCAACCGACCACTCATCACTCTTCCATTCCGTCATCCCCGCGAAGGCGGGGATCCAGTGCTCGCGTCCGCGAGCCTCATGACTCATGTCGCCCCTGCCGGGGCTCTTCCTGGATCCCCGCCTTCGCGGGGATGACGGGAAGGCGCGCCTGTATTCCCTCTCACCCCCCGGCCAACGGGGGAAAGATGAAGACCTCGGAGTCCGGCGTCAGCGGCGTGTCCAGCCCCTGCCGGCTGCGGATGTCGTGGCCGTCGACCAGCACGATGGCGAAGCCCGACAGTTCGTCGTCCTTCCATATCCAGCGGGCGAACGCCGGCCCGTACTCGGCGACGAGGTCGCGCAGCAGGTCGCGCACGGTCGCCGCCGGCCGGGTCCATTCCTCCTGGGTCTTGTTGGTCGCGGTGCGCAGCAGGGCGAAGTAGGAGATCTTCATGGGCGGGCATCCTCGCGGCACCGCCCGCCGGGGCCGCCGCGCGGCGACCCCGGCGGCGGCCCGGCCGTGTCAGGCCAGCTCGAGCGTGGCGAGCTTCTCCTTGGTCGGCACGCCTTCGGCGTCCCAGCCGCGCACGCCGTAGTAGAGCGGCAGCATCTCCGGCAGGCGGCTCACCGCCCCCTTCGACGGGCCGCTGCGGATCGGCTCCTCCAGCATGCGGGGCGGCAGCGTGTCGTCCTTGGCGGACAGGCCCGCCTTCAGGTTCCACAGCCGCTCCAGGTTGAAGATGCGCTCGCCCGCCGCGACGAAGCCGTCGGCGGTGTACGGCACGCCGGTCAGCGCCGTCATCAGCTCGGCGTATTCGGGGGCGCCGATGCCGAAGGTGGTGAACAGGCACGAGCCGCTGGAGTCGATGGCCGCGGTCAGGTTCTGGAACAGCGCCACCAGCTCCGGCTTGCCGTCGATGCTGTCCTTGTCCACCTTCACCGGCACGCCCAGGATCTCCGGGCTGATGGTGTAGCCGCGGACGTGGCAGCCGCCGCGGTTGGTGGTGGCGTAGTTCAGGCCGATGCCCTGCACCGCCCGCGGGTCGTAGGCCGGCATCTCCTGCTTCTTGACGGTCATCGACAGCTCGGGATGGCCGTAGTGGCTGGCCATCCGGTAGGAGCCGAGCGCCAGCATCCTGCCGAAGCCCTCGCCGCGCCCGGTCAGGCGCACCGCCTCGACCATCGCGTCGGCGTTGCCGAAGGGCAGCTCCAGGCCCTCGGTGTCCTTCAGCGTGATGATCCCGCGCTCGTACAGCTCCATCGCGCAGGCCACGGTGCTGGCCATGGAGATGGTGTCCAGCCCGTACTCGTTGCACAGGTAGTTGGCCTTGGTGACCGCGTCGAGGTCGTCGATCCGGCAGTCCGGGCCGAAGCCCCAGGCCGTCTCGTACTCCGGCCCCTCGCCTTCGCCCTTGTACTTCGGGTTGGTGACCTTGGTGCCCCGCCCGCAGGAGATGATGCAGGCGAAGCAGCCGCGCGGCCGCTGCAGTTGGGTGGCCGCCAGCGCCTCGCCGCCCACCTTGTCGGCGGTGGCGAAGCAGCCGTCCTGGAAATTGCCGGTCGGCAGGCCGCCGACCGAGTTCAGGATGTTGACCAGCACGTCGGTGCCGTACAGGCGCAGCCCGGTGCCGCCGACCGGGTGCTCCTTGATCATGGTGCTGGCTCTGGTCACCGCGGCCAGGAACGCCGCCTTGTCGGCGACGGTCACCGCGTTGCTGCCGCGCACCGCCACCGCCTTGAGGTTCTTCGAGCCCATGACCGCGCCGACGCCGGACCGCCCGGCGGCGCGCTGCATGTCGTTCATGATCGAGGCGATGAGGGCCATGTGCTCGCCCGCCGGCCCGATGCAGGCGACCTTGGCGTCGCCGGCGGTTTCGGCGTTCAGCTGCTCGGTCGTCTCCATGACGTCCTTGCCCCAGAGGTGGGCGGCGTCACGGATCGCGACCTTGTCGTTGTCGATCCACAGGTAGACCGGCTTGGGCGAACGGCCTTCCAGGATCAGGACGTCGTAGCCGGCGTACTTCAGCTCCGGCCCCCAGGCGCCGCCGGAGTTGGAGGCGGCGATGGTGCCGGTCAGCGGCCCCTTGGTGACGACGTCGAACCGCCCGGTGGAGGGCGCGAAGGTGCCGGTCATCGGGCCGGCGACGAAGATCAGCTTGTTCTCCGGCGACAGCGGATCGACCTTGGGGTCGACCTCGTCGTACATGATCCGGGTGCCCAGCCCGCGGGCACCGATGTAGTCGCGCGCCAGGCGGGGATTCAGCGCCTCGGTGGCGATCTTGCCCGAGGTCAGATCGACCCTCAGGATCCTACCCATCCAGCCGTGCATGGTCAGACCTCCGCAAAGGCGTTCTTGAGCTTGGAAGCGAAGGCGCGCTTGCGCGCCTGGGCCGACAGGGTGTCCTCGACCCATTCCAGCGCGTGGGTCGGGCAGATCTCCGCGCAGGCGGGATCGCCGTCGCAGGTGTCGCATTTCAGGATCTGCGCGGTGAGGAGGTCCCACGACACGCAGCCGAACGGGCAGGCCTGCACGCACATCTTGCAGCCGATGCACTTGGCCGCGTTCAGCTCGACCTGGCCGGTGACGGGATTGCGGGCCATGGCCTTGGGCACGCAGACGGCGGCGCAGGCGGCGTCCTTGCACTGCTGGCACATCATGGGGACCGAGAAGGCCTCGCGTTCCCACGTGTAGACGTGCACCCGCGACGACTTCGGCCGGAAATCGCCCTCGTGCTCCATGGAACAGGCCAGTTCACAGTTGCGGCACCCAGTGCATTTGTCTGGGTGAATCATCAGCATCATGCCCATGGTCGATGACCTCCTCGGAACCGTGCCGCTCCATCGGGGCTTCAAGGCCTGCGCGCCTGCACGGCGGTTTTTCGTGGAAGAGGGTGTGCGCTCGGGAAGGGTCTGCCGGCGCCCGGCACGCACGACGGCCCTGCGCAGGACCGGTGCGGTCGTGCGCTCAGCGTCCTCGTGCGGAGGCGGACGGCGTCAGGACGACGGTGTGGACGGGGAATCGCCCGGTCGTCGCCGTCCGGGGCAGGGCTTCACGGGCGGCGTTCCGTCGCGCCGCGGTTTGCCGGATGTACTCACGATCGCACCCCTCACGACGGTCCGCGCAGGGAAGGCGTCTTGCGGATGGCGTTGCCGCATCCGAAGCAGCTTCGGTGCTACAAATTCGTCAAAGCGTAACACGCTTGTGCTCAAAGTCATATGATCCAGCGCAAACCCACCCATGCTGGAAAGACATGGCCGATCGGCCTGAAAGTCGTCGTTCGCAGCTGCGGAAATTGACCGCGTGTAACGCTCAAGAATTGGCCGCCGGTCAGGCGTGGAACAGCAGGGTGATGGCGCCGCGCTCCCCGCGCCACTCCGACTTCACGCTGTCGGCGACGCGGCGGATCATGAACTTGGCGAGGTGGCGCTCGCCGTCCTCACTTTCGAAGATCTCCTCCTCGGACAGCCGGATGTCGTTCAGCGCCAGATGCTCGCCGTCGTAGCCGACGGTCACCGCGAAGCTGAACTCGTCGAACCGGGTGCTGACGGCGATCGGCCGGGAGCCGTCGGGCCGCGGCCGCACCATGCCGCGGGCGACCAGCATCTCGATCACCTCGTGCGTGCCGAAGCGGGCGCGGTAGGCCACCTCCGGCCCGGCGCCCCACAGCTGGCCCTGCGCCGTCATGAACTCGTCCAGGCGGTCGGGGTCGAGCGCCGCCCCGTCGATGGTGAAGCGGCTGCGCTTGTGGATGCCGATGCGGAACAGCGCGTTCAGCAGGATCGCCAGGCTGACCGACACCGTCATCGGCGAGCCGACCCAGGGCTCCAGCCACCGCGGCGCGTCGCGGAAGTACTCGGGATCGAACAGCCGGGCCAGCCCGAAGGTCAGCGAAATGCCCAGCATGAACACCTTGCGCGGGTCGAGCAGGCGCGACGCCATCACCTGCATGCCGTTGACCACCAGGAAGCAGCCGCTGAACAGCAGCGCCGCGCCGATGACCGGGTCGGGCATGATCAGCAGCGCCATCGACAGCTTCGGCGACAGCGCGAACAGGAACAGCAGCGCCGCGATGCCGAAGCCGACGACCCGGCAGGTCGCGCCGGTCGCCACCGACAGCCCGACCGCGCCGGAGGTGGACGACTGCCCCACCCCGCCGATCAGCCCGGCCACCAGGTTGGCCAGACCGTCGGCCAGCAGGCCGCGGCCGATGTTGGCGATGTCCGGCCGCTTCCACTCCGCGTCGTTGGCCTTCTGCGCCGCGGTCACGGCGCCCACCGTGTTCAGCGACATGGCCAGCCCGGCGATGAGGAACGGGATCAGCAGCCCGGCGTCGAAGGCGATGCCGAAGGACCCCAGGCGCGGCAGCGCGAACAGCGGCGCCGCCTCCAGGCTGGCGAGCGCGGTGCGCGGGAACTGCTCCAGCGGCAGCGACGCGGCGTAGCCGATCCCGATGCCGATCAGCGGGCAGAACAGCCGCAGCCGCGCCCCGCCCCACACGCTGATGCCGACGATGGTCGCCAGCGTCAGGATGGCGACGGCGAGGTGCGGCCCGCGCAGGTGGGCGGCGACCTGCACGCCGAGGAAGCTGCGCTCCGCCAGCACCATCACCGAGATGCCGACGATGAAGACGACGAAGCCGGCGATCTCCGCCGGGAACAGCGGGCGCAGGCGGCGGATCGTCTGCGACAGGACGATGACGGTCAGCGCCGTCACCATGCTCATGCCGAACAGCAGCGGCAGGCCCCCCTGGGCGATGGCCACGCCGGCCGGCGGCAGCAGGATGGTGGTGGTCGTGGTCGGCACCAGGAAGCCGGACCCGATCCCGCGCCGGCCCAGCACCTGGAGGACCGCGCCGACCCCGCCGGCGATCATGGTCAGGCTGACCAGCCGGCCGCCCGCCTCGGCGTCCAGCCCGGCCATGCGGGCGACGGTCACCGCGATCACCAGATAGATGGCGATCAGCGCCAGATGCTGGAGCGACAGCAGAAGGATCACCGGAACCGGCGGGACGTCGCCGACTCCGTAAATCAGTTCGGTGGGCCGTTTCACCATGTCCGGGGATCGACGTTGCGGACGGGCGGGCGCAGGAGGACACCCGGTTGCGCTGTCGCAGATCATTCGCGTTCGCAAAACCACCGTTCCAGGCTATGCCGGATGGCGGCTTCCGCGGAACCCCGGGCGCTCGCCGGGGGTTTCCATCCCGGCAACGGAGGGGGTTCCGATGAACGACGACACCTTGAACATGGGCGTGCGCAAGTTCCTCAAGGTGGTCGGCGTGACGTCGCAGCGCGAGATCGAACGCGCCGTCGGCGAGGCGCTGGCCGCCGGCCGCCTGAAGGGCAACGAGACGCTCCAGGCCCGCGTGGTGCTGACCATCGACGGCCTCGACCTGACGCACGAGGTGAAGGGCGACATCGCGCTGGAGTGATGGCGCCTTGCCTTGACGGTCCCGCCGATGCGCGCCATTGTGCGTGCGGGCCGGAGGTGTGTTTTGTCCGACAAGAACAAGCTGTACAGCGTTTCCGAACTGGCCAAGGAATTCTCCTTGACGCCGCAGGCGCTGCGCTTCTACGAGGAAAAGGGACTGCTCACCCCGCAGCGTGCCGGCACGGCGCGCGTCTTCGATTACCGGGACAGGGCGCGTCTTCTGCTTATCCTGAAGTTCCGTCGATTGGGCTTTTCGCTGGAGGAGATCCGCGAATATTTGTCGCACTACCGCCCCGCGGAGCCCAACGCCGAGCAGTACCGCGATGGCCTGGCGAAGATCCGCCGCCGCATCGACGCGCTGGAGCAGATGCGCGTCGAGGTGGAGGAGGCGTTGGCCGAACTGCGCGCCATGGAGGAGGACGCCAAAGGGCGCCTCCAGACCTGCGAGCGCGGCGCGCCGACCGACGCGGACGGCGCCTGACGGCGGCGTCCCTCACGCCGCTCCGCCTGAACCCACCTGCCCGTCCAGCCGCCGCAGCCGCTCCAGCGCCGTCGTCGCCTCCGCCTCGATCCGCGCGACGATGGCCGCGAACGGCTCGACCCGGTCGGCGAACACCACCGACTGGCCGAGCGACAGCGCCCCCAGGCGCATGTCGCCGGTTTCGTACGCCCGCCGGCCGAGCTTGCCGGAGATCAGCGGCATCAGCGCCGCCAGATCGCCCGGGTTCTCCTTCTCGACCGCCTGGATCCGCTCGGTGGTCTCGTTGCGCAGCGCCCGCAGCGTGTTGCGTAGCGACTGCATGACCAGCGTGGTGTCGGTTTCCCGCGCCTCGACCAGCCGGCTCTTGTAGCCGGGGTGCGCGCCCAACTCCTCGGCGACCAGGAAGCGGGTGCCCATCAGCACGCCGTCCGCCCCCAGCGCCAGCGCCGCCACCAGCTGCTCGCCGGTGCCGATGCCGCCGCCGACCACCAGCGGGATGGTGATCTCGCGCGCCGCCAGCGTCGCCTGCACGATGGTGCCGACCAGTTCCATGCCCGGGTGCCCGCCGGCCTCGGCGCCAATCACCTCGACCATGTCGACGCCGACCGCCTGCGCCTTGCGGGCGTGCTTCACGGTGGGCACCTTGTGCACCACCTTGATGCCCGCCGCGTGCAGCCGCGGCAGGTAGGGCTCCGGGTTGCGGCCGGAGGTCTCGACGAAACGCACACCCTCCTCGGCGATCAGGTCGAAGACCGCCTCGGTGCGGTCGCCCTCCACCAGCTTCGGCAGCATGGAGACGTTGACGCCGAACGGCCCGCCCTCGCACAGGTCGCGGCAGCGCCGGATCTCGTCGCGCAAGGCGGACAGCTCCGGGAAGCTGGCGGCGGTGAGGAATCCCATCAGGCCGGCGCGCGAGGCGGCGGCGGCATAGTCGGCGTTGGCCAGCCATTGCAGGCCGCTGGCGACGATGGGCAGGCGGGTGCCGAAGAACGCGGTGACGCGGGTGCGCAACATCGGGTCAAGCCTCGCGGAACAGGGGCCGGCGCTTCCCGCGGAAGGCGGCGATGCCCTCCCCGGCGGCCGGGCGGAACAGGTTGGCGACGAAGGCGTCGCGCTCGCGGTCGAGTTGAGCGTCCAGCGGCCCGCCGGCGTACGCCGCGTCGAGCAGGCCCTTGATGGACGCGATCGCCTCGGACGGCCCGTCCGCCAGCACTTGGGCACGGGCCAGCGCGGCCTCCAGCGCCGCCCCCGGTTCGCACAGCGCGTTGACGGCGCCCGCCCGATGCAGGCGCTCGGCCTCGACGACGCCGCCCTCCAGGGCGATCTCCGCCGCCAGCTGGCGCGGCAGCGCCTGCGCCAGGAAGGCGGTCACGCCGCCATCCGGGCTCAGGCCCACCTTGACGTAGGCCAGCACGAAGCGCGCGCCGCGCGCCGCCACGATCAGGTCGCAGGCCAGCGCCACCGCGAAGCCGGCGCCCGCCGCCACGCCCTCCACCGCGGCCACCACCGGCTTGGGGCAGCCGCGGATGGCGCGGACCAGCCGTTGCAGCCGCTCCACCCCGTCCGCCGCCACCGCGGGCTCGCCCTCGCGCAGCGCCGCCAGCCGATTGAGGTTGCCGCCGCTGCTGAACGCCGCGCCGGCCCCGGTCAGCACCACGGCGCCGATGCCCGGATCGGCGGCGGCGCGCGCCAGGGCGCCGCACCCCTTGTCGTACACCACCGGCCCCAGCGCGTTGCGCGTCGCCGGGTCGCTGAGGGTAAGGACGAGCACCCGCCCCCGCCGTTCCTCGATCAGATCCGTCATGGCTCCTTCCCTCCCCCGACGCGGGCCGCAGTGCAGAGTTGTTTTCCTCCTTTTCTGACGCCCGTCCCGCCCGGATGCAAGGATACCGGCGGATCGCCCACAGCCCGGATCAGTGCCCGGCGTGGCCCATCTCGAAACGGGCGTGGACCGGCTTCTGCCCCGGCATGGTCAAGGTGGCGACCACCTTCACGCTGTCATGCGCGCCGCCGAGGTTCGCCTGCCCCTTGAGGGTGTTGCCGCCCGCCGGCTCCAGCGCGACCTTCTGGGTCTGCTTGTTCGCCAGGATCGTCGCCTCGGCCTTGGCGCCGGCGACGTCCACCGGCTTGTCGCCGCCGTCGGTCACATAGAGGACGACGTCGTTGCCCTTGAGCACGAGTTCCGTGTGGTACGGGCCGGCGTCGACGCGCGCGCCGCCGTTCGGGCCGGTCCTGGGACCGTCGGCGAAGGCCGGGGCGGCGAACAGGGCGGCGGCGAGGAAGAGGGTCGGAAGCTTCACGGGTGTCTTCTCCATGGAAAGGAACGTGGAAGGGGTCAGTACGCCTCGGCCGGACGCAGCGAGCCGTCGCGGGACTCGACCAGGCGGTCGAGCGGCTTGCGGCCGAACCGGAGGAAGAGGACGGGCGTCAGCACGGTGTCGAGCAGCGTGGCGCTGACCAGCCCGCCGAAGATGGTGACGGCGACCGGGTGCAGGATCTCCTTGCCCGGCGCGTCGGCGCCGACCATCAGCGGCACCAGCGCCACGCCCGCCGACAGGGCGGTCATCAGAACCGGCGTCAGGCGCTCCTGGCTGCCGCGGACCACCATGGCCCGGCCGAAGGTCTCGCCCTCGTGCAGGACCAGGTTGATGTAGTGGCTGATCTTCAGGATGCCGTTGCGCGTCGAGATGCCGGTCAGCGTGATGAAGCCGATCATCGAGGCGACCGACAGCGGCTGCCCGGCGATCCACAGGGCGGCGACGCTGCCGATCAGCGCCAGCGGCACGTTGCCCATGATGATGAGCGCCAGCACGGCCGAGCGGTAGCGGCTGTAGAGCACCAGGAAGATCATGGAGAGCGAGACCAGCGACAGGGCGGCGATGGTCCGCGACGCGTCCTCCTGCGCCTGGAAGGTCCCCTCCAGGCTGGTGAAGTAACCCGAGGGCAGCCGCATGCGGTCGGCCTCGGCGCGGATGGCGGCGACGATGGCCGCCATGTCCGTCCCGCCGTCGCCGTTGCCGAGGATGACGATGCGCCGCTTGCCGTTCTCGCGCAGGATCTGGTTCGGCCCGTCGGTCTCGTCCACGTCGGCGAACAGGCTGAGCGGCACCCGCCCGGCCGGGGTTTCGACCAGCAGGTTGGCGAGGCCGCCGGTGGTGCGGTCGCCCTCGGCGAGGCGCAGCGTCACCTCGAAGCGGCGGGTGCCGTCCACCACCTCCGACACCACGCGGCCGTTCGACAGGCTCTCCAGCAGCTCGGTGGCGAGCGCCGGGGTGACGCCGTACAGCGCCGCCTTCTCGTAATCGACCACCACCTGGACCTGCGGGATCCGCACCTGCTTCTCGATCTGGAGATCGACCAGCCCCGGAATCCCGGAGAGGCGCTGCTGAAGCTGCCCGGCGAGGCCGCGCAGCGTGTCCAGGTCCTCGCCGTAGATCTTCAGCGCGATCTGGGCGCGCACGCCGGAGAGCATGTGGTCGAGCCGGTGCGAGATCGGCTGGCCAACGTTGACCGACACCGGCAGCGCCGACAGCCGGGTGCGGATGTCGTTCAGGATCTCCGCGCGCGTGCGCGCCGACGGCCGGAGGTCGACGTCGATCTCGCTGGAGTGGACGCCCTCCGCGTGCTCGTCCAGCTCGGCGCGTCCGGTGCGGCGGCCCACCGACTTCACCTCCGGCACGCCCAGGATCAGCGTCTCCGCCGCGAGGCCCACCCGGTTGGACTCGGCCAGCGAGATGCCCGGGTTGAGCAGCATGGAGATGGTCAGGGTGCCCTCGTTGAAGGCCGGCAGGAAGGCCCGCGGCAGGCTCGGCACCGTGGCGGCGGCGACCAGCACGGCGGCGCCGGCGGCGGCGAGCAGCGTGCGGGGGTTCCCGAAGGCCCACCCCAGCAGCCGGGCGTTGCCCGCCTTCAGGCGCCGCACCAGCCAGCTGTCGTGCTCCTCCAGCCGCTTCAGCCGGGGGAGCAGGTGGTAGGACAGCACCGGCGTCACGGTGATCGCCGTGACGAGGCTGGCCAGGATGGAGACGATGTACGCCACGCCCAGCGGCGCGAACAGGCGCCCCTCGATGCCGGACAGCGCGAACAGCGGCACGAACACCAGGATGATGATGACCGTGGCGTACACGATGCCCGAGCGCACCTCCTGCGACGCCGACGCCACCACCTCCAGCACGGGCCGCGGGCTGCCCGCCCGCCGGTTCTCGCCGAGGCGCCGGTAGATGTTCTCCACGTCCACCACGGCGTCGTCCACCAGCTCGCCGATGGCGATGGCGAGGCCGCCCAGCGTCATGGTGTTGATCGACATGCCGAACGCCTTGAACACCAGCACCGTCATCAGGATCGAGATCGGGATGGCGGTCAGCGAGATCAGCGTGGTGCGGACGTTCAGCAGGAACAGGAACAGGATGACGGCGACCACCACCACCGCCTCCTGCAGCACCGTCATCACGTTGGCGATGGAGGTGTCGATGAAGTCGGCCTGGCGGAACAGGATCTCGTCCGCCTTGATGTCCTTGGGCATGACCGCGGCGAGGTCGCCGAGCGCGCCTTCGATGTCCCGGGTGAGCCTGGTCGTGTCGGCGCCCGGCTGCTTCTGGACCGACAGGATGACGGCCGGCCGGCCGTCCACCCCGGCGTCGCCGCGCTTCACGCGCGCGGCGAAGTCCACCTCCGCGATCTGGCGCAGCAGGGTCGGCTGTCCGTCGCGGTAGGCGACCACGAGGTTGCGCAGGTCCTCCAGCCGGGTGGTCCGCCCGATGTTGCGGATCAGGTACTCCTGCGAATGCTGGTCGACGAAGCCGCCGCCGGTGTTGGCGCCGAACTGCCGCAGCGCCGCCGCCAGCTGGTCGGTGGTGATCTCCAGCCGCCCCATGAGGGCGAGGTCGGGCGACACCCGGTACTGCCGGATCTCGCCGCCGATGGGGATGACCTGGCTGACGCCCGGGATGGCGAGCAGGCGGGGGCGCACCACCCAGTCCGCCGCCTCGCGCACCTCCATCGGCGTCGCCTCCCGGCCGGACATGGCGACCAGCATGATTTCGCCCATGATCGACGAGATCGGCCCCATCTGCGGCCGCACCGTCGGCGGGAGCTGGCCCTGCACCGCGGCGAGCCGTTCGGCCACCTGCTGGCGGTTGCGGTAGACGTCCGTGCTCCAGTCGAACTCGACGAAGACGATGGACAGCCCGACGCCGGAGACCGAACGCACGCGGGTGATCCCCGGCATGCCGTTCATGGCGGTTTCCAGCGGGAAGGTCACCAGCTGCTCGACCTCCTCCGGCGCCAGCCCCTCGGCCTCGGTCATCAGGGTGACGGTGGGGCGGTTGAGGTCCGGGAAGACGTCGACGGGCAGGTCCTTGAGGACGAACGAGCCGTAGACGACCAGGAGCGCCGCGGCGGCGAGCACGAACAGGCGGTTGCGCAGGCTGGCGTTGACGAGGATGTTGAACATCGGCGCCTCACCGGACCTGGTTGAGCAGGGCGGCGCCGTCGGTCACCACCCGCGCCTCCGGCCCGAGGCCCGCCGACACCAGCACGGTGTCGCCGTCCAGCGGCTGCATGCGCACCGGCCGGGCGACGAACCGCTGGGGCGCGGCGTGCTCCCACACCTGCGGCTGCCCGTTCGGGCCGCGCACGACGCTCTGCCGGGGCAGGACCACGCCGGTCTGCCGCGTGCTGGTGTGCAGCAGCACCCGCACCGGCTGGCCGACGTGCAGCGCGTGCCCGTGGTGGGTCGCATGCCCGATGCGGAACAGCAGGGGCATCGCCTGCTGGCGCAGCAGCGCCCCGTGACCGACGAAGGCCAGGGGGAGCGTTTCCCCATCGCCGACGATCGCCGTCGCCGCCTTCATGCGCTCGACCACCCCGTGGTCGAAGGCGGTGGCCTCGACCAGCAGGTGCCCGGGGTCCAGCACCTCGAAGAGGATCTGCTCGCGCGACTCGACGAACTGGCCGACGACGACGTTGCTGGCCGAGATGACGCCGGAAACCGGCGCCCGCAGCGGTTCGCGGGTGGTCAGCGTCGGGACCAGCGCCTGACGCTGCTTGCGCAGGCCGTCGAGCGTCGCGCGCGCCTCCTCGATGTCCTTCTGCGGCACGCTGCCGGCGAGGCCGGACAGGCGCTCGGCGCGGGACTGCGCGATGGCGATCTCCTTGTCGATCTGGGCGATCTGCTGCTGGACGCTGGTGCGCTCGACGGTGTTCACCGCCGGGACGACGTAGGCGAGGATCTGGCCGGCCTCGACCCGCTGGCCCAGGTAGGGCAGCCCCTTGTCGCCCGGCTCGATCCGGCCGCTCTGGCTGGCCTGGACGCGCCCGCCGAAGTTCGGGTCGGGCGCCACGCGGCCGATCAGCGGCACGGTCTCGGTCGCCTCCTCGACTTTGGTGACGGTGGTCCGCACCCCGAGCAGCCGCTGGGAGCGCTTCGGGACGTAGAGGCTGCCGTCGGGCAGCCGGCGCGGGCTCTCCGTCACGCCGCCGGCCGCCGGGGCAGCCCGGCCGGCCGGCGGCGCGGTCGCGGCGGCCTTGCCGTCGTCCCCGTGGCTGTGGTCCTCGCCGCCGTGGGCGAAGGCGGCGCCGCCGGCCAGCAGGGCCGCCAGGGCGACGAGGACGCCCGCCGCCACGGCGCGCGTGCGCCCCCGGCCGGTCAGGGCCAGCGTGGTGAGCGCGCCCAGGAGGAAGACCATCGCCGCGCCGACGGTCAGCCCGCCGTCCGCGCGGACGCGGGCGAGCAGGGCCGCGGCACCGCCGGCGCCCCCGTCGGCCGCCGCCGGTGGCGGGATCTCCAGCGTGCCGATGAGGAGGTCGGCGGCGTCGCCCGCCGTGACCGTGAAGGTCAGCTCGTGGCTGCCGGGCTGGACCGCGCGCGCGGACGCCAGGCGGTACGTCCCGTCCGCGCCCTCCGTCGCGACGGCCGTTTCCCCGTCGACGCCGACCTCGACGGTGGCGCCGGCGACCGGCTCGTTGGTGGCGAAGCGGTCCAGGTAGATGAGCAGGCCGTCGCCGTCCGGCACGGCGACCACCTCGAACGCGGACGAGGCGGTTTCGAGCGTGGGCACGCCGGCGGCGGCGACCGGCTTCGGCGCGTCCCCGTGGTCGTGGCCCTCGTGGGCGCGCGCGGGCATGGCGAGGGCGAGGCCCAGAACCGCCGCCAGGGCGAGGAGATGGTGTCGCGGGCTCACGGCAGAACTCCAAGGGACTGGTTCAAACGGGCGCGGGCGGCGCCGGCCTGGACGTCGGCGGTGGCGCGGGCCAGATCGGCCTCGAACGCCGCGGCCTGGGCGCGCACGTGCTCGACGAGGCTGATCTCGCCCGCCCTGCGGGCCCGCTCGAGGTTGGACAGGCGTGCCCGCAGCGCCGCCGCCCGGTCGCGCGCGATGGACAGGCGCTCGGTGGCGGCCTGATGCGCCAGACGGGCCTGCCGGATGTCGGCCTCGATGGCGCGGAACGCGCTGGCCTGCTCGGCCTCGGACCGGACGACCTCCGTCGCCGCCTCGGCCCGCTTGGGCGCGTTGACGGCCTCGACCGAGAAGGGAATGCGGACGGACATGCCGACGATGGTCCCGAACCGCTCCTCGCGCCCGTCGCGCTCGCGCCGGGCCATCAGGCCGACCTCCGGATAGTCGCGGGTGGTGAGGTCCACCAGCCGCTTCTGCGCCTGGGCGGCGCGGACGCCCAGCCGGGCGGCCAGGAGCGCCGGGTGCCGGTCGAGCGGCGGTTCGGCGATCTCCGGCTCCGGCACGGCCTTCGGGATGTCCACGCCGGTCAGCGTGCGGAACGCCCGCCGCGCCTCATCCAGGGCCAGTTCCTCGTCGCGCAGGTCGGCGGCGACCGCGAGGGCCTCGGCGCGGGCCAGCTGCAGGTCGGCCTCCGCCGCCTCCCCCGCCCCGGCGGTGCGCCGGGTGTCGGCCTCCAGCTGGCGGGCGACCTTCAGGCGCTGGCGGGCGACCTCGGCGCGGCGCTCGGCGAGCGCGGCCTGCCACAGCGCCGTCCGCACCTCGCCCGCGACGGCGAGCCGGCGGGCGGCGATCTCCGCGTCGGTGCGCGCCAGAAGCGCGTCGGCGGCCCTGACCGTCGCCGTGCCCTGGCCGGGCAGCCACAGCGGGACGCCGAGTTCCGCCTCGTACTCGCGGCGTCCGGCGTTCCGGCCCAGGGTGTCGGTGACGTGGCGCAGCGTGACCGCCGGGGCGGCCGGCACCGGCGACTCCCCGGCGCCGCGCTGGGCGAGCGCCTGCCCCCGCCGGGCCTCCAGGCTGCGGATCTCGGGGTTGAGCCCCCAGGCGCCCTCCACCGCGTCGCGCAGCGTCTGCGCCCCGGCGGCGGACGCCATCAGGCACACCGCCGCCGCCAGGGCGGCCGCGCGGAGCGGCCGCCCTTCGACGAAGTCCCGGAGATGCATCACATCATGCCCATGGGGCCGGAGAGCAACTGGTCGGCGAGGGTCTTCTGCGCGTCGGTCAGGACGGCGTAGAGCGGCTTCGCGACGGCCTCCAGCGCCTTCACGCCGTCAAGGCGCATGCCCAGCATCCTCTGCTGCGCGGCCAGACGGTCCAGCCATGCGGACGGCATGCCGCCCTTGCTCATCTGCTCGTGCACCGCCCGATGGGCCTTGGCGTTCGCCCGCAGCGCGTCGGCGAAGGCGTTCCACTGCGGCGCCTGCGCGTCGGTGATCTTCAGCTCGGCCCTGAGGAACGCGATGCGCCCCTCGACGTGCTCGAACGGCAGGCCCATGGCGCCCTGCTGGCCCATCATCATCTGGCGCATCATGGGCATCATCCCGCCCATCTGACCCATCATGGGCTGACCGCCCTGCTGGCCCATCATGGGCTGACCGCCCTGCCCACCCATCATCGAGCCCATCATGCCCCCCATCATGCCGGGCTGGCCCCCCATCATGCCGGGCTGGGCCTGGGGCGCGGGCGCCGGAACGGGAGCGGGCTGGACCTGCGCGGCCGTGGCGCCGTCGGGGTGGTGGGCGTTGTGGTCCTGGTCGGCGGCGGTCTGGGCCTGCGCGGCCGACATCATGGCGGCAAGCGCGAAGGCCGGGAGCATCGTGCGGGTAAGGAACGACATGGCGTCCTCCATCTGATCGTCTGGTTCGAGCCGGCCCGGACGGACTCCGCGTGGGAGCGCCGGGGCACGAAAGCGGGGCGCCCGAGACCCGGAACCGAAGCCGTCGCCGAACCGAAGCTCAGGCGGGGCGCGGACGGACTCGTGGCGTCAGACGGTCAGACAGGGAGGACGAAGCGCCGGGTCGACTAGGATCCCGTCCGGCGTCGCAAGGGCGGGCAGCGGGTTCGACCTGTCCATCCGGGGGATGAACGGCGCCGCCGCGGCCGCGAGAACACCGCCGTGCATCGTGACGCATTGGGCGACGTTGCAGCAGGCGCCGTCGTCGAGCACGCCGAGGTCCTTGCAGGATCCCTGCTCATGCTCGGCCACGGCGACGTGGGCGTGGGCGTGGGCGTCCGCATCGGCCAGGACGTGCTCGTGGGGCGTGGCGGCGCCGTGGTGCTGCATCCGATCGGCTTGGCCCGGCGCGGCATAGGCGAACAGCGTGGCCAGCATCAGCAGGCCCACCACCACCCTCCTCACCGTCAGCCGCGTCACACGCCACATGGCGATCGCCTTCACCCTTGACCGAGGCCGGGGCGGCACGCCGTGCCCGCCGGCCTCTCCGGAAAAACCTAGGCCCTTTTCCCGGCGTCCGCAACGGCGAGGTCCGCAGGACGCCGCCCGCCGCCGCGGACAAGGGGAAGATGGGGTGGACGGTCGCCCACCCCAAGCCTCCCCATCACGATCCACCTTCCAGCCGCTGGAAGGTCAAGCGGAAAAGCGACCGCTCCGGGAACCGCCGGTGTTTACGCCCGGGGCGGCTGGCTTCGGTGCGGGTTGGCGAGGAAGAAGCGCAGCATCTCCCGCGTGGCGTCCGGCCCGCGCGGATCGGTGTAGGAGCCGGCCGGGCTTCCTCCCGCCCAGGCGTGCCCGGCGCCCCGAATCGTCCACTGCTCGCACAGCACGCGGCCGGAGGCGTCGGTGTGGAGGGTGCGGCTGTAGCCGTGTCCGCCGGGCACCTGGCCGTGCTCCACCGCCGCCCGCAGACCCGCCGCACCCGCCCTGGATTGCACGGCGACGTCGTCGCCGTTGCGCGGATGGACCGTGGTGTCCCGGTCGCCGTGGAAGACGATGGTCGGAACCGGACGGTCGGAGTGCGGTCCCACCGCTCCCCCGCCCTGGCGCATGGCGGCGAAGGCGGAGGGAACGTCGCGCGCCGCGCCGCGCGGCAGGCCGGAATGCACCCCGACGGCGGCGTAGAGATCGGGATAGGCCGCCCCCATGATGGCCGCCGCCGCTCCGCCGGCGGACAGGCCCGCGACGTAGACGCGGCTCGGGTCGACGGGGTGGTCGCGCATCACCTGCCGGGTGATCCCGGCGATCAGCGAGGGCTCGCCGCCGTCGCGCCGCTGGTCGGACGGGCTGAACCAGTTCCAGCACTTCTGGGCGTTGGCCGAAGCGGGCTGGGCCGGGTAGACGACGAGGCAGCCGTGCTCCTCCGCCAGCGCGTTCATCCGGGTGCCGGCGGCGAAGTCTTCCGGCGACTGGGTGCAGCCGTGCAGCATCACCACCAGGGGAAGCGGCCCGCCGTCGCCGCGGTTGGCGGGGACGTAGAGCTTGTAGGAGCGCGTGCCGGACTCGTTGCGGTAGGACGCCGTCGTGAAGGAGGCGCCGTCCGGCAGCGGATCGGCGACCGGGCGGACACCGTCGCCCACGCCGAGGTCGAGCCCGGCCGGCATGGCGCGGGCGGCGAGGCCGCGCAGGGTCTCGCCCAGGCCGGCGCGGGGCCCGGGATGGAACCGGCCGGCGAACGCCCCGGCGGACGTGGACGTCGTGGCGCGGGGCGGCGGCGGCGGCGCATCCGCCTCGTTCACCGGGACCGGCTCGGCATCGATGATGGTCGGCGCGCCGGGGGACGTCGGCACCGGTGCCGCGCCGCCCAGCAGGCGCTGGATGAGGGCGGTCGCCTCGGCGAGGTTGCCGGCCCGGGTGAGGCGGCTCGCCTCGGCCATGCCGGCGGGGAAACGATCGGTCATGTCAGGAACTTTCTGTGATCGGACGCGGGAAGACCCGGTCCGCCGTCTTTCAGGAATGCGGGCGCCGTCAGCGCATGCGATCCGCCAGGGCCGCCTTGACGGCGGCGCTGGCATGCAGCGCCCCCAGCACGGCGACCGAGGCGATGGTTGCGCGGGCGAGTTCAGGGGTGACGTCCTGGGCGATGGTGGCCAGCCCGAGGACCCGGATGTCGAGCATCTGTCCGGCGTCCCGCGCCGCTTCGAGGTCGCCGCGGGTGTAGTGGCGCAGGCCGAGATCGACGCTCTTGCGCGTCACGGCCTGCCGCACGGCGTCGCCGTGGCGGTCGATCTGGTTGCGGATGGCGGTGCGGATGAAGTCGGTGCGGTTCGCGTAGAACCCTTCCTGCACCAGCAGGTCGA
>Ga0196970_1001107_pt1 | contig 20933 bp, 13 predicted proteins | sample S1v_513CmetaG_FD_148672 | JGI IMG/M metagenome (GOLD analysis project Ga0196970, IMG submission 148672) | Soil microbial communities from Anza Borrego desert, Southern California, United States - S1+v_5-13C | ecosystem: Environmental > Terrestrial > Soil > Desert | place: USA: California...
TCATCTCCTGTAACCGGGTGTGTGGTAACCCCAGTTTACAGGTTTGGAAGGTTAAGGTGGCGCATTTTTACGTGCGCACAAAGCCGCTCAGTGGTGCACTTTTAAGTTAGCACGCACATACGCTTGGCAGTACGCAAACTAGAGGAAAACGACACCTGCATATTCTGCAATCGACACGTCCCATCCACGACGAAGGCCGAAGTCCTAAAAACTGTACTCCACGAAGTTCAGTGTCTGTTCTGCGGCCAACCATCTGACTTCCAGCACTCATCGATCATCCCTCCGGACGCGGTCACCACCCTGAATAGAGAGCGGAAGCGACTCCACGCAGAGCACGATGCATTAACCAGAGAGGTTGCAAAACAGCGGGCATTAGTCGAAAGCCTTGACAAAGAAGAAGCAACCCTCCGGACAATGCTCCTTCAACTCGCCGTGGCGAAGGCGGAAGTCGAGAAGCGACTTCTGCAAGCCACCGATTTCAGGCCTATTGCACTTGACGACGAGGAAACGCGCGTAATCGCTCACCTCCACGTCCTCAAAGAGCAGGATCGGAACGCCAAGGCAGCACTAAATCAGGCCCTAGATGCCATTGAACCGCTGCGGGAGGCAGCCGAAAAGCGGCTTTCTCAGCTGGCTGATGAATTCAGATCTATCTTTTCAAACGTCGTCAAGCGGTGCCTGGGAGAAGAAGGATCCGTTGAAGTCCAGATTCGCAAGAACTCTGGTGAGCGTGCCGAATACGCGGTTTACGCGCCTGTCCTCAATGGCACAGTCCGCAGCCATGCGAATATGGTGTCCAAGTCTCAAGCGGTGTTATTGGACTACGCCTTTCGGATGACGGTCCTTCTGCTATACAGGCAGCTAACCAATCAACCCACGTTTTTTGTTCTGGAGACTTCCGAAGGGGTCCTTGACGCCGCCTACGTGCCCAGAATTGGTGGCCTGCTAGGAGACTTCGCGCTCGACTCCGGCCACAGGCTCATTCTCGTAAACAATCTGAGTCGCGCTGACTTCCTGAGTTCCTTTTTCCGCAGGGTTCCGGATTCACTCGACCGGCTCAACTGCACCCTGAACTTTCTGAGCTTCGGACGGCTGTCAGCAGTCCAGTTGGAGGGGAGAGAACTGTACCAAAATGTCGGCCGACAAATCTTTGGCGATGCGTTTTCGGCGGTACAGTGAGGTACTGTATGCACTAGAAGGTGCCGCGAGGCATCAGTGGGGACCTCTGGCGAAAATACAGCTTCAAAAGGTGCTGTTCCTGACGGAAATGATGGGCCCCTTCCAGCAGGTGATTATCTCGCACCTGGACTATCGAGTTTGGCACCGTGGACCGTATTCCCGCGACCTACAAAACGCGGTGGACCACCTAATTGCGTGCGGCCTCGTCAAAATTACTAACTATAGCATAGGTGCGGCTTCGGATACAGTGCCAACACGAACTAACCAGGTAGAGTATGCACGCTACCAGTTAACAGATCTCGGTGTGAAGTTGATCAAAGAGTTGATTGACTACGAAGGGAACCGGGATGCCCAAGAACTGGTGCTACTCGTATGCGACCTTGTCGATATTTATGGACTATCAAACGTTGTTGACTTGGTTTACCAGGAACCAACCTTTGCCGAACTAAAAAGGGCCGGGCGAAAAGGACATAGCATCGTTGGTCCTGGAGTAGAAAACCAGACTCTAAGGCTTCTCGCATTCATAGACGATGCCGCCAAGCACAAGATGAGATTCGAGCGATTTGACTGGACGTCGTTGGCGCTTGCATTTTTCGAAACTTTATGGGCCAACTTCTCGCGCCGGCAGCAGGAGGCAACATGGACACCCAACTAGATAGGGTAATAGGGGTCCTTCGTCAATCCGAGTTTCGTATCGCGGCGGACCGGCATGTGCCGTCACTATGGATAAAGAAACTCACCAGCAAGGCCAAGGCGTTATGTAGGCGTACGGCCCGGTCTCCAGTGCCGCTACTATTTGTCGTCGACTTTGAGGAGCAATCTGCTGGTTCGGATGTTTTATGCGACCCAACCCCGCTGCTAGCTATCCAGAGCACTCTATCGTCCGACCAAAAACTCGTGGCGATCATCGATCGTGAAGGCCGTTTGTTGCGGACGACAATCCAAACGTGGGACGAAGCAGCCAACTGGGAGATGCCCTGGGCCGCCCAGGTGTCGGAGGATTGCCAGGCATTCGTGTTGGCGGTGTACGGACGATCCTTAAGTCTGTTTGATAGCGGGAGATTGCGGGACCAGATCGACGATGTTAACAGACCGCGGTACCCGCACGTCAGTGTCAGCGACCGACACGTTCCGGCCCGAGAGTTCCCCGCCGCCGTCAGACGGCACTTTGATGACAAAGTGCAATATGAGCGGGGCCTGGCCTTTTGGGGGGACCGGGCTAGACGAGAGTTTGTCGGAGGGCCAGAGCGCGTCTTTCAAAAGGATCTTTGGTTTTACTTGCAGGAGTACTTGCTTGATCAAAGACGAGTCGATATGGAATACTCACCTGCCGGGCTGTCAGACAGAACTGACATCTACATTGAGACGGTGAACGATGAGCAATACTTGTTGGAGATAAAATGGCTAGGAAAGACTGTCACCGGCGGCAGTTATGATGAAGAGCAGGCCAAACGAGGTGCAAGGCAAACTATCGAGTACCTGGAACGGATACCTTCCATTACAAGGGCGGCACTGGTGCTCTATGACGGGCGCAAGGATGACATGGAAATCGCATGGGACTCTTCCCATCAGCACCCGAAACTAGATCTGTCCCTTCGACTTTATATTGTTTCCAAAACCGCTTCTGAGATCGGACGACGATCCAGTTAGGATAATCGCGACAGCGACTAGGCAGAGCAAGAACGGGGCGTTTTTCCCGGCATCGGTGCCGCTCCGGAAAGACTTTTGGCCATCAAAGTTTAAGCAGTTAACTAGAGATTCTTCAGTACATCATCAGACGAGGTAAGACGAACATGCCGCCAAAGTCGAAAACCACCGCAGTACCCATCAGATCCTTGGGACCACGGCCGCGTCTCGTGAGACTGGCGATCAGAAACTTCCGTAGCATTGGTACCACGCCCGTCTCCATCGAATTGGATGATATTGTCGTGCTGGTAGGTCCGAACAACGCGGGAAAGAGCTCTGTCCTGAAAGCGTATGAAGTGATCATGTCCGAAGGCTCAAGCGCCGGGAACTTAACGCTCGATGACTTCCCGTTTGGGAAAGTTGATCCCGCTGCACTCCCCGAAATTGAGTTGCACACAATCGTGTTCGACAACAGTCCCGGTCCGGAATGGATAGAGTTGACCGAAGATGGAATGCTGGTCCGGGAACGCTGGACCTGGCCAGCACCGGGAGCCCCGGTCCGGCGCGGATACAACGTGCAGCTAAACCGTTGGGCTGCAGATGACGATAAAGAGAAGGTTCCCTGGGGCGCCGCAGGAATTGCAAATGCCAGGCGGCCGCAACCACACAAAGTGGATGCCTTTTCGTCACCCGACTCTCAAACGAAAGAAATCACTGATTTGCTGATGGCGGCCCTCAAAGAACGGGTGAAAACGCACCAGGCCACTTCAAAGGCGGATAAGGAGTCTGATTTAGCAACACTGTTGTCTAGCGTCGCTGCACTGCAGAAGAAGATCGTGGAGGAGTGCCAGGACGAGATTTCGGCAGTTCAATCGGCACTCTCCGCAAGTATCAGCCGAGTGTTCCCGGGACATCACATAGTCTTCGACGCCAAACCGGAAGATGACCTTGACAAGGTGCTCACTCTGTTCAAGGCTAATCCGCAACTGCTAATGGGACCTGCAAACGGGTACTTGAGCACCGTCGGACGACAGGGCAGTGGTGCGCAACGAACACTCCTTTGGACTGCAATAAAGCTCTTAGCTGAATCGTCAGCAACGAAGGGAAAGACTGACCCCGCTCAGCGTCCTTACGTTCTCCTGCTAGATGAGCCGGAGTTATGTCTGCATCCGAGTGCGATCCGGGAGGCCTGCGAACTGCTTTATAGCCTTCCCATCGTGACGGGGAACTGGCAGGTCATGGTAACTACTCATTCGCCCTGTTTCGTTGATTTCGCCAGAAACCACACGTCAATCGTGCGTGTGGAGAGACAAGGCGACGGTCAGATCGCCGGGACAACAATCTTCCGACCCACGAATGCTCAGTTCGACGAAGACGACCGGGAACGTTTGAAACTCCTAAACCTGTGTGACCCCTACGTATCTGAATTCTTCTTTGGCGGCAGGACCATCGTCGTCGAGGGTGACACGGAGTTCACGGCGTTTAAGTTCGTGACCGGCCTGGATCCAAAGAAGTATGAGGGCGTCCATGTCGTCCGGGCGCGTGGAAAGGCTACCATTGTGTCGCTCTGCAAGATCCTGAATCAGTTCGGTGCTCCATATGCAGTCCTACACGACAGTGACCGCCCGAACTACAAAAAGCACGGGAAGACCTATGCTAACCCAGCCTGGGCACACAATGAGTCGATTCGTGCGGAGGTAAGTAAGGCGCCGGCGCAAACACGTCTGATCGCTTCCGTACCGAATTTTGAGGGCGCCTACCTCGGCGAGGAGGCAAAATCGGATAAGCCCTACAATGTGTTGAGCAATCTGAAAGCCGATTCAAGCACTACGCATACGATTACGCAGCTTCTCGATGCTCTCATGGACTTCTCCAAGCCGGTACCGACCGGGGCTGTTGAGTGGGTGAGCCTAGAGGATCTGGCGGCAAGACTGGTAAAGGACGAGGAACAACCAACGCTTGCCCTCTCTTAGGCTGGTTAAGCTTACGGCTGGGCCCCGCTAATGTGGCTATCCTTGGTGCCGTAACTGGCGCCTCCCTATAGGGGATGGGCTCCGCAACGTTTGATATGGCGGTGTTAGCACTGCTACTGGTGGTGTTGGAGTAGAAGAGTGAATACAGGGGACTGGGGAAGACGCACGGGTCTCCTTATGATTAGCACGTCACATTTGGTGAGGATGCGCCACGTGACGACTCCACGAGGCGGACCCCCGCGAAAGCCAAGAAGGACGAACTACACAGGTTCGTCCTTCTTGGCTGTGAGAGCCCAGCGATACCCCTGGTTTTGTCATCGGATGATCATTTATTTCACGACCCTGACCTAAGCCGTGGTCCCCAAAGGGGACTGCGTCCTACCCGCCCCGAAGGGCCTACTTGGACTTGCACCGTGGCGGAGATTGCCCGTCTCATCCGGCCCTCACGGGCCGGCCTGCGTTTCTATAGCTCTTTACGGGTACCGGCGCCTCGAACACGAGTGCACTTTCCCCATCGTCGGCTCACGCCGCCAGGACTTGCGTCCTGCGCCAACTTCTTGCCCTGCGGCAAGCGGTGCCAGGAAGTTCCTCACCAAACCATCCCGGTGCCACCGGCTCAAAGCCTCCCAGTTAGCGCAGCGCGATCATCTGCTGAACTCTCACATATTGACCCGGCGCTGTGGTCTGGCAGCGCCGTTTTTGTTTTCATCAACCCGCCGTCTCATCGGCGGAGACCCATCGTAACACGCGGCCACCCGCGGCTCAACACGTGGCCGAACTGCCAATACAGCAACGCAAGCCCTCCGGGAGATGGGCGACCCCATCTCCGCCGACGCGCTCACCGCCAACGCGGCCACCATCCACCTGCGCGACGAAGTCCTCTCCCGCTTCTTCGAGCGCTCGCTCGATCACATGGGCTTCACAGACCCGGGCCTGCGTCGCAGCCTGACCGAAGGCGTGACCCAGCTCATCCGCATCGAAGCCGTCACCGGCCAGTCCCGCCTGGTCCCGTCGGCCGTGCAGCGGACCGAGCGGTTCAAGCGCGGCCTCCCCGACCCGGCCGCCGCCGGTGAGGCGGGACCCAACCGGGGCTACCGGTACCAGATTGCCACCGACCTGCTCATCGTCCTGCTGGTGGGCCTGGCCGGTGCGGCCTCCGGCCTGCTTCCTGGCGGTGCCGGCCTCGTTTCCGGCTTCATCTCTGCGCAGGGCGGGCTGCTGGTCAACATCCTCTCGACCCACTTCGGAGGCGCCACGGCCGACGAACTGCCCGCCGACCTGGGGACGCTGCACAAGCTAATCCTGACCATTGTCAGAGAAGGCGGCGCTTACTCTGAATCGCAGTTCTCCGACCTGCTCCGCTGGAGCGAGGCGGACATTCACCAGGCGCTGCGCCGGCTGGAAGGACTCGGCCTGGTGCGGGGGCAGGGTCAGACCGAGTCAGGCGTATCGCTCTGGGCGGCGGCGCCGTAGAGCCCGTTGAGGATGCCCTTGCCGTAAGTCCAGGCGTCATCCTCAACCGGCTGGGCCTGATAGACCCACTCGGCGATCTCTTCCGGCGTCAGCGCCCGCCCGTCTGGTCCGATGACCGTCCGGCTGTTGTCGATGACGTCACGGAGGACATCGGTGTGGTCGATGTAGTGGGTCACGGGACCGGGCTGTGGCTGCTGGCCATACAGGTTCATCCCCCAGGCCCGGGCCTGGCCCTCGTCGGACGGGGCGGTGCCGCCGGCGACGACCTGCTCTTGATAGGCATGGCGCCCCTCGTGTGCCACGGCTTCCACCATCCGGGCGACATCGTCCAGGTATTGCGCGTTGATGGCGATCCCGAGCTGGTCGTAGCCCCCGTCGGTCGCTTCCGGGAGCAGTTCGACCACAACTCGGCACGCGGGGCGGCCCTGCACGGCGGCGAGCCGGTCTTCGACGCCCTGGAGGGCCTCAGCCTTTTGGCCCGGGGTGAGTTGGGTCCACACGTGGGGTTTGATGGGGTCGTAATCGGCCAGAACTGCGACCCCCAGCTTGATCGCATCGGCGATCCCCATATTGCATCAGCCTGCCCTTTGCGCTCCCTGTCTGTCGTCTAGCACTCGGGCTCCTCGTCGTCTTCCGTCCGCCGGCCATTTTGCTCCGGGATCCAGCCCCAGCCCCAGACCGGGACAGGCTGCCTGGGGACGATGCCGATCATGCTTTCGGGATCGACGTTGGTTACGGTGATCAGGCAATGATGTAGGATTCACGCTGTTACCACTGCCGCCATCACTCGGCCATGGGCTTGATACTGAACATAGTATAGCGCATCAAACCGACAACGGACGAGCCACACACTACCTGTGCATGCTCGTCCGTCGCGTTGTGAGAACTCAGTCCGCGTCGGCAATACCCCGCAAGAAATTGACCAGATGCCGGCGCTGGCGCGCCTCCGCTGACTGCCACACGGGGACCGGCGCCCGGAGGGCGCCAGAACTAGTCTGTCTGCGCCCACTGCCCTGGCCCGGGTGGGCTTGCGACTCCTTCTGCGCATCACCGATGCACAAAAGGAGTCGGAATGCGTTGACCGGCGGCGGCAACGCCGCCCCACGCCCGGGGGCCGGCGCCCGCAGGGCGCCAGAACTAGCTTGTCTGCGCCGGCTCCCCCGGCCGGACGAGGTTCGCGACTCTTTTGCGCCATGGTAGCGCGTAGACTCGCTCAAAAAGAGTTTGAACAGGCGACCACTCCTCGATTTCGGCCAAAAATCGGGGTTGGTCGTCACTTCGAAGCGATTTTGCGCACCGACAGAGCACCTCCGTGCGCAAAAGGAGACGCCCGGCCGACGCCGAACAGACCTGGTACCACGACGAGTACATGTGCCCCGCCCCGGCACCCGGCTGACCCAGTCCTTCTACCCCTATACGACTCAGGCATTCGGACGCAACCAGCGTGAACTCTAGGAGCGCCGGGGCGTACTGCGGATCATGTTCTTGACCGGATGCCTGTACACCTGGCCATCTTGATTCCGGCGGCCAGACTGGTATCGTAAGAGTAAGAATCATTCTTATAGGGGTTGATCCACACATGTGTGACAGACGTCATGCGCTGGTGGTCGGCGGCACGGGCATGCTGCGGGACGTGACCCTCGACCTGGTCCGCCAGGGGTTCACCGTCTCGGTCGTGGCCCGCAGCGGGAGCCGGTTGGCCGATCTGAGCCGGGCGGCCGCCGACCTGCCCGGGCGGATTCATCCCATGGCGCTGGATTACCGTGACACGGCTGCATTGGCTCTTTCTCTCTCTGCGGCTGTGGCGGAGCATGGTCCCATCGAGACGGCGGTGATCTGGATTCACTCGACGGCGCCGGATGCACCGCTGACGGTCGCCCGGGCTGTGGGCGGAGCCGGGCGGCCCTGCGCGCTCTTCCATGTGCTTGGCAGCGCAGCGGCCGACCCGAGCCGGCCGAACCCGGGCCGGCGGGCTCAGTTCGAAGCGCTGTCCAACCTGCGGTACCATGAGGTGATTCTGGGCTTCCAGATTGGTCCGTTTGGCTCCCGGTGGCTGACGGACGTGGAGATCAGCGAGGGCGTGCTGAACGCCATGCGGTCCGGTGCGGTGCGCTCGATTGTGGGGGTCGTGGAGCCGTGGGAGAGTCGGCCGTAGCCCAAGGGTGAGGATTGGTGCTGGCCGCCCCGGCTTGCGACTCCTTTTGCGCCATGACATCGAGGAAGTCTGCTCAAAAAGTGTCCGAACAGGCGACCACCCCCGGATTCTGGCCGAAATCCGGGGGTGGTCGCCGTTTCAGAGCGATTTTGAGCACCTCTGGCGCGTCTCGATGCGCAAAAGGTGGGTTCCCGGACAGGTGCCGTGCTCCGCACTGATCGAGCCCTGTTCGTTCCCCGCCGGCCGCGTGATGGAGGCCGCCTCGAGGCGGTCCGACAACCCCTGCGAACCAACGGACGGTCTCCCCGGAAGGCTCGGGTTCCGGAGCGGGGGCACGCGGGTCTCCTAGGCCTGCCGGCCTTCCGACTTCCGCCCCTTCTGAACCCCGGCCCAGTAGGTAATGCTCTCCCGTTCCAGCAGGTCGATCACCTGCTCGCTCCCCTCCAACGCCCGGAGCGGCAGGCCTGACCGCACGACCTTGCGCTGCATCGCCTGCATGGATAGATCCTCCGCATAGACGAGGACCAGCAGTACCTCTTCATCCAAACAGCGACCTGCCTTGATATAATCGCGCACAATCTGAGAATCGACAGACGCCTGGGTGAACTGTGCCCCAGCCCGCCGATGTTGATCGCCGTTGAATTCAAAGGCAACTTTTCTCGAAATGTAGAAACGGTCCAGTTCCAGCAACTCCCCCGACAGCGGGTTGACCAGCCAACCCGGCCGGACGTTGTCGGCAAAGTCGTCGCAGTCGACCAGGACCGACAGGTACTCTTGCATCAGCGCCTCTCCGACGTACTTTTTGCGCTCGAGGCGCCGCCTCGCCAGATCGGCCCTGGCCGTCGCCCGCCGGTGTTCCGGAGTGCCCAGGCGGAACGTAAAGTCGCTCCTCCGGTTCTTCTGCGTCAGACTGATCCACCGAGCCGCAGTCAGTTCGACGATGGCTCTCCGTACGGTGGTGCTGCTCCACTTCGTCAGCGCACTGAGAGCCGCGGAGGTAAGCCGTCCGCCGTTCTCCCATTTGTTGGGCAAAATCTGGATGAGTCCGTAAAGGACCTTGGCCTGGTCGCCGACGTCGGGCTCGGCGAGGAGCGCTGCGGGCACCTTTACCCTGGGGCCGCCCTGGGGGGGCGTGTATTCGGAAAGCAAGGTGCGGCTGCTGCGGATGGTGTTAGGGCTCAGCCCTGTGAGAGCCCTGAGCCGGGTGGTGCCGGCATCGGGTTCCAGCCTGAGGGCCATCCAGAGCAGCTTGGCAGATGCCGGTTGCACGGGGTCCAGGAGCAGGCGGGCGGGGACGTAGACGTTCCGGTGGTTCATGGCCAGGACCTCCGCAGATGAAGGTGAGTGCCGTGCGGCTCAGGTCGGGGCCCGCAGGGCCCCGGGGCGCACCAACCAAATCCACCTACATTTTACCAAAACACAGGTGCGGACTTTGTCGTACGATCGTGTCGAATCGACCGGCTGACGAATCGCCATGCCATCGCCCAGCAGGCCGAACTCCTCACCTGGGTGACACCCGGGCACTGCGGCGCAGCGGCATCGGTTTCGACACAGAGGTAATGACCATGCTAGAATAGTTCCCAGGGGGGACTATTCTTGTCTTTACGCATCCGGAACCGAATGACAGCCCTGTTTGACGCCTACCCACAGATGCTCTGGCTCCTCGCCTTTGGCAGCTTTCTGAACCTGGCCGGCCTCTCCTTCTTCTGGCCCCTGAACAACGTCTACATCCACAACCAACTGGGCCGTCCCCTCACAGTCGCCGGGCTGGTCCTCTTCTTCCACAGCGCCGGCGCAGCCCTGGGCCAACTATCCGGTGGCTGGCTCTACGACCGCATCGGCGCCCGTCCGGTGATGCTGGCGGGCCTGTTTGGCTCGACGCTGCTCACCGGGCTGCTGGGCTTCTACGAATCCTGGCCCCTCTACGTCGCTGTCATGATCGGGTTCGGCTTTGCCGCCTCGCTCTCGTTTCCTGCCATTAACGCCCTGGTCGCCCGGGCCTGGCCTGGCCAGGGGCGCCGGGCCTTCAACTTCATCTATGTGGCGAACAACCTGGGGGTGGCCGTCGGCACGGCGCTGGGCGGGTTGATTGCCGACCGCTCCTTTGCCCTGGCCTTCCTTTCGGCCAGCGGGATCTTCCTGCTCTTCGCCCTGTTCGTGCTGGTCTTTGTGCGGGAGGAACGCTTCGCGGCGATGGGCGCCCCGGCGCCCGAACGGGCAGCCGCTGCGGCCGAAGCGGAGCCGCCCATTGCGTGGGCCCCGCTTGGCGCCCTCTTTGTTACCTTTCTGACCTGCTGGCTGATCTACGTGCAGTGGCAGGGCGCCGTCTCGGTCCATATGGTGGCGAACGGCTACGACCTGGGCGCCTACTCGGTGCTCTGGACGCTGAACGGGCTGCTGATCTTCGCAGGGCAGCCGCTGCTCTCGCAGGTGGTGCGTCGCATCCGGCATTCGGCTGCGCAGATGGCCCTGGGCACGGCGCTTTATGCGGTCGCCTTTGGGATTCTGCTGCTCAGCAACGCGTACTCGGTCTATATCCTGTCGATGGTGGTGCTGACGTTCGGGGAGATGCTGGTCTGGCCGGCGATTCCGGCGGCGGTGGCCAAGCTGTCGCCGCCGTCCAAGCGGGGGACGCTGCAGGGGCTGATTTTGGCGGGCTCGACGGGCGGGCGCATGGTGGGGCCGCTGCTGGGCGGCGTGCTCTACGATAACGCCGGCTTTGGACCGCTGATGGCGGTGGCGGCTGCGAGTCTGGTGGTGCCGCTGCTGGCGATTCTTTTGTATGCGAGGACCCAGCCGGCGGGCTTCGAGCAGGCGGGGGACTGAGCGAAACAGGGGCTGCCCCAAAGTCATCCAAGATGACGAGGGACAGCCCCGATTGCTTTGCGCAGAAAAGCCCTCTCTCGTCAGGTCGGGGTGCGGCTCCGTCCAGGCATGCACCGGGAGCGAGTCAAAATCATGCGTCGGTGGACGGAGAGACCCTCACCTGCCCGATTTCCGGGCGTGCGAGGCCCATCCAGCCACCCTCCGTCCAGCCATGCACGAAAACGAGGGCCTCGCCTTGCACGTCCGGACGGCGGTGAGCCCATTGGGCCCAGGGGCTGCGGGAGAAGAACTACTCTGGCGCCCTCCGGGCGCCGGCCACTTGGACATGTCGTTCCCGACGTGCGGCTCCGTCCGGATATGCACGGGCATCCGTTCAAAATCGTGCATCGGTGGACGGAGAGACCCTTCCCCGCACGGTTTCCGGGCGTACGAGACCTCTCCAGCCACCCTCCGCCCAGCCCACGCCAAGGGAGCTCTGTCGCCAGCCCCGCAGCATGACCGCGCCGGTTCCCAGCATGAGGGCGTATCCGCAGTGCAAAACGATTCCACCCTTGTCGGCGGTCGCCAGTGAAGACAGCCAGAATCCGCTACCGCCGATCAGCAGCCAGATGACACCGGCCGCCCGCCGGGGCAGAAAGGGCGACAGGATCAGCATGAGACAGGTTGCCAGGAAGAGCAGACCGGTCAGGAGGAGCGCTTCAGCCACACCGAGTCCCCCCTCAGCCTCCCGGGAAGCCCCGGCGTCCTTGGCCACCAGCGTCCTCAGGCCGTAGGTAGTCAGCCCGCCCCAGGCCCCGGCCGAGCAGGCAGGCGCCGTAGAACCAGGGCAGCACCTGCGCGTCCCGTGCGACGTGTAGTCATCGACCTTCGATCCTGCCGTGCGTGTTTAGTTGCCAGGGCCCAGTTCCACCGGACCAGCCACCAGACCCTCGGCGCCGGTGCTGTCCACCGCAGTCACCCAGTAGTAGTAGGTCACCTTCGTTGCGCCTGACTGAATGAACCGGTCGGCAATTTGCAGGCGCCCGCCAACGAGCGTGAAGTCAGCCTCAGCCAGCTTCAGTTGGTTATGCGGTCCCAGGATCGCAAACGGGGTCGTCGCTTTATAGACCCGGTAGGTAATCCCCTCGCCGGGGTTGGGGATCCAACTGACGACCGCTGCCCCGTTGACGCGCTGGACCGTAAGGCCAGCCGGCGCGGGCTGGATGTCCGGCACCACGGTGACCGACGGCGGTGATGCCAGTGCGGCCGGCGTGGAGGTCTCCACCGTGGCCGAAACGGCTGCGAAAAGCGCAGTACCCGTGGTATCGGGAACCGTGGCGCCGGGGCCGCCGCTGCGCTTGTCGCCGTAGGTGATGGTCAGCGTGGCGCCGCCTGCCAGGGTGACTCCGGTGACCCGGATGGTCTGTCCGGTGGTTGTCACGGTGCCGGTGCTGGCTGTGACGTAGCCCTCGGCTGCAGGCAACGTGCCCGGGGCGCTCCAGCCGGTGGGGACGGCGACGGTGATGATTCCGTTCTTCATGCCGCCGGGTGCCGCCGTGTAGGTAAAGGTCAGCGTCGCGCCGTCCTCGCCTTGCGTTACGGTAGGCCGGTCGACGGTCAGCGTGCCGCTGCCGTCGGCAGCGAAGACGTTGGTCACAGGCGAGGCGTTGAGCGGCTTGAGTGTGCCGCCTGCTGTCGCCTTGGACTGGCCCGTGAACGTCGCGGCGCCCGGTGTGGCGGATGCGGTGGCCGCGCTGTAGGTGACCGTCAGCGTTGCACCGGCGCCCAGCGTCACGTTATCGACCTTGATGGTCTGGCCGGTTACGGTCACGGTGCCCGTGCTGGCCGTGGTGTAGCCGGGGGCGGATGCCGTGGTAGAAGGCGTTGTCCAGCCGACGGGCACGGTGAGGGTGACGGCGCCGCTCTTCGTGCCGCCGGCGGCCGCGGTGTAGGTGAAGGTGAGCGTCCTGCCTCCCTGGCCGGCCGACAGGGTGGTCTCAGGCAGGGTCAGCGTGCCGCTGCCGTCCGCCGCGTACACCGTGGCCGAGGCCGGCGCGCTCAGGTTTGTCAGCGTGCCGCCCGCCGTGGCCTTCGACTGGCCGGCGAAGCTGGCCGTCCCCGGGGTGGCGGAAGCCGTGGCAGCGCTGTACGTGATGGTCAGCGTGGCGCCGCCACTCAGCGTGACACCATCCACCTTGATGGTCTGGCCCGAGGCCGTCACCAGGCCGGTGCTGGCAGTGGTGTAGCCGGGGGCCGACGCCGTGGCGGAAGGCGGCGTCCAGCCGGTCGGCACGGTGAGGGCCACGGAACCGTTGTTGAGGCCGCCCGCGGCCGCCGTGTAGGTGAAGGCGAGCGTCAGGCCCGTCTGGCCGGCTGAGACGTTGGTGGCGGGCAGTGCGAGGACTCCGCTGCCATCGGCGGCGTAGACCGTGGCCACGGGTGAGGCTTCGAGTGGCGCCAGCGTGCCGCCCGGCGTCGACCTGGACTGACCCGCGAAACTGGCCGTCCCGGTGGCGGTGGATGCGGTGGCGCCCGCTCCCCCCCCGCTCCGGTCGCCGTAGGTGATCGTCAGGGAGGCGCCTTCGGCCAGGGTCACGCCGCTGACATGGATCGTTCGGCCGCTGACCGAGACGGTGCCGGCGCTGGCCTTGACGTACCCTTCGTCTGTGGCCCCTGTGCTGGGGGCGCTCCACCCATCGGGAATGGTCAGCCCGACGGCACCGTCACTCATGCCGCCCGTGCCCGCCGTATAGGTGAAGGGCAGCGTCAGTGCGCGCTGTCCGGCGGAGACCGACATGGCTGGGAGTGAGAGTGAACCGCTGCCATCTGCACCGAAGAGGCTGACCGTCGGCAGCGGATGGAGCACCGCCATCGGCGTACCGGGAGCGGAACTCTGCATCATCAGGAAGACAGATCCGCCGGTACTCAGCGGGGCGGTGGCGCCGGTGCCCCCGCCGCTCCGGTCACCATAGGTGACGGCGAGGGTCTGACCGGCGGCGAGCGTCACACCGGAGACGGTGATTGTCCTGCCCGAAACAGAAACGGTGCCCGCGCCCGCCGTTACGTACCCGGCGTTCGCCGGGATCAGGCTGGGGGCGCTCCATCCGTCTGGGATGTTGATCGAGAGGCTGCCGCCGTTCATCCCGCCGGCATCGGCGGTGTAAGTGAAGGGGAGCGTCAGGCCGGTCTGGCCAGCAGATAGGGCGGCCAGCGGCAGCGTGGCGGTGCCCTTGCCGGTGACCAGCGTGGTGTGGTCGCTCATCCCGGTCCAGACCGTTCCCGCCTCATCGCGGAACTGCACCTGGATTCGTTTGAAGCCTGGGGCGGTCGGGAGCTGGTAGGAGCTGACCGCCGCGAAGGGTTGCCAGGCTGTCCACGCCGCACCGTCCGCAGAGAACCGCATCTGCAGCGAACCGGTTGCGGACGCAGGCGCGCTGAGCGTCAGGGAGACCTCCGTCGTGCGTGTGTACGGGCTCTGCTGGATCAGCACCCGGCCCTGGGGCGGCAGCACGTTGAGGCCGCTCACCTGAACAGGCGCCGTGCTGGACGTGAAGGTGCCGGTGCCCAACTGCCCGGACAGGTTATACCCCCAGGCCCAGACTGTGCCGTCCCGCCGGACGGCGAGCGAGTGATAGAGCCCGCCTGTGACGGCCACCACATCGGTAAGGCCGGGAACCTGCACAGGGAGCGCGCGGTTTGTCGTGGTGCCGTCGCCCACCTGCCCCTGGTTGTTGGCGCCCCAGGCCCAGACCGTCCCGCCGGCACGGACGGCGTACGAAGTGCCCCCGCTGCTGCCGATGGCCACAGCGTCGGTGATGCCGGTGACCTGCACGGGCGTTGTGCGGGTGGTGGTCGTGCCGTCTCCCACCCGGCCGGAACCGTTGTAGCCCCAGGCCCAGACCGTGCCGTCGGCCTTTCTTGCCATCCCCTCGGCAATCTCGACCACATCCGTGAGGCCATATACGCGGACGGGCGTGTTACGGCCCGTTGTCGTGCCGTCACCCAGCTCCCCGTAGACATTCCAGCCCCAGCCCCAAACGGTGCCGTCAGACTTCAGCGCCAGGGTGAGATGGTCACCTGTGACAACATCCACGACGCCCTGGAGTCCCGGCACCTGGGCCGGTGTCTTGCGGTCGGTGTTCGTGCCGTCACCAAGCTGGCCGCTGCCGTTGCGGCCCCAGGTCCATACGGTGCCGTCGGCGCGGACCGCCACGGAGTGGGACTGGCCGGCTGCCACCGCGATGATGTCGGTCAGTCCGGGCACTTGCTGCGGGGTGGTCCGCTGCCGCGTCATACCGTCGCCCAACTGGCCGAACTGGTTATTGCCCCACGACCAGACGGTGCCGTCCGCCTTCAGCGCCAGGGTATGGTACTGTCCGCCGGCCACCTGTTGGAGCCATTCGGCGTCGCCCAGGAATCCCGTGGGTTTGGCGGGCAGGGGGTTGCTGGGCGGCGGCGCAAAGCCGAGCTGCCGGTAGAAGTTGCCGCCCCAGCCGTACAGGGTCTCGTCCGCCTTAAGGGCGAGGGAGAAGTCGAAGCCCGCCGTGACCATGGCGACCCCGCTCAGGCCCGGCACCTGTGCGGGCGTGGAGCGTCTGCCCTGGGTGCCGTCACCGAGCTGACTGTAATCGCTGCCGCCCCAGGACCAGACGGTGCCGTCCGTGGTGACGGCCAGCGAGTGGGACGCGCCCGCCGCCAGCTGTGTGACACCGGAGAGCCCCGCCACCGGGACCGGTGTCAGCCTGCCCGAGGTGGTTCCGTCACCAAGCTGGCCACTGGAGTTTGCGCCCCAGGCCATGACCGTGCCACCGGATGTAAGGGCCATCGCGTGATAGAAGCCCGCCACAACCGCAGTGACTCCGGTCAGTCCGGCTACCTGAACCGGGCTGGGTCGGTTACCGTACGCACCGATGCCCAGTTGGCCATACCCGCCGTTGCCCCACGTCCAGACCGTTCCGTCGGTAAGCAGTGCGACGGCGAACGCGTCACCGGCTGACACCGAGGCCGCAGGGGCCGGCAGCGTCACCTGTACGGGGCTGAGGCGCTGCGTCGTGGTGCCATCCCCTACCTGTCCGGCGGAGTTGCTGCCCCAGGTCCAGACGGTGCCATCTGACTTGAGTGCCATAGAAAAGGTCTGACCGGCAGCGATGGCCACAACGCCGGACAGCCCGGTCACCTGGACGGGGGAATAACGCGTGGTGGTGGAGCCGTCGCCCACCTGCCCGTAGGCGTTCCAACCCCACGCCCAGACGGTTCCATCCGTCTTGAGCGCCAGGTAGTGGGACGAGCCAGCAGAGACCGCCGAAACGCCTGCGAGCCCGGAGACCTGCCGGGGGTTTTGTTGATCACCCCATTGCCAAACGGTGCCATCTGCTTTCCGACCAATCGCGATGGTCCGCCCGGCATCAACCTGGGTCAGGCCGGTCAAGCCTGGGACCGGGACCGGCACAGGGCTGTTGACGGACTGGCCGTTGCCTAACTGGCCAAAATCGTTGGCGCCCCAGATGCGGCCGCCGGCGGCGATGGCCGCGGTGAAAAAGTCTCCAGCCGCCACCGGGGCGCGGGCCTCCACGGTGCCGGAGAGCGCCACGAGCAGGGTAAGGATCAGGGTCAGCAGGCGTATGCCTTTTCCCGCGCGCATAAAGCAGCCCCTCTCTGCGATGAATCTATAGCAGAATATTTCATGTACTATGTACCCCAGAGGCCAATCGATGCGACAGAGAATTTGTGGTGGAATCACTCAAAAGAAGGGGCTACCCACCCCCTGAGCGTGAAGTTTTTGATCTCAGCGGGGGTGTTTTGACCCAAATCAGGCGAAAAGCTACGACTCATGGGCCTACTGGCCCTCGATCTTCAGCGGTTCACCAAGAAATTCCCCATTCGGCTGGAAGTGTTCGGGGAAAATCTGGTGGAACCAGCGTCTCGATAGGGCGGCATCGAATCTGCCGGTGGGTGGCCCCGGGGGCCACGGCCTGGGAAGACGCATCAGGGGGTGAACACCGCAAGCCCGGCGGCGTTCACCCCCTTTGCTATTGCGGGAGCCTTTGGTGCCGGCCCGCTTCCCGGGGCGCCTTCTCCCTACGGCCCCGGCGCCCCCCCTTTACTGGTGCGTGCGGGCCAACCTCCAGTTCCACCCCAGCGTCCAGGCCAGCAGCGCACCCGCGATCACAGCGCTGAGCCCCGGCCCAGCCTGAAAGAACCGGAACACGACCAACCCAAACCAGAGGTCCAGAGCAGCCACGCCGAGGAGGCTTTGTCGCCAGCCCCGCAGCATCATCGCACCTGTTCCCAGCATGACGGCGTATCCGCCGTACAAAATGACCGCTGAAACGGTTCCTCCCTTCACGGCGGTCGCCAGCGAAGAGAGCCAGAACTCTCCCCCGCCGATCAGCAGCCAGATGACACCGGCCGCCCGCCGGGGCAGAAAGGGCGACAGGATCAACATGAGACAGGTTGCCAGGAAGAGCAGACCGGTCAAAAGCGCTTCAGCCACACCATGTCGCCCCCTCTCTCTTGCGGCTACTTGCTGCAGAAGCCTTCAGACGTGCAGTCCTCGGACTCGTCATACGGGAAATAGTTGAATCCTGTAGTCACCTTCTCAGGACCGCCGGCCCAGTCGAAGAGGCTCCCCAGGGTCTCCCAGTGGTCGCGTGGATTGTAGCCGTACCCCGCGAACTGGTCGTCGCTGTAGGCGTAGATCTCGTAGGCCGGGAATCCGTCATGCACGCCGACCAGGGAGAGATCGCCGTTCTTGTCGATGGTGATCACGAACGCGTAGGAGATGGTGGCCCCTGACCAAGCCAGCGCCTCAGAGGCTTCATTCGCCACAAAGGCGACCATGGTATTGCCGTCATCATCCTGCCAGACGGTGGCCATCATGCTGTCACCTGAGGGCGCCGGGAAGTCCCAGAACAAGGTTTCAGATGGGTGCATTGACTTTTCATCGAACCAGGCTCCGGTCTCCGTGTCGACGTAAACGGTGTGCGTTGTTCTGCTCGATCCCGATTCCCACAAGTCGCGGCCATCGCCTTCCCCGAGCCAGGCCGACTCCCAGAATCGTGCATCGGGGATGAACGTATTGACCGTGATCATCACCAGGAAGTGTCCGGTCGGATCGATGTAGTTGACCGGGTTGTTGCCCACGTAGACGTAGAGGTTCTTCGTCCAGGGCTGCCAGGGGTTGCCCGCGTAGGTATCCTGGGTGATGAAGCGGCCAATGGCGGGGTTGTAGTGACGTGCGCCCAGGTGGTACAGCCCGGAAGTCGGACTGTAGGTCGCTCCGGTGTACTGGAAGTTGTTCCAGGCCTGGCCCTTGTTCGCCTGCACGACGCCGAACTCGTCGTACTGATACAGCGAATCCCAGGTGCCATCAGGCTTGGTCAGACCAACGACACTGCCGAGTCCGTCGATGTGGTAGTAGTAGGTGCCCGTCCGCTGATGTGTGGAGATCAACTGGCCGCCCGGCGCCCGGAAGTAGGCCGCAATCGTGGCGCCGGCCCCATCCAGGTCGGCCATTACCTGACCACGGTCCAGCAGGAAATAGGTCTCGTCCGTGCCGTCCATGGTGTACAGCTTCTGGCCCATGCCGTTGTAACGGTTTACGACCCGGCCCTGAACGGGGTCGACAAACTCCACCAGCCGGTTCTCAAAGTCGTAGGAGAGGGTGCCGACCCCCTTGGGGCTGATGATCCGTGTCTGGTTGCCGTTGGCATCATATTCGTACGAGGTGGTTTCGCTGGTGGCGTTCTTGGTGGTGATCATGGAGAGCAGCCGGTTTGCGGCGTCGTAGCTGTAGGTCTCCTGGGTTGTGACGCCACCCTTCACGTCGGTGCGCGCCAGGCGGTTGCCCGCGCCGTCGTACTGATAGGTGCGGTTGTTGCCGTTCGACTCGGTGGTCTTAATCAGCCGGTAGAGCGGGTCGAAGGTGTAGTTGAACGTGGTGGTGGTGTTCTCATAGCTGTTGTACAGGGTGTACCGGTTCCGGTTCCATGCCTGGTCATAGGCATAGGTGCCCTGATACCGCCGCGATGAGCCGTACTTCGCCTCGATTCCGGTCAGCCGCTCACCGCTGTCATAGGTCCAGGTCGTGGTGTGGCTGCCGGTCGTCTTCTGCTTCAGATTCCCCGCTGGATCGTACTGGAAGGAGGTCGTCTCTTCCTGATTCAGTGCGTTCTTCGTCACCATCGAGGTGACAAAGCCGCTGTTGGGGTCGTAGTTGTAGGTGACCGCACCCACCGGACTGGTCACCCGTTTCAGGGCGGCACCCTCGTACTCGTAGCTCATGACCCGCCCGAAGGGATCGACCGACCGCTTCAGGCGGTTGGCGCTGTCGTATTGATAGACGGTCAGTCCCAGCGAGTCGGCCATGGTCAGCATGTTTCCGTTGCCGTCGTAAGTAACGCTGACCTTCGACCCGTCCGGATACTGAACGAAGGAGGGTCGGCTGCGGCTGTCCATTTGCGTGATGGTCTGCCGGCCGAGGGCGTCTGTCCGCACGGTCCGCTTCAGCGTGTCCAGGTAGGCCATGGCGAACGTGTTGCCCAGGGCATCGGTCGAGGAGAGCGTCCGGCCGAGCAGGTCAAAGGTGATGCGCGACGTCCGGCCCAGGACGTCGACGGACCGCTGCTCATAGCTCGCCGGCAGCACCGCCGTTCCCGTCGGGAACGGATCATACTCGGTCCTGGTGCTCTGGTTTACTTCCAGGCCATCGAGGTAGACGGTGGCTGCGCCTGAGACAGTGGAGAGGACCCGCAGATAGACCTGGTCCGAGTCACTCCCACTGCTGCCGCCCACGGTCAGTGAGACCGGCGTGCTGACCGTCCAGGCGGAGCCCAGCGTCAGCGTGACCGGCGTGCTGCCCGACTGGTTCTTTTCGTCGTACAGGTCGACCGTGACCGACCCGCTCCCGCTGGCGGCCACCGACGCGGTGACGGTCTGCCCCTTCTTCAGCAGCACCGGCACCTTCGCCTTGACCCCGGCGCCCGCCGCCGAAGCGGTCACCTTCAGGCGGTAGCTGCCGTTGTAGGGCGACGCAGCATCGGAAGCGATCTGGGCGCTGCCAACGGCAGTGAAGTTCTGCGAGAGCAGGCTGGCATCCGTGGTCTCCACGGCGTGCTGCACACCGCTCAGCAGGTTCTCACGGGTCTCGGTCAGCCGGTCGAGATGGTCGTACACATAGCTGATCCGATGCCAGAGCGGGTCGATCTGGGCAGTTCGGCGGCCGCGGGCGTCGTACTCCGTGCGCCAGGTGGAGCCCAGCGTGCCCGGGGCGATCACGGTCTTGGTCTGGCGCCCCAGATCATCATAAGTGAATTGGACGGTGTTGTTGTTGGGGTTCTTCGCCTCCACCACCTGACCGGCAGCGTTATAGGTGTAGGCGGTGACGGAGCTACCCACCTGGACCGCGCTCAGCCGGTTCGCCGCATCGTAGGTGTTGGTGGTGATCCAGCCGTTAGGCGAGATGATTTGGCTGATGTTGCCGGCATTGTCATACCGGTACGATATCTGTCCTGTGGGCCCCTTCTCCATGGCCAGCCGCCCGGCCAGATCATACTGGTAGTCAAACGCGGTGCCGTTGTTGTCGACCGCCCGCACCAGTTGGCCATCTGCCGAGTAGAAGTAGCGCCGGGTCGTGTTGTCCGGGAACGTCTCGTGCTGGATGCGGCCCAGGCGGTCGTAGACGAACGCCGTGGTATCACCTGCCACACTGGTCTCGGAGCGCA
>Ga0196970_1001108_pt1 | contig 20930 bp, 20 predicted proteins | sample S1v_513CmetaG_FD_148672 | JGI IMG/M metagenome (GOLD analysis project Ga0196970, IMG submission 148672) | Soil microbial communities from Anza Borrego desert, Southern California, United States - S1+v_5-13C | ecosystem: Environmental > Terrestrial > Soil > Desert | place: USA: California...
GCCCGGAGAACTGAAGCACGGTGGAGTGGAGGAACGCGTCCGGCGAACCGTCTTCCGGCGTCACAAAGCCGAAACCCTTGGTCGGGTTGAACCACTTGACGGTGGCGCGGATGTTGCGATGGGTGATCTCGGGAGCGCGGAAGGCGTTGCGCTGCGGGCGGTCGAACATAAACGGTCTCGTCTGAAGTGAAGCGCCGCACTCCAACACCCTGGGCGCGGCTACACAAAGATGACCCGGATCGGCGGGCAATTCAATCCTGTTTGTCGCCTTGTCCGCGCGCCGGACCAAAATTTCCGGCCGCGCGGGCGGGCCACCCCGATCAGTCGGCGAAGCTGCGCCTTGGCTGGGCAAACAGGTGGCCGGTCAGGCGGTAAGCCGCCATGCCCGCCAGCATCGCCGCGACGAACACCAGCACCGGTTTGGCACCCAGCGCCAAGCCCACGATGGCCGGTCCGGGGCACAGGCCGACCAGCCCCCAGCCCACGCCGAACAGCGCCGACCCGCCGATCAGCCGGCCGTCCAGGTCGCGCCGCTCCGGCAGTTTCAGGGGGCCGTTCAGCACGGCGCCGCCGCGTCCCACCGCCATGCGGTAACCCAACGCCGACACGGCGACCGCGCCGCCCATGACGAAGGCGAGGCTGGGATCCCAGTTGCCGGTCAGGTCGAGGAAGGCCAGCACCTTGGCCGGGTCCTCCATGCCCGACACCAGCAGGCCCAGGCCGAACAGCAGGCCGGCGGCAAAGGCGGAGATCACGACGCCCATGGCTCGTCCCCTTCCCGTCAGCCGGCCAGATGGCGGGCGATGAACACGGTCGCCACCGCCGTCGCCATGAACACGCCCGTCGCGGCCAGCGAGCGCGGCGACAGCCGCGCCAGCCCGCACACCCCGTGCCCGCTGGTGCAGCCGGCCCCCAGCCGCGTGCCGAACCCGACCAGCAGTCCGCCGGCCACCAGCAATCCGGTCGAGGCGTCCGTCTGCACGTCCGGCAGCGGGCCGCTCAGCGTGCCATAGGCCAGGGGCGCCGCCAGCAGCCCGGCCAGGAAGGCCAGCCGCCACGCGGTCTCGCCGCGCTCCGGCGCCAGCAGTCCGCCCAGGATGCCGCTGATGCCGGCCACGCGCCCGTTCAGCACCAGCAGCAGCGCCGCCGACAGGCCGATCAGCGCGCCGCCGGCCAGCGCCGCGATGGGTGTGAAGTTCTCCATGTCGCCCCGCCCCTTAGCACGTGCATTATTCGCGTCGGCTAATTTAGCGATCCATTGATTTTTATCAATGGGGGATGCTGGGCGGGGAAAGCGGAGCGGGCAGGTCACCCCGCCTTGGCGAAGCGACGGCGCAGCAGGGAGAGCGGGCCGCCTTCGTCGCCCACGGCGGCCTGATAGGCCACGGTGTACTGCGTGTGCGCAGCGGCCCAGACGGCGAGGTCGGCGCCGTCGGGCACCACCACCGAGTCGAAGCCGCAGCGGCGCAGCATCTGGTACTGGTCCGGCAGCACGTGGCCGGTGGCGCGGATCTCGCCGGTGTGGCCGTAATGCTCGCGCAGGGTCCGCGCCGTGGTGAAGCCGCGGCCGTCGCGGAACTTCGGGAAGTCGACCGTCACCAGGGCGAAGCGGCCGAGGTCGGCCGCCACCGACTCGGCGAGGTCGGCGCTGCCCAGCCGCACGCCCAGCGGCGCGCTGCGGCCGGCCAACTCCTGGCGCTCCTTCGCCCAGCGGGCGGCGCTGACGGTGACGGCGCCGTTGGCGGGCACCGGAGCGTCGTCGGCGACGTGCGTCCAGGTGTCCTCGGCCGCATGGCCTTTCTTAAGCAGCGCCATAGAGCTTCTCCTTGAACGGCCCCATGCCGATGCGGGCCAGCGTGTCGAGGAAGCGTTCGCCCGGCTGGCGGCGCTCCAGGTACAGGTCGACGATGCTCTCCACCGCGTCCACCGCCTCGTCCGGCGGCAGGGCGGCGCCGACGATGTCGCCGATGGCGCCGTCCAGCTCGGCGTTGCCGCCCAGCGTGATCTGGTAGAACTCCTCGCCTTTCTTATCCACGCCCAGGATGCCGATGGCGCCCAGGTGGTGGTGGCCGCAGGCGTTGATGCAGCCGCTCATCTTGATCTTCAGGTCGCCGATGTCGTGCTGGCGCTGCTGGTCGGCAAAACGCTTCTGGATCTCCTGCCCGATGGGGATGGAGCGCGCGTTGGCGAGCGAGCAGTAATCCAGCCCCGGGCAGGTGATCAGGTCGGTGATCAGCCCGGCGTTGGGCGTGCCCAGGCCGGCGGCGTCCAGCGCCTTCCACAGGTCGAACAGGTCGTCCTGGCGGACGTGGGCGAGGACGAGGTTCTGTTCGTGCGTCACGCGCACCTCGCCGAAGCTGTAGCGGTCGGCGAGGTCGGCGACGATGTCCATCTGGTCGGACGTGATGTCGCCGGTGACGCCGCCGATCGGCTTCAGCGAGATGGTGACGCTGGCGTAGCCCGGCGCCCGGTGGTCGCGCACGCTGTTGCGCGCCCACACGGCGAAGGCGGCGTCCTCGCGCTTCGCACGGTCGAACGCCTCGGAGAACGGCGGCAGCTCCTCGAACGGGGGCGGGGCGAAGTTGCGCTCGATCGCCTCCACGATGGCCGGGTCCAGGCGGTACTTCGGGCCGCGGATGCGGGCAAACTCTGCCTCCACGTTGTCGATGAACTTCTGCTTGCCGCCCTGGTGCACCAGGATCTTGATGCGCGCCTTGTACAGGTTGTCGCGCCGGCCGAACTGGTTGTACACGCGCAGGATGGCTTCCAGGTAGGCGATCAGGTCCTGCTCGCCGACCCAGTCGCTGACCTTGGCGCCCAGGTACGGCGTGCGGCCCAGGCCGCCGCCGACGTAGACGGCGAAGCCGATCTCGCCCGCCTCGTTCCTCTTGGCCAGCAGGCCCACGTCGTGCACGCGGATGGCGGCGCGGTCGTTGGCGCTGCCGGTGATGGCGATCTTGAACTTGCGCGGCAGGTAGGTGAATTCCGGGTGGATGGTCGACCACTGCCGCAGGATCTCGGCATACACGCGCGGGTCCACCACCTCGTCCGGGGCGGCGCCGGCGAACTGGTCGGTGGTGACGTTGCGGATGCAGTTGCCGCTGGTCTGGATGGCGTGCATGTCGATGGCCGCCAGCTCGGCCATGATCTCCGGCGTGTCCTCCAGGCGGATCCAGTGGAACTGCAGGTTCTGGCGCGTGGTGAAGTGGCCGTAGCTCTTGTCCCAGCGCCGGCCGATGCGCGCCAGCCCGCGCAGCTGGTGGGTGGCCAGCGCGCCGTAGGGGATGGCGATGCGCAGCATGTAGGCGTGCAGCTGCAGATAGAGGCCGTTCATCAGCCGCAGCGGCTTGAACTCGTCCTCCGTCAGGGCGCCGGACAGGCGGCGGGCGACCTGCCCGCGGTATTCGGCGACGCGCTCGTTCAGGAACTGGCGGTCGATCTCGTCATAACGGTAGACGCCGGCGTGACGCTTGGGGGCGAGGTAGGTCATGGGGATCCCGTGTTCTCAGGCGGCGCGGTCGAGCGCGTCGGCCTGCTTGCCGACGTCGGTGCGGATGCTGGGGCCCTGGGCGCGGATGCGCTCGCGCTGGCGCAGCGGCTTCGTGGCCCCGTCCACCACCTCCACCTCGAAGGCGTAGACGCCGACCACCACGTTGGCCGTCACCGACCGTTCGGCGTCCGCGAGCGCCGCCTTGGCCGCCACGTCGTCGAAGGCGGCCGCCAGCTCCACGCGCTCGACCCAGTCGCCCTGCGGTCCCAGCCAGACGACGGCACCGTCGCGCAGCCGGTTCGCGGTGATCGCCTTCAACTCCATGCCTGCTCTCCCGATGCTCGGATGCGCCACTTTCCACACTGCGCAAACGTATAACTGCGCATTTGTTGGCATTTAACAGCTTGGCGGCGGACATATCAACACCAAAATCGGCGCACTATTCCCTATTATACAAGTAGAGAATGTAAATGCGTTGCAACAAGCTTGGCCGGGTGATAGTGTCCAATCAACGCAAAACACATAATGCGTAATGTAAAAAGGCTGGCCATGTACGACGGAACCCTCCAAACCGCTGACGCCCCGCCGACCGTCCCCACGGTCGCCGACCTCACGGAACGCTACGGCCATCTCGACGGGGTGGGGCTGCTCGGCGCCGTGATCGGCGAGGCGTTTCCGGGGCGCATCGCGCTGGTGTCGTCCTTCGGGACGGAATCGGCGGTGCTGCTGGCGCTGGCGGCGGAGGCCGACCCGTCGGTGCCCGTGGTCTTCATCAACACCGGCAAGCTGTTCGGCGAGACGCTGCGCTACCGCGACCAGTTGGTGACTCGGCTGGGCCTGACCGACGTGCGCACCATCGGCCCGGCGGCGGTGGACGTGGCGGAGGCCGACGGCGACGGCATGCTGTGGCAGCGCGCCCCCGACGCCTGCTGCCACCTGCGCAAGACGGTGCCGCTGCGCATGGCGATGGAGGGCTTCGGCGCCTGGATCACCGGCCGCAAGCGTTTCCAGGCCTCCACCCGCGCGGCGCTGCCGCTGTTCGAGACGCAGGACGGCAAGGTGAAGGTCAACCCGCTGGCCACCTGGGACCGTGCCCGCCTGGACGCGGAGTTCGAGCGCCGCAACCTGCCGCGCCACCCGCTGGAGGAGGACGGCTTCCTGTCCATCGGCTGCTACACCTGCACCGAGCGCGTCGCCCCCGGCGCCGACCCGCGCTCCGGCCGCTGGGCCGGCCTCGCCAAGACCGAGTGCGGCATCCACTCCTACGACATCTGAAAAGAAGAAGGCGACCGGGTACGATGAGCGATCTCAGCCAGTTGGACAGCCGGGGCATCCACGCGCCGCGCGTGGCGCCCGTGCCGCTCGCCGCCAACCTGCACGCCGTGGCGCACGCGGTGACGCGGGGCGAGCGCGCCGCCGCCAACGGCCACGAGGGCGGCATCCTGTGGCTGACCGGCCTGTCCGGGGCCGGCAAGTCGACGCTGGCCATGGCGCTGGAGCGCGCGCTGTTCGAGCGCGGCTGGCAGGCCTTCGTGCTGGACGGCGACAACGTGCGCCACGGCCTGAACGCCGGCCTGGGCTTCTCGCCCGCCGACCGTTCGGAAAACATCCGCCGCGTGGCCGAGGCCGCCAAGCTGTTCGCCGATGCCGGGATGATCGTCATCGCCTCGCTGATCTCGCCTTTGAAGGCCGACCGCGAGCGCGCCCGCGCCATCGGCGGCGACCGCTTCCACGAGGTGTGGGTGAAGGCCGACCTGGCGACCTGCGAGCAGCGGGACCCCAAGGGCCTGTACCGGAAGGCCCGCGCCGGCGAGATCCGCGAGTTCACCGGCGTCTCCGCCCCCTACGAGGCGCCGGCCGCGCCGGAACTGGTGGTCGACACCGGCGCGCTGGGCCAGACGGACGCGCTGGCGACGCTGCTCGGCTACGTCGACGGGGCGCTGGCGGTGGACCGCATGGAACTTCGCAGGTTGGGTTGAGGCGGAGTCGAAAACCCAACGCTCCTTCCATGGAAAGGGCGTTGGGTTTTCGCTGGCGCTCAACCCAACCTACGACTCCTTCCCCGGATCATCACCCCGGCCGGCCGTCGGCGCGCGGGCTCAGCAGGATCGGGGCGTAGACCGCCAGATAGATCGCGAACGTCGCCAGCCACGCCAGCCCGGCGAGGTCGAGCAGCGGCCAGTACAGCGCGTCCACCTCCGCCGCCAGCACGCGCGCCGCGGCGGCGACGATCAGCAGGCGGTAGGCCCAGGCGATGGGCTTGCCCACCACCAGCGGACGGCCCGTGTGGCCCAGCGACGCGCGCGTCATCACGGCCAGGATCATGGTGGCGAAGGCGCCGGCGGTGATGGCGTGCAGCCACGCCGTCTCCGCCACGAAGCCGCCCAGCAGCGCCGCCGCCTTCAGCGCCAGCCCGACCGGCACCCAGGCGTAGCCGGCGTGCAGCACCCAGACGATCGGCTGGTCCAGCGTCTTCAGCCCCTGCCAGCGCGCCAGCCGCAGCCCGTGCGCGCCCGCCGCCACCAGCGCCAGCAGGCCGGCCACCACGCTGCCCGGCAGGATCAGGTCGGCCGGGATCATCAGCAGCGTGGAGCCCAGCACCACGTATTCCAGCGTCTGCACCGACGACACCTCGGCCTTGATGCCGCGCATGGCGAGCGCGTTGCGGGTGAAGGCGGGGACGATGCGGCCGCCGACCACGGCGATCATCATCAGCACCACGCCAATGCCCAGCGCCTCGCCCTGCTTCACGCCGTTGCCCAGGACGCCCAGCCATTCCAGGTGGAACAGCAGGTTGGCCGCGCCCAAGAGCGCCAGCAGGCCGAGGAAGGCGGTGTTGCGCGCCTTGCCCGCCTTGATCAGTGGCGCCGCCAGCGCCACGCCCAGCGCCGGGAAGAAGGCGAGGTCGATCACGGCGGCGACCACCGGCGGCACGCCGAAGCCGGGGAACACCACGGCGCGCCCGGCCAGCCACAGCCCGACCAGCACGCCGAGCCACCAGCCGCTGCGCGCCGTCGTCCCGGTCCAGCTCGGCACGGCGGTCAGCAGGAAGCCGGCGATGGCGGACGCCGTGAAGCCGAACAGCATCTCGTGCGCGTGCCAGTGCGCGGGGGCGATGGGGCCGGCCGGCCACGTGCCGTGCGCCAGCACGGCCAGCCACGCCGCGACGAGGCCGAAGGCCGAGACCCCGGCGAACAGGAAGAACGGCCGGAAGCCGTAGGATACCAGCAGGGGCAGGTGGATGCGGGGGCTGCTGCCGGTGGCGCTCATGCTCATCGTTCCGAAATCCCTGTGACGACGGGCCGAAGCCCGATCACGGGGATCCCATCACGGATGCGACAGGCGCTCTTTGACCGGGGTCAAACTTCCAGGCGTTGCGGACACTTGCCCCCACCCCGACCCTCCCCCGCAAGCAGGGGAGGGAGAAACGGCCGACAAACCCTCCCCTGCGTTAGCGGGGGAGGGTGGCGAGCGTCAGCGAGCCGGGTGGGGGCAATACGTGGCGAGGATCACCCCGCCCGCCGGAAGAAGGACACCAGCTCGCGCAGGTCGTGCGCCTGGCCGGCCAGCGACTGCGCCGCCGCCGTCGTCTCCTCCACTAGGGCGGCGTTCTTCTGGGTCATCTCGTCCATCTGGGCGACGGTGGCGTTGATCTCGTCCAGCGCCGAGGCCTGCTCGCTGGACGCCGAGGCCATCTCGGCGATCAGGCTCGCCACCTCGCGCACGCCGGACACGATTCCGCCCAGCGCGTCGCCGGCCCGGCGCACGAGGTCGACGCCGTCCTTCACCTGCCCGTCGCTGGCCAGGATCAGCGTCTTGATCTCCTTCGACGCCTGGGCGGAGCGCTGCGCCAGCTGCCGCACCTCCTGCGCCACCACGGCGAAACCGCGGCCGGCGTCGCCGGCCCGGGCGGCCTCGACGGCGGCGTTCAGCGCCAGCAGGTTGGTCTGGAAGGCGATCTCGTCGATCACCCCGATGATGTCGGTGATCTTGCGGCTGGCGTCCTCGATGCGCTTCATCGCCTCGATGGCGGAGCCGGCCACGCCGCCGCCGCTCTCGGCGGCGCGCTGGGCGTCGTTGGCCATGCCGTTGGCGCGCTGGGCGTTGTCGGCGTTGGAGCGGACGGTGGCCGCCAGCTCCTCCATGCTGGCCGCCGTCTCTTCCAGGCTGCTGGCCTGCTGCTCCGTGCGGTCGGCAAGGTCGGAGGAGCCGAGCGAGATCTCGTGCGAGGCGGTGCCGATGGTGTCGGCCGCCGCGACGATGCGCGAGACGATGTCGCCCAGCCGTTCGGCGGTGCGGTTGGCGTCCGTCTGGATGCGGCCGAACATGCCGCGGTGATCGCCGGTGATGCGGCGCGTCAGGTCGCCCTCGGCCAGCGCCTCCAGGAACTCCACGACGCCGCGCAGCGAGTGGGCGGAGGTCTCCGACAGGGCGTTCATGTTGCGCGCCAGCTCCAGCATGAAGCCGTCCTTGCCGGCGAGGTCGACGCGCTTGGTGAAGTCGCCCTCGGATGCTGCGCGCACCATGGTCGCCACCTCCTCCTGGATCTGCAGCTCCTGCGTCATGTCGCGCCATTCCACGACGGTGCCGTGCCGCTCGCCGCTCTCGTCGCGCACCGGGGTGGCGACCAGGGCGAAGGTGCGCACGCCCACCTGGATGCGCGCCGTGTGGGCGCCGGTCAGGTGGGCCAGCAGGTCGCGCTGCATGCTGGGGTTCTTGTGCCAGAGGTCGATGCTGGACCCCAGGAGCGCGTCCGCCTTGAAGTGCGGGATCTGCTTGCGGATGTCGTCTCCGGCGCGCTGGAACATCTCGGCCGCCGCGCGATTCATGTAGATCACCTTGCCCTCGGTGTCGGCCATCATGGTGTTGGCCGACACGTTGTCGAGCGCGGTCTTGATCCGCATGGCGGCCACGCCGGCGTTGCGGATGTGGTGGATGGCGCGGGCCAGCGCGCCCACCTCGTCGCCGCGGTCGTCGCCGGGGATGGCGACCTGCACGTCGCCGGACGCGATGCGCTCCGTCGCCGTGGTCAGGCCGCCGATGGCGCGGGTGATGGAGCGCACGATCGCCAGCCCGACCAGCAGCGCCAGCGCCGAGCCGCCGATCGCCAGGGCGAGCGCCAGCGCGAACTCGGTGGTGGCGCCGTCGGCCTTGCGCTTGGCCGCCGCCTGCAGGTCGGCGGCGAGGCGGTCCTCCACCGTCTTCATCTCGTCGATGCGGGCGGTGGTCAGCTTGAACCACGTCGGGGCCGGCGTGCCCTTCAGGTCGCCGCCGATGCCGGCGTCCAGCGCCAGCCTGCGCAGGTCGGCCACGTCGGCCAGCGCGCGGCCCTCGGCGCGGTCGCGGAACAGGCCGATGGCGGCGGGCGACGCGATGCCGCGGAAGACCGAGAAATAGGTGTCCTGCGCGGCGATCAGGCCGGTCAGGCGCTGGTACAGCGCGGCGTCGAACTTGCCCGCCGCGAAGCCGCCCGAGCCGGTGGCGCGCTCCTGCCCCGCGCGCTCCTTGCCCTGCATGAAGGTGGCGTAGGCGAAGACGTGGTTCTTGAGGTCGGCGTTGTCGGTGATGCGGCTGACCACGTAGGTCGAATCGAGCAGGCCGAGGATCAGGCGCGTGTAGAAGGCGAAGGAGTCCGGCCCCTTCAGCATCAGCCGGTCGATGTCGCCGCGCCGGTCGCGCAGCACGCCCAACTGCGCCTCGGCGTCGGCGATGGCACCCAGGAAGTCCTTGAACGCCGGCTGCCCGCGCAAGGGGGGCAGGGCCTTGGCCAGCGCCTCGGCCGCGCTGTCGGAGGTGCGGCGCTGCTCGTCCAGCTCGGCGCGGAACTGTTTGCCGCCGCTGCCCAGGTAAAGGGCGCTGGCGCCGCGTTCCTTCTGCAGCTCGTGGGACAGGGTGCCGATGGCGGTGGTGGCGTCGACCAGCGTGCGCAGATGGGAGATCGCCGTCATCTCGCGCCAGCGCTCCGCCACCACCCAGGCCGACAGCGTGACCAGCGCCACGATCGCCACGCCCAGCGCGGCGAAGACCTGACGGCGCAGCGGCCAGTTGGAAAGGCGAAAGCTCATCGACGGTCCCATCGTTTCATGTCCCTGCGGGTGCAAGGGAATAGCACGAACGGATGGTTACCTCAGCGATCGCGTACGTCAACGAACAACCGCGCGGAATGGATAAAATTTAAGCAGAAATCACGATTTCGGCCGGAAGGCCTTGCACACGTCCGGATCCGTGTCGATCCACGCCCCGCCGATCAGGTCGAGGCAGTAGGGAATCGCCGGGAACACCGCCATCAGGCAGTCGTGGATGGCCGACGGCTTGCCGGGCAGGTTGACGATCAGGCTGGTGCCGCGGATGCCGGCGGTCTGGCGCGACAGGATGGCGGTGGGCACCACCTCCAGGCTGACCTTGCGCATCAGCTCGCCGAAGCCCGGCATCATCTTGATGCAGACCTGCTCGGTCGCCTCCGGCGTCACGTCGCGCGGGGCGGGGCCGGTGCCGCCGGTGGTCACCACCAGATCGCAGCCCTCCGCGTCGCACAGCTCGGCCAGGGTGGCGGCGATCACCTCCAGCTCGTCGGGGATGACGCGCACCACCGGTTCCCAGGCGTTGGCGACGATGCGCGTCAGCTCCTCCCGGATCGCCGGGCCGCCCTTGTCCTCGTACACGCCGCGGCTGGCGCGGTCCGACACGGTGACGATGCCGATGCGCAGGGGACGGTGGCGGCCGGGCGTGGTCATGACGACTCCTGGATCAGTTCGGGCCGAGGAAGACCGAGGTGTAGCTGTCCTTTTCCCGCCCGCCGGTCTCGCTGAGCGTGAAGGTGAGCGGGGTGGAGGCGGCGGTGACCGACGCGCGCGGCGCCTTCACGTAGACGCGGTAGGTGGCGACGCTGTCGGGGGCGGCCTTGATGTGCATGCCGCCGGCCTGCTCGTTCTCGCCCTCGCCCTCGCCGATCACGTTGACCTCGGCGCCGGGCAGGCCCTTGACCGCCAGTTCGTAGACGCGGCCCTCGCGCGACTTGTTGGCGACCTTGAAGGTGTAGCCGTTGCGGATCGACCCGTCGGACAGGGTGACGAACAGCGGCGCGCGGTCGCGCAGCACGGCCACGTCGGTGTGCGAGCGGTTGGTGAAGACCACGGTCATCAGCGTCAGCACCACGCCCATGACGCCCAGATAGATCATGGTGCGCGCCCGCATCACCGGCACCTTGTAGGCGGCCTTGGCGGGCGCGGGGGCGGCGAGGTTGGCCAGCGTGTCGAACTTGATGAGGCCCAGGGGGCGGCCGACCTGCGTCATGATGCTGTCGCAGGCGTCCACGCACAGGCCGCAGTTGATGCAGTCCGCCTGCTCGCCGGTGCGCACGTCGATGCCCATGGGGCAGACCTGGACGCACTGCCCACAGTCGATGCAGTCGCCGAAGCCGCGCGCCGCGCGCTCCTCCCACGTTTCCGACTTGCGCTTGGGCCCGCGGCTGTCGCCGCGCTCGGCCTGGTAGGTGACGACGAGGCTGTGCTCGTCCAGCATCGCGGTCTGGATGCGCGGCCACGGGCACATGTAATAGCACATCTGCTCGCGCGCCCAGCCGGCCATGCCGTAGGTGCTGAACATGAACAGCCCCAGGAACGTCAGCGCGTCGCTGGAGACGTTCAGCGTGGCGATGTCGGTCGCCAACTGCGGCGCGTCGGTGAAGTAGGCGCAGAAGCCGAAGGCCGACACCGCGCTGACCAGCAGCCAGAAGGCGTGCTTGCCGGCCTTGCGGCCGATCTTCTTCGTGGTCCACGGCGCGCGTTCCATGCGGATGCGTTCCGCCCGGTCGCCTTCGAAGAAGTGCTCGATGCGGATGAACAGGTCGGTCCACACCGTGTGCGGGCAGCCGAAGCCGCACCACACGCGCCCGGCCAGCGCGGTGGCCAGGAACAGGCCCACGGCGGCGACGATCAGGATGCCGGTCAGGTAGTAGATCTCCTGCGGCCAGATCTCGATGCCGAAGATGAAGAAGCGGCCCTGCGTCAGGTCGAACAGCACCGCCTGCCCCGGCGCGTCGGCGCCGCGGTCCCAGCGCAGCCAGGGGGTGACGAAGAAGATGCCCAGCAGCACCGCCAGCACCGCCCACTTCAGGCGCCGGAAATAGCCCGACACCGCCTTCGGGTGAATCGTCTTGTGGACTTCCCAAAGGGGCGGGGGGGCGGTCGTGGGCTTGGGCGTGCTTCCGTCGGGCATGGTGCGCCTGTGCAGTGCAGCAAGTGGAGGAAAGGCGGCGAACCTAATCGAAGCGGGTTTCCGGATCGTTGATCCGGATCAAGCAACCAGACAAAAACGCCGGGCCCGTCTCATCCTTTCGGATGCCTCCGGCCGTCCGGCGGCGGAAATAGCCGTGGGTTGCAGGGCCGCCACCGCACTGGTCCACTCACCTTGGAACGGTTCAAGCGAAAATGCCGCATGGCAATTTGCCCGACGGGGGCGGATTGTTGGTCGCGATTATTACGGATGCTTTCAGCCCTGACCTTGACCGAGATCAACCCGGGCGGGCGAGGAGGCCGTTAGTGTGCCGGCAAAGCCCGCCGGTATTTTGGAGACATTCGAATGACATCGATCACCGCGCGCGTTGACGCGATCACGGCGCTGGACACCGCTTGGCGGGCCGCTCGGCCGCCGGTGCCGCGCAGCGTGAAGATCGAACTGACGGCGCGCTGCGACCTGCAGTGCTTCTTCTGCGCCACCGGCTACAAGCTGCGCGACAAGGCCGACATCGACTGGGACCTGCTGACCCGCCTGCTCAAGGAGATGCGCGAGGCCGGCGTCGAGGAGATCGGCCTGTTCTACCTCGGCGAGTCGATGCTCTACCCGAAGCTGGCCGAGGCGATCCGCTTCGCCAAGCACGACTGCGGCTACCCCTACGTCTTCCTCACCACCAACGGGCGCCTCGCCAAGCCGGAGAAGGTGCGCGCCTGCATGGAGGCCGGGCTGGACAGCCTGAAGTTCTCCATCAACGCCGCCGATCCCGAGCAGTACAAGCAGGTCACGCGCGTCGACGCCTTCGACAAGGTGCTGGCCAACCTGAAGGCGGCGCGCGGCGTGCGCGACGAGGTGCTGGCGGCGACGGGCCACCGCTGCGGCCTGTACGCCTCCTCCATCCTCTACGACGGCGAGCAGCAGGAGCGCATGGCCGCCACGGTGGCGGAGATCGTGCCCTATGTGGACGAGCACTATTACCTGCCGCTGTACAACCAAGCCGGCTTCACCGCCGGCGCGCACGGCACCAAGCCGGTGGCCGGCAACATCGGCCGCGTCGGCGCGCTGCGCGAGCCGCTGCCGTGCTGGGCGGTGTTCACCGAAGGGCACGTGACCTACGACGGCAAGCTGTCGGCCTGCTGCTTCGACCACGACGGCCGCTTCGACATGGGCGACCTGACCACGACCTCGTTCACGGACGCGTGGCACAGCGAGGCCTTCACGGCCCTGCGCGCCGCCCACCTGAAGAAGGACGTCACCGGCACGGTGTGCGAGCGCTGCATCGCCTACCAGCAGGGGGAAGCCTGACATGACCGCCGACGCCCGCGTCCTGGAGGCCTTGCGCACGGTCGTCGACCCGGAGATGGGCATCGACGTGGTCGAACTGGGGCTCGTCTACGGCATCGACGTGCACCCGGCCGGAACCATCGACGTGCGGCTGGGCGTCACCTCGCCGGCCTGCCCGCTGGGCGACTACCTGTGCGAGACGGCCGAGGACGCGGTGCGCGCCGCCGTGCCGGAGGCGCCGGGCGTCACCGTCGACCTCGTCCTCGACCCGCCCTGGACGCCCGCGCGCATGACCGCCGAGGCGCGCCGCCGCCTGGGCTGGCCGGAGGAGGGCTGAGGCCATGACGGCAGCCGCGGCCCCCACACCCGCACCGGCACCCGCCCGCGCCTCCGCCGCCGCGCTGCGGGCGCGGCGGCTGCCGCTGCTGGCGCTGGGCTTCGTGGCGCTGGTGAGCGGCGTGCTGGCCGGGCTGGCGCGCCTGGGCTGGATGGTGCCGCTGCCGCACGCCGACACGGCGCTGCTGCACGGGCCGCTGATGGTGTCCGGCTTCTTCGGCACGGCGATCGGGCTGGAGCGCGCCTCGGCACTCGGTCACCGCTGGGTGTTCCTGGGGCCGCTGGCCTCCGGGCTGGGCGGGCTGGCGCTGGTGGCCGGGCTGCCGGTGCCGGCGGGGGCAGCGCTGCTGGTGGTTGCGTCGGCGGTGCTGATGGTGGCGTCCTGGCGCGTCTGGCGGTTCCAGCCGGCGGGCTTCACGGCGACCATGGCTGGGGCGGCCGCCTGCTGGCTGGCCGGCAACCTGCTGTGGCTGTTCGGCGCGCCGGTCCAGGCGGCGGTCGTCTGGTGGATGCTGTTCCTGGTCCTGACCATTGCCGGCGAGCGGCTGGAACTGAGCCGCTTCCGCCCGCCCAACCGCTGGGCCGCTCCGGGCTTCGCCCTGATCGTGGGGGCGCTGGCCGGCGGCGGGGTGCTGGCCCTGGCGGAGCCCGAGGCCGGACTGCGGCTGGCCGGCGTGGGGCTGGTGGGGCTGGCGGCGTGGCTGGCCCGCTTCGACGTGGCGCGCCACACCGTGCGGGGCACGGGCCTGCCGCGCTATGTGGCGGCGTGCCTGCTGTCGGGCTACGCGTGGCTGGCGGTGTCCGGCGCGCTGGCCGCGGCGGCGGGGGAGGGGTTCTACGACGCGGCGCTGCACGCGCTGTTCCTGGGCTTCGTCTTCGCCATGGTGTTCGGCCACGCGCCGATCATCCTGCCGGCTGTGCTGCGCCTCGCCGTACCGTTCGGGAGCATTCTCTACCTGCCGCTGGTGGCGCTGCACCTGGGCGTGGCGTTGCGCGTGGCCGGCGTGCTGTCGGACGACCTCCCGCTGCGCCAGTGGGGCGGGGCGGCGAACGTCGCCGCCATCGCCCTGTTCATCGTGCTGACGGCGTCGCGCGTGCTCAAGAAGCGGTGAGCGTTACGCCGCTTCGCGGAGCGGGTATTCGCGCACCAGGATGTCGGCCGGAATGCCCAGCCCTTCGGACAGGCGGCGGATCATCGGCAGGGTGAGGGGGCGCTGCCGGTTCAGCACCTCCGACACGCGGGCGCGGCTGCCGATCATCGGTTCCAGGTCACGGCGGGTCATCCCGCGCTGTTCCATCATGAATTCGATGGCGCTGATCGGATCGCTGGGCGGCATGGGATGGTTGGCGTCCTCATACGCCTCGACCAGCGTCAGCAGGATTTCCAGCCGCGCGCCGTCGGGTGTGTCCGGATCGGCGCCCCACAGGCGGTCGATCTCGTCGAGCGCCGCCCGGTGGTCCTCGTCGGAGCGGATCGGGTGGATCTCCATGGCTCAAACCTCCCTCACGTCGGGGATCGCGTCGTACTCGGCGTGTGTGCCGACCCATTTCACGTAGACGGTGCGGTACCGATAGTCGATTCCCACGATCAGCCGATACTTGTTGCCGGCGATGTTGAACACGATGCGGTCGCCGACGAACGACGCGGAACGGAACTGGCGCTTCACCGCCGCCGTATCCGGCCAGTCGCATCGGCGCACGATGTTGTACCAGTCGGTGAGCGGCCCCTCGCTGTCGCCGCGCCCCGGCCGTTCCCAATGCTCCCGGAGCGTCCGGCGAGAGATGATCCGCATGCGCCGAGGTTAGCGCGCTCCCGCCCTGGGAGCAAGGTGGATCCGCTCCCGTCCTACCCGATCGGGTGGTGCCGACCCCGCGGCGATTTGATAGAGATCATCGCGGGCCGCCCCCGCGTGCGGCCAACTCCGTGCACGGAGGGGGAGGGCCATGAAGTACGTCGACGAGTTCCGGGATGCCGCGCTGGCGCGCGCCGTGGCCGAGACGATCCGGCGCGAGGTGGACCCCGCGCGCAGCTACCACGTCATGGAGTTCTGCGGCGGCCACACGCACGCCATCGCGCGCTATGGCATCCCCGACCTGCTGCCGCCCAACGTGCGCTTGATCCACGGGCCGGGCTGCCCGGTGTGCGTGCTGCCCGTCGGGCGCATCGACGACGCGATCTCCATCGCGCGGCGCCCCGGCGTGATCCTGTGCACCTATGGCGACGTCATGCGCGTGCCCGCGTCGGAGCGCATGAGCCTCATCAAGGCCAAGGCGGAGGGGGCGGACATCCGCATGGTGCTGTCCACCACCGACGCGCTGAAGGCGGCCGAGGCCAACCCCGACCGCGAGGTGGTGTTCTTCGCCATCGGCTTCGAGACGACCACGCCGCCCACCGCCGTCGCGCTGCAGGTCGCCAAGGCCAAGGGCCTGAAGAACTTCTCGGTCTTCTGCAACCACGTGCTCACCCCGTCGGCCATCGCCAACATCCTGGAGAGCCCGGAGGTGCGCGAGTTGGGCACCGTGCCGCTGGACGCCTTCATCGGCCCGGCGCACGTCTCCACCGTCATCGGCAGCCGCCCGTACGAGTACTTCGCCGAGGAGTACCAGAAGCCCGTCGTCGTCGCGGGGTTCGAGCCGCTGGACGTGATGCAGGCCATCCTGATGCTGGTCCGCCAGATCAACGAGGGCCGGGCAGAGGTGGAGAACCAGTTCATCCGCGCCGTGACGCGCGAGGGCAACCGCAAGGCGCTGGCCCTGGTGGCCGAGGTGTTCGAGCTGCGCCGCAGCTTCGAATGGCGCGGCCTGGGGCTGGTGCCCTACAGTGCTTTGCGGATCAAGGAGCCGTACGCCGACTGGGACGCCGAGCGGCGCTTCGCCATCCCCGGCGCCATGGTGCCCGACCACAAGGCCTGCGCCTGCGGCGCCATCCTGCGCGGCGTCAAGAAGCCCACCGACTGCAAGCTGTTCGGCACCGGCTGCACGCCGGAGAACCCCATGGGGTCCTGCATGGTGTCGGCGGAGGGGGCGTGCGCCGCGCACTACACCTACGGCCGCTTCCGCGACCATGTGGCGGCGTGATGCGGACGTTGGGTTTTCGGCTGACGCCTCAACCCAACCTACCCCAGCGTTCCCGTAGGTCGGGTTGAGGCGGAGCCGAAAACCCAACGTCGAAACCAACCCAGTCCGGATCCCGCTCGATGCGCCTGCTCCTCCTCGTTCACGCCTTCAACAGCCTGGCGCAGCGCCTGTACGTCGAACTGGCCGAGCGCGGGCACGAGCTGACCATCGAGTTCGACGTCAATGATTCGATGACGCGGGAGGCGGTGGACCGCTTCCGCCCCGACGCGCTGCTCGCCCCCTTCCTCAAGCGCGCGATCCCGGAGGATGTGTGGCGGCGCGTGCCCTGCCTCGTCGTGCATCCCGGCCCGCTGGGCGACCGCGGCCCCTCGGCGCTGGACTGGGCGGTGCTGGAGGGTGCGGAACGCTGGGGCGTCACCGTGCTGCAGGCGAACGCGGAGTTCGACGCGGGCGACGTCTGGCGTTCCATCGCCTTTCCCATGCGCGACGCGCCCAAGGCCAGCCTGTACCGGCACGAGGTGACGGAGAAAGCCGTGGCGGCGGTGCTGGGCGCGCTGGACCGGCTGGGGCAGGGCGGCGGCCCGACGCCGTTCGACCCGGCCGACCCGCAAGCCTTCGGCAAGCCGCGCCCGGCCATGCGGCAGGCCGACCGCGCCATCGATTGGAGCCGCGACGACACCGCAACCGTGCTGCGCAAGATCCGCAGCGGCGACGGCGTGCCGGGCGTGCGCGACGAGGGCGTGAGCCTGTTCGACGCCCATCCGGAAAGCCGCCTGACGGGCGCGCCCGGCGCCTGGATCGCCCGCTGGGAGGGTGCGGTGTGCCGCGCCACCGTCGATGGCGCCGTGTGGATCGGGCACATGAAGGCCCCGTCCGCGGATCCACAGAACCCGTCCCTGAAGCTGCCCGCGTCCATGATTCTGCCGGGCGCCGCCGGCCTGCCGGAGGTGCAGGGCGATTGCCGCGACCTGTGGTACGAGGAGGCGGACGGTGTGGGATACCTGCACTTCCCCTTCTACAACGGCGCCATGGGTGCGCGGCAGTGCGAGCGGCTGCGGAGCGCGCTGGAGTCGGCGCTGGCGCGCGACACGCGCGTGCTGGTGCTGATGGGGGGCGAGGATTTCTGGAGCAACGGCATCCACCTCAACCTGATCGAGGCGGCGGCCAGCCCGGCCGACGAATCCTGGCGCACCATCAACACCATCGACGACGTGGCGCGCGCGCTGATCACCGCGACGGACAAGGTGACGGTGGCGGCGCTGTCCGGCAACGCCGGGGCCGGCGGCGTCTTCCTGGCGCTGGGCGCCGACTTCGTGTGGGCGCGCACCGGGGTGGTGCTGAACCCGCACTACAAGGGGATGGGCAACCTCTACGGCTCCGAATACTGGACCTACACGCTGCCCCGCCGGGCCGGCGCGGAGAACGCCCGGCGCGTCACCGAGGCGCGCCTGCCCATGGGCACGCCGGAGGCGCGCCGCCTGGGCCTCGTCGACGCCGCGTTCGGCACGACGGTGGCCGAGTTCCGCGCCGAGTTGGCCGAGCGCGCCCGCGCGCTGGCGGCCGATCCGGCGCTGCCCGCCCTGCTGGCCGACAAGCGCCGCCGCCGCGCCGACGACGAGGCGGCCAAGCCGCTGGAGCAGTACCGGGCGGAAGAGCTGGAGCGCATGCGCTTCAACTTCTATGGCTTCGACCCCAGCTACCACGTCGCCCGCTACAACTTCGTCTTCAAGGTGCCGAAGTCGCGCACGCCGCTGTATCTGGCGCGGCACAGGAGGATGGGGTAGGGCGCGGGTGCCCCCTCCCGGCTTCGCTGGCGCTCAGCCACCCTCCCCCTCTTCGAGGTGGAGGGTTTTCGTGCAAAGCGGCGGCAGTCCCCTCCACCGCGTAGCGGGGGAGGGTTAGGGAGGGGGCAAAAGGGCTCAATCCAGCACCACCCGCAGATCCCGCTCCACGTCGTCGATCAGCGTGTCGGGGTGGCAGTAGTTGCGCAGCCGTTCGATGGAGCCGATGGTCACCGTGCGGCCCTTGATGGAAATGTCCTGCTCGGTCAGCGCGGCGAAGGCGCGCGACAGGTTTTCCGGCGTCATGCCCAGGCGGCTGGCCAGCACCTGCTTGTTGGTCGGCAGATCGAACGTGGCGCCGTCCACCGGCGGCTCGGCCATGTGCAGAAGGAAGGCCGCGAGGCGCTGGGTGGAGGTGCGCAGCTTCAGGTCCTTCACCTGCCGCACCATGCGCCGGAACTGCCCGGCCAGCGATGCCAGCATGGACAGCGCCAGCTTCGGCTGCAGCGCCAGCTGCTCGCGCAACGCGCGGGCCGGCAGCATGAGGATCTGCGACGGTTCCAGCGCCTTGGCCGACATCAGGTAGGGGGTGTCGGTCAGCGCCGCGGCCAGCAGGAAGCTGTCCACCGGCGTCAGGATCTCGATCACCGTCTCGCGGCCGTCGTTGGTGCTGCCGTACATCATCACCGACCCTTCGACCAGCACGTGCAGGAAGTCCGGCCGCTCCCCCTGCTCGAACAGCACGGTCTCGCGCGGGAAGCGTTGCAGCAGGGCGCCGGCCGTCACCGTGCCCAACTGGTCCTCGTCCAGCCCGTCGAAGCAGGGCAGCGCCCGGATGATCTCCAAATCCCTGGTCCGCATGGGTCCCGTTTCCCCCGCCTGATGTTCGCCGGCATCATAGACCGCCGGTTCCGCCCCGCAGAAACCTAGCCGTTCGTCTGATTGGAATAGATCCTAAGTTATAGCGGAGCGCCATGGATACAGCATGGCATGGCCGCCGCGCAGCAGACTTGACATTCGTCAAGCGAGGATACGAAAACAAGCTAGTCTTAAATGGCCAAGGGTCAATATTTGGTATTATTTGCCAAGTAAGTGCGACATAATGGCCAGTACTTTGCGCGCTTGACCGCGGTCAAGCGTCCGGGAAGGCCCGGCGACAGAATGCCCCCACAGAGACTAGGGACTGACAGGGGGTGTTCATGACGAACCTCGACACCGTCACGCCCGCACAGCAGACGCGGGCGCTCACGCTCAGCACGGTGGCGTTCACCGTGTGCTTCGCCGTGTGGACGATCTTCGCGATCATCGGCGTGCAGATCAAAAAGGACCTCGGCCTCACCGACACGCAGTTCGGCCTGCTGGTCGGCACGCCGATCCTGACCGGTTCGCTGTCCCGCCTGTTCCTGGGCATCTGGACCGACCAGTACGGCGGCCGCATCGTCTACGTCGCCGTCATGGTCGCGGCCGCCATCGCCACCTACCTGCTGACCTGGGCCTACGACTATCCCACCTTCCTGCTGGCGGCCCTGGGCGTCGGCATCGCCGGCGGCGCCTTCGCGGTGGGCATCGCCTACACCTCGCGCTGGTACCCCAAGAATCGCCAAGGCACCGCGCTGGGCATCTTCGGCATGGGCAACGTGGGTGCCGCGGTCACCAAGTTCGCCGCCCCCTTCGTCATGGTCTCCTTCGGGTGGAAGACGGTGGCGCTGGTGTGGGCCACGGCGATCCTGGTGATGGCGGTGGTCTTCTGGTTCACCACCGAGGACGACCCCGTCCTGCAGGAGCGGCGCGCCAAGGGCCTGCCCGTGGAATCGACGGCGATGCACCTGTCGCCGCTGAAGAACCTGCAGGTCTGGCGCTTCTCGCTCTATTACTTCTTCGTCTTCGGCGGCTTCGTCGCGCTGGCGCTGTGGCTGCCGCGCTACTACATCGGCGCCTACGGGCTGGACATCACGACGGCCGGCATGCTGGGGGCCGCCTATTCGATCCCCGCGTCGGTCTTCCGCGCCTTCGGCGGCGTGCTGTCCGACAAGATCGGCGCGCGGCGGGTCATGTACTGGACCTTCGGCGTCTCGGTGATCTGCACCTTCCTGCTGTCCTATCCCAGCACGCATTACGTGGTGCAGGGCATCAAGGGGCCGATCGAGTTCGCCTTCGCGCTCGACTTCATCTCCTTCACGGTCATCGCCTTCGTCCTGGGCTTTTTCATGTCGCTGGGCAAGGCGGCCGTGTACAAGCACATCCCCGTCTACTACCCGAACAACGTCGGCTCGGTGGGCGGCATCGTCGGCCTGATCGGCGGGCTGGGCGGCTTCATCCTGCCCATCGCCTTCGGCGCCATGAACGACATCACCGGCGTGTGGACGAGCTGCTTCATGCTGCTCTTCCTGATCGTCGCCGTCTCCTTCGTGTGGATGCACCTGGCCATCCAGCGCATGGAGCGCCGCCACGCCCCCGAGCTGGCCAAGCTGCCCGAACTGCCGGAGCTGGAAGGCATCAACGCGGCTCCGCGGCCCAAGGCGGCCGGTGCATCCCTGCCGGATGGTGCCGCCGCCGGCAACGCCTGATCCCCCGCGCCGCCACACAATAACGAGGAAACCCCACCATGACCTATGCACCCGCGACGGTGCGTGCGTCCGACACCGTGGCCGACTGGCGGCCGGAGGACGCGACGTTCTGGGAGGCCACGGGCAAGCGCCTGGCGTGGCGCACCCTGTGGATCACCACCG
>Ga0196970_1001109_pt1 | contig 20930 bp, 14 predicted proteins | sample S1v_513CmetaG_FD_148672 | JGI IMG/M metagenome (GOLD analysis project Ga0196970, IMG submission 148672) | Soil microbial communities from Anza Borrego desert, Southern California, United States - S1+v_5-13C | ecosystem: Environmental > Terrestrial > Soil > Desert | place: USA: California...
GGTCCTTGAGTGCGACGAGGTCCGCGGTCGCGGGCGCGAAGGAGAAGCTCTTCACGGTCTGCCGGACGACGAGCCCGTACAGCACGGCGCGCAGCATCCGGGGCAACGGGCCGAGCACCCGCCCGCCGCGGCTCCCGTTGTTGACGAGCAGCACGCCCCGCGGCGTGAGCACCCTCCGGAGGTCGCGCAGGCGGTGGTTGGCCACGTTGTCGAGGATGACGTCCCAGCGCTCGGAGCCTCGGGTGAAGTCCTCCTGCGTGTAGTCGATGACCTGGTCGGCCCCGAGCTCACGCAGCATCGGGGCGTTCCGGCCGGAGCAGACCGCCGTGACACGGGCGCCACGCGCCTTGGCCAGCTGGACCGCCATGTGGCCGACGCCCCCGGATGCGCCGTTGACCAGCATCGTCGTGCCCGGTCCGACGGAGGCGGCCCGCACGGCGTGCAACGCCGTGAGCCCGACCATGGGCAGGGCTGCGGCCTGCGCCCAGGTGAGGCGTGCGGGCTTCGGGGCGAGGACCGCGGCCTCGAGCGTGGCGTACTCGGCCAACGTGCCGCTGCCCTTCCCGACGTTCGTCTCCCCGAAGACCTCGTCGCCCGGCCGCACGGACGTCACCCCGGGTCCGACGGCCTCCACGACGCCGGCCACGTCCTGCCCGCGGACCGCGGTCCTGGGCCGGCGGACGCCCATGACGAGCCGCATGAAGGCGGGGCGGGCGGTGGTGATGAAGACGTCCGCCGGGTTGAGGCCGACGGCGCGGACCCGGACGAGCACCTCGACCCTCCCCGGTGTGGGGACCGGCACGTCGTGGACGCCGAGGACCGCTCCCGGCGCTCCGTAGCGGTCGTGGGTCACGGCTCTCATGCGGTCCTCCGATCCTCGAGTGCCGCCAGGGCGGCGGGCTCGTATCCCTTCGCGATGAGCCAGGTCGCGACCACGAGCTCGTTGACGGCGAGCGGCAGGTTCAGCAGCGCCATCGCGGGCGACACGGCCTCGATCCGGTCGAGGGCGAGGAGGAGCCCCGAGACGAGGTAGGGCACGGCACCCGCGAACCCCCAGGCGGCGAGCCAGCCCGGGACGAGGCGGCCGCGGTACAGGAGGCCGTAGAAGATCAGGGCGCCGACCGGGAAGACGGCGGTGTTGATGACCGTGGCCGCCCCCCACTCGCGCATCCCCAGGAGCGCGTCGGCCAGCAGTGCCGCGTCCCCGGCGGAGGAGGCGGTCACGGCGTCGGCCAGCACCACGAGGCCGATCAGCAGGACGGCACCCACGCCGAAGAACACCGCCTCCGCCGTACGCGCGGCGACGTACCCGAGCGCGAGGCCTGCGCAGGCGGAGCACGGGATACGCCGCGACCGACACCCCGACGACGGCGGCTGCCATGACGAGGACCGCGAGCACACCCACGAGCAGCCTCGTCCGGCCTGCGGCGACGTCGGCCAGCAGGTCCTCACCACCGAGCACCGGGCCGGCGAGCGCCAGGTGCACCACACCCGCGGCGGTGGCGAGGAGGAAGAACACGCCGACGGCGCGCGCCGACCGGCGGGCCTGCACGGACCATGCGGGGTGGAGGGCAGAGCCGGCGCCCCCGCCCGCGCCGGCCTGCTCGGCCGGCAGCGCGACGGCGGTCACTCGACGCTCCGGAGGATCTGCTCGATCGAGGCTGCCCGCACCCGCATCTCGGCGACGTCGGCGGCGGTGCGCTGCTGCGCGTCGAGGGTGGCGGCGGCGAGCTGCTCGTACCGGTCGACGAGGGCGCGGAGCGCCTCCTCCTGGCCGGCGTCGATGCGGAGCTTCCGGTTCTCGTGCCGGGTCGCGACGGCCCCGCCCCACACGCACAGCCCGAGGAACACGAGGCCGAGGATGAGGATGACGGTCGGCCACTCGAGCGAGCCGCCGGACGACCCGGCCTCCGCGGCCGTCGGCAGAACCATGGCGAGGTGGGACATCACTGCGTCTCCTTGGGTGCGGGACCCTTGGTCGGGTCCGGGGTGGTGACCGTCCTGGCCGCGGCGGCCAGCGTCTGCGTGGTGAGGTGGATGTCGAGGTCGGCGACCTCGTAGTACTTCATCGCCTTGCCGTCGTCGGAGAGCTCGAGGGTGCCGACCACCAGGCCGACGGCCTCGAGGCGCTGCAGGTGCATGTGCACGAGGGGTCGGCTGACCCCGATCTGGCGCGCGAGGTTGCTCACGTAGTCCCGCCCACCGGCGAGCGCCCCGAGGATGCGCAGCCGGATGGGGTTGGCGAGGGCGGCCAGCACGTCGACCAGCTCGTCACCGGTCCGCTTGTCAGGTGTCATGGCACTCCTTCACCTGTAAGACTTCTCTTACACGTGACAACGTAGCATGTCCGCTGGCCTCCGGATAGACCCGTGGCGGACGTCACCCGCTCCGGGAGGACCGGTACAGACGAGCGGCCCGTCGCACCGCCGCGACCTGGCACAATCGGTGCGTGACGACGGCGCCGCTTGCCTTCAGTGGTTCGCGGCTGCACTGGTCCGACCTCCCCCGCAGCGTCCGGAGGCGCATCGCCGACCTCGCCGGTGCCGACGTCGTCAGCGAGACCAGCGCGACCACAGGGTTCTCCCCCGGCTATGCGGCGGTGCTGGGCCTCAGCAACGGCACGGAGGTCTTCGTCAAGGCCGTCTCGCCCGAGCAGAACCCCGACTCACCGCAGCTCGCCCGCCAGGAGATCGCGGTCGCCGCCGTGCTGCCGCCCGAGGTGTGCGCACCGCACCTGTGGTGGCACCACGACGACGGCACCTGGGTCCTCCTCGGCTTCCAGCCCGTCGACGGGCGCGCACCCGAGATGCCCTGGCGGCCGGACGACCTCGCCCGGGCGCTCGGCGCCCTCACCGACCTCGCCGAGTACGGCACGCCGGCCCCCCGCGAGCTCCCCGCCATGTCGGACGCCATGGCGGACCTCGCCCGGGGCTGGCCCCTGCTCGCCGATGACGCCCCCGGCCTGGCCAGGGCGGTCGACGCCGTCGGCCCGCACGGCGAGTGGGTGCTCGCCAACCTCGACGAGCTCGTGGACCTGGCGGCCGCGGCGCCCGCCGCCAGCACGGGGGACACCCTGGTGCACGGTGACCTGCGCGCCGACAACGTCATGCTCGCCACGTCCCCGGACGAGCGGGTGTGGCTCATCGACTGGCCCCATACCTGCCGCGACGGGGCACGCTGGTGGGACCTCGTCGGGATGCTGCCGAGCGTCGCCATGCAGGACGGCGGCGACCCTCAGACCCTCTTCTGGGCGCACCCCAACGCAGCCGGCGCGGACCGCGACGCCGTGCGCGCGGTGCTCGCCGGCATCACCGGGTTCTTCGTGCACGGCGCCGTCCAGCCCGCGCCGCCGAGCATCCCGAACCTCCGGGAGTTCCAGCTCGCCCAGGCCGTCGCGGCGCTGGAGTGGCTCCGCCGCATCTGACCCGGGGCCGGGGCGCGTCAGCCCTTGAGCCGGCGGATCTCCGCGGCCGCCTGCGGCACCACCTCGAAGAGGTCGCCCACGACGCCGAAGTCGGCGATCTCGAAGATCGGCGCGTCCGGGTCGTTGTTCACCGCGACGATGGTTCCCGAGGCCTGCATCCCCCCGCGGTGGTGCACCGCACCGGAGACGCCGACGCCGACGTACAGCCGCGGGGAGATGCTCGCCCCCGTCTGCCCGACCATCGCCTCGTGCTCGATCCAGCCCTCGTCGGTGGCGTCGCGCGTCGCGCCGACCGCACCGCCCAGCGCGTCGGCGAGGTCGAGCACCACGTCGAAGTCGCCGCCGGTGCCGCGCCCGCCGACGACGACCACCTGCGCCTCCCCCACGTCCGGGCGGCCCGAGGACGGTCGCGCCGTGCGCTCGACCACCTGGACCCGGTCGTCGGGAGCAGTGGCGGCCCCGTGGTCGCGGAGCTCCGGCTCGACGGGTGCGTCCACCGGCACCGCACGCACCGCGTTCGACTTCAGTGTCACGACGGCGCGCTCGCGCAGCACCGCCCCGCGCAGCGTCCACGTCGCGGCGAACGCCTGCTGTGTTGTCTCCACGCGCCCGTCGACCAGCTCGACGCCGGACGCGTCGACCACGAGGCCGGCGTCCAGCGCCAGCGCGAGGCGCGCGGCGACCTCCTTGTTCTCGAACGTGGACGCGAGCAGGACGGTGGTCGCGCCGACCTCGTCGGCGAGGCGGGCCAGGGCGGACGCGACCGCCGGAGGCAGCCCTGCCTCGCGCGACGGCACCGCGACCGTGTGCACGGCGACGGCGCCGAACTCCGCCAGGACGGCCGCCGCGCTCGCGGCGTCGTCACCGAACCAGACCGCGTGGGGCGCCCCGAGGGCGCGGGCCGCCGTCAGCAGCTCCAGTGCGGAGGCGCGCGGGGCGCCGTCGTGATGGTCGACCACAACCAGCGCGCTCATGCCAGCAGCCCGTTCTCCTCGAGGAACGCCGCGAGGCGCAGCCCCGCGTCGCCCGTGTCCGTGATCAGCACCCGGTCGTCCCGGACCGGGCGCGGCGCCGCCTCGAGCACCTGCGTGCGGGCTCCCGCCGCGCCCACGGCGGCGGGGTCGAGGTCCAGGTCCGCCAGCGACCACACGGTCACCTGCGCCTTCCGGGCGGCCATGATCCCCGCGAAGCTCGGGTAGCGCGGGTCGTTCGCCTGGTCCGTCACGCTCACGAGCGCGGGGAGCCGCGTCTCGAGAACCTCCGTGACGTGGTCCAGCTCGCGGCGCACCCGCACGACGCCGTCCCGGACCGTGAGCTCCGCGGCGAGCGTCGCCTGCGGCAGGTCCAGGTGCGCCGCGAGGAGGCTCGGCACCACCGACATGAGACCGTCGAGCGCAGCCATACCCGTGATCACGAGGTCCACCGGCTCGTCCGCGGCCAGCGTGCGCACCGCGGCGGCGAGCACCAGGGCGGTGCCGAACGCGTCGGACCCGGCGATCGCGTCGTCGGTTACCCGGACCGCATGACCGGCGCCCATCTGCAGTGCCCGGCGCACGGCGTCGTCGGCGTCGGCGGGTCCGACCGTCAGCACGGTGACGTCGCCGCCGTGCTCCTCCACGAGGGCGAGCGCGGCCTCGACGGCGTTCTCGTCCAGCTCGTTGAGCGTCCCGTCGCCCTGGGAGCGGTCCACCCGCCCTTCGACGAAGCCCCGCTCCGACTGGATGTCCGGCACGTGCTTGACGCACACGACGATCCTCATGCGGCTCCGTTCCTCCGGGTCCTCATGCCGCCGCGCAGTCGGCGACCTCCGGAAGGCTACCCCGCACGGCCCGAGCACGACCCGGCCACCGCCGGAAGAAAGCCCGACTGCGGCGGGTTGTGCGCGGTGTGCTGCAGTTCACCCGGACTTCGCCCGCTCCGGGTGACGGCCCGTCAGACCCCGTGGGCCAGACTTGGACGCCATGAAGTGTCCCCGGCCGTCCCGCCTCGGCGTGCACCTGTGCGGCGACGGCGCGGACGTCGCGGTGCTCGCCTCCCACGCCGAGATGGTCGAGCTCTGCCTGCTGGACCGTGACCCGGCGTCCCCGGACGGCTGGGCGGAACGCCGCGTGCCGCTCGCCGGACCCGTCCACGGGGTGTGGTCCGCGCACGTGCCGGGGGTCGGCGTCGGCCAGCACTACGGGTTCCGGGTGGGCGGCCGGTGGGACCCGGACGCCGGGACGCGCTACAACCCGGCGAAGCTCCTGGTGGACCCCTATGCCCGGGGCATCGAGGGTGAGCTGGAGCTCGGACCCGTGGTGTTCGGGCACCACGTGGACGAGCACCTGCGCACCCACGGCCACACGCTCGAGCCCGACGACCGCGACTCGCGCGCCGCCGTCCCCCACTCCGTGGTCGTCGACGACCGGTTCGACGCCGGACCGCTCGACCGGCCCTGGGTGCCGTGGACCGACACCGTGATCTACGAGGCGCACGTCAAGGGCCTCACGCAGCTGATGGCCGCGGTGCCGCCAGACCTGCGCGGCACGTATGCGGGCGTCGCCCACCCGGCCACCATCGCCCACCTGCGCGACCTCGGCGTGACGACGCTCGAGCTGCTCCCCATCCAGGCGAGCGTGAGCGAGCCGCACCTCCTCGAGCGGGGCCTGACGAACTACTGGGGCTACAACACGCTCGGCTTCTTCGCGCCCGACCCGCGGTTCGCGACCGAGGCCGCCCGTGCCGCGGGCGCGCAGGCGGTCCTGGCCGAGGTCAAGGGCATGGTGCACCTCCTCCACCGGGCCGGCATCGAGGTGCTCCTCGACGTCGTCTACAACCACACGTGCGAGGGCGGCACGAACGGGCCGCAGATCTCGTTCCGCGGTCTGGACCCCACCGTCTACTACGTGCACGACGGCGCCACGCCCGCCCGGTTCGCGGACCTCACCGGGTGCGGGAACACGCTCGACTTCCGGCGGCCCCGCGTCGTCCAGCTCGCCCTGGACTCGTTGCGCTACTGGGCGCAGGAGATCGGCGTCGACGGCTTCCGGTTCGACCTCGCGGTCACCCTGGGCCGTGACGACGTCGGGTTCACGCCCCAGCACCCGTTCCTCGTGGCGCTCCAGACGGATCCGGCACTCAGCGGCCTCAAGCTCATCGCCGAGCCGTGGGACCTCGGGCCGGGCGGTTGGCGCACCGGGGCGTTCCCCGCACCGCTCGCCGAGTGGAACGACCGGTTCCGCGACGGGGTGCGCGACTTCTGGCTGCACGACCCGGGTCAGGCGGCGCACGGGCGCCGCGGCCGCGGCGTGCGCGAGCTCGCCACCCGCCTCGCGGGGTCCGTCGACCTGTTCGGGTACGGGGACCCGCCCCTCCAGCGCGGCACCGTGGCGTCCGTCAACTACGTGACCGCGCACGACGGCTTCACCCTCGCCGACCTGGTCTCCTACGACTACAAGCACAACGAGGCGAACGGCGAGGGCAACCGGGACGGGTCCGACGCGAACCACTCGTGGTCGCACGGCATCGAGGGTCCGGTGCACGACCCCGTGCTGGGGCTCGAGATCCTCCCGCTGCGGCAGCAGTCGATGCGCAACCTGCTCGGCACCTTGCTGCTCGCCGCCGGGACGCCGATGATCACCGCCGGCGACGAGATCGCCCGCACCCAGAACGGGAACAACAACGCCTACTGCCAGGACAACCCGATGTCGTGGCTCGACTGGGACATCGGCGAGGACGAGTCGAACCTCCTCGCCACCGTCCGCCACCTGCTGCGGCTCCGGGCCGAGCAGCCGGCCCTGCGGCGGCGGGAGTTCTTCGCGGGCCGCCCCGTGCCGGCCCGCGCCGCGCAGGGCGACCTCCGTCCGGACCTCGACTGGCGACTGCCCGACGCCGCCCCGATGAACCACGGGCACTGGCACGACGTCGGCGTCCGGTCGCTGCAGATGATCCGGACCGCCGACGACGGCTCCTCGGTGCTGCTGGTGATCAACGGCGCCCTGGACCCCGTCGCGTTCGTGATGCCGGACACCGCGCCCGAGGGCCGTCCGGCGACGCAGTGGTCGCTCGTGTGGGACAGCGTGGCCGAGCACCCGCGCATGGTGGGCAGCAACGGCGACGGGCGCGAGGCGGCCGCCGGCACGCAGGTGCTCGTCGAGGCGCTGTCCATGCGGGTCTACACGGCCTGACCCGCCGCGCCGGGCCACCGCCCAGCCGGCGCACCATGCCTGCGGCACGTGCTGACACGTCGGAGGGGCCGGCCGCCTGAGCGACCGGCCCCTCCGACGTCGTGACTCAGCCGGCGTTCGTCACCAGTCCGGTGTCGGCCATGGACGCGAGGTGCTCGTGCACCGGGACCACGCGCACCGTGTAGCCGAACGGCCCGGTGACGTCGAGGTGCAGCTCGCCGGCGAACGCGTGGCGGCCGGCCTCGTACGCCTCCACCCAGTCCAGGGCGGCGTACCGGACGGCACTCAGGTCGTCGGCCTCCGAGACGCGCCCGTACACCACCTGGACGGCGACGTCCTTCGGCTCGAGCGCGCCGAGCGAGACGTACGCGCGCACCTGGAGCGTCTCCCCGACCTGGGCGACCTCGCCGACGCCCACGGACTCGACGTGGTCGACGCGCACGGCGGGCCACGCCTTCTGGACCTTCGCCTTCCACGCCGCGAGCTCCCGCGCCGCCGGGTAGCCGGGACCGTCCAGCGCGCGCCCGCTCTGGGCCGCGGGCAGGTACAGCCGCATGACGTACTCGGAGACCATGCGGGTCGCCTGGACCTTGGGGCCGAGCGTGGCGAGCGTGTGCCGGATCATCTCGAGCCACCTGACCGGCAGGCCGCGCTCGTCCCGGTCGTAGAACCGCGCCGCAACCTGGTTCTCCACCAGGTCGTAGAGCGCGGCGGCCTCGAGGTCGTCGCGGCGGTCCGGGTCCTCGACGCCGTCGGCGGTCGGGATGGCCCAGCCGTTCTCGCCGTCGAACCACTCGTCCCACCAGCCGTCCAGGATGGACAGGTTGAGCGCCCCGTTGATCGCCGCCTTCATGCCGGACGTGCCGGAGGCCTCGAGCGGCCGCAGCGGGTTGTTCAGCCAGACGTCGCAGCCCGGGTAGAGCTTCTGGGCCATCGCGATGTCGTAGTTGGGCAGGAAGACGATGCGGTGCCGCACCTCGGGGTCGTCGGCGAACCGGACGAGCTGCTGGATGAGCCGCTTGCCCTGGTCGTCGGCGGGGTGGGACTTGCCTGCGACGACGATCTGCACGGGCCGCTCGGGGTGCAGCAGCAGCGACTTGAGGCGCTCCGGGTCGCTGAGCATGAGCGTGAGCCGCTTGTACGTGGGCACGCGCCGGGCGAAGCCGATGGTGAGCACGTCGGGGTCGAGCACGTCGTCCACCCAGCCCAGCTCGGCCGGGCTGGCGCCACGACGGCGCCAGGAGTCGCGGACGCGGTCACGGGCGTCCTCGACGAGCTGCGCGCGGAGCGTCCGGAGCATCTCCCAGAGCTCCGTGTCGCCCACGCCGTCGGTGCGGAGCCAGCCGGCGCCGCTCGCCAGCTCCTCCGCGCTGAGCCGGGACTCGGCCAGCGCGGCGAGCTTGGGGTCCACCCAGGTGGGTGCGTGCACGCCGTTCGTGATGGACGTGATCGGCACCTCGGACTCGTCCAGCCCCGGCCAGAGCCCGGAGAACATGCCCCGGGACACCTCGCCGTGCAGCAGCGAGACGCCGTTGGCGCGCCCGCCGAGCCGCAGACCCATCACCGCCATGTTGAACAGGGTGGGGTCGCCGCCCTCGTAGTCCTCGGCGCCGAGGGCGAGGATCTCCTCGACCGGCACGCCGGGGATGGCGTTCGGGCCGGAGAAGTACTGGGCGACGAGGGAGGCCTCGAAGCGGTCGATGCCCGCGGGCACGGGGGTGTGCGTGGTGAACACGGTCGCGGCGCGGACGGCCTCGAGCGCCTCGGCGAAGGTCATGCCCTCGCTGGCGACGAGCTCGCGGATCCGCTCGACGCCGAGGAACCCGGCATGGCCCTCGTTGGTGTGGTACACCTCCGGCGCGGGGGTGCCGGACAGCCGTGACCACACGCGCAGTGCGCGGACGCCGCCGACACCGAGGAGGAGCTCCTGCTGGAGGCGGTGCTCGCCACCGCCGCCGTACAGGCGGTCGGTCACCTTGCGGGCGAGCTCGTCGTTCTCGGGGACGTTCGAGTCGAGCAGGATCAGGGGCACGCGGCCGACGTCGGCCTTCCACAGCGAGGCGTGGAGCGTGCGACCGCCGGGAAGGTCGACGGCGATCCGGGCGGCGGAGCCGTCGGCCTCGCGGAGCTGGGTCAGCGGCAGACCGTCCGGGTCGACGAGCGGGTACGTCTCGACCTGCCAGCCGTCCCGGGTGAGCGACTGGTTGAAGTAGCCGGCCTGGTACAGCAGGCCGACGCCGATGATCGGCACGCCAAGGTCGGAGGCGCTCTTCAGGTGGTCACCGGCGAGGATGCCGAGACCGCCGGAGTACTGCGGGAGGACGGAGGTGATGCCGAACTCGGGCGAGAAGTACGCGATGGCCTTGGGCAGCTCCTGCCCGCCGGCGGCCTCGACGGCGGCGGTCTGGTACCAGAGGGGGGCCTCCTGGTAGCGGTGGAGGTCCCGGGCGGCGGCCTCGACCCTGGCGACGAAGTCGGTGTCTGCGGCGAGGGCGGCGAGGCGGTCGGGCCCGAGGGCGCCCAGGAGGGCCACGGGGTCACCGTGCACGTCGGCCCAGAGGCGGGCGTCGATGCCGGCGAAGAGGTCCTGCGTGGGGGCGTGCCAGGACCAGCGCAAGTCGTGCGACAGCTCGTCCAGGTGGGCGAGCTCGGGGGGCAGCACCGTGCGTACGGTGAATCGGCGGATAGCTCTCACGGTGGGGAGAGTACGCGGTCTGCAACGGGACTTTCCACAATTGCTGCAAGCGCTTACAAGCCCTGGCGGTGACGGCGCAGGTCAGGACCGAAAAACCCGTGTTGGACGTGGTAAACCGCCCAATAGGCCGTCCGGGGGACGGACCTCCTGGTGCGGCGTTCCCAGATGCCTTCGGGGCGGCGCGCTGGGTAGGTTCGGGGGGTGACGTCGTCCACCCCTCGCGAGCCGCGCACGCCACCGGCAGCCCCCCGCGCCACCGCACCTCCGTCCACAGGGCGTCGGACCGGCCGGACACCGGCCACACCCCCCGTCGAGACGACCCCGACGGCCAGTGGCTCGCCCGCCCGCTCGAAGCCGTCACGCACGGCGAAGCCGCGCAAGGCCTCCCCCGCCGAGGCGCCCCGCCCCGCGTCGGCCTCGGCGCCGGCTCCTGCACCCGCACCAGCCGCGGCCGCCGCGCCGTCGCGCCCCGTCCCGGAGCCCGCCATCGGGCGCATCCCGATCATCTCCGTCGGACCCGTCGTCGAGTGCGGCCGCTGGCCCGCCAAGGCCGTCGTCGGCGAGGCCGTCGAGGTCACCGCGCGCGTCTTCCGCGAAGGGCACGACGCCGTCGCCGCGACCGCCGTGCTCGTCGGCCCGGACGGCGTCGACCGCGCGAGCGTGCGGATGGACGTGGTCGTCGCGGGCCTCGACACCTACCGCGCGGACCTCGTGCCCGACGCGGAGGGTCAGTGGGCCTTCCGCGTGGAGGGCTGGTCGGACCCGTACGGCACCTGGCGGCACGACGCCGTCATCAAGGTCGAGGCGGGCGTGGACGTCGAGCTCATGCTCGCCGAAGGCGCCATGCTGCTCGAGCGGGCCGCCGAGCGGGAGGGCCTGGCGCCCGAGCTCGCGGCCCCGCTGCACGAGGCCGTCGTGGGCCTGCGCGACGCCCGTCGGCGTCCGCCCCTCGCGCGCCTCGCCGCCGCCCTGGCGCCCGAGGTCGTCGCCTCCCTGGCCGCCGAGCCCCTGCGCGACCACGTCACCACGTCCGCGACGTACCCGCTGCTCGTCCAGCGCGAGCGGGCGCTCGTCGGCTCCTGGTACGAGATGTTCCCCCGGTCCGAGGGGGCGACGTACGAGCCGCGGACCCGGACGTGGCGCTCCGGCACGCTGCGGACGGCCGCCGAGCGCCTGCCCGCAATCGCGGACATGGGCTTCGACGTCGTCTACCTCACGCCGGTGCACCCCATCGGCACCACGTACCGCAAGGGCCGGAACAACTCGCTGACCTGCGCACCCACCGACCCGGGGTCCCCGTACGCGATCGGCTCGCCGGACGGCGGGCACGACGCCATCCACCCCGAGCTCGGCACGTTCGACGACTTCGACCACTTCGTCGCCCGCGCCCGCGCACTGGGCATGGAGGTGGCGCTCGACGTCGCCCTGCAGTGCTCCCCCGACCACTCGTGGGTGACCGAGCACCCCGAGTGGTTCACCACCCGCGTGGACGGGTCGATCGCCTACGCCGAGAACCCGCCGAAGAAGTACCAGGACATCTACCCCCTGAACTTCGACAACGACCCCGAGGGGATCTACGCGGAGATCCGCCGCGTGCTGCAGGTGTGGATCGACCACGGGGTCACGGCGTTCCGCGTGGACAACCCGCACACCAAGCCGCTGACGTTCTGGGAGCGCCTGCTGGCCGACGTCGCCAGGGACCACCCGGACGTCATCTTCCTCGCCGAGGCGTTCACCCGGCCCGCGATGATGCACACCCTGGCGATGATCGGCTTCCACCAGTCGTACACGTACTTCACCTGGCGGAACACCGCGGAGGAGCTCGCCGAGTACCTCGAGGAGGTGTCCGGGCCGGCGGCCGCGTACATGCGCCCCAGCTTCTGGCCCACGACGCACGACATCCTCACCCCGTACATGCAGCACGGCGGTGTGGCCGCGTTCGCCGTCCGCGCGGTGCTCGCCGCAACGGGAGCCCCGACGTGGGGCATCTACTCCGGGTACGAGCTCGTCGAGAACGTCCCGCGCCCCGGCGTCGAGGAGCAGATCGACAACGAGAAGTACGAGTTCAAGCCGCGCGACTGGGCGGCGGCCGAGCACATCGGGATCTCCCGCCTGCTCACGCAGCTCAACGCCATCCGGCGCGAGCACCGGGCGCTGCAGCGTCTGCGCGGCCTGACCGTGCACCCCACCACGAACGACAGCCTGCTGTGCTTCTCACGGCGGGTCAGCGCCGCGCAGTCCCCGGACGGCACGGAGGACACGGTGATCGTCGTGGCCACCACCGATCCGCACAACGTCCGGGAAGGCACCGTCATGCTGGACCTCGCGGCGCTCGGCCTGCCTGAGGGTGCGACGTTCGCGGTGAGCGACCTCCTCTCCGGTGCCGCCTACGTGTGGGACGCCACCCCGTACGTCCGCCTCGACCCGATGACCCAGGTCGCCCACGTCCTGTCCGTGAGGACCGCATGAGCCCGGACCGCCTCGGCCGCACGGCCGACCCCGTGCGCGCCCTGCCTCCGCGCCCCACGCCCACGCACGTCCTCCCCGAGCAGGACCTGCCGGGCCTGCGACCCGACCCGTACTGGCACCGCACCGCCGTCTTCTACGAGGTCATGCTGCGGTGCTTCTCCGACTCGACCGGCGCCGGGTCGGGCGACCTGCGGGGACTGACCGAGCGGCTCGAGTACCTCCAGTGGCTGGGCGTCGACTGCCTCTGGCTGCCGCCGTTCTACCCCTCGCCCATGCGCGACGGCGGCTACGACATCTCGGACTACACCGCCATCGCGCCGCAGTACGGCACCCTGGCGGACTTCCACACGCTCATCGAGGAGGCGCACGCGCGCGGCATGCGCGTGGTCATCGACCTGGTCATCAACCACACCAGCGACCAGCACCCGTGGTTCCAGGCCTCCCGGTCCGACCCCGACGGGCCGTACGGCGACTTCTACGTGTGGAGCGACGACTCCACGCGCTACGAGGGCGCCCGGATCATCTTCGTCGACACCGAGACGTCCAACTGGACCTTCGACCCGGTGCGCCGGCAGTTCTACTGGCACCGGTTCTTCCACCACCAGCCGGACCTCAACTTCGAGAACCCGCAGGTCCGCGAGGCCATGAAGGACGTGGCCAGGTTCTGGCTGCGGTTCGGCGTCGACGGGTTCCGCCTGGACGCAGTGCCGTACCTCTTCGAGGAGGAGGGCACCAACTGCGAGAACCTCCCGCAGACGCATGCCTACCTGCGCGAGATGCGCGAGATGGTCGACACCGAGTTCCCCGGGGCGATCCTGCTCGCGGAGGCGAACCAGTGGCCGGCCGACGTCGCCCCGTACTACGGCAGCGACGAGGCGCCCGAGTGCCACATGTGCTTCCACTTCCCGGTCATGCCGCGCATCTTCTACGCGATCAAGGACCAGCGGGCCACGCAGATCGTCGACATCCTCGCCGACACCCCGCAGATCCCCGCCGGGGGGCAGTGGAGCACGTTCCTGCGCAACCACGACGAGCTCACGCTCGAGATGGTCTCGACCGAGGAGCGCGCGTCCATGTACGGGTGGTACGCGCCTGACCCACGGATGCGCGCCAACGTCGGCATCCGGCGTCGGCTCGCCCCGCTGCTGGACAACTCGCGCGCGGAGATCGAGCTGGCCCACGCGCTCCTCCTCTCGCTGCCCGGCAGCCCCTGCCTGTACTACGGCGACGAGATCGGGATGGGCGACAACATCTGGCTGCCCGACCGGGACGCCGTCCGGACCCCCATGCAGTGGACGCCGGACCGCAACGCGGGGTTCTCCACGGCCGACCCGGGCAAGCTCTACCTCCCGGTCGTGCAGTCGCTGGTGCACAACTACACGTCGGTGAACGTCGAGGCACAGCTCGCCCAGCCGACGTCCTTGCTGCACTGGGTGCACGGCATGTTGGCCGTCCGGCGTCAGCACCCCGTGTTCGGCACGGGCGACTTCGTGATCCTGCCCACCGACAACGAGGCGATCCTCGCCTTCCTCAGGCGCTCCGCCGACGAGACGGTGCTGTGCGTCGCCAACCTCGCGACGACGCCGCGCGCCGCGACGGTGCACCTGCCCGACCACGCCGGCGAGCGGGTGCACGACGTCTTCGGCGGCGCCCCGTTCCCACCCGTGGGACCGCGGGGCGAGGTCACGGTGACACTCGGCTCGCGGGACTTCTTCTGGCTCACGGTCGCACCGGCGGACGGTGCCTGAGGCGTCCACGTGGGGAGGTAGACACCGATGGGAGAGCCGCCCGTGGAGGTGCCGCTCGAGGCGCGCCCGGCTCCGGACGACGACGTGCTCGACCTGCTCCGCGCCTGGGTGCCGGCGCAGCGCTGGTTCCCCGCCAAGGGTGAGCACACCGAGCTCCAGCGGATCGCCGTGGCCGACCTGCCGGACCCGCACGGCGAGGTGACCGTCCAGGTCCACCTCCTCACCCTCCCGACGGGCGCCCTCCTGCAGGTTCCGACGGTCCTGCGCAGCGGACCGGAGCCGACGACCGGCGTCATCGGCATCCTCGGCGGCGACCCGCCGCTGACCCTCGTGGACGGTCCGCTGGACCCCGGGTTCATCCGGGCCTGGCTCGCGGCGGCGACGCGCGACGCCGAGCTGGTCGACGACCTGCGCGACCTGCGTGCGCTGGGCGGCGAGCAGTCCAACACCTCGGTCATCCTGCCCGCCGGGCAGCCGCCGGCCATCCTCAAGGTGTTCCGCGGCGTCACGCTCGGACCGAACCCCGATGTCGCGGTCCCCATCGCCCTGAGCCACGCGGGCTGGCCCGGCGTGCCGCGACCACTGGCCTGGCTCACGGGTACCTGGCCCGGGCCGGACTCGACCCGGTCGTCGGGTCACCTCGGCGTCGTCACGGAGCTGGTCACCGGGGCCCAGGACGGGTTCCGCCTCGCGTGCGACATGGCGCGGTCCGGCAGCGACTTCGGCGCGCTCGCGGAGGACCTGGGGCGCACCACCGCCCAAATGCACCGCGCACTCCGGCTCGCGCTGCCCGTGCACGAGAGCCTCCCCCGCAGCCCCGCGAGCCGTAGCGCCGAGGTGCGCCAGGTCGCGACGACGCTGCGCGACCGCGCCGAGGCTGCGGCAGAACGTGTGCCTGCCGTAGCGGAGCGCATGCCTGCGGTGGCCGCCGCCTACGCCAAGATCGACGCGCTGGCCGCTGTGCCGCCGCTGCAGCGCGTGCACGGCGACTACCACCTGGGCCAGGTGCTGAGGTCCGCGGACGACCGGTGGTACGTCCTCGACTTCGAGGGCGAGCCGCAGGCGACGGCCGCCGAGAAGACGCGCCCCGACCTCGCGCTGCGGGACGTCGCGGGCATGCTGCGCTCACTGGACTACGCGGAGTCCGTCGGCGGTGCAGGCCAGGCGTGGCTCACCTCCGCTCGCACCCGCCTCGTCGCCGGCTACCACGCGGAGAGCGGCTCGGACCCGGCCGACCCGCTGACCGCGATCCTGCTGCGCGCCCTCGAGCTCGACAAGGCGATCTACGAAGTCGTGTACGAGTCGACCAACCGGCCCGACTGGGTGCCCATCCCCCTGGCCGGCGTGGACCGGCTGCTCGGGCTCTGACCGCACCCGCCGCGAGTTAGGTGCGGCGCCGTCGGGCGCATGGCAGGGTGGGCGGCATGACGATCGCGCCGGAACCCCAGTTCGGACCCACCCCCCGGCCGGTGGCCACGGCCGAGCTGGACGCCATCGCGCGCGGCACCCACCAGGACCCGCACCGGGTGCTCGGACCGCACCTCGACGGCAGCACGCTGACCGTGCGTGCCCTGCGTCCACTCGCCGACTCGGTCGAGGTCCTCGTCCCCGGCGCCGGCGACGGCACGGCGCCCGTCGCCCACCCGGCCAGGCACGAGCACGGCGGCGTCTGGGTCGCGACGATCGAACGCACCGACGTACCCGACTACCGGCTGCGCGTCACGTACGGCGAGCACACGGATGTCACCGACGACCCGTACCGGTTCCTTCCCAGCCTCGGCGCGGTCGACCTCCACCTCATCGCGGAGGGCCGGCACGAGGAGCTCTGGAAGGCGCTCGGTGCGAACGTGCGCAGCTACCCCAGCGTGCTCGGAGAGGTCCGCGGCACGTCGTTCGCCGTCTGGGCGCCCAACGCCGAGGCGGTGCGCGTCGTCGGCGACTTCAACCACTGGCAGGGCACGCCGCACGCCATGCGTCAGCTCGGGACGAGCGGCGTCTGGGAGCTCTTCGTGCCCGGCGTCGTCGGAGGGCAGCGCTACAAGTACGAGATCCTCCAGAAGGACGGCTCCTGGCGCCAGAAGGCCGACCCCGTGGCCAAGGGCACCGAGACGCCGCCGGCGACGGCGTCCGTCGTCGTCGAGTCCAGCTACACCTGGCACGACCAGGCGTGGCTGGACCGCCGCACGTCCGGCAACCCGCACAACGGGCCGATGAGCGTCTACGAGGTGCACCTCGGGTCCTGGCGGCAGGGCCTGGGCTACCGGGACCTCGCCGACCAGCTGACCGAGTACGTCGTCGCGATGGGCTTCACCCACGTCGAGCTGATGCCGGTCGCCGAGCACCCGTTCGGCGGCTCGTGGGGCTACCAGGTGAGCTCCTACTACGCGCCCACGGCCCGGTTCGGCCACCCCGACGACTTCCGGCACCTCGTCGACCGCCTGCACCAGGCCGGCATCGGCGTCCTCCTCGACTGGGTCCCGGCGCACTTCCCCAAGGACGAGTGGGCGCTGGGGCGGTTCGACGGCACCCCGTTGTACGAGCACCCCGACCCGCTGCTCGGCGAGCAGCCCGACTGGGGCACGTTCGTGTTCAACTTCGGCCGGAACGAGGTGCGCAACTTCCTCGTCGCGAACGCCACCTACTGGCTCGAGGAGTTCCACGTGGACGGGCTGCGGGTGGACGCCGTCGCGTCGATGCTCTACCTCGACTACTCGCGCACGGCCGGCCAGTGGCGACCCAACGTGCACGGCGGCCGCGAGAACCTCGAGGCCATCCGGTTCATCCAGGAGGCCAACGCCACCGCGTACCGCCGCACCCCCGGCATCCTCATGATCGCCGAGGAGTCGACCGCGTGGCCCGGCGTCACGGCCCGCACGGACGCCGGCGGCCTCGGCTTCGGCCTCAAGTGGAACATGGGCTGGATGAACGACACCCTCCGGTACCTGGCGGAGGAGCCGATCAACCGTCGCTACCACCACAACGAGATCACGTTCTCGCTGGTGTACGCGTTCTCCGAGCAGTTCATGCTGCCCCTCAGCCATGACGAGGTGGTGCACGGCAAGGGCTCGCTCGTCTACAAGATGCCGGGCGACGACTGGCAGCGGTTCGCCAACCTGAGGGCACTGCTCGCCTACCAGTGGTCGCACCCCGGCAAGCAGCTGCTCTTCATGGGCTCGGAGTTCGGGCAGACCTCGGAGTGGTCCGAGGGCCGGTCGCTCGACTGGCACCTCCTCGACCACGGGCCGCACCAGGGCGTGTCGCGGCTCGTCGGGGACCTGAACCGCTTCTACCGCGGAGAGCCCGCCCTCTGGGCGCTCGACGAGCAGCCGGCCGGGTTCGAGTGGATCGACTCACAGGACGCGGGGCACAACGTGCTCTCCTACGTCCGCCGCGACGGAACCGGACGCACCGTCGTCGTGGTGGTGAACTTCGCGGGCACCGCGCACGAGGGCTACCTGCAGGGCCTCCCCCACGCCGGCGTGTGGCGCGAGGCGCTCAACACGGACGCTCAGGTGTACGGCGGGTCCGGGGCGGGCAACCTCGGGCAGGTGACCGCCCAGGAGGAGCGTCTGCACGCACAACCGGCGTCGGCGCGGCTCCTCCTGCCGCCGCTGGGCGTGCTCTTCCTCGTGCCGGACGGCCAGGAGCCGATCGCAGGCTGACGCCGGCTCGGTAGAGCGCGCGGCTCAGTAGAGCGCGCTGGCCAGCGCGCGCCGGGCCGCCATCACGCTCGGATCGGTGTCGCCGACGACCGTGAAGAGCTCCACGAGGCGGGCGCGGGCGCGTTCGCGGTCCGGACCGGCCGTGCGCCGCACCACGTCGACGAGCCGCCCGAAGGCGGCGTCGACCTGGTCGGAGAGGAGCTCGAGGTCCGCCATGGCGAGCTGCGCGTCGACGTCGTCGGCCGCCTCCGCGGCCCGGGCGACCTCCGCGGGGTCGACGATCGCCGTGCGCCGCAGCAGGTCCACCTGCGCGAGGCCGGCGCGCGCCATGTCGTCGCGCGGGTTCTCCGCCAGCGCCGCCGTGTACGCCGCAGCAGCGCCGTCCAGGTCGTCACGCTGGATGGCGTCGTACGCCTCCTGGTGACGCGGCGGGAGCGGCGGCTCTGCGGGCTCCTCCGTCGTCGGCTGCTGCGTACCCGCCACGACCCCCGTCACGCCGTTGCTCGCTGCCATCGCGAGCACCTGGTCGAGCACGCCCCGCACCTGTTCGCGGGTGGCGCCGTCGAGCGGCGGGAGCGGCACCGCCTGGCCCTTCACGACGGCGGCGACCGTCGACCCGGTCTGCCCGCCGACCGCCTGGGCCACCTGGGGAGCCTGCTGCACGTCCACCCGGGCGAGCAGCAGCCTGCCGCCGAGCTCGCCCGTGAGGTCGGTCAGGATCCCGACCACCCCGCTGCTCACCGGGTCGCTCGCCGCCCACAGGCAGACGAGCACCGGAACCTCCGACGACCGCTGGATGACGTCCGCGAAGTTGGCCTCCGTGACGTCGACGACCGCGCCCGACGCCGGGGCGGGCGGCGCCGCCGGCGGGCGACCGAGACCGGACAGGTCGACAGCGCCGTGCAGCGGCAAGGAGGGGCGGGCGCCGTTCGGCTGGCTCATGACTTCACGCTCCGGTGACCTGGGTACGCGCGTGCTCGCCTCCGAGCACCTGGATCTGGGCGTCGGACCCGGCCGGCGGCACGACGAACGCCACCACGCTCAGCCAGGTGATCGACAGGCTGGACTTCACGGTGTCCGTGCCGAGGAGCACCGCGGTCTGGTCGCCGATCTTCAACGTCGAGTCCACGAGGGTGATCGACGTCGTCGAGACCATCGTGCCCACCACGATGGCGCCGCCGTCCGCGGTGGCCAACGCCCGGACGCCGGCCGGGTGCGGGGTGTACGTCTCGGCGAGGGAGCCGTTCGCACCGACGACGCCGACGAACGCGTCGCGCGTCTGCCAGATGCCGGCGCGCAGGGGGTCGTCCGTGAAGACCCCGGCGAACTGCGACTGCTCGCGGTTCGTCACCACGTCCACGTACTGCGCCATCACGTCCGCCGGAGCAACCGCGAGGTCCGCCGAGTCCGCCTCGACCGGAGCGCTCCCGACCTCCGGCTGCGCCAGGGCGGGGGTCTCGACGCCGGGGAAGAGCCGGACCCAGGACCAGAGGTAGTACGGGTCACGGGGGCCGTCCTGCACGAGCGTGAGCAGCAGTGGCGCGGTGAGGTCCGCCGGGGGCTCCGTGACGACCATCATGGTGCGCGGCCACGTCTCGGAGGTCGGGAGCACGAGCGTCTGCGCACCCTGCGGCACCGCCGTCAGGGCGTCCGCGGTGCCTGCAGCCGCTGCCAGGCGGTACTCGGCGGTGCGGAAGCTCGCGGCAGGACCGGAGACCCGGGGTGCGAGCGCCTCCGCGGACAGCTGCGCGTCCGCCTCGGCCAGCGTGGCGTGGACCTCACCGAGGATGCGCTCGGCCTGCTGGACCGACAGGGCGGGCGGCGTCGTCGCGGGAAGCGCGTCGGGCGTGGGTGTCGGCAACGGCTGGCTGCACGCCGCGAGGAGGCCGACCGTGACGGCGATCGCGGCGCTGCGCAGCACTCGCCTCATCGGGCACCTCCCTCGTCGTTGGTCGACCCGTCGGTGGGCGTCGTCGCGCCGAGCCCCCAGGCGCGCCGCCAGGCGTCCGCGGACGCGGCCGGTGTCGCGACCGGGGGGACCTGGGGATCGCCGACGGGCACCACGGGGGCTGGGACCTCTTCGGGGACGGGGGCGGCCACCTCCGCGCGGCGGCGTCCCAGCCTCCGGCGGCCGGGCGGCTCCGGCGTCCGGGCCTCACCACCTGGAGACCCCGCCGGCGCTGCGGACGCCGCCGGTGCTGCAGACGCAGGAGGGGGAGGCGTCGCGGCGGCTCCGGCCCCCGCGGCCGCCGTTCGTGCGTCGCTCCGCGGTCCGGCGACGCGCATCGGGAACCGCGCGGCGACCGGCTCGTGCCGGCGCTGCCGCTGCTCCTCGAGCTCGCGGATCTGCCGCCGGGTCAGGGGCACCATCGGGTCGGCCGCGACGACCTGGGGCTCCGGCTCGACCTCGACCCGCCGCCTCGGACGCCGCCCGGCCAGGAGGATGAGCACCCACCAGGCCAGTCCGAGCAGGAGGAGGAGCCCGCCGACCGCGACGCCCGGCACCAGCCAGGGCGTCGTGACCACCTGGGGCCAGGCCAGGGAGATGCTGGGGCTGACGCCGGCCTCGGTCGCCGCGACCAGGACGCTCCAGCGGCCGTCGGCCCGCGTCCACTCCATCGTGGTCCGGCCCTCGCCGCCCGCCTCGCGCACCCACAGGTCCGCACCGCGGGGATCGGGCACCTGCGCGCCCTCGTCGGTCTCCTCCCCGGGCTCCCCGGGCTCCGCGGTGGCCTCGCCCGTGGGCTCGGCGGTGGGCTCGGCGGT
>Ga0196970_1001110_pt1 | contig 20923 bp, 17 predicted proteins | sample S1v_513CmetaG_FD_148672 | JGI IMG/M metagenome (GOLD analysis project Ga0196970, IMG submission 148672) | Soil microbial communities from Anza Borrego desert, Southern California, United States - S1+v_5-13C | ecosystem: Environmental > Terrestrial > Soil > Desert | place: USA: California...
CTCTTGTTTGCACAAACGAGCCATTCCTATAAAATTAATCTGTCCCACGGAAGAACTAGGCAGAGCTTTATAATACACCTGAAGGACAAAATTCATCATAGGATCCGAAAGCTCTTCAGCTGATAGACTATGAATAAACTGATCCATAAGCAAAGCTCCCTCCTCAAGATTTCCCGTAGAAAGATAAATTGCAGCTCTCATGCCTGTTATTTTGCTTTTTTGCTCAGGCTCGAAAGCTTCCCATTCGTCCAATGTTTGCAAACTTTCTAAAATCTGTCCTTCTTGAAAGGAACGAACGAAAGATTCTGCATATCGACTACTTAAAGGAGATGCAAAAATAAACAGGGGAAATAGTAAAAGTATAAACAATCTCAGCAACCGCATGACATTCCTCCAAACATTTTTACAAAAAGACAGCCGGCTAGTATAGATCCCCAAAAAAGTGCGATTCCTTTACGCATTTTTTTTTGGTCATTCGTCTGCCAAGCGGTTTTAAGCATTAATATACTGGGAGGCAATGCAAAAAACGAAAATAGTAAAAGTCCTAAACGAACTATAGAAAAAACAACATATCCTTGTTCCATAAAAATCCTACCTTTGAGATAGGAAAATATATGAAAATAAAAATTATATTGTCAAACGATCGCAAAAAACACATCCGTATCTCTTAAGAAATCAGCAGACTGAGAGAATTCTAGGAACGAGTAGGTTTTTGGAAAGCAAGTCTGCCGATTCGTATCCTGCATAGTGCTTCACTTCAACGCGAACCAAACTATTGAGGGGTTCCCTTCTCTATATCAAAACCAATGAATCACTCACTTCATGTGAGTGATTCATTGGTTTCTACATCTCAAGCGCCTATAGTGAACAAACCTAAAATACCTACGAGAATTAAATAAAGAGCCACCACATAATTCAGGATTCTTGGATAAATCAATACAACAACCCCTGCTATAATAGAAATTATAGGATGAAGATAATACTGCATAAATACTCCCTTTATTGTTGATTGAACCATGTTTCGCTTTTTATTGGAATTCCTAGTACAATAAAACGCTATCATGACCCTACTTTTAAGCTGTCAATCTTTAGAGAAATCTTTCGGCTCTCGCTCTCTTTTCAAAAATTTAAATTTAAATATCTTTTCAAAAGATCGAATGGGTCTCGTCGGTCCTAACGGCGCAGGGAAAACAACCCTATTAAAAATCATAGCAGGAGAAGAAAAAACCGATGAGGGAATTTTATCTCCAAGAAAAGGATTAAAAATAGGATATTTACCCCAATCTTGTGAATTTCCTGAGATCACTCCTCAAGAAGCTCTTTTACAAGCTATGGGAACTCTCGATATTCCCTCCTATGAAAAAGAAAACTTGGCCAAAATATGGCTCAGCAAATTAGGTTTTACTGGCAAAGAGCCTTTAGCCTCGAATCTTTCCGGAGGATGGAAAAAAAGATTAGGGCTCGCAAAAGAATTACTCTCCTCTCCTGATCTACTCTTGCTAGATGAACCTACAAACCATCTAGATCTCGAAGGGATCATCTGGCTCGAACAATTTCTCATGAAAGAAGCTCCGGCCTATTTGCTCGTAAGCCATGATCGATATTTCTTACAGAATACCACCAATAAAATCGTTGAGATTGACTCTTCTTATCCTACAGGTCTTTTTTCTGTAGAGGGAACTTATGCGCAGTTTCTTGAAAAAAAAGAGCATTTTTTAGAAGGGCAAATCCAACAAGAAAAATCAATGGCCACAAAGGCTAGACGAGAAACCGAATGGTTGAGACAAGGAGTAAAAGCTCGAACAACCAAATCACAAGCTCGCATCGATGAAGCGCATGAGATCCAAAAAGAACACTCTGCTCTACAAAATAGAAACCGCCAAAGAAAAGCAGATATTGATTTTTCCGCATCCGAAAGAGAAACGACAAAACTCATCACCGTAAAAAATCTATCTAAGAAAATGGGAGAAAAAACTCTTTTTCGCCAGTTAGATTTGACCTTATCTCCAGGCTCTAGAATAGGCCTTATGGGGCCTAATGGTTCTGGCAAGACCACTCTTTTAAAACTTCTCGCCAATGAAATATCCCCCGATCAAGGCACCATCAAACCAGCAGATGAGCTCCAGATCGTTTATTTCGATCAACATCGAACCAAACTCTCTTTAGATCTCACCTTAAGAGAAGCTCTTTCTCCCAATGGAGATTATGTTCTTTTTAGAGGTAGGCCTATCCACGTCAATGGATGGTGTAAAAGATTTCTCTTCTCTCCGGACATCCTCGATCTAAAATTATCGAAACTATCAGGTGGCGAAAGAGCTCGGATTTCCATTGCTCATCTTATGCTGCAACCTGCAGACGTTCTTCTTTTAGATGAGCCCACCAATGATCTCGATATCCCCACTTTAGAGACCTTGGAAGAGAGTTTACTCGACTTTCCTGGCGCTGTTGTTTTAATCACTCACGATCGATGTATGCTCGATCGAATTTGTAATTCTTTACTAGCTTTAGGAGATACGGAAATCCCTGCCTTTTACGCCGATTTCTCCCAATGGGAAAAAAGCCAAAAATCACAGCCAGCATCTGAAAAAAATGAAAAACAACCCAATTCTACAAAATCTTCTTACACAACAAAAAAAGAAATCGAGCAAATCGAGCGAAAAATAACAAAATCTGAAGAAGAGATCAAAAAACTAAATCTGCTCTTAGAAAGCCCAGATGTTGTTCTCCAATCCGAAAAACTCTCTGTAATATGTAAGCAGATTCAAGTCATCGAACTTCAAATAGAACAGCTTTATATTCAATGGGAAACGCTACACCAGAATTAATAGAAATTATTTTAATCAATCAATTCCTTTTCTTGCATTAAAGAACCCATCAATTTACGATAGATCGAAAACTATACGGATTTTATGAAAAATAAAGCATTGATTCTTTCTACAGGCCTGGCCATGTTTTCGATGTTCTTCGGATCTGGCAATCTCGTTTTCCCTTTAATGGTGGGACAAACGAGTCAAGGTCATTTTGGAATTGCCGCCCTAGGGATCTTACTCACCGGAGTTCTCGTTCCTTTCTTAGGTGTGTTTGCTATGCTTCTTTTCAAAGGAAATTCTAATGATTTTTTTATTCGTTTCGGAAAACCCGCTTGTTTTTGGTTTCCTCTCATCGCTCTTTCTCTCATGGGCCCTTTTGGCGTCTTAGCCCGCTGCATTACAGTAGCTCACGGCGCTTTTAAACTGGTCTCTCCGGAAACTTCTCTTTGGGTTTTTAGTCTTATCTCTTGTGGAGTCCTCTTTTTCCTAAGTATTAAAAAGAATCGAATTATCCCTGTATTAGGATCTATTCTCACCCCATTTCTATTGATTTCTCTCGTGGCTATTGTTTTATTTGCTCTCAACTCAGCCCCGATTCCCTTTGCAGAATCATGGAAAGGCGCCTGGTCTAGTTTCAATCAAGGAATTATTCAAGGCTATCAGACCATGGACCTACTTGCGGCCTTTTTCTTTTCTATCTTCATCATCAAACATCTACAAGATCATAAAGGTCTTCAAGAAAACCCAGCCCGCTCTATTCCTGTCTTTTTAAAAGCTTCTTTAGTAGGGGCCGGACTGCTTTCTGCCGTATATTTTGCCCTAGTCATTATGGGAGCTGTCTATGCAACTGAATTGAGCGCTATCCCTCCTCAAGAAATGTTAGGATTTATTGCACAAAAAACATTAGGTCCTTGGGCAGCTCCCATAGTATCTATAGCCATCATTTTAGCGTGTCTTACTACAGCAATTATTTTGACCTCTCTTTTTGCTGATTTCTTACGAAAAGAGGTAACAAAAAACAAAATCCCTTCCTCTCTCGCTGTCATCATTACGCTAGGGATTGCTTTTTTTACATCTACCCTTGAATTTTCCGGAATCGCTCGATTCATCACCCCTATTCTAACTGTTATTTATCCCGCTCTCATCGTACTTACGGTAGTGAGTATTTTTGAAAAACTGTGGGGATGGAAGATGATTCGAGTACCTACTGCAATTGCCTTCGTACTCAAACTTTTTTCCATGGCTATCTAAAATCCTTTTCTCACAGTAATCGCATTTTTCTTAGCCTCTTTAAAGCAATAACGCTAACCAAACTGACAAGGAATTATATCGATCATTCGATACAACTTCTTGTCATTTTGTTCATAATTACCGGATTTCACTAACAACTTCTCATAATTATATTTTTTACTTCCAATAATTAATTTTTACATTAGAATTTATTGTTCTAAATAAATAAAATGGAATAAAAAATAATAATTCGGTGCATTCATGTTTTGTTTAAATAAAATTAGTTTTAATAGAGCCGGCGTATCACAAAGCAAAAGTCTAGGAGTCAAGAATTCTAGAGCTCCAACTCAAGATGCAGAAGAAGGTCCTTTTCGAATACTTCACAATGATGTAAGAGCTTTCATTTTTGAGCAGTTGTCTCCTTCAGAAATTGGAGTTTGCTCCCAAGTTTGTCGACATTGGAGAGATTTTCTGAAATCTTCCGACCTATTAGAAAAAAGTCACGCTAAACTAGAGAATAGATTAGTTGAGGAATTCAACTTCCCACTTCGTCTGGCTCAGGCTTTGCGAAGAAGAAATCTAACCTATATCAAATCCTATCCTAAAGAAAGTCATACAAGATCTTTTCTAACGGCAGCTAGCAAAGCCGGACTTATCGGGGTAGCTCGGCTCTTAATCGAAAATGGAACTCCTGCAGAATGGAAGAACAGCCAAGAGACAGAACTCATGCCACTTCATGTTGCTGCCTGTCCTAAAATGGCGCAATTACTTTTAAAACATGGAGCTAATATTAATAGGCCCTACGGGCGCATTGGGATGGACACGCCCTTAGCTACTGCCATTCAAGATGAGCGAGAAGAGACAGCTCTATTTCTACTAGAGCTAGGTGCTAATCCACGCTATCAGATCTGGCGTCAGGAAGGGAGATCATCTCCTTTGCTTAAAGAAGCGGTCAAACGTAATCTTTCGCGTGCGGCCGAACGATTGATGGAAAAAGATCACACAGCTCTCGGAAATCGATCTGCTCATACAGAGCTTTTATGTATTGCTGTCCAGAATAAAAATCTAAGAATGATAACACTACTTGTAGTATGCGCCGGAGGAACAAAGCTCATTTTAAATACTCTAGTCCTTTCGAACTTGCTTTGAGTAAACTTCCTGAAGCCTCACAAATAGTCGATTTTCTATTAGAAGAAGGTCTCATGGAAGAAAAAGATCGATCTCACGCATCCCTTCTTGTTTATAAAAAACTGAAATTCTTAGAAAACGAATTAGCTCATACTCAAGAGTTGCTAAGAGATCTTATCCATGAAGGAGACTGTAGCGTTTCTGCTTATTCAACAGCAGTGGACGTTACGAAAAAAAAGATCGCCCAAATTCAAGAACTAATACAAAAATATGCACTTAAAATTGAGTGAAAATCTCCTACGCTTGAAGAGCCAATTGACCGCAGGCTGCAGCAATATCTTTGCCTTTCGTATAGCGCCAGGTAGTATTGATCCCTGCTTCTTCAAGAATAGCACGGAAATTTTCAATTCGCTCTTTCTCCGGTCTTTGAAGATGCAAACCTTCTACAGGATTGTAAGGAATCAAATTGACAGTGCACTGCTTACCAGACAGTAAAGAAGCCAGCTCTACAGCTTGTTCTTTTTTATCATTGATACCCGCTAAAAGAGTATACTCATAAGTAATATCTCTCTTAGTTCGATGCGCATATTCATCCACTGCCAATAGAACCTCTTCAAGAGGATAGCGCCGAGCATAAGGGATGATCTTTTTACGAATATGCTGATTCGGAGCATGTAGAGATAAAGCTAAATTTACTTTTAATTCTTCTTTCGCAAGGCGGAAAATTCCTTCAACGACACCTACTGTAGATACAGTGATCCTACGCTGTGAAATATTAAATCCATCGGGCGCATGCAAAATTTGAATAGCTTTGATGACCGATTCATAATTTTCCAAAGGCTCTCCCATACCCATGAATACAATGTGAGAGACTCTTTCCCCCTTTTCCTTGAGAGAGCAATTGATATGAAATACTTGCTCAACGATTTCCGCTGCGCTTAAATTACGTATCAACCCCTCTTTTCCAGACGCACAAAAAGCGCATCGGGCGGGACAGCCTACTTGAGAAGAAACGCATACAGTGCGCCTTTCATCGGATAAAATCAAAACAGATTCAACTTTTTTTCCACAGGGAAGCTGCCAAAGGAATTTGATCGTTTCCTTATCTTCCGATTCAAGAGTGCGAATCAAACTAATCAAAGGGAATTGGAAAGAAGCAGCAAGCTTCAGCTTCAGCTCTTTGCTTAAATTGTTCATCTCTGAAAAAGAGCGCACTTGCTTATTGTAAATCCAATCAAAAACTTGAGTGGCTCGAAAAGGTTTTTCGCCATTTCGGTCCATCCAAATTTTCAACTCATCTAAGGTAAAACCACAAATTTCTTGCATAGTGGAAAAGATTGTATCACAAGAGCTCTTGTTTTTTAAGCAAATCCTAGAGATCTTAAAATAAAATGAAACCAACCCCCTAAGGCGGCCGATGTTCAAATATTCTTTGCTACAAAAAATCGCTTGTTTCTACAACTTTTTTATAAAAATAGGGAGTAACTTACAGAGCTTATTTCTTTTCTATATGAGAATTACCTGGGGCCATCAATTTTTTATTATAGGTCTTATAAAATTGCATTCTATAGATAGTGTAAGCGATTTTTTAAACTCACTCTCAATCCCCGCCCCCACTTTTCACGCTTATCTAGTAGGACTTCTAGAGACCGTATGCGGTTTCATGCTTTTTATTGGATTCAGTTCTCGTATAGCAGCTATCCCTTTAATCATTATCATGCTCACCGCTCTCAGCACAGCCCATAGTCCTAATCTCTCAGAATTTAGGTTTCTACTCCAGCCCCAATCCCTAGTAGGCGAAGCCCCATACCCTTTCCTAATTACTTCCCTACTCGTTTTTATCTTTGGCCCAGGAAGAGTTTCCGTCGATGGATGGCTTAAAAGATGGGCAGACAATCAACCAAAATATTGAATAAGTAGTCTCAATAAAACCCTAGTTTTTATTGAGACGCAAAAAAATTATTATATTAGTTGAGTATTTTTTTATTTGCTGTGCCAAGAATTTATCCAGAAGTTTTGCTTCAATTAATTCTATAATTATTTCTAATCAACCACTTTTTTTTATAAAATAATAGATATTTATATTAACAATAAATAATACGAAATTTATAATTATTAAAAAACAAAAAAAACACTTTTTAATTTATAAATTAAAATTATATTTCACTAAAAGGGGACTTCAATGAGCATATTTAATACTCTTCAAATAAACCATCCTTATGGTCCCTGGGAAAGAAATTTGAATACCGGACTCAATGCTTTTGGCATAATTCCTTTGGCAGGGAATGTATCTGGCTCCATTAGAATTATTTATGGCGTTTTGAAATGCGCTTTATCTGCTATTCAAAATGTAAGTGCATTTTTTTCAAATCAAGATGCTTCTATTGCAAAAGACAGATTAATCGATGGAATGAAGCAAATCGCCAAGGGGAGTGTAGAAATTATTCCTATACTCGGAGCGTTCGTATCTTGGCGTATGCTTGCTAATGAAGTGTCTGTAGCCGAGCAAAATATTACATTGCTAAGAGATTTAGCCATCGAAGAGGCTAAGGCGGGTAATATCAAAATAGCCCTAGACACTATCGAACAAATAGAACAAACAAGCAAAAGATGGGATTGGCTCGAAGGGGGGACGGAAGATTGCCGAGTAGAGAATCTTATCGCCATTGCAAAGGTTCTCTTAGCTATAGTATTGTTTGGACCAATTTCACATATCAACGAAGGAACTCATCAAGACAAATACCCAGATTTAGTCTCTAAACTCGAGGAAGAAAAGAACTGTGAAAAGGCTTTAATAACTTTGAAGAGGCTTTATGTGTATTATCATACCAATTATACCGAATAGACTTTCTTCCTATAAAAACACGCCTTGAAATGAGCCAAGTTAATGAATGGCTAATTCAGTATAATAAAGAACAAAGCAAGCAACAAGAAGAGCAACAACACATTGCTTATACCGGAACTTAATACAAGAACCGGTCGATAGGGTTGAAAAACTACCGCAAAATTCATTGCTTTGTTTTTCTCTAAATCTTTCTCATTCGCCTTTTAAGCGAATGGGATTTTTTCTTTAAGCCACAATACCCATCCGCTCTTCAAGAGAATGAAGTACAGCAGCCGTAATGATCTCAGAAGAGGCTTCATCGGTTGGATCGATGGCCTCTCCTCCGGCAGCTTCCCAAATCAACTGATCGATTTTCAAGCGTATATCTTCGGGAAGAGCGAGCAATCCTTCTATTCCTTCCGCGATTCTACCATGAAAAAAAGCTTCAGCAACCTTCGCTTGAGCTTGGAGCGCTTGCAAATATTTTTCTATACAGTGGGCCATTCCTTCTGGACTCATGAGTAGCCTCCTGCTCGATAAATTTCTTGAAGCTGAACTTCATTCAGGTTTTCTAAAGGCTTAAAAAAACCTTTTATTTGAATCTCTTCAGCTATCTTTCTCATCTGGCTTGCAAAACTCGAAGCTGCATCACTATATAGCTCATCTACCATGCGAAATTCTTCGCGCAAACGAAGAAGTTTTAAATCCTTTGCAATTTCAACGATTTTAGCATCCGTACCAGAACAGAGAGAAAGCTGTATCTCTATTGCATCTAAATGGCGATGGATCTCCTCCGGTGGGAGAAAAAACATCAATGATTTTAACCTCTCTACTTTGGAAGAGAGATCATCGTCGGATTCTAATAGAGCGATTTCTCGATTGAGGACTTTCCCTCGTTTTTGTTCCAGCTTATTTAAAAGGCGGTTTGCAATATTTCGAGTTTTTTCCGTCATCTCATTGAAGATTTGATCGGCAATTTCCTCTAGTTGTTTTAAAGTTAAATCTTCAGCAATCCTTCTCTCAAGCGCTGCAAATTTCGACACCTCGGAAGGAAAAGATACTTGTTCCATAATGTTCCCCTGCTTATTATCATAATTATTATTTACTTTTATTATATTAATACAAACACTACGACTTACCTATATTTTATAATAACGGTAATTACAGATCAATTAGGCGAAATTATTTTAAACTACATGTTTAGATAAAGAAATACAAGATTCCACAGAAGGACTTTGTAAATAATTTCCTAAAAGAGAAAGATTGGGAATTTTTTTTTGAATTTCTTGTTTAAAATGGGATAAGCGCTGGCTGTAGCCCACCTCAAACTGAGGGATAGCTCCTTGAGCCACATAACAAGAAGTGATTGTCGGCTCACATCTAAGGCCCAGATGTCTTGCGAGAGTTTGTTTCAATAAATCTATACTACCCTCTCTCATCATGGCAGTAATACAAGTTTTTTTAGGCCCATTTTGCTCAGGGAAAATAGAAGAGTCCCAAATCATCCCTAAAAGATCTTCTTTTTCTTTGGAAGGAACAAGATAGCCAAATCCCTTTTTAGGTAAAACGTGATCTGAATAACAGAAGTTAGCGACCGCAAGAGAAGCCTCTTTTACACCAAAAGAAACATCTACAATCGAACTAATTACAGATCCCGGCAAAGCCCCCGCAAATACCCCTGTTTTTTCAATCGCCTCTACCTCGCATTGCAGCTCAATTCTTATATCGGCTTTCTGAGCTAGGGTCTCAATGAGAGTTTCCATACCTCCTCTCAAAGTAAAAAGTCCGCTCTTAGAATTACTTTTTTGAAAAAGAGAAGAAACAACTCCTCGAAAACAAGAACCTTTTTCTTTTTCCCATTCAACAAATTTAGGAAAGCAAGATTTCATCGAAAGTTTACGAATATCTCCTGCATAAATCCCTAGTGTCATAGGATCAAAAAAATCTTCCGCTATTTTTTTGTTAAATCTACGAGAGGCAAAATCATAAATCGATTCATCATTTAGTGTAGATTGAGGAACAAAAGACTCTCTTAATAAAGAAAAAAATAACTTAGGCAAAAAAGAGTTCATGGAGCGAAGTCTTCCTCTTTGCCAAAGATAGCGAATCGAGGCGCTTGGATCAGAAAAAATCAATTCATTCTCTAATCCCACCTCTTGAATCAAGCTGAGTAAACAAGGACATTTTCCTAGCTGAAAAGTACGAGGCCCTTTTTCAAATAAAAAGCCCCCTTCTTTGGCTGTTTGAATGGCGCCGCCTAAACGATGCGTTTTTTCAAGTAATGTAACTTTTGCTTCCGGATATTTTTTTCTAGCATACCAAGCGGCGCTCAACCCGGAAATTCCGCCTCCTAAAATCACAATCTTCATATAGCTCTCGAATAGCTCCCCTTTTCTAGATAAGCATCAAAAGAGGCTGCAATAAGACGAATAAAGAGACGGCCTAAGGGCGTTGGAAGAACTCTTTCTTGCGTCTCATCTAAAAGACCTTCTTCTTTTAGAAAAACAAGATTCTCTCTTTCTTTGTAAAAATGAAGATCGAAAGCTAAGCCGAACTGATGTGAAAAAGCCTTTTTATCTACTTCAAAATGACACATTAAGGACTGAATCACCCACCTTCTGCAAATATCTTCCGGCTCCAAGACGAATCCTCGTAAAATAGGTAGTTGAGATTTTTCTAAAGCGGCTTCATAAGTGTGAATCTCTTTTACATTTTGAAAAAAAGAGTTCTCAAAAAAACCAATCGATGTAATCCCAAACCCTAACATATCCTCGGCCAATTGAATCGAGTACCCTTGAAAATTACGGGTCAATTTCTTTTCTTTGTAGGCTTGCGCTAAAGGATCTTTAACTAGAGAAAAATGATCCATTCCAATCGGAATATATCCATGGTTCATAAAAAGCTCTCTTGCTTCTACATAGATACCGAATTTCTCCTCTGTAGAAGGTAGAGTAGACTCTGGAATAGCCTTTTGATGAGGTTTTAACCAAGGAACTTTTGCATAAGAATAAAAAGCGATTCTATCGGGCTGCAATTCAGCGAGTGTCAAAGCTGTCTTTGCAAAACTTTTCTTCGTTTGGAAAGGAAGTCCATAAATCAAATCGATATTAATTCCATGAAAACCCAACTCTTTGGCTCTATAAAAAGTTTGAATCGTCATCTCTTCCGTTTGATCTCTTTTGATAGCAGCTTGCACTTTAGGATCGAGATCTTGCACTCCAAAACTCACTCGATTGAACCCTAATCTCCTAAGATGTGTTAATTTCTCTCCTTGATCGGCAAAAACAGTCCGAGGATCTACTTCAATAGAAATTTCAGCATCTAATGATACTTCGAAGTGTTTATGAATCGAATCCATCAACAAAGAAAATTCTTCGATTGTTAAAGAAGTGGGCGTTCCCCCTCCTAAATGCAGCTGAGTGACTTTTCTTTTTTTTGAAAAACGAGAGGCAACAAGAGAGATTTCTTGGAGTAAATAACTCAGGTATCTATTTTGTTTTTCTGGGTTTCTATTCAATACAACAGAGCACCCGCAAAAAAGACACATCCTTTTGCAAAAAGGAATATGAAAATAGAGAGACAAAGGCTTATCTGTTAAGTCAAAAGAAGCAAATTTAGAGAGGACTACCGACTCATTGAGAGAAGAGAACTGAGGCGCCGTAGGATAGCTAGTATAGCGAGGCACAGGCCTATCCCATCGAGATAACCAAGCCGCATCTACTCGCCGAATATCGTCGATCAATCTAATTTCCTTTTAGAGGGTGTTTATATCGAAAGAGATTCACTCCTGTGCATTTGCACAGTTTCTATAAAACAACGAATGGCATCTACCGGAGTGTTAGGCTTTACACCATGACCTAAATTCACAATAAAACCGGGATCGCCTTGCATCGTTTGTAAAAGCTCAGAGGTTTTCTCCTGAATGACGCTCAAGGGAGCAAAAAACAAATCAGGATCTAAATTGCCTTGTAAAGTCTGTTTAGTTTTAAGGCGCGCTTCATGCATAGGAGTTTTCCAGTCAAGACTCAAAGCGCAAGGCAAAGAAGCAAGATCATCCAAATGATGGCCGGCTCCCCTCATAAAAAGAATGACCGGCACCGGAACGGCCTCTATAATCCTTTTATAAAAGGGAAGACAAAATAGCCTGAAATCTTCTTTTGATAAAACATTGGCCCACGAATCAAACAGTTGGATTGCGCTGACTCCTGCTTCCACTTGTTTTTTTAAATAATCAATCGATACTTTTTCAATTTTTTGGAGCAATTTATAAAAGCTTTGAGGATGAGAATAGAGCCATTTTTTCGTCTGGGAAAATTTTTCTCCAGAGTTTTTATCAATGAGATAAGTGGCCACTGTAAAAGGCGCTCCACAAAATCCCAATAGAGGGACTTTTAACTCAGGCATTAAAAGTCGTATGGTCTGAAATACAGGCTCTAACTTCTCCAAATCATAGGACAATCCATCCAAAATACTGGGAGTTAGTAAAGGCTGAACTACAGGACCTTCGCTAAACTCCAGCTTAAAGCCTAGCGCTAGAGCGATCACCATAATATCAGAAAATAAAATGGCTGCATCTACTCCTAGAAGATCTACAGGCATTAGAGTAACTTCTGCGGCCAACTCAGGCGTAAAAAAAAGATGCTTTAAAGTATGCTTTTTTCTTAGCTGCTGGTATTCAGGTAAATATCTCCCCGCTTGGCGCATGATCCAAACGGGAGCTCTTTCTCTATTTTGTTGCTTTAAAGCATTGATGAGTTTCAGATCCATCTATCGTTTCGCAATGAGTCTTTCCACAATCGCATCTACTGTAAATCCAAATTGTTCAGCTAAATCTGCTGCAGGAGCTGAAAGTCCAAACTCTTCCATGCAAATAGCTACTCCCTCTCTACCAATGTATTTATACCATCCAAAATCGGTAGCAGCTTCAATAGAAACGCGCACGCCTAACGCTCCTCCAACAACAGACTCTTTATAACTCTCTTCTTGGCTTTCAAAAATTTCCCAGCAAGGCATAGAAACTACTCTGACCTTTTTATCCATTTTCATCAACCGTTCGGCCACATCTAAAGCTAAAGAAACTTCAGAGCCGGTGGCAAACAGAGTAAAATCTGGAGTACCGGTCTCTTTTTTTATAATATAAGCGCCTTTCCCCATCCCTTCTGCATAAGAAATCTTTGTCTCTTCTAAGCAGGGAAGATTTTGCCGAGATAAAATAATGGCTGTAGGTCCCTTATAGCGAAGAGCTGCAATCCAGGACATCTTCACTTCATTCGAGTCTGCCGGACGGATGACATGTAAGTGAGGGATCGTACGAAGTGAAGCGATTTGTTCGATAGGCTGATGTGTAGGACCATCTTCTCCTAAGAAAATCGAATCGTGAGTGAATTGATAGATCGCATGATAGGAAGAAAGAGCGGCTAAACGAATCGCATTGCGCAGATAATCAGAAAAAGTTAAAAAAGTACCGCAGTAAGGCTGGAACATCCCTGTGAGAGATAATCCATTCACAATGGTTCCCATTGCAAACTCTCTGACGCCAAATTTAATGTTGCGTCCTACAAAATGAGAAGGGCCCACAATAGAAAAACTCTTCATCAATGTGAGATCTGAACAAGAAAGATCCGCAGACCCTCCTAAGAGCTGAGGCAAAACTTTACCTAATAAATCCAACACGTTTTGTGAAGCTGCTCTACCTGCAACCGGTGTTTTAATCTCCAAATCTCTCAGCATTTCCTCTAAATCCGGTGGCAAATAATGAGATTTCATTTTCTCGAATTCTACCGCTAAATCCGGATGAGCTTTCGCCCATCTTCTATAAAGTTCATGCCATTCAAGATCTAAGGCCGCTTCTTTAGGTAATTTTTGCTCAAAATAAGAGCGAACAGATTGAGGAACATAAAAGTCTTCTTGCGGAAGACCCAACGCTTCTTTGGTCGCAGCTACTTCTTCAGCACCTAGTGGCGATCCATGGACTTTATGAGTACCCGCTTTGTTCGGAGATCCTTTTCCAATGACAGTTCTTAAAACGATCAAAACCGGTTTTTCTTGTTTTTTTCTCACCTCATTGAAAACAGAGGCCATTCCATCAAAATCATAACCATCGATATCGTAAACATCCCATCCATAAGCCTTATAGCGCCCTTTAGTATCTTCAGAACAGCACTCTGCGAGAGGACCATCTAGGCAAATGTTGTTAGAATCGTAGATCAAAACAAGATTATTTAATTTCAAATGTCCAGCAAAAGAAGAAGCTTCAGAAGAAACTCCTTCCATAATACATCCATCGCCGGCTAGGCAAAAGATTTTATTATCAAAAAGAGGATATCCTTCTTTATTGAACTTAGCCGCTAAGAGTTTCATTCCCAAAGCCATACCGACTGCATTACCAACACCTTGACCTAAAGGTCCTGTGGTGGCTTCCACTCCTTGAGTATGCCTATATTCAGGATGTCCTGGAGTTTGAGAGTGGAGTTGACGGAATCGTTTGATCTCATCTAAGGAGAGATGAAATCCTGCTAAATGAAGGCAAGAATAGAGCCACATCGAACCATGTCCGGCAGAAAGAACGACTCGATCTCTATTGATCCATTGGGGATTTTTAGGGTTGTGCCTTAAATGAACACCATAAAGAAAAGCGCCTAACTCTGCACATCCCATAGGCATACCAGGATGACCTGAATTGGCTTTTTGTACCGCCTCTATGGATAATTCACGAATGGTTCCTGCGATTTTCCCTAACTGTTTTTTAAGATCGTCGTCCATAACACCTTTTTAGTTTCATCCAGTTATTTTGAGCGACAACCCACTATCCATGCAAGTAAAGTTTGCAAGCAAACAATCTAAGCAAGCAATTCTTTTTGTTTCTTTTGCCTGAAAGTCTGTCTATGAACTCTGAAATCGCTTCAAAAAATAAATATGATTCATTAAGGTTTGTTGTATTTCAGCAAAAAACTAAAAAATAAGGCACCCTATGAATTCCAATCAAATCATACTTCTTACACTCATTTCACAAGTACCGCCCAATAACCCGCCGAAAGCTCATTTAAACACTCGTGAAACCAAGGAAAAACACCAACAAATTCTCAATAATTGGAAAAGAAGCCAAGAAGAGTTTGCAAAAATCCAAAAAAAGGATTGCAAGGCAACAAAACAACATTCACAAAATTCATTGCCCGTTCAATTAATGAAAAAGACGCTAAAACAGCCTCAAAAATAAAAATTCATTTTTTAGCTCCTCTTCTCTCGAAAAGGAGCTAAAAATTGACTTCCCTTTTCTATTGAGATAAACTGAACCTACCTAATTCTAAGGACTTCTATGTTATCTCAACAGATTCGGCGCGCTTTTTTAAATTACTTTAAAGTTCAAGGACATACAGTTCTCCCCTCGTCCCCAGTGATTCCTCATGACGACCCTTCTCTTCTCTTCATCAATGCAGGGATGAACCAATTCAAAGATGTCTTTTTAGGAAAATCAAAAAGAGATTACAACAAAGCAGCCACGAGCCAAAAATGTATCCGCGTCGGAGGAAAGCATAACGATCTAGACAATGTAGGACACACCTCTCGCCATCTCACTTTTTTTGAAATGCTCGGTAATTTTTCTTTCGGAGACTATTTTAAAAAAGAGGCCATCGGCTTTGCTTGGGATGTTGTAACCCATGTTTTTGCTTTTGATCCGGAAAAAATTTGGGTGTCTGTTTACAAAGACGATGACGAAGCCTTCGCTCTTTGGGAAAAACATATTCCTTCTCACAGAATTGTCCGATTTGGTGAAAAAGAAAATTTTTGGAGTATGGGAGAAACGGGGCCTTGCGGACCTTGCTCAGAGCTTCTTTATGATAGAGGATCTGGCTATGGAGATGCAAAAAATCCGAAAGAAGATCTATCAGGAGAGAGATATCTCGAGTTTTGGAACCTCGTTTTCATGCAATTTGAAAGAGATGCTAGTGGCAAAATGACCCCTCTTCCCAAACAATCAATCGACACGGGATCCGGTCTTGAACGAGTCGTCTCTTTAAAACTAGGAGTTGATAATGTCTTCCAAACAGATATCCTCCGCTCTTTAATCGCTCAGACAGAGGTCATTTCCGGTAAAAAATACAATCCGGAAAACAAAGAACTAGCTCCCGCTTTCCATGTCATTGCAGATCATATCAGAAGTCTTGCCTTCTCCATTGCTGATGGAGTACAACCCAGCAATACGGACCGAGGCTATGTTCTACGCAAAATCTTGCGTCGAGCTGTTCGCTATGGAAAACTCTTAGGATTACAAAAACCCTTTTTAGCAGACATTCTTCCTAGGCTCACTGAATGTATGGGAGAAGATTTCCCTGAGATTAAAATAGGACAAAACCGCATCGCTGAAATTCTCACAATAGAAGAAGAGGCGTTCATAAAGACCTTACAACGCGGCGGCAATATCTTAAACCAAATCATCGACGTATCTCGTAAAGGCTCTAAAAAAATTTCAGGAGAAGATGCATTTAAATTAAAAGACACTTACGGCTTTCCTTTAGAAGAAATTCTCTTGATCGCAAAAGATGAAAATCTGAATGTCGATCAGGCTCATTTCCATAAGCTAGAAGAAGAGGCCAAAGAAAAATCTCGAAAAGCTCATAAAAATACCACACAAACCTTTCAAGCTAATTTCTTTCAAGATTTCGCAAAAACTCACAAAAACTGCCTTTTCGAGGGCTATGAAAAAATTCAAGGCCATGCCCATTTAACCGGCATTGTAGTAGACGGTCAATTCACCGATACTATCCACGAGGGGCAAGAAGGTATTCTCTTAATGGGAACAACGCCCTTTTATCCTGAAATGGGAGGGCAAGTGGGAGATACAGGGACTATCGAACACGGAGCCAACCAATTTCAAGTTTACGATACCATATCCCCTTTTCCCGGCGTCATTGCTCATGTAGGAAAAATGAATACAGGTAGTTTTCAAAAAAATGAACCGGTCCATACTTTCGTAGATATAGAAAGACGCTTTCAAATCCAAAATAATCATACAGCGACCCATCTTCTTCATTGGGCTTTAAATGAAGTTCTAGGAGGCCATATTAAACAAGCGGGCTCTCTCGTCGAAGCGAATAGAATCCGATTTGATTTCAACCATCATAAAAGCGTTTCTCCGGAAGAACTGAGAAAAATCGAAGATCTGGTGAATGAAAAAATCAGAACAAACTTATCTGTCAAAACCTATGAGATCCCTTATCTAGAAGCTCAAAAAAGAGAAGATATTAAGCAGTTTTTTGGAGAGAAATACGGAGAAAAAGTAAGGGTTGTCGACATCGACTTTTCCAAAGAGCTCTGTGGAGGCACCCATACTCACAGCTTAGGCAACATCGGTCTTTTTAAAATTCAAAAAGAGAGTAGCATTGCAGCGGGAGTGCGCCGTCTTGAAGCGATAAGCGGCAAGGCTGCAGAAAAATTTGTCCAAGAAGAAGAAGATCTACTCCAACATCTAGCGACTCAACTAAAAGTGACCACAGGATCTTTAGCTGAAAAAATAGGCCTTGTTCTGGAAGAGAACAAAACAATGGAATTAGAGATCAAAGAATACCGCAAACAAAAAATGAAAGGACTGATCGAAAAATGTTTGCAATCTACAGAACACTTAGGTCCTATTGTTTTCTTGGGGAAAGAAATTGAAATTCCCGGAGAAGATCTTCATGCATTTGCCGAAGATCTTTTAGGAAGAATCAAGTCAGGGGTGATTGCTTTAGGCGTTCGTTTAGCAGACAAATGTCAATTACTCGTTGCAGTCAGCCCAGATCTTGTTCAAAAAAACATTCATGCGCAAACCTTGATTAAACAAGTCGCTCCCCTCATCCAAGGCGGCGGCGGCGGGAAACAAAATATGGCCCAAGCCGGAGGAAAAGATCCTTTAGGTTTACCCAAAGCCATTCATCAGATCAGACAGCTCATTCAAAATATACAGGGAGATTCTCTTTGATTTTTTTGCAGTCCCTTTTGGGTGATTTTGAATCGGAACGAGTATATACTCGTTCCACCTCAAAAGCACCCAAGAGGGCTGAATTGAAATCTATTAAAATTTGAATAAAAAGTTGAGGTTAATATTAAATCCAATATTATCCTCAACTTTTTCTTCGAATTTAAATGATTTGAATCAGTCCCTTTTGGGTGCTTTTGAGGTGGAACGAGTATATGTTAGATTTTCTACAAAAAAGCCCTTCAATTGCCTCGATTCAAAAAGCTCTTGCACAGGGGGGCAATTTTCTTTTTGAAGGGCTTTGGGAATCTCCTAAAGCTCTATTAGCAGCTGTAGCTCTGAAAGCTACAGGTAGATCCATTTTGATCATTACCGGAGGCACTCGAGAAGATGTTCTCTTTGATAATCTTTCGCAATTTGCCCCCAACAGCGTCATAGAATTTCCTGCTTGGGAAACACTTCCCGGAGAAGAAATTCCTCCCAGCTCAGACATCTTAGGAAAAAGATTTGAAGCTTTGCATACTCTTTTATCAAAGAAAGAGCCTTGTATTGTTCTTTGCCCTCTCCCTTCTCTGCTGCAAAAAATAGCCCCTCAAAAAATCATTTCCCCTCTATTTTCTACATGGAAAAAAAAGGCTCGGATTCCTTTTGACTCACTTTTGGCCCATCTCACCACTCTGGGTTATAAAAGAGTAGATGTGGTCTCTGATAAGGGAGAATTCGCCCTTCGAGGAGGCATTTTAGATCTATTCCCCACTTCTTCTACCGATCCTTTTCGAGTTGAATTTTTCGATGATGAAATTGAGGAAATTCGAATTTTTGATCTCATCAGTCAAAAAACCATTCGAAAAACAGATCAATTGTTTATTTCTCCGGCGCAAGAAATGCCTCTTTTAAAAGAGGCAAAAAACTTATGTTCTATCATCGAATATTTAAAAGGACCTCTTCTATTTTGGGATGATTTAGTTGCCATTGAAAATAATTATGTGTCCCTTACTCAAATGCCCGGATCTAAGTCGATCTTTTTTTATCCTTTAAAAGATCTTCTCCAGTCTGCCAACCACCTTCCTCAAATCTTTTGCTGCGAAAATAATATTGAAGAAATCTCAGAGATCAAAAGGAAAGGAAAAAACATAACTTTTGAAACCTTTCAGATTCCTTTTCAGGCAGAGCGTATCTCTCATCCCTTTAGAAAAATTGATTTGACAGAGGATTTTTCTGATCCTCATCTCAAAGTTTTGTTCCTACATAGCAATGACGCAGAAGAAGATGAGATCAAAAAAAAGTTTCCTGAATTAGAAAAAAGAGCCCAGTTTCAAAAAGGGTATCTCACTTCAGGATTTGCTGTAGGAGATTTATCTTTAGTTGTCGTCCCCTATTGTGAAATCACCCATAAAAATCATGTCCGACGCCAAAAATGGCGCAATACAACACATAGCACTCCTGTTGCTGCATTCCATCAGCTCAATCCAGGAGATTTTGTTGTTCATTTTCATAGTGGAATTGCTCGCTATTTAGGGACAGAAGTACAAACCAATCATTTAGGACAAAAAACAGAATTTCTTGTCCTTGAATACGCAAACCAATCGAAACTTTTTGTCCCTCTTTCTCAATCTTACTTGGTCTCTCGTTACATCGGATCTAGTGAAGAAGTTCCCTCTTTAAGCCAGTTGGGAAATAAAAAATGGCAAACCATTCGAGCAGGCGCTCAAGCGCAAATTGTAGGCTACGCGAATGATCTTTTGCAGCTCTACGCTCAAAGAGCCACCTTAACAGGATTTCGCTATCCGGAAGATGGCGAAATGATGATCCAATTTGAACAAGCTTTTCCTTACATCGAAACAGACGATCAATTGCTAGCTATGAAAGCTATCAAAGAAGATATGCTCTCTTGCAAAATCATGGACAGACTCGTTTGTGGAGATGTTGGTTATGGCAAAACAGAGGTAGCTATGAGAGCTGCCTTCAAAGCTGTTGTAGATGGAGGCAAACAAGTAGCCGTTCTTGTTCCCACTACGGTTCTAGCTATGCAGCATTTTGATACCTTTTCCGAAAGAATGAGAGGTTTTCCTGTCCAAATAGATGTAGCGTCTCGCTTTAAGAGCGCTAAAGAAACTAAAGAAATCATCAAAGGAGTCCAAGAAGGTCGCATCGATATTTTAATTGGAACGCATCGACTCTTATCCCAAGACGTTCAATTCAAAAATCTAGGCATGATCATCATTGATGAGGAACAACGTTTTGGAGTGCGGGCTAAAGAACACTTAAAGAAGTTGAAAACGGGAATTGATTGCTTAACTCTCTCAGCAACTCCTATTCCCCGCACTCTTTACATGTCGCTTGTAGAGGCGCGCGATATGTCCGTCATCAATACTCCACCTCAAGATAGACTTCCTATCAAAACTATTGTGGCTGAGACAGACCCGGAAATCATTCAAAGCGCAGTCCTACGTGAACTTTCTCGAGGAGGACAAGCTTTTTATATCCACAATCGAGTCGAAACAATTTATGAAAAAGCTGAAATAATCCAAAAACTTTGTCCTACAGCTAAAATTGGCGTCGTTCATGGGCAAATGGACCCTGATGATATCGATACGATCTTTCATCGATTTAAACAAGGAGAGATCCACATTTTATCAGCTACTACTATCATAGAAAACGGCATTGATGTCCCCAACGCCAACACGATCTTGATTGATCGGGCCGACACTCATGGATTGGCAGATCTTTATCAACTCCGAGGTAGAGTAGGAAGATGGAATCGCGCTGCCTACGCCTACTTTCTCATACCTAAACATGTGAGGCTTTCTCCTATTGCACAAAAACGATTGAATGCTCTTGTAGAAGCTAGTGGCTACGGAGGAGGCATGAAAATTGCTATGCGAGATCTCGAGATCAGAGGCGCCGGCAATATCCTCGGAGTACAACAATCCGGCCAAGTCTCTGCAATTGGTTTTCATCTATATTGCAAACTAC
>Ga0196970_1001111_pt1 | contig 20871 bp, 16 predicted proteins | sample S1v_513CmetaG_FD_148672 | JGI IMG/M metagenome (GOLD analysis project Ga0196970, IMG submission 148672) | Soil microbial communities from Anza Borrego desert, Southern California, United States - S1+v_5-13C | ecosystem: Environmental > Terrestrial > Soil > Desert | place: USA: California...
CACATCGACGGCAGTCACCTGGCACGCCCAGGCTTCGGAGGCGATGTGGCTGACGATGCCGGCGCCGCATCCGAGGTCCAGGAACCGGGCGCCGGGCCGGTGCGCAATCTCCCCGAGCATGAAAGCGCTGCCTTCGTCCAGATGACGTGGAGAGAAGATTCCCGGGGCAGACTGTATGCGGTAGGTCTTCCCCCCGAACGCAGCCTCGTAGGCGGGCCAGGGCGGCAACTCGATACCGGCCCGTGGTCGGGACGCGACCAACGCCTCACCCGCGGCTTCTACCTGTTCGAAGCAGGACGTCACATCGCTGGCGCGGGCGGTGGTAATCAGAACCCCGCCGTCGGTCAGCTGCAGCGCGGCCGCCGCCACCGTCTCGGCGGCGAGTGCCGGGTCGTACTCACGCGCATCAAAGAAGATCGTCCCGAACGGGCCGGCTGGTAACTCGTCCGTGTGAAGCGTATCAGACAGGCCTGTGGCAACGCAGGCCGTCAGGTCGACGTTTACGTATGTACACCCAACCTCCCGGGCGACGGCGCCCAGGTGGCTGCCAATATCCAGTGCCGGTCCGGTGGGGCGGCGGCCTATCAGCGCCAGTAACGCCCGGGTCGAACGCGGCAGTTCGGCTAGCTCGGTCAATCAATTCTCCCCCTAAAATGATGCAACCCGGAAGGGAATTCTTCGCTGGTCGTGGTATTTGAATCGGTGGTATAGACCACTCACAAGAAGGGGCGGGTACCATGTCAGTTGTCATCCGGAGCTTCCGCCCGGAAGATCAGGACGCGTTGCTGGAGATTTGGGCCGATACACTGTATCGGGACCCGGTTTCGCCGGATCGGTTCCGCACGTCGGTTCTGCTTGACCCGAACCACACGGCCGAAAGCCTGCTGGTCGCTGAGGTGGATGGCCAGCCTGTCGGTCTGCTCGTGGGCCGTATCCAGAAAGTGCACACCGAGATCGAGTACATTCGTGACAAGGCTTACATTACCGCCATGTTCGTGGCTCCGCAATACCAGCGGCAGGGAATTGGCAGCCAGCTTCTAAACCACGCCCTGGATTATTTCCGCAGCCAGGGCAAGTCCATGGTGCTGGTGTCGCCTTACCCCTACACCCGCCATTATTTCACCCCCGGCGTCGATGTAAACGCCTACGCCGGCGGCCACCAGTTCCTCAAGAAGCACGGGTTCGTGGACGGCTCGCACCAGTCCTGGATGTCCCTGAAGCTGCTGGACTTCCGCATTCCGCCCGAGATCAAGGCGCTGGAAGCGAAGCTGGCCGCCGAGGGCATTCGGGTGCAGGCGTTCGAGCACAAGTACCTGACCGGCCTGCTCGATTTCCTCAACCGGGTCTTCCCGGGCGACTGGCCTGCGCTCATCCGGGAGCGGGTGGAGCGGAAGGTCGACAACGACGAGACCTGGATCGTGCTGGACGGCGAGACCGTCATCGGGTACGCCCAGTACGAGGCCGAGCGGTTTGGCCCGTTCGGTGTCAGCGATGACTACCGCGGGCGCTCGATTGGTACGGTGCTCTTCTACCGGACCCTGCAGCGCATGAAGGCCAAGGGCCGCAAGTCGCTCTGGCTCGCCTGGACCGGCGGCGCCGCCCAGCGGTTCTACGAGCGGCACGGTTTGACGGTGGACCGTGATCAGGTCATTATGAAGAAGGAGCTGTAGACAACGATGAGTGACGTTCAGAAGCATATCCTGTTCATCGGTGCGCATGCTGCAGATATGGAGTTTACGGCGGGCGCCCTCGCCGCCAAGTATACCAAGGCCGGCCACAAGGCCACCTTCCTCGCCCTGACCCTGGGCGAGAAGGGCCACCGCACCCTGAGCCCCAAGGAGTACGCCGAGCAGAAGAAGATCGAGGCGACCGAGTGCGCCCGCCTGCTGGGCGCTGACGCCCTCTGGCTGGACATTCCCGACGGTGAACTGGTGGTGGACGAGGCCACGAAGATGCGCGTCGCCGACGTGATTCGCCAGGTGCGGCCCACGACGGTCGTCACCCACTGGAAGGGCAGCTTCCACAAGGACCACGCCAACTGCCACTATATCGTCGAAGATGCCCGTTTCTTCGCCTGCCTGAAGACAGTGGAGACGCCGAGCGGCCTGCCCGCCGCCCCGGGCTTCAAGCTCTTCTACGCCGAGAACTGGGAAGATCCGTACGAGTATGATCCGCAGGTCTACGTTGACACAACCGACGTCCACGAGCAGTGGGTCGAGGCCTGCAACAAGTACGAGATTTTCCGGCCCGGCGGCGCTTCGTTCCGCTACCAGGACTACTACCGGGCCCTCTCTGTGGCCCGCGGTGCGATTGGCAGCTACCAGCACGCCATCACCCTGAGCCGGCCCAAGTGGATCTTCCAGGACCGGGTGCCGGGCGACCGGGTGGTTGAGCGGATCTAAGTCCCAAAGGAGTCGAACAAAATGAACCTGCCGAAACAGCTTCTTTCCGTTGCTCTCATCGCAGGCCTGATGGCCTCCGCCTGCACCGGTGGCGGTAAAAAACCGACGCCGCCGGTATCGACACCTCCTGTCGCCGAGACGCCACCCAAGCCGGCCGAACCGGCCGGGCGGACGGTCGATTGGTGGATGCAGCAAATGTCGCTGGAAGAGAAGGTCGGCCAGCTTTTCTGGTTCGGCCTGCCCGAAGCGGCCACCACGCCCGAGGCGGAGCAACTGGTCAAAGAAGGCAAGGTCGGCGGGTTCATTTTCTTCGCCCGTCAGGGCAACGACCCTGAGCAGCTGCGGAAGATGACAGGCCGGCTCCAGGCGCTGGGGAAGGAGCGTCAGCGCCCCACGCCGGGCCTGGTCATCTCCGTCGATCATGAGGGCGGCATTGTGCAGCGCTGGGGCCCGCCCTACTTCACTACGTGGCCCGGGAACATGGCGATCGGGGCGACCCGGTCCGAGGCGTACGCCGAGCAGGTTGCCGCCGCTATGGCGCAGGAACTGAGCTCCGTCGGCGTGACCATGAACCTGGCCCCGGACGTGGATGTGAACGTGAACCCGGCTAACCCGGTCATCGGGGTGCGCTCGTACGGCGAGGACCCCGAGTTGGTGGCCCGGCTGGCCACAGCCGCCATCAAGGGGACCCAGAATCAACAGGTGAGCGCCGTTGCCAAGCACTTCCCTGGCCACGGCGATACCGCGGTCGACAGTCATATGGCAATGCCGACGGTCAATCATCCGATGGATCGACTTGAAAAGGTCGAGTTGGTGCCGTTCAAGGCCGCGATGGCCGCCGGTGTTGACGTGGTTATGACCGCACACATTATGTTCCCGGCGGTGGCGACGGACCTCCACCCTGCGACGCTCTCGCAGCCCGTTATCCAGGGGCTGCTGAAGGATAAGCTGGGCTTCAAGGGCGTCGCCGTGACGGACGCCATCGACTCGATGAAGGCGATTACCGACAACTACGGCCTGGAGCGGGCGCTGGTAATGGCAATACAGGCTGGCGTCGACGTCCTGCTGGTCACCGATTCGTTTGCCAAGCAGGCGTCGTTCCATGCGCAGATTGTGCAGGCCGTGAAGGACGGGCGCATTCCGGAAGCCCGCCTCAACGATGCAGTCCGCCGTAACCTAGAGCTGAAGGCGAAGCGGGGGCTGCTGCCCGAAACCGGTGCCAAGCCCGCGGCGCCGGCCGCTGTCAACAGCGAGGCGAACCAGAAGCTGTCGCTGCAGGTGGGCGCCGACGCCCTGACGCTTGTACGCAACAAGCACCTGCCGCTGAAGCTGAAGCCCGAACAGACGGTGCTGGCGGTCGGCCCTTCCTACGGCAGACAGGTGACCGGTACGCCGGACGTGCGTACCTCCCTGGGCGCCGGTCTTGCAGCCGTTCACCCCATCGTCAAGGAGATTGCGCTGGAGAAGAAGCCGAGCGCGGCCAACATCGCCGCCGTGAAGGACGCCGCCCGCACCGCCGACGTCATTGTCTACGGCGTGGCGAACGCCAAGAGCTACCCGGACCATCAGGCCCTGATTCGGGATCTGATCGCCACGGGCAAGCCGGTGATTGTGGTTGGCATGGGTGAGCCCTACGACCTCACGACCCTGCCCGAAATTGAAACCTACGTGGCTGCTTACGGCTACCAGGATTCCAACCTCCGAGGGGTGGGTGCGCTGCTGTTTGGCCAGGCGCCGCCCAAGGGCAAGCTGCCTGTCAGCATTCCCGGCCTCTATCCGTTCGGCCATGGACTCACCTATTAGGAGGCTTATACAAATGACTGACCCGCGGACGCTGGTCCAAGCGATGACGCTCGAAGAAAAGGCCGCACAGATGCTCTTTCTGGGCTTCAAGGAGACGGAACTGCCCGAGCGCGTGGGCGCCTTCGTCGAAAAGCACGGCCTGGGCGGCATTATTCTCTTCACCCGGAACGTCAAGACCCGTGAGCAGACGCTCGCACTGACGACCGCCGCCCAGCAGGCGGCCAAGCGGAGCCGGCAGGGGCTGCCCCTGGCCATCTCCATCGACCAGGAAGGTGGCACCGTTACCCGCATGGGTGAGGACGCGGGCTACACCCACTTCCCCGGCAACATGGCGCTGGGCGCCGCCAACGACCCTTCGCTGACCTACCGGGCCGCCCGTACCATGGCCGCCGAAATGCGGGCCGTGGGCGTCAACTGGAACTATGCGCCCGTGCTGGACGTAAACAACAACGCTGACAACCCGGTCATCGGGGTGCGGTCGTATGGCGCTTCGCCTGAGTTGGTGGCCAAGCACGGCTGCGCCGCCATCAAGGGCTACCAGGACGGCCACGTGGCCGCCTGCGGCAAGCACTTCCCCGGCCATGGCGACACAGCGACTGACTCGCACCTGGCGCTGCCCGTGATTCCGCACGACCGGGCCCGGCTCGAGGCGGTCGAGTTCGCGCCGTTCCGGGAAGCGATCAAGGCCGGCCTGGATTCGATGATGACCGCCCACGTCTTCTTCCCCGCCCTGGAGTCCACCCCGGGCCTGCCGGCAACGCTCTCCAAGAACGTGATTACCGGCCTGCTCCGCAAGGAAATGGGCTTTGACGGCGTCATTTCGACCGACTGCCTGGAGATGAAGGCGATTGCCGACAACTTCACGCCCGAGCAGACCGTGCAGCTGGCCGTAGACGCTGGCGTGGACGCCCTGCTGGTCAGCCACACCTGGGACCTGCAGGTCGCTATGTACGAGGCGCTGCTCAAGCTGGTGCGCGAAGGCAAGATCAGCGAAGAACGGGTGGCGGAAAGCGCCCTGCGGGTCGTGCGGATGAAGCTGGCCCGGAAGATGGAGGAGTTCCTGCCCGCCGACATTGGCTCACAGGAGCATGCTGACGTGGCGCTGGAAGTGGCCCGCAAGGCCGTGACCGTGGCCTGGGGCGCCGAGCATCTGCCGCTGAAGGGCAAGGTAACGCTGGTGCTGCCCCGGGTGATCTGGTTCTCCCAGGTCGAGGATTCGCGGGACGTGCTGGCCAAGCTGATTCAGGGCCTGAAGGACGCAGGCCTGACGGTCGATGCGATCGACTGCAAACTGAACATGGAAGGCGTCGATGCGGAGGAGCTGATTCAGCGGGCCGGCCCCGGCGGCACGGTGATTTTCGGCGCCGTGGGCGTGGGGCGCAATCCCCAGCAGGCCGAGGTGGCCCAGCGCCTGGTGGAGGCCGGGTGCAAGGTGGTTGCTGTGGCCCGGCGCATGCCGTATGACCTCAAGCATTTCCCCGGTGCCATTGCGGGTCTGGCCGCGTACGACGAGTCCCCGGCCATGCAGGTGGCCGTGGTGGAGGCGTTGACGGGCAAGCTGCAGGCGACTGGGAAGATGCCCGTCTAAACGCAGGAGGGTCCATGGAAGACCACGTCGTTGCACTCGTCGAAGCAACAGATGATAACAAGACGATCTTCGAGAACCTGATGCAGTTGTATCAGTACGATTCGTCGGAGTACAACGGCGAGGATTGCAACTCGCACGGGCGCTACCTGTACACCCATCTCGACCACTACTGGACGGGAGACGGGCGGGATGTCGAGGGGCGGCGGGCCTTCCTCATCACCGTAGGCGATAAGCTTGCGGGGTTTGTCTTGATCATCGGGTTCGAGCTCCTGCCCGGCACCAGCACCGACCACTCGGTGGCCGAACTGTTCATTATGCGGAAATGGCGCCGGAGAGGGATTGGGCGGCAGGTGATGCTGGAGATCTTCCGCCGTTACCCGGGCCGCTGGCAGATTACCCAGGAGCGCGGCAACCTGAAGGCGCAGGCCTTCTGGCGCTCGGTGGTCGCCGAGGCAACGGGCGGGAAGTTCGTAGAAATCGACTCCCGACCGCCGGAGTGGGACGGGCCGGTACAGACGTTCACCATCGCATCAAGGTAATAAGAGGGGCAGACCGTAATGGGTCTGCCCTTTTCGTATGCCGTCTTGACTGAGTGCCTGGCACCCGGCTATAGTTACGCGGTTAGAACGTTAAAGATAAGTGGGGGATCTTCTGGTGGGACTGCCGCGCCTATCCATTAAGCACCCGGTTTCCACGCTGATGATCATGCTGATTTGCATCGTCATAGGCGCCACATCGCTAATTAGCTCGCCGCTGGAACTGATGCCGAACATTCATGCACCCATTGCGGTCGTCATGACCATTTTCCCCGGGGCATCGCCCGAAGAGGTGTCGACCCTGGTGACCAAGCCCCTGGAGGATTCGGTGGCGACGGCCTCGGGCCTGAGCAACCTGAGTTCCACATCGCAGGAGAGCATGTCGATGCTCATGCTCCAGTTTGCCTGGGGCACCGACATGATCGAGGCGCGGGCTGACCTGCAGCAGGTCATCGATCGGGTGAACCTGCCTGAGGGCGCCCAGAAGCCTTCGCTGATCAAGTTCGATCCAAATATGATGCCGGTCATGGAGATGACCGCGGCCAACGGGGAAAACCTGGCCGACCTAAAGCGGAAGATTGATGCCGATGTGGTCCCCCGACTGGAAAAGGTAGACGGGGTGGCCGCTGTCTTCGTGACGGGCACGGCTGACCGGGAAATCCAGGTGCGGCTGAACCAAGATAAGCTGACCCAGTACGGGCTGACCCAGACCCAGGTTGCCAGCCTGATTCAGGCCAGCAACCTGACGTACCCGGCGGGCAACGTGAATATCGGTGATCAATCTTTGAACCTGCGCATCGTGGGCAAGACCAACGCGATTGACGACTTGAAGTCGCTGGTGACAACCCTGGTTCCTGACATGGCGGCGATTGCCGCGAATCCGGCAGTGGCGCAGAAGCCCGCTGGCGCCATGAACGCGGCGGCAGCGCCGGCGCCCGGGGCCATGCCGACCGGTGCAGGCGCTCAGGGTGCAGCCATGCCGTCTGCCCAAATCCCCATGAAAGCCGTCCGCCTGTCGGACCTGGCCGAAATTGAGGAGGGCTTTGGCGATGCAACGGTTATCAACCGGACCAACGGCCAGCCGAGCCTGCGCATTACGGTGCAAAAGGAAGGCGAAGCCAACACCGTTGACGTGACCCGGGCGCTGCAGCAGGAACTGGAGCAGATTGAGAAGGACCACCCTGACCTGGACCTGATTACGGTCATGAACCAGGGTGACCTGATCTCCCAGTCCGTCAACAACGTGAGTTCCAGCCTGGTTGGCGGCGGTATTCTCGCCGTGCTGATCCTCCTGCTGTTCCTACGCAACCTCCGCCCGACCCTGATCATCGGCGTTGCCATTCCGTTCTCGGTCATCGTCACCTTTGTGCTGACGTACCTAAACGACCTGACCCTGAACATCATGACCCTGGGCGGACTGGCGCTGGGCGTGGGCATGCTGGTGGATAACGCTATTGTGGTGATTGAGAACATCTACCGGCGGATGAATGAACTCGGCGAGGATCCATATACGGCAGCCGAACGGGGCGCCAACGAAGTGGCCGGCGCTATTACGTCGTCCACCCTGACCACCATTGCCGTGTTCCTGCCCGTGGTCTTTGTGGGCGGGCTGACCGGCGAGTTGTTCAAGGAACTGGCGCTCACGGTGACCTTCTCGCTCGTGGCCTCGCTGGCCGTGGCCCTGACGGTAATTCCGATGATGGCCTCCCGGTTCCTCAAGCCCCAGCAGCCGAAGACGGGCCGCTCCACCAGCTACGTTAGCCGGGACAACGCCTACACCGGGCTGCTGCGCTGGGCGCTCAAGCACCGCGCAGTCACCCTGCTGGCGGCCGTGGCGATGCTGGCCGGCAGTCTTGCCCTGGTCCCACGCATCGGCACCGAGTTCATGCCCGCCATGGATGAAGGCCAGTTCACAATCGCTGTCAAGATGCCCCCTGGCACCTCCCTGGCCACCGTTGCGGCCAAGGTTCAGGCGTTCGCTGCAATTGTGGATAAGGAGATACCCACAGCGCTCATTACCACCTCGGCGGGGCGCCCGGAAGGTCTGGCCGGCCTGGCTGCAGCCATGGGCGGCGGCGGTGCCGCCGACGGCGAAATCAAGGTGACGGTGAAGGAAGACTACGGCCGACCCACTATGGAAGCCATCGCGTCGGTCCGTGAGGCGCTGGAACAGGTCAAGGGCGATGCCGCCTTCTCGTTCACGCTGGACAACGCCATGATGAGCATGGGCGGGTCCACCTCCAACAGCGTGCAGGTGGTTGTGACGGGCCCCGACCAGGCAAAGGTCCGGGAACTGGTGGGTCAGGTTCAGGAGCGCATGGGGAACATCGAAGGCGTTAAGAGCCTGGAGAACAACTTGGATACCTCCAAGCCGGAGCTGCAGATTGTCGTTAACCAGGAGAAGGCGATGCTGAAGGGCCTGGCGCCGGCGCAGGTCGCGATGACCATGGCCGATGCGGTCAAGGGTAAAATCGTGACCCGTGTCGAAGCGGGCGGCGTCTCCACCGATGTCCGTGTCCTCTACCGGCCGGAAGATCGGAATGATACGACCAAGCTGGAGTCGATTCTGCTGAAGTCCCCGCTCGGTACGGCTGTTCCCCTGCGGGATGTGGCCGAGGTGAAGCAGGCGCTCGGGCCGGTCAACATCACCCGGGAGAACCAGAAGGCGAGCGCACAGATCAGCGGCCTGATCGAAGGCCGGGACCTGGGCAGCGTGACCATGGATGTGAACACGATGGTCCAGGAGATCAGCCCGCCGGACGGCTACACCGTGAAGGCCGGCGGCGCTTCGCAGATGATGGGCGAGGGCTTCGGCGGACTGACAATCGCCCTGGTCCTGGCCGTGCTGCTGATCTACATGATCATGGCCGCGCAGTTTGAGTCGCTGCTCCATCCGTTCACGATTTTGCTGACCATGCCGCTCGCCGTCATCGGCGTCATCGTGGGGCTGTTCGTGTCCGGATACGCCCTGGGCATTACGGCGATGATCGGGATCATCATCTTGGCCGGTGTCGTTGTGAATAACGGCATTGTGCTAATCGACTTTGTCAATCAACTGCGCCAGTCCGGCATGGAGCTGACGGAAGCGATTGTGGAGGCGGGACGGACCCGCATCCGGCCGATCTTCATGACGGCCCTGACGACGATGCTGGGCCTGCTTCCGCTGGCTCTGGGCATCGGGGACGGGGCGGAGATACAGGCGCCCATGGCGGTGGCGGTAATCGGCGGTCTGCTGACCTCCACGGTGCTTACGCTGGTGGTGATTCCGGTGATTTACCACCTGTTTGCCGGGCGCCGCAGCGTCACGGTGAACGTGGTGGCTTCGCAGCAATAAAAACAGGGCCGAGACCGCTCGTGAAGCGATCTCGGCCCGTTTTCTCTGCGTCAGCGGTTGAACTGGAATACCGGGCCGCCCTGGCCGCCCAGGTAGACCTGGTCGCCGGGCCGGAGCACAACCTGCTGGACCCGGGTCGATGCGGTGGCGTTGACCACGTAAGTCCCCGTCTGAGAGCCCATGTCAACCAGGGTCGGCTGACCGGCCTGGTCGAGGCCAACCCAACAGTGCTGGGGCGCCACCAGTGGGTCGGCCAGCACGAGCCCGCCCGGTGCCTGTCCGATGTACACGCCCGTCGCCGGTACCGTGAAGGCCTGACCCGCCAGCGGTCCGCTGAGGAACTGGATGTAACCGGTGGTCGGCGGCGCCTGTACGGGCGCAGTGTCAGCCGCCGGGGCGGCCAGATCGATGCCCAGGTCTGAAAGCGCCTCCATGGTCACGTCCGTGCCGCCCATGAAGTTCTTGTAGATGACCATGGGCGTCCAGACGAAGCCCCAGGGGAATCCCCACCAGCCTACCAGGAACGAGAGGCCGGACCAGAGCAGGCCCGGCGTGACCTGGCTCTGACCGGGCGCAATGTAGTAAATGGGGCTGGCCCGCTTGAACGACATGATCAGGACGGAAAAGCAGTACTGGTAAAAGACGAACCGACCGCCGCGGCGGACTTCGTCGGCCAGTTGGGCCGGCGACCGCCCCTCAATGCCCCTAAACACGCTACCATCTCCCCTTCATCGTCGCCAGATGGTTCGTCAGGGAGGAGTTTAATCCCTCTAAAGATAACTCTGTGTCTATTCACACATAACAAGGGAGGCCCTGCATGGCCGACAGCAGTATTTCGTTTCGCCCCCTGACCATGGAAGATCTACCTCGCTTCCTCGCCTGGGTGAACGCCGAACCGCTCCTGCAGATTTGGAACCACGGTGAGACCACGACCCTGGAAAAACTCGAAGCCAAGTACGCCCCCCGCATCCGGGGCGAGGAGCCGGTCCACTGCTATATCATCCTCCTTGACGGCGAACCGATCGGATATATCCAGAGTTACCTGTGGCGGGACCATTGGGAGTACGCCCAGCACATGGGCCTGACCGAGGAGTCCGCCAGCCTGGACGTTTTCATCGGCGATGCGGCCAACCGGGGCCGGGGTATCGGCACTCGCATGCTCGTCCAGTTCATGCGGGAGAAGATCTTCAGCGATCCGACGGTGGAGAGCTGCATCATTACGCCCGAGGTCGCCAACGTAGCGGCGCACCGGGCCTATGAAAAGGCCGGATTCCGGCACTGGAAGACCATGGAGCACCCCGATGAACCGACACCGGTCTACTTCATGCGAGTGGGCCGCAACGAATTGCCGCCCCAGTAAAATCGCGCAGGCGCCATCCCGACGAAGGATGGCGCCTTTTCTGTCCCACTTGGCCCCTAGGTGCCGAAAAACCGGCACCCAACACCCAGGAATTTACTGCCGAATTTTCGGCACCGACTCGGTAAATTGGCGCCAAATGGCGCCGATTCCGACTGGCATGTATCTTGCTTGATGATGGAGTCGTAAGAATGGAGGTATGGGTATGGCTCTTGGCTGCTCCTACGGCACGCACCGGGTGCTTGAGCCCCGGGGGGTTCTCCCGCAGCCCGCCCGGCGTCTTGACAACGAATCTGCCCCATTTGACAACGAAATTCTGGTTGATGTTGAAACGCTCAACGTCGACTCCGCCAGCTTCCATCAGATCAGCGAAAGCGTGGGCGGCGACCCGGCGAAAATCGCCGAGCGCATTCTGCAGATTGTGGGAGAGCGGGGGAAGATGCACAACCCCGTCACCGGCTCCGGCGGCATGCTGATTGGCACTGTCCGCTGGGTCGGGCCTGCGCTCAAGACCGACCTGAAGCCGGGCGACCGCATCGCCACGCTGGTCAGCCTGAGCCTTACCCCGCTGAAGATCAACAAAATCAAGGCTGTCCGCCCCGAGACCGACCAGGTTGATGTGGAAGCCACGGCCATTCTCTTTGAGACCGGGCTGTACGCCAAAATGCCCGCCGACATTCCCGACACGCTGGCCCTGGCCGTGCTGGACGTGGCCGGCGCCCCGGCCCAGGCCAACCGCCTGGTGAAGCCCGGCAGCACGGTGCTGATTCTCGGCGGCGGTGGTAAGAGCGGCCTTCTCTGCAGCTACGTAGCGAAGCGGAACGGCGCCAAGCGGGTCGTCTGCTTTGACTACAGCGAGGCCAGCCTCGAACGGGCCCGCCGCCTGGGCTGCTACGACGAGTACATCCAGGGCGACGCCCGGGATGCCATCGCCGTTATGAAGGCGGTGGGGGAGAAGGCCGACCTGACGCTCTCCTGCGTCAACGTGCCGGGTGCCGAACTTTCGGCAATCCTGGCGACCAAGCCGGACGGCATGGTTTATTTCTTCAGCATGGCCACATCGTTCACCGCCGCCGCCCTGGGCGCCGAGGGCGTGGGCAGCCCGGTCGACATGCTCATCGGCAACGGCTACTACCCCGGCCACGCCGATGTCACCCTGCAGCTGCTCCGTGAGAATCCCACGCTCCGGACCATGTTCGAAGAACTCTACGTGGCCGGCCGCTAGGCCCGCCCATTTTAACGGGAGGTAAGAGAAACGTGCTTTCCAAACCCCGCAACTGGAAGGACATTCCCCTCTGGGCCGATGCGACCGAAGAGCAGTGGAACGACTGGAAGTGGCAGGTCAGCCACCGGGTCACCAACCTTGAGCAGCTCAAGCAGGTCGTCAACCTGACCGATGAGGAGGAGCGGGCCATCCGTGACTCCGAGCACCTCTTCCGCCTGGGTATTACCCCGCATTACGCCACGCTCATCGACCCGGACGACCCCAGCTGCCCGATGCGCCTGCAGGCCGTGCCCAAGTACAACGAGCTGGCCTGGGCCGACTATGAAATGGGCGACCCCCTGCATGAAGACGTCGACTCCCCCGTGCCGGGCCTGACCCATCGCTACCCGGACCGGGTTCTGTTCCTCATCACCCACGAGTGCTCCCTGTATTGCCGGCACTGCACCCGGCGCCGCATCGTCGGCGACCAGGAGGGCATGTCCACGGCCATGCTGGACGCCTGCATCGACTATATCCGCAACACGCCCGTCATTCGCGACGTGCTGATTTCTGGCGGCGACCCCCTGGCGGTGCCCGACAAGCGGCTGGAGTACGTCATCTCCAAGCTCCGGGAAATCGAGCATGTCGAGGTCATTCGCATTGGTTCCCGCATGCCCGTGGTGCTGCCGCAGCGCATTACGCCCGAGCTGTGCAACATGCTCAAGAAGTATCACCCGATCTTCTTCAACACCCACTTCAACCACCCCATGGAGCTGATGAACCCGGCCGCCAAGGCCGCCATGGAGCGCCTGGCCGATGCTGGCATTCCGACCGGCAACCAGTCGGTGCTGCTGAAGGGCATTAACGACTGCCCGGTGCTCATGAAGAAGCTGGTCCACGAGTTGGTCAAGGTGCGCTGCCGGCCCTACTATATCTACAACTGCGACCTGTCCGAGGGGCTGAGCCACTTCCGGACCACGGTCTCCAAGGGCATCGAGATCATCGAGGCGCTGCGCGGCCATACGTCGGGCTACGCCGTGCCGACGTTCGTGGTCGACGCCCCGGGAGGCGGCGGCAAGATTCCCGTCATGCCGAACTACCTGATCTCCCAGGGTGCCGGTACGGTGGTGCTGCGCAACTTCGAGGGCAAGATTTCGGTCTACCACGAAGGCACGCCTGACAACCACGTGCACGACGGCAAATGCACCATTTGCAATACCGATCATTCATCGATCAGCATCGGTGTGGCTGCCCAGATTTCGGCGGTGCGCAAGGTCGCCGGTGAGCTGGAGCTGCCCGAGAACGTAACCCGCTTCGGCGATTCGACGGGCCGCCCGCTGATTACCCCGGAACAGTTGGCTGCGCTGGAGGAGACGGCGGCCACGACGCCCAAGGCCCCGGCGCCGGCTGCCGATATGAAGAATGACTGAGGCCCTGGCGCAGCGGCTGCTGAACAAAGTGCTGGCGGGGGGAGGACCCTCTCCCCGCCTGTCCGTCATCGGGCTGTGTAAGAATGCGGGCAAGACCGTCGCGCTCAACCACTTGGTGCGGGCCGCGGCCGACCGGGGCCTGCCCCTGGGCCTGGTCAGCACCGGGCGCGACGGCGAGGAGCAGGATGCGATTACCGAACTGCCCAAGCCGCGCATCTGGGCGCCGGCCGGGGCCTGGGTTGCCACGGCCCGGGGCGCCCTGGGCGCCGGCACCGCGCAGGTGAAAACCACCCTTGAACTCCCCATGTCCACCTCGTTTGGCCCGGTGGTCATCGGAAAGGTCGAGCGGGAAGGCGAAGTCCTGCTGATTGGGCCCGGGTCGGTGGCGCGCATCGGCGATTTGCTGACGCAACTGGAGGACCGGGGCGCCCGCCTCTCCCTGGTCGACGGCAGCTTTGACCGCATCGCAGCGGCGGCGCCGGCCGTGACCGGGCGGGTGGTGCTGGCCGCCGGCGCCGCCTACAGCGCGAGCATGGCCGAAACCGTCGCCCAGGTCCGCCATGTGCTCGACACGTTCGACTTGCCGCAGGCACCGGCGTACACCAACACCCAAACTCCGCACCCCGTCACCATCATCCACGAAGACGGGACCACCACTCCAATCAACGCCACAACAGCTCTCGGCAACCCGGAGCCCATTGTCGATGAGCTTGAAGCGGCAAACGGGCGCTTCCTGGCTCTGAGCGGCGCCCTGGGCGACCGCCTGGTCTCCGCCCTCCTGCGCCGGCGCCCGCCCCTGGCGGGCATCATCGTGGAGGACCCCACCCGGGTCCTGGTGGAGCGGAACCTCTGGCGCCGCTGGCGCCGCCAGGGCGGTACAGTCTACGTCAGAAGAACCGCCCAACTTATCGCCCTCACCACCAACCCCTACTCGCCCGTGGGCCAGGACTACCCGGCCCGCGCCTTCCACCAAGCCATCCAAGAAATCGCCAACCGGCCCGTATTCGACCTGCAGGCCGGACTTTCACCCGAGGAGGCCTGAAAATGGCCCTGAAACTGCGTGTGGACGACAAGCTCATTGTGCGGGCCCGCGAAGCGGCCCACCGCATTACCGGCGAGGTCCAGGGATTCATCGAACAGCACACCACCACCAGCACTGAGCGGGCGGTCATCCGCCTTTTCGGCGTCGAAGGCAAGGGCCTCGACGACGTGCCCCTGCCCAACCTGGTCGTCGAGAACATCCAGGATGGCGGCGGCCTCGACAAGGGCGCTTCCTACTGGGTCTGCAACGCCATGGCGCAACATTCCCTGAGCGCCCAGGAAGTCGCCCAGGCTGTGGGCCAAGGCAAGCTCGACCTGATCAAGGTCGCACAGGCAGACGAAGGGCGCATTCGCGAAACCGCCCATCTCATCGCCCGGGAGACCCTGGACCGCATCGCCCGCAACCGCCAGACCAGGAGCGGCTTCATCAATCAGTGGGGCGAGCGGCCGGCGCCGTGGCTCTACATTATCGTCGCGACCGGCAACATCTATGAAGATGTGATTCAGGCCCAAAACGCAGCCCGCCAGGGCGCCGACGTGATCGCCGTCATTCGCTCCACCGCCCAGTCGCTGCTCGACTACGTGCCTGAAGGCGCCACGACCGAAGGCTTCGCCGGCACCTACGCCACGCAGGAGAACTTCCGCATTATGCGGCGGGCCCTGGACGAAGTCTCCGAGGAACTGGGCCGTTATGTCCGCCTGACCAACTACGCCTCGGGCCTCTGCATGCCCGAAATCGCCGCCCTGGGCGCCGTGGAGCGCCTGGATATGATGCTGTCAGACTCCATGTACGGCATTCTGTTCCGCGACATCAACATGAAGCGGACCCTGGTCGACCAGCACTTCGCCCGCATGATGCAGGCCCAGGCCGGCATCATCATCAACACCGGCGAAGACAACTACCTCACCACCGACGATGCCTACGAGGCGGCCAACACCGTGCTGGCCTCGCAGTTCATCAACGAACAGTTTGCCCATCGGTCCGGCATGCCTGACGAACTCATCGGCCTCGGCCATGCCTTTGAAATGGACCCCCGCCAGGAAGACGGCCTGCTTTACGAAATGGCCGACGCGCTCCTGTCGCGCCACTGCTTCCCCAAGGCGCCCCTCAAGTACATGCCCCCCACCCGCCACATGACGGGCAACATCTTCATGGGCCACCTCATGGATGCCATGTTCAACCTGACCAGCGTCGCCACCAACCAGCACATTCACCTGATCGGCGTGCTGACCGAGGCGATTCATACCCCGCTCCTGCACGACCGCGCCCTGGCCATTGAAAACGCCCGGTACGTCTTCGGTTACGCCCGCCACTTCTTTGAGGAGTTTGACCTCAAGAAAGGCGGCCTGATCGAAACCCGGGCCAACGATGTGCTCCAGCAAAGTGTGGATCTGCTTGAGCACATCGAGCATGTCGGCCTGATGACGGCCATTTCCGAAGGCACCTTTGGCCGCGTCCGGCGTATGCCCACCAGCGGCAAGGGCCTCGATGGCGTCGTCGCCAAGGGACCGCAGCACTTCAACCCGTTCTTTGACCTGATTCTGAAGGGAGGCGAGCGCTAATGGAGCCCAACTGGGTCAAGCCGTACGGTGATACCACCAACGACGGCGCCATGCAGCTCTCCTTCACCCTGCCGGTGAAGAACGGCGGCGTCGCCCGCGAGGCGGCCAAACGCCTCTGCGAGTCGATGAACCTCGAAAACGTGCAGATCGTACACCAGAAGGACCTGGGCGGCGGCTACACCTTCTTCGTGGTCTATGGCCGCTGCACGCAGGCTGTGGATATCGCCGATATTCACGTGCCGGAGGTCCAGGCCCCTTCGTGGGATATGCACCAGGTCAACACCATCGCCCATGAAAAGCTGGGCCGCAAGATCACGGTGGTGGGCGCCTGCACAGGCACCGATGCCCACACGGTCGGTCTGGACGCCATTCTGAACATGAAGGGCTTCCACGGCAACTACGGCCTGGAGCGCTACAGCGAGTTTATCGTCTACAACCTGGGCAGCCAGGTGCCGAATGAAACCCTGGTCGCCAAGGCGATCGAAGTAAACGCTGACGCCATTCTGGTCAGCCAGGTCGTCACCCAAAAGAACATCCACCTCAGCAACCTGACGCAGTTGGTCGACCTGCTGGAGGCCGAAGGGCTGCGCGACAAGGTCATTCTGATCACCGGCGGTCCCCGCATCACCCACGAACTGGCTGTCGAACTTGGCTACGACGCCGGTTTCGGCCCCGGCACGGTTCCGTCCGAAGTCGCCAGCTACGTGCTCAAAGAACTTCTGGGGCGCAAAGGCGTCATCATCTAACCCCCACGAGGGCATCGCTATCCATGCGGTGCCCTTTTCGTGGGCGCACGCCGCGATGGCATAACGCATACCCTAAGCCAGTCGCCGAAGAATCACAAAAAATTGCGCGGGTGAACCGAACTCTTTGCGAAGTACTTACGTCTAAACGGGTAAATTCTGTCATGCCATGCGCGTCAAGAAATCTGCACGCCGGGCAGGAAAGAACCACTTTGGGTCGAACAATCCTGCGTTTGGTCCTGAACGCAAAAGGAATCGTGCGACTGGTGCATGGAGCGTGATGAAAAAATGGGGTGCCCTCACGAAATGCGACCTGATATGTCGGTGACCGATATCGCCTTGCGCATTCTCAAGAACCGGGGGAAGACAATACATTTCAAGGAGCTCATTTCGGAAGTGATGGCGGTGAAGGCGATTAACCAGGAGAACTCTGGCCGCCTGATCGCCCAAATGCACACCGAAATCAGCCTTGACTCCCGGTTCATCCACCACGGCAACGGCGAGTGGGGACTCAGGGAATGGCAGAACAAAGGCTCCAAGATCGTCAAAATTCGGCCGGAATCCCCTTCCGCGCCGACTCGTTCCCGTCCCCTTCTGCGCGACGATGAAGAAGACGATTTGGTCGACGAGGAAGAAGAGGAGTTCGTGGCTGAGGAAGAAGAGTCGGAAGAGGATGAGTACGAATCCGAACCCGACGAATATGAAGACGACGATTAAGCCGCACACTAGCGGAGGGGTACCCGTCACCCCTCCGCTATTTGTTTTCCGAAACTGGCGCCTTGACACCCCCAATTTCGTGCGGATAAAATGGACAAGTTGAAACGCAGTGGACCCCCGCCCAAATTCTCCGAGGAGGGGCACGTATATGGCCAAGTTCATTTTCATCACCGGTGGCGTGGTCTCCGGGCTCGGTAAGGGCATAACGGCGGCGTCCCTCGGCCGGCTCATTAAGAGTCGCGGCTATAGGGTCACCGCCCTTAAATTTGACCCCTACCTTAATGTAGACCCGGGCACGATGAACCCTATCCAACATGGCGAGGTGTTCGTCACCGACGACGGCGCCGAGTGTGACCTGGACCTGGGTCATTACGAGCGCTTCATGGATGTCAGTCTCAGCAAGGGCAACAACGTAACGACCGGCAAGGTCTATTCCTCGGTCATCGCCAAGGAGCGCCGCGGCGATTACCTGGGAGGCACCGTGCAGGTCATCCCGCACATCACCAACGAGATCAAGATCAACATCAACCGGGTCGCCGAAGACCAGCAGGCCGATGTGGTTATGGTCGAAATTGGCGGTACGGTGGGCGACATTGAGAGCCTGCCGTTCCTGGAGGCCATTCGCCAGTTCCGTCACGAAGTGCCCAACAAGGACGACGTGCTGTATATTCACGTCACGCTGGTCCCGTATATTGACGCCTCCGGCGAAATGAAGACCAAGCCGACGCAGCACAGCGTGCGCGAGCTGCGGGGCATTGGCATTCAGCCTGACGTCATCGTCTGCCGGTCCGAGCGCGAAATTCCGAAGGACCTGCGGGAGAAGATCGCCCTGTTCTGCGACGTGGCGCCCAACGCCGTTATCCCCAACGTTGACCTGGACAGCCTCTACAAGGTGCCCCTGGTCATGGAAGAGGAAGGGCTGGCCCGCATCGTCTGCCAGAAGCTCGGCCTGCAGGATCGCACGCCCGACCTTGAGGAGTGGAAAGCGCTCGTCAACTACGCGCTGAACCCCAAGAAGGTCTGCGACATCGCCATCGTCGGCAAGTATGTGGCGTTGGAAGATGCGTACCTGAGCGTGGTCGAATCGCTGAACCATGCCGGCATCCATAATGATGCGCGCGTCCGCCTACACTGGATCGACAGCGAAAAGCTGGAGAACGGTGAAGCGGATGAGAACCTGACCAAGTACCTGTCCGAAATGGACGGCATTCTCGTGCCCGGCGGTTTTGGCTACCGCGGCATCGAGGGCAAGGTTAACGCGATTCGGTACGCCCGTGAGCGGCTGATTCCGTTCTACGGCATCTGCATGGGCATGCAGTCCGCCGTCATCGAGGCCTGCCGTAACCTTGTGGGCATTCCCAAGGCCAACTCCACCGAGTTCATTCCTGACTGCAAGGAGCCGGTCATCGACCTGATGGCGGCCCAGAAGGAAGTGACGAACCTCGGCGGCACCATGCGCCTGGGCGCCTACCCCTGCCACCTGGAGCCCGGCTCCAAGGCCCACCAGGCCTACGGCCAGGACGTCATTTACGAGCGTCACCGCCATCGCTGGGAAGTGAACAACGCCTATGTCGAGCGGATTCGGGCGGTTGGCCTGAAGCCGGTTGGCATCTGGCGGGAAGGCAACCTGGTCGAGGTGGTCGAGCTGGAAAACCACCCGTGGTTCGTGGGTGTGCAGTATCACCCCGAATTCAAGAGCCGGCCCAACCGGCCGCACCCGCTCTTCCGCGACTTCGTCAAGGCGGCCCTCGAGCGGCGTGAGAAGCGGACCAACCAGTAATTCACAGCGAAGTGGGCCCGGAGCGAAAAACGCTCCGGGCCTTTTGCACCCCTGCGCCATATACTAAGTAAACAGCCGTATGGCGACGGAGGAGGGCGGACCATGCCGGTGGTACCCGCTACGGTTGACGCCCTGGTTCCGGACCAGTTGGTGGTGCGATGGGGGAAGGACGCTCCGCTCGATGACGTGGAGACCTTTCTGACGTACTTGCTGGAAGCTGACGGGTTGGGCCAGGCGCTGGAGACCAACCACGGCCCCATGCTGGAGGCCGAAGTCGGCGATGACTACTGCATTTTCACGCCCGAAGCCGACCTGTGGTCGATGATTGTGTCCGAGGAACTGGCCGTCCGGCTGGCCCGCTGCCAGGGCGGTGACGTGCACGACGGCTTCGGGCGTTTACTTGCCTCTTCCGACGCAGAGGAATCCCATCCGTGGTCAGCGCTGGAATCGGTCGGTGTGAGCAGCATTTTCCGTCCCCGGCCCAAGTCGTCGCCGGAAATGAACTCCCACCCGCTCATTCCGCTGGAGGACTGCAAAATTAGCGGAATCAGTTTTACCGAAGACAACGAGTGCATTCTGGACGTGTACTTCGACTACTGGGCCCGGCCCTGTGCGTTCCTGGTGGAGGAAGGGCAGGAGGATGTGCTGCTCTACCGGCCCATGTATCGGTTTCGGCAGGCGATTTTCGGTGCTTCTGACCTGTGCAAGGTGACGATCACCGGGCAGCCCCAGAGCCGCATTTACGGTGCGCTGGGCGTTCGTGGCTATAAAGTGCATACACACCGGGTGGACCGTCGGAACACCTGGTCGATCAAAGGGCAGGACACCAACTTTGCCCTGCGCATTCGTACCGATGATGCCTGGCTGACCCGCAGCGTGCCGCTCTGGTACCGCAGTGACCCGCTGGTGCTGGCGGTGCCGACGGATCAGAGCTTCACCGCCGATGATCTGCTCCAGCGCAAGGAGCAGCACTGGGACATTGTCGACTCGATCTGGGGGCAGGAGTGGTATGTGGCGGCTCACGCCGACGGCACGCTCAACCCGTTCGGGCGCATCTACAGTGCCGACCCCACGGCGGCGCTGCTGGATTTACCGGGGCTGAAGGCCAAGAAGAAGTGAGGCCGGGCAGGGCGCCCGGCCTTTTGCATATTTACAACGCGTACACCGAACCCTTGACCTCCGTTTTCGTACTACAGAATAAGGAACGTGCGTCCGGGTCGCCGTACGGGGGGAGGTGCCTGCTTGAGCGGTATTCTGAGCAGCTACACGGTCATGCAGAAAGCGGAGTGGAGCGGGCGTACATTTTACGCTGCACAGGACCGCCGCAGCGGGCAGGTTGTGCACCTCATCGCCACCCGGGCAACTGATCCCCT
>Ga0196970_1001112_pt1 | contig 20849 bp, 23 predicted proteins | sample S1v_513CmetaG_FD_148672 | JGI IMG/M metagenome (GOLD analysis project Ga0196970, IMG submission 148672) | Soil microbial communities from Anza Borrego desert, Southern California, United States - S1+v_5-13C | ecosystem: Environmental > Terrestrial > Soil > Desert | place: USA: California...
CGACACCCTGAACGGCGGCGACGGCAATGACACCCTCAATGGCGGCTTCAGCTCGGACGTGCTGATCGGCGGCGCGGGCAACGACAAGCTGATCGGGGAACTGGGCAACGACACCCTGACGGGCGGCGCGGGTTCGGACGCCTTCCAGATCACCGCCGCGGGCTTCGGCGCCGACGTGGTCACCGACTTCGGCGCGGGCGACTACATCCGCGTCACCGGCATCGCCGGGGTGGACGACATCTCCGACCTGGCGATCAGCCAGAACGGCGCCCACACCCTGATCACCTTCCCCGACGGCTCGTCCATCACCCTGCAGGGCGTCAGCGCCGCGACCATCGACGCGAACGACTTCAGCTTCGGGTAGGGGGGCTTGGCGGGCAGGCTAGCGCCTGACCCGCCGCGCGCGGTGAACGGCCTCGTCCAGCGCCTGCAGGAAGCGGGAGCGGTCGGCCGCCTGGAACGGTGCGGGGCCGCGGGTGACCTCGCCCATGGAACGCAGGTGCTCGCCGATGGCGCGGCCGGCCAGCGCCGAGCCGATGCTGTCGACGGTGAACGGCGTCCCCTTGCTGTTGATCGCCTGGCCCTGCTTTTCCAGCACGCGGCCGGCCAGGGGGATGTCTCCCGTCACCACGACGTCGCCCGGCTCCACCCGGTCGGCGATCCAGTCGTCGGCGACGTCGGGGCCGGCGTCCACCACCACGCTCTCGATCAGCGGCTCGCCGCGCGGACACAGGATGAAACTGTTGGAGACGACGAAGACCTTCAGGCGGTAGCGCCGGGCGACCTTGTAGACCTCGTCCTTCACCGGGCAGGCGTCGGCGTCGATGAAGAGGCGGGGGCGGGGCTCGGTCATGGGCCGCAGATAGCAGGCGGCGCGGCGGCCGTCAGCGGGGCTGGCGCCGGCGGCAAATCTGCTAACGTTCCGGCATGGCCGGCAGTCAGGACTTCACCCCCGATCCGCGCAACGCGCGCGCCCTCGTCTGGCTGAACGGCCGGCTGGCGCCCCGTGACCAGGCGACGGTGTCGGTGTTCGACGCCGGATTCGTGCTCGGCGACGGGGTGTGGGAGGGGCTGCGGCTGCACAAGGGTGCGCTGCTGTTCCTGGACGCGCACCTGGAGCGGTTGTTCGAGGGCGCGCGGGCGATCGCGCTGGACATCGGCATGACGCGGGACGAGGTCACCGCCGCCTTGGAGGAGACCTGCGCCGCCAACGGCATGACCGACGGGGTGCACATCCGGCTGATGGTCACCCGCGGCGAGAAGCGGGCGCCCAACCAGGATCCCCGCAACGCGCTGGGCCGTCCGACCATCGTCATCGTCGCCGAGCACAAGCTGCCCGACCCTGGCCTGCAGCAAAAGGGACTCAGCCTGGCCACCAGCGCGATCCGCTGCACACCGGCCGACATGTTCGACATGCGGCTGAATTCGCACAGCCGGTTGAACCTGATTCGGGCGTTGCTCGACGCCATCGAGGCGGGAGCGGACGAGGCGGTGATGCTGGACCCCAATGGCTACGTTTCGAGCTGCAACGCCACCAATCTGTTCTGGGTGAGGGACGGGGAGGTGCGCACGTCTTCGGGCGAATTCTGCTTCAACGGGGTGACGCGCGCGAACGTCCTGGGCCTGTGCGCCGAGAATGATCTCCGCCTGCGAATCGGCGACTTCCGGTTGGAGGACCTGCAAGGCGCGGACGAAGCCTTCGTCACCGGCACGTTCGGCGGGATCACTCCGGTGCGCGAGGTCGACGGGCGAAGGCTCGCGGCGATGCTGCCGGGACCCGTGACCTCCACGGTGCGCGATCTCTACGAGGGCCTGAAGGACCGGGACGCGGCGAGAGCGCGGGCATGACCCTCCGCATCGCCATGTGGTCGGGCCCGCGCAATATCTCCACGGCGATGATGCGGTCGTTCGAGAACCGGCCGGACACCGCGGTCGTGGACGAGCCCTTCTATGCCGCCTACCTCGCCGCGACGGGCCTGGACCACCCCATGCGGGCCGAGGTGCTGGCGTCGCAGTCGACCGACTGGCGCGCCGTCGCCGCGGCCATGGCGGGCCCGGCGCCCGACGGCGCGCCCGTTTTCTACCAGAAGCACATGACCCACCACATGCTGCCGGGCTTCGGGCTGGAGTGGACCACGGACTGTCGCAACGCCTTCCTGATCCGCGACCCGGTCGCGGTGCTGGCGTCCTACGCCGAGAAGCGCGATCAGCCGACGCTCGGCGACATCGGAGTGGAACGGCAGCGGGAGCTGTTCGAGCGCGAGGCCGACCGGCTCGGCCGGGCGCCGCCGGTGGTCGACACCGCCGACGTCCTGGCCAATCCGCGCGGAACCCTGTCGGCCCTGTGCGAGGCGCTCGGGATCGCCTTCGACGAGGCCATGCTGGCGTGGCCGGCGGGCAAGCGGACCAGTGACGGTGTGTGGGCGCCGGCATGGTACGACGCGGTGGAGCGCTCCACCGGGTTCGCGCCGCCGCGGCCCGCCCCGGAGGCCGACACTCTGGACGCGCCCCTGCGGCGCGTGGCGGACGAGGCGCGGTCCTACTACGAGCGGCTCTCCGTCTTCGCGCTGAAGGGCGCCTGAAAACCGGCGCCGCCTTACCTTGCGTCATGCTTGGCTTGGCGTCGCCGAACGGTTACCACCAGCGCCTAGGTTGCTTTTGAGCACCCGGACCCCCGTCCGGCCAAACATTCCCAAGGAGACGTCCCATGGCCGACCTGGCCCAGATCACCGACCAAATCCGCGGCCGCCTCGGCGAGAATTCCGGCCTCGGCAAGACCATCAAGATCGACCTCGGCGCCGACGGCATCATCTTCATCGACGGCGCATCCACGCCGAACAAGGTGACCAACGAGGACGGTGCGGCGGACGCCACCATCCAGATCTCCAAGGAGGATTTCCTGGCGTTGGGCGAGGGCACGCTCGACCCGATGATGGCCTTCATGCAGGGCAAGCTCCGCGTCCAGGGCGACATGATGCTGGCCCAGCGCCTCGGCCCGCTGCTCAAGGGCTGATACCGCCGGAGCCCGGACGAAACGAAGCCCGGCGCGGTCTCCCGCGCCGGGCTTTTTCATGCAGCGATTGAAGCCGCTAGTTCTTCTTCTTGTTCTCGTCCCGCTCTGTCTCGCCGCCGGAGACCTTGCTGACCACCGAGTTGGTCTGCAGGCCGCCGTCCTCGCCGCCGGTCGAGGAGGACTGGCTCAGGGACGACTTGCCCGAGCCGCTTTCGGCCGTGGGGCTGGTCCGCGCCGTGCCGCCCTGATCGGTTTGGGACTGCATGCCGCTCGCGGGACCGGAGCTCGACCCCATCTCCGAGGACTGGCTGCCGGCCTGCTGGCGACGCTGCTGACGCCAGGTGTCGAACTCGTGCGAGAACTTCTGCCGGCGTTCCTCGCGCCAGCTGTGGTAATCGCGGTCGAGGTCGCTCAGCTGGCTTTCGCGCCAGTGCAGGTAGTCCGGATCATAGTCGGCGTGAGACCCGGAGGTCGCGCCGTACTGGCCGGAGCCGCCGAACTGGTTCTGACCGCCGTATCTACCCGACTGGGAGCCGCGGCCGCTGCCGACGTCCTGGCCCCCGCCTTCCCAGATCTGCGCGCCCGGCGCGTAGCCGCTGGCGTGGTAGCCATCATCGCCTTGCGACGGGGATTGCCCTCGGGTCTCGGCGCCCCGTGAGCCGCCGCCGCCCATGGCGCCGGAGCCGTAGCCGCCGGCGCCGCGCTCGGCGTAGCTGTCTCCGGACTGGCCATAGCTTCCGCCACTCTGGCTCGCGCCCGAATAGCCGCCGCTGCCGAATCCGCCGTGACCCTGCTGACCGTAATTGCGGCCGAAATTCTGGCCCCACCCGCCCTGGGCGTAGCTGCCGCCGCGGCCGGCGCCCTCGGCGCCCGCGCCATGGCTCTGGCCGGACCCGATCGGCTGCCCGTGATAGTCGCCGCCGCCGCCGCTCTGGTCGAGGCGCCGCCCGCCGGCGCCGTAGCCGCCCTCGCCATAGCCGCGCTCATGATCGCCGCCGCGGTGGCTGCTGGAGGCGCCGAAGCCGCCACCCTGGCCGTACTGGCCCGAGCCGCTGGACCCGCCCTGGCCGAAGCCGCCGGAATAGCCGTAGCCGCCCTGGCCCTGGCTGTACTGGCCGGAACCGCCGTAGCCTCCCTGGCTGGAACCGCCGCCCTGACGGCCCTGGTCGCCGTACTCCGGCCGGCCGAAGCCGCCGCCCTGGGAGTAGCGCTGCTCGCCGTAACCGCCCCCTTGTCCGAGGCGGCCGCCGCCGTACTGGCTGGCGTGCTCGCGCCCGCGGTCGTCGCGCCAGGCGTCGCCCTGTCCGTAGGTCTGGTCCTCGGCCGAGCTGCGGGTCGAGCCGTAGCCGCCGTATCCGCCGTCGCTGCGTCCGCCCTCATAGGAGCGGCCTTCCCGCGCATAGCGGGATCCGTCGGGATTGCGTCCATGGCCGCGAGGTTCGTCATCCCGCTCGCGCCCGCCGCGGTAGCTGGAGTCCTGATGTCTGTCGCCCATGGCGATGCTTCCCTCTGCTGGGTTGGTCCGATGGTCAGCAACCTCGGCGGGGGAAGCAAAGTTCCGTGTGCGCGGGGCCACACCGGCGGCGATTCCGGCGGATAACGGCGAAGGTGTGGACCCGAACCTGCCCGACGACGGTTGGACAACATATGTTATCCGCCAAGGTAGACCCGTCAGTGATCAGATCGATGTCCGGCAAGAAGGTCGAGGATGCAGGGAAGACGCCGCTCGCCGGCTCCTCCGGCTCCGATCCGCTGGGCGAGCGGCTGCGGGATCTGTTCCGGGCGGTGGAGACCGCGCCGGTGCCCGATGAGATCAGGCGCCTGGTGGACGACCTGGAGAAGAAGCGCCGGGGCCGGGGAAGGGCGCCGAAGCGGAACTGAGCTACTCGGCCATCGCGGCTTCGTCGCCGAAGGCGTCCGTCGCTTCCTCGGCGTCCATGATCTTGAGCAGGCGGGCGCGGGCCCGGTTGACCCGGCTCTTGATGGTCCCCAGCGCGCAGCCGCAGATCTCGGCCGCCTCCTCGTAGGTCAGGCCCGCCGCACCGACCAGGATCAGGGCCTCGCGGTGCTCGTCCGGGAGCTTGTGCAGGGCCGTCTGCAAACTGCGGAGCGCCACGCTCCAGTCCTGCGTCGGCGCCGCGTGGAGGGTCGCGGCGTGCTTGCCGGACTCGTCGCTCACCTCGCGCCGCCGGCGGACCGCCGAGGTGTAGAAGGTGTTCCGGAGAATGGTGAACAGCCAGGCGCGCAGATTGGTCCCCGGCTCGAACTTCTCCCTGTGGGTCCAGGCCTTGATGAGGGTGTCCTGCACCAGGTCGTCCGCATCGGAGCCGTTGCGGCTGAGGGACCAGGCGAAGGCGCGCAGGGCCGGGATCAGCGCCAGCACGTCCTCCTGCCACGTTTCGGCCGTGCCCGGGGTAGGCTGGATGTCCGTTCCGGAGGAGGCGCGCCCCGCGTCCGGTCTCGTGGACGGGTCGGGAGACGCGTTCGGTAAGCTCATGATAACGGCCCTGCTGCGCCCCCCGACCGGTCCAAGACCGGGCCTTGTTCATGTGGCGAGACGTTCGGTGAACGCGTACTTTGACCTTGCGTTCCTGCGGGCTCGCGGAGTGAGGATACCGAGATGAATTCCGCGATGGGACACCCCGACGAGCGCGCGACCGCACGCGCGCCCTGTCATCGCCTGTCCCGCTTCCAGGCCGTCCGCGCGGCGTCTCTCGACCTCGCCGCGCCGCTCGCGGCCGAGGATCAGCAGGCGCAATCAATGCCGGACGCGAGCCCGGTCAAGTGGCACCTCGCCCATACGACCTGGTTCTTCGAGAAGATGATCCTGGCGCGCGACCCGGGTTACGCACCGTTCGACCCGGCGTGGGACCGGCTGTTCAACTCCTACTACGAGAGCGTCGGCGCGCGGGTGGCGCGGCCTTCTCGCGGCATGATCACGCGACCGGCCCTGGCCGAAGTGCTGGCCTACCGCCATGCGGTCGACGGCCGCCTGGCGGACTGGCTAGTCGCGCTGGACGAATCCGTCGACGCCGAGGGCGCCTGGCTGTTCGACCTCGGACTGAACCACGAGCAGCAGCACCAGGAGCTGATCCTGTCGGACGTGCTGCACCTGTTCGCCCAGTCGCCCCTGGCGCCGGCCTATGCGCCGTCGCCTCCCTTCGCCGCCCGCGCGCCAGGCGAGGTCCGCTGGCTCGGGGTGGACGGCGGCGTCGTCCGCGTCGGTCGAGACATGACGGGCGAGGGCTTCGGCTTCGACAACGAGAGCCCCCGCCACGAGGTGGTGCTGCGCCCGTTCCGCATGGCCGATCGGCTCGTCACCAACGAAGGCTGGCTCCGCTTCATCGAGGCGGGGGGCTACCAGGATCCGCTGTTGTGGATGGCCGACGGCTGGGCCCGGGTGGTCGCCGAGGGGTGGCAGGCCCCGCTCTACTGGCGAGGGAGCGATGACGGCTGGCGCGTGTTCGGGCTGGGCGGGGAGGCGCCGCTCGACCCGGACGCGCCAGTCGCCCACGTCAGCTGGTACGAGGCCGACGCCTATGCCCGCTGGGCCGGCGCCCGGCTGCCGACGGAAGCGGAGTGGGAACAGGCGGCCGCCACATGCGGCTCTGGCCTGCTGCAGCGGGAAAATGCGCTGTGGCAGTGGTGCGGCTCAGCTTACGCCCCATATCCCGGGTTCAGGCCCGCTCCAGGGGCGCCCAGCGAGTACAACGGCAAGTTCATGGCCAACCAGATGGTGCTGCGCGGAGGCTCGTACGCGACCCCTCCCGGTCACGCCCGGATCACCTACCGCAACTTCTACTACCCGCATCAGCGGTGGCAGTTCGCCGGCGTGCGCCTGGCCCTGGACGGCGCCGCGTGAACGAAGCCTTCCGCGACGACCTGATCGAGGCCCTGTCCCGATCGCCGAAGAGCATCTCGCCCAAGTGGTTCTACGACGAAGCGGGATCAGCGCTGTTCGAGGAGATCACGGCGCTCGAGGAGTATTATCCCACGCGCACGGAGACGGCGCTGCTGCGCGCCATCGCCCAGCAACTCACCGCGGAGATTCCCGACGACGCCGTGCTGGTGGAGTTCGGCAGCGGCGCCAGCGCGAAGACACGGGTCCTGCTCGACGCGGCGCCGCAGATCTCGGCCTACGTGCCCCTCGACATCAGCGTGGAGGCGCTGGAGACGGCGGCGGGGAGCATCCGTGACGCCTATCCTGAGCTGGAGGTTCAGCCGATCGCCGGCGACTTCACCCGCCCGATGACGCTGCCGCCGCTGCTGGACCAACGGCCCCGGGTGGGGTTCTTCCCAGGCTCGACGATCGGCAACTTCGGACCCGAAGCGGCGCGGGAGTTCCTGCGGCAGGTGAGGGCGCTGCTCGGCGAGGACGCCGCCTTCATCGTGGGCGCCGACCTGGTGAAGGACGAGGACACCCTCGTTTCAGCCTATGACGACGCAGAGGGCGTCACAGCGGCCTTCAACCTCAACCTGCTGGAGCGGGCCAATCGCGAGGCGGGGGCAGACTTCAAGCCCACGGCCTTCATGCACCGGGCGATCTGGGACGCCGCGCAGAGCCGGATCGAGATGCACCTGGTCAGCCTGATCGACCAGGCGGTGCGAATCGGCGGGTGGCATTTCCGGTTCGAGGAAGGCGAGACCCTCCACACCGAGAATTCCTACAAGTTCACGCTGGACGGGTTTTCCGCGCTCGCGGCCGAGTCAGGATGGACGATCGGACGAAGGTGGGTGTCACCTCCGCCCGAGTTCGCCGTATTTCTCTTGCGGTAACCTCAGTTTCTGGAGGTCGCGCCGCCATTGTTGGAGCCGCGCTTCGAGCGGCTGCCGTGGGAAGCTTCGCCTCCCTTGCGACCAGCATCCGCCGCCAGGCTGCGATCCTGAGAGAAGCTGCGCTTCTCCGCCGGAACACTTGCGCCGCCCTTGCGGGCGATCTCGCGTTGGCGTGCGGGATCCATGGAGGCGAAACCTCTCCGGGAGGCGCCTGTGCGTTCGTTACCTGTGCCTTGCGCCATATGCGGCTCCTTCTTTACTGGGTCCCCGCTTGGGTGCTGCTTTGAACCCTCAGGCTTCACAGTGGTTCCCCCTGAATTTTTTCCTTTGTTCACAAGACTGTCAGTCATGGGGACGTGGATCATTTTGGGGCACCGGGCCCGGGTCGATCGGAGGCAGTTCGTCGGGCGCACCGGGCGGCATGATTTCCGGTTCGGGGATGGTCGGCTGGACCGGATCGGGTGGGCCCGGTTCGGTGGCGAACGGTGATGTCATGGCGGTCTCGATCTGCTCTCGGTCAAACAACGCCGACCGCGCGCTAAGGTTCGCCTGCCGAGCGGAACGGCAGGGCTTCCGAAGTGTTCATTCCTCGACCTGGAAGGACCCTGATGACGTCAGAGAATCTTCTGCGCTTTACGCCCTACCTTCGCCGCTACGCCCGCGCCCTGACCGGCTCCCAGGCCGAGGGCGACGGCTTTGTCCAGGCGGCGCTTGAGAACCTGCTCGAAGGACGGATGGAGCTAGATCCCGCGGCGCCCGCCCGTACTGCGCTGTTCCGGGTCCTGCACCAGACCTGGCGCTGCGCCCTCAACGGCCATTCGATAGACGCGCCGCGCAAGCTGCCCGCCGACGTCAGGCTCCAGCGGATGACGCCGGAGCACCGGACGGTAATCCTCCTGGTGCTGATGGAGGGGTTCTCCTTTGCTGAAGCAGCCTACATCCTTGGGATCACGGAGGCGCAGGCGCACGAGCGCTTCGAGGCCGCCCAAGTCTCGATCGAGGCCCAGTTGGCGACGCGGGTCCTGATTATCGAGGACGAGCCGGTAATCGCGCTCGACCTGCAACGCCTGGCCACGGACATGGGTCACAGTGTCACCGGAATCGCGGCGACCCACCGCGAGGCGGTCGCGCTGAGCCAGGAGGACGCGCCGGGACTCGTTCTCGCCGACGTGCGGCTGGCCGACGGCTCCAGCGGGATCGAGGCCGTGGGCGAGATCCTGCAGAGCTATGATGTCCCGGTCGTCTTCATCACCGCCTATCCGGAGCGGCTGCTGACCGGCGAGCGTCCGGAACCTGCGTTCCTGATCACCAAGCCGTTCACCGAGGACGCCGTGAAGGCCGTAATCGGCCAGGCGCTGTTCTTCCATCAGCCGAAGCCCCGGCTGCGCGCGGTCGTCTGACCCAATTTCGGCAGGAACCCCGGGCCCCGCGGCTCGTTTCCGCCAAGCTGCAGCAACGGAGACCACCATGACTGACGTGACCGGATCCAACGCCTCGGGCGGAGCCAAGCCCCGCAAGACCGCGGCGCCGAAGGGCAAGACGGGTTTCGCGGCCGTGGACGAGGAAGCGCGCATCCTCGAGAGCACGGCGGTCCAGGGTCAGGACGCCACGCCGGGCGACCTGGGCGTGTCGCAGCACGGGGACATGAGTTCGCCGGGCGCCGCCGACCGCGCCGAGGTCCGTTCCTCCGGCGGATCGGCCGGCGCCTTTGCGGGCGGGGCGTCCGGCGGGACGGCGGGCGCCGGGACCGACGGCGGCCTGAGCGAGGAAGACAGCGTCGCCCTGGCCGCGCTGGAAGCCGCCCAGGCCCGTGCGCGGACCCTGCGCGACTGGGCTCTGACCCGGCGTGACGAGGCGCGCGATGCGGTGCGCATGCACCCGATCGGCTCCAGCGCCATCGTCTTCGGCGCCGGGATGATCTTCGGGCTGCTGCTGGCTCGCCGCTAGAGCGCGTTGACCGTGAAGCCGAGCTGGCGCGCGGCGCGCGCCAGGTCGTCTTCCGTGTACGGCTTTGGAAGGATGGCCACGTGGTCGTCGTCGGCGAACTGGGCGGACAACTCGCCCTCGTCGTAACCGCTGGCCACGATCACGGACAGGCCCGGCCGCATCTCGCGAAGCTTGCGGGTCAGGGCGTCGCCGCGCATGTCGGGCAGGCCGACATCGACTACGGCCAGGGTCGGCTCGAAGCTCTCGATCTGTTCGACGGCCTCGGTCGCATTGCGGGCGGCCCGAGCGTCGAACCCGAGCGAAATCAGCGCCTCTTCGGCGATCATCGCGACCAGGGGTTCGTCTTCGACTAGCAGGGCACGCACTGAGGCCTCGTCTACTGATGCCGCGGTATTCCCGGCGGCGCTCACGCTAGAGGGATCGCGCGCCTATGGCGAGCGCTAAGTCGTGGACCGTTGGAACGCGACCCAGGCCAGGGCGGCGACAAGGACCCCGCAGGCCAGGAAGCTGATCGTGAAGACCCTGCCGCGAAGCGCGACGTCGCCCGTCAGGGCCTGGACGGCGGAGTGGAGCATCCGACCGAGTACGAACAGCCACGCAGCCCCCGCGGTCAGCCACGTGGCGCCGTCGAGGACGACCAGCAGGACAACGCAGGCGTAGAAGACGACCGGTAGCTCGAACTGGTTGGCGAGATTGCGCGTCACCCGCGCCACCTCGGGCGGCTCGTCGCGCGAGAACTCGTAGGTCGACAGCTTCGCCGCCCCCCGGCGCACCGCGCGCACACGGAGCACCGTCAGAGGAATGTACAGCCACAGGGTCCACGCGACCTGGGCCAGGAGCGGCCAGAGCAGCCAGTGCGGCTCCAGAGGGGCAGCGAGGATTTCCATGGCCAAGCTCTAGCGCCGTGGCCCAAAAGAAAGAAGCCCGGGGCGCGAACCCCGGGCTTCCGACCTGTCGGCTATGAGGCCGATCAGTCCTTCTTGTCGTCGACGCCGTGGGCCATGGCCTCGGCGGGAGTCGGCAGGGTCGGGTCCTCGCTGATGTCGATGCCCTTCGCCAGCTTCGAGTTCCAGAAGCCGTAGATCGCGTAGACGACCGCGCCGATCACGCAGTAGCCGCCCAGCAGGTAGAGGGTGAGCGGGTCGTTGCGCGCGGCCGCCTCCAGCATCGGGGCGAAGTTGTTCCAGGCGAGGAACAGGCAGGCCAGGATCCCGAGGACTGCGGTGACCACTCCGCCCGGCACGCGGAACGGGCGGTGCATTTTCGGGTGCGTGATCCGCAGCGAGATGACCGACAGGCAGACGATCGAGAAGGCGACGGCCGTCCCGAACGAAACCAGCTGGCCGAGCAGGCTGATCGGCAGGAACGCCGCGGCCACGGCGATGACGATGCCGAGCAGGATGGTGCCCATCCACGGGGTGCGGAACTTCTGGTGGATGTTGGCGAACACCTTGGGCAGCAGGCCGTCCCGGGCCATGGTGTAGAAGATGCGCGTCTGCCCGTAGCACAGCACGAGCATGACCGAGCTGAGGCCGGTGATGGCGCCGACCTTGATGAGCATGCTGATCAGGTTGATCTGGCCGCCCTCGGCCGTGGCCAGGGGAATGTCGGCCCAATCCAGGCCCATGCGGTCGATGGCGATGGCGATGGGCGCCGCGCCGGCCAGTTCCTTGTAGGGAACGACGCCGGTCATGACCGCAGCGACGGCCATGTAGATCAGGGTGCAGATGATGAGTGCGCCGAGGATGCCGATGGGCACGTCCTTCGACGGGTTCTTCGCTTCCGCCGCGGCCGTCGAGACCGCCTCGAAGCCCACATAGGCGAAGAAGATGATCGCCGCGCCGCGGAAGATGCCGGAGGTGCCGTATTCACCCGCTCGGCCCGTGGGCTCGGGGATGAAGGGCACCCAGTTCTCGGGATTGATGTAGGACACGCCTACGCCGATGAACGTCAGCAGCACGATCACCTTGATCACGACGATGACGTTGTTGACGTTGGCCGATTCGCTGACGCCCAGGACCAGCAGACCGCAGACCAGGGCGATGCCGATGGCCGCGATCAGGTTGAAGGTGCCGGTCTGGACCAGCACCGTGCCGCCGCCCTCCGCCGCGACCGCCTGGATCAGCGGCGTGGCGAACTGCGGCGACTCGGCGCCGCCGACCATGAGCATCGGGAAGTTGATCCCGAAATCGTTCAGGAAGCTGACGACATAGCCTGCCCACCCCACGGCCACCGTTGAGGCGGCGATGCCGTACTCCAGCACGAGCAGCCAGCCCATGATCCAGGCGAAGACCTCGCCCATGGAGCCGTAGGCATAGGTGTAGGCCGAGCCGGACACCGGCATGGTCGAGGCGAGCTCGGCGTAGCAGAGGCCGGCCAGGGCGCAGGCGATGCCAGCGACCACGAACGAGATCATGATCGCCGGGCCGGCGTAGGCCGAAGCCACTTCGCCGGTAAGGACGAAGATGCCGGCGCCGATGATGGCTCCGATGCCGAGGCTCATGAGATTGATCGGACCCAGCGAGCGCTTCAGCTCGCTCCTGGCGGCTTCCCGCTGGATCCGTTCGACGGACTTCTTGATGAACAGCCGGGGTCCCGGCGGTCGACCTGCTGGTGCGGACATGCGTCGCGCTCTCCCCCTATGGCCGCTTACTCCCCAAGCAGCCGGTTTCACTCGGGGCGGACGTTAGAGAGGGGCGGGGACCGGCGCAACAATGGTTTATCGAACGGGAATCTCCCGTACAGCTTCAGTGTGGGCGCGGCGCAGGCTAGGAGGCGGCGATGCTTCCGATCCACGTCGTCCTCGACGAGCTCAAGGTCGCGCTGGCCGCGCACAGGGCCGCCGTGCTCGTGGCTCCGCCGGGCGCCGGAAAGACGACGGTCACGCCGTTGGCTCTCCTCGACCAGCCGTGGGTGGCCGGCCGAAAGCTGCTGATGCTGGAGCCGCGCCGCCTCGCCGCCCGCGCTGCCGCTGCGAGGATGGCGCAGACCCTCGGCGAAAATGTCGGGGACACAGTTGGTTACCGCGTGCGCCTGCAATCGAAGGTGAGCGCCGGCACCCGGATCGAGGTGATTACCGAGGGCGTGTTCACCCGCATGATCCTCGACGATCCCTCGCTGGAGGGCGTCGCCGCGGTGCTGTTCGACGAGTTCCACGAGCGCAGCCTGGACGCTGACCTCGGCCTGGCGCTTGCCCGCGACGCGCAGCAGGTTCTGCGCGACGACCTGCGGCTGCTCGTGATGTCCGCCACTCTGGACGGCGCTCGTGTCTCGGCGCTGCTCGGCGATGGTCCGGTGGTCGAGAGCCAGGGGCGGGCCTTCCCGGTCGACACGCGCTACCTCGGCCGCAACCCGGGCGAGCGAATCGAGGACGCCGTCGTCCGCGCCGTGCAGAAGGCGCTGATCGAGGAGAGCGGCAGCCTGCTGGTCTTCCTGCCCGGCCAGGGCGAGATCCGGCGCGCCGAGGAGCGACTGGCGGAACGGCTGCGCGATCCGGCTGTGGTGCTGGCGCCCCTGTACGGCGCGCTCCAGCCCGCGGAGCAGGACCGGGCCATCGCGCCCGCGCCGTCGGGGCGGCGCAAGGTGGTGCTGGCCACCTCCATCGCCGAGACGAGCCTGACCATCGAGGGCGTGCGCGTGGTCATCGACTGCGGCTTGGCCCGGGTTCCGCGCTACGACCCGGCGGCGGGCCTGACGCGGCTGGAGACCGTGCGGGTCTCTCGCGCGGCGGCGGACCAGCGCCGGGGCCGGGCGGGCCGGACCGGACCCGGGGTCTGCTACCGTCTGTGGGACGAGCCCGAGACGCGCTCCCTGCCGCCGTACGGCCGCCCGGAAATTCTCGAAGCGGACCTTTCGGCCTTCGCCCTGGACCTGGCGCGCTGGGGCGCGAAATCGGCGGAGGGACTGGCCTTCCTGGACGCCCCGCCTGCCGCGGCCTTCAGGGAAGCGCGAAGCCTGCTGCACGGCCTGCAGGCCCTGGACGACGCCGGCGCCCTGACCCCGCACGGCGAGGCGCTGGCGAAGCTGCCGCTGCCGCCGCGGCTGGCCCACATGCTGGTCGCGGGCGCCCGGGCGGGGCAGGGGAGGTTGGCCGCCGAGATCGCCGCCCTGCTGACCGAGCGGGGGCTCGGCGGAAGCGACGCCGACCTCCGCTCGCGGCTCGAGCGGTTCCGGCGCGACGGATCGCCGAGGGCGCGAGACGCCCGCGCCCTTGCCGAACGCTGGGCGCGGGACGCCGCGCGCTTGGCGGGACCGTCCGGGGGCGCGCCGCTGGACGACGGCCTGCTGCTGGCCGAGGCTTTTCCGGAACGGGTGGCGAAGGCCCGCGGCAAGCCGGGTGAGTTCCTGCTGGCGTCGGGCCGCGGCGTGTTCGTTGAGCCGACCGACGTGCTGGCGCGCGAGCGCTGGCTGGCCGTGGGTGAGCTGGGCGGCGGGGCGGCGCGGGACCGGGTGCTGCTGGCGGCGCCGCTGGAGGAGGAGGCCCTGCTCGCCGCCTTCGCGGACCGGATCGGGACGGAAGACCGCATTGAACCGGATGAGCGGGGTCGGGTGAAGGCGCGACGCATGCGCCGCCTCGGGCGCATCGTCGTCGACGAGAAGCTGCTCGATCGGCCGCCGCCGGAGGCCGTGCGGGCGGCCCTGCTGGCGGAAGTGGAGCGGGGCGGTCTGGGCGTTCTGCCGTGGGGCGAGCGGTCTGCCGCCCTGCGCGCACGGGTCGGTTTCCTGCGGGAGCTCGATCCGAGCTGGCCGGACCTGTCGGACCATGCGCTCGTCGCGAGCCTTGAGGACTGGCTGGCGCCCATGCTGGCCGGCAAGTCGGCCCTGTCCCAGCTCGGCGACGGTCAGCTCGTCGACAGCCTGGAGGCCATGATCCCGTGGGACATGCGCCGCCGACTCGACACCGAGGCGCCGGAACGATTCGAGGCGCCCACCGGGTCGCGCTTGCGCATCGACTACGCCGCCGAGGGCGGGCCGCGCGTCGAGGTCCGGGTCCAGGAACTGTTCGGCCTAGGCCAACACCCGATGGTCGGCGGCGGGCGGGTGCCCCTCACCCTGTCGCTGCTCTCTCCGGCCCACCGCCCGGTGCAGACCACCAAGGACCTGCCGGCGTTCTGGCGCGGTTCGTGGGCCGATGTGCGCAAGGAGATGCGCGGGCGCTATCCCAGGCATTCCTGGCCGGAGAACCCGCTTGAGGCGGCGCCTACCACGCGGGCCAAGCCCCGCGGGACGTGAACCTATCCGCCCACCGCCTCCATCGCCGCATAGACCATGATCCCCGTCGCCACGGACAGGTTCAGACTGTCGGCGCGGCCGCGCATGGGGATCTTCACATTGACGTCGCAGGCAGCGGCGGCCTCGGCGGTGAGGCCGGCCTGCTCGTTGCCCATCAGCACCATGGCCGGAGCGCGGTAGGCGGCCGCGCGGTAATCCTCGCTGGCCTGCAGCCGCGCGCCGACGACCGAGCCGGGCCACGCCTGCCGCCATTGCAGGAAATCGTCGAGCGTGCAGCGGGCGATCTGGACCGCGAAGATCGAACCCATGGTCGCGCGTACGCCCTCGACCGAATAGGGGTCGACGCATTCGCCGATCAGGATGACGCCGCCACAGCCGGCCGCGTCGGCCGTGCGGATGATGGTGCCGAGGTTGCCCGGGTCGCGCACCTGCTCCAGCCCCACCCAGCACAGTGAGTTTTCCGGCTGGATGGCCGACAGCGGCGTGTACCGCTGGTCGAAGGTGGCGAGCACGGTCTGCGGATTGTCCCGCCTGGAGATCTTTTCGAGGATCTCGTGGGTCACCAGCAGGACCTCGCCTCCTGACTCCAGGGTGGCGGCCCTCGCCTGGTCCAGCAGGGGGTGGGGACGAGCGTCCCTGCCGACCAGCAAGGTGCGGGGCGCATGCCCCAGGTCGATCGCCTCGGTGATGAACTTCAGCCCCTCGGCCAGGAACAGCCCCGTCTCCTGCCGCTCCTTGCGCATGTGCAGGGCGCGCACGGCCTTCACCGTGGCGTTGGTCAGGGAGGTGACCTCGCGGACGACGCCCGTCACCGGTCGCTCCAGCGGGCGAAGAAGCTGAGGCCGATCTCGCGGCCGTCTCCGCCGTCTTCGGCCAGGGCCAGTTCGCCCCAGTCGATCCGCCCGCCACGCTCGCCGACCGCCTGGGCCAGCAGATGGGCCAGGGCGGGACCGGACACGCGGGCGGCATAGGCGTTCAGCAGCAGGAAAGACGCCTTCTCCGACAGCAGCTGCGCGCAGAGCCGCGCCAGTTCCGGAAGGTCTTCGAACAGGCGCCACACCTGGCCGTCGGGTCCGCGTCCGTATTTCGGCGGGTCGAGGATGACGCCCTCGTAGCGGCTTTCGCGACGCACCTCGCGCTGGACATACTTGCGCGCGTCCTCGCAGATCCAGCGCACGGGCCGATCATCCAGGCCGGACAGGGCGGCGTTCTCCCGCGCCCAGCCGATGGCCTTCCTGGAGGCGTCGACATGGGTGACCTGCGCGCCGGCGGCGGCGCAGACCAGGCTGGCCACACCGGTGTAGCCGAACAGATTCAGCACGCGCGGCTGCTCCAGGCCCTCCACCCGCGACTTCAGCCAGGCCCAGTTCGCAGCCTGCTCGGGGAAGAACGCCAGGTGGCGGAAGGCTGTTAGCCGTCCCTGAAAGCGCACCTGCTCCCAGCCGAGCGTCCAGCTTTCCGGTACGCGGCCGTCGATGCGCCAGCGGCCCGCGTCTTCGTCTTCCTCCGCCTGGGACGGATCGAACACGGCGTCCGCCTTGTCCCAAAGGTCCGGGTGGCGCGGCGACCAGAAGCACTGCGGCTCCGGCCGCACGACGGTGAAGCGGCCGTAACGTTCGAGCTTGCGGCCGTCTCCGCTATCCAGCAGGGCGTAGTCGCCCCAGCCGCGGGTGCGCATGATCTCGGGCGTGGCGGAAACGGTCGACGGCATGGGCCTCGCTTAGGCGGGCGGGCCGCCCGCGTCCAGTCGCCCCGCGCATGCGAAAACGCCCCGCCGTCGAGGCGGGGCGTTCGAACTCGCTCAGGCCTTCAAGGCCTCAGTAGGCGATGCGGTAGCGGCCGCGGCGGTCAGGGCAGACACGGACGTAGTCGCCGCGCCAGTCGCGCGCCCACCGGCAGTTGCGCTTGCTGTACCAGCCGTCGTCGTAGCGGCCGCGATAGTAATAGCTGCGGTCGTAGCCGTAGGTGGCGTTGCGGTCCCAGTAGACGCCGTCGCGGTCGCAGTTGGCCTTGGCCGCCTTGCCGCCCACGTTGGAGCCGATAGCCGCACCGGCGATGGCGCCGACGACTGCGCCTTCGCCGTCGTCGACCTGCTGGCCGATGACGCCGCCGGCGATGGCGCCGAGCACGCCGCCCGCGACCTTGCCGTCGCGCTTCCGCTCGCGGCAGGCGTCACGGTAGTAGCGGTCGGCTTCCTGATAGCGGTAGCCGCGGGACTGGGCGTCCGCAAAGCTGGGGATGACGAAAGCGGTCGCGGCGATGGAGGCGGCGACAGCCAGGGTTACGGGGGCGAACTTCATCGAAAACCTCCAGTTCGGATCGGTTTGAGAACGGCTCACGGTAAAGGTTGTTCCGGAACATGGGCCGCTCTGTGGCGCGCGGAAACCGCCCGCTCTGCGGACGGCTTCACAATCGCTTGAGCAGGCTCAGTAGGCGACGCGGTAGCGACCGCTGGAATCCGGACAGACCCGGACGTAGTCGCCGCGCCAGTCTCGCGCCCAGCGGCAGCGGCGGTTGGAATACCATTCATCGTCGTAACGGCCGCGATAGCCGCTGTAGCTGGAGTAGGCGAGGGTGTCGCCTTCCGACCAGTAGGCGCCGCGGTCGTCACAGGCGGCCGCCTTGCCGCCGATGTTCGAGCCGATCGCTGCGCCGGCGATGCCGCCAATGACGGCGCCTTCATGGTCCTCGATCTCGTTGCCGATCAGCGCGCCGGCCACAGCCCCGACGACGCCGCCGGCGATCTTGCCGTCCCGTTTCCGATCTCGGCAGTAGTCCCGGTAGTGGCGCTCAGAGTCGGCGTAGCGATAGCCGCCCGAAGGGGCGTAGGCGGAATCCATGGTCGAGGCGCAGCCGGTCAGGGCGAGGGCGGCGGACAGGGCCAGGGTGGCTGGGGCGAATTTCATCGGGGATCCTCCTGGATCGCGTGCCGGCTCGGCGTCCGGCCGTTGGAGGCCGCCCGTGGGCGCACGGGCGGCCTTTTCGTTCGGCAGGTTCGTCAGTCGGTGATGCGGTAGCGGCCGCGGCTGTCGGGGCAGACGCGGACATAACGCTCGTCCATCCGGCCGCGGGCGTAGGCCGGCGCAATGGCCAGGCGGCAGCGGCGACGGTTGTAGTAGTCATAGTCGTACCGGCCGCTGCGGCCGCCGCGATAGTAGCTGGCCTCACGGTACGGATAGGTCTGGGCGTAGGTGTAGTAGTAGCCGGCGGAATCGCAGTTGGCCGTGCTGCGGCCGACGCCCGCGCCGAGAGCCCCGCCGACGACGGCGCCGAGCACCGCGCCTTCGCTGGACACATTGTCGTCGGCGACGTTGGCCCCGATCGCGGCGCCGGCCAGGGCGCCGATGATGCCGCCCGCGACCGTGCGGCTGTCTCGGCGGCGTTCGCACGGGTTGTCGCGATAGGCGCTGTAGTAGTCGCGCTGCTCGTAGCCGCGGTAGGTGCGGTCGTATCTGGGATCCGGGTCGTAGTACCGCGCGTCGGCGTAGCCGTCGCCGTTGTAGTCCCGGTAGACGAAGGCGCCGTAGCGCCGCTCGTAGGCGCCGTAGCCGTAGCGGCGGTCGTAGTCGGCGCGCTGGCGTTCCCAGTCCGCACGCTGGCGCTCATAGTCGGCCCGGTTCTCGACGTAATCCTCACGCCGTTCGTTGTAGCGCTCGGCCGCCTCGTTATAGTCCTGACGGCGTTCCTCGTAGTCCTCGACGCGTTCGCGGTACTCCCGGTCGACCTGGGGATCGACGTACTGCGCCAGCGCGGGGGTGGCGACGCCCAGGGCAAGGGACGCCGCGAGGCTGATCGTGAGAGGTTTGGCTTTCATCTTCGGTTCTCCAGTGTGTCTGCAACACCGGCCGCGGATCTTCCGTCCGCGACCCGATGACGATCGCCCGAACCGGCTCCTACGCCCCTGCTGAAAGGCGCGGCTGGGTTCGATCCGCACCACAAACGCCTGCGCAGGGAGCGGGTTGCACGTTCAGGGCGGTTGCCGACCGGATGGCTAGGGCGCTAAGTGACCTGTCTCGTGCGTCGCCCGGGGAGGCCCTGTGACCGTCGCTGCCCTGAAACCCGCCCGATCCGCCCGCAAACCCAAGGGGGAGGGCCATGCCCGCCGCGCCGAGATCCTCGAGGCGGCGGAACGCATCTTCGTCCAGTGCGGCTACGAAGGGGCCACGATCCGCAAGATCGCCGACGAGGTCGGCGTCTCGTCCACCGCGCTCTACATGCACTTCCGCGACAAGAGCGAAATCCTGCACGAGATCTGCGAGGCGGCGTTCCAGCGCCTGCTCGCTTTCAACATCGACATGCGCCAACGCGACCTTCCGCCTGCCGAGAAGGTGCGCCGGATGATGGACGCCTATGTCCAGTTCGGGTTCGAGAACCCCAACGCCTACCGCCTGGTCTTCCTGACCCGGCCGCAGGAGGCGGAGGAGACCCAGAGCGTGGCGCAGCGTCTCGGGCGCGAGGTCTACGACCAGTTCGAGGCGTGCGTCGAACAACTGGGTTCGATCGGCAAGCTGAAGACGGGCGTGCGAGAAGCGGCCCAGGTGTTGTGGGCCGGGGGCCACGGCATCGTCGCCCTGCTGATCACCAAGCCCTACTTCGACTGGGCTCCGGCCGAAGTGCTTTCGCGCACCATGCTCGACGCGCTGTTCGAGGGCCTGGTCCGGCAGTGAGAGCCTGGATCGGGGCGCTCGCGGCCGGCGGAGCCCTGCTCGGCGGGACGGCTGCCCACGCTGCCGCTGGACGGGTCGTCTCCCTTGATTCCTGCGCCGACCAGTACGTGGTCGCCCTGGCCGACCCGGCCCAGATCGCCGGCGTCACGGCGCGGGCGGACGACGCGGATTCCTGGATGCGGGCCCGGGCGCGGAGCGTGCGGGTCGTCCGGCCGAGCCTCGAGAGCCTCCTCGCGGTCCGGCCCGACGTGGTCGTTCGCTACTGGGGCGGCGATCCGCGCCTGATGCGCGCGCTCGAACGGCGGGGCGTGCGGGTGGTCCAGCTCGATGACGCGGTAGACTTCGAAGGGGTCCGGACCAACGTGCGGCGGGTGGCGCAGGGTGTAGCCCGGGAGGGCGCCGGCGAGGCGCTGCTGCGGGAGATGGACGCCGACCTCGACGCCTCCGCGGGCGCGTGGAAGGGCCGGTCCGCCCTCTATGTCACCAGCGGCGGGTACACGGCCGGGAAGGGGACCCTCATCGACGCCATGCTGACGGCGGCCGGGCTCGCCAACGCCGCCCCCGGCGGGTCTTTTGCGCCGATCAGTCTTGAACGCCTCGTACTGGCGCCGCCCGCCCTCTTCGTGAAGGGGTTCTACGACAGCCGCCGCGCCGACCGCCGCGGACCGGGGCGCAGCCGTGTTCTGGAGCGGCTGAGCCGAGGTCGCACCGCCGCCAGCCTGCCGGGCGCCATGCTCAGTTGCCCGGGCTGGTTCGCGGCGAAGGGAAGCCGGGCGTTGGCCGAGCGGGCGCCCCGCTGATGCGGCCTGGTCTGAACCTGTTCCTGGCGCTCGGCCTCGTGTTCGCCGGCGCGGCGGCCTTGGTCCTGGGCGAGGTCGGGCTCGACGGCGGGCAGTACCTGGACGCCCTGACCCGGCCCGGCAGCGACGCGGCCGAGATCGTCTGGGGCATCCGCGCCCCCCGCGTGGTCACGGCGGCCCTGGTCGGGGCCTGCCTCGGCCTCTCGGGGGCCCTGCTGCAGGGCCTGCTCCGCAACCCGCTCGCCGACCCCGGCATCCTGGGGGTCTCGGCCTGCTCGGGCCTCGGCGCCGCGCTGGCCATCGTGGCGGGACTGGCCGTGACCCCTGGCGGGGTCGAAGTGGCGGCGCTCATGGGCGCCGGCCTGGCGGGCGCGGTCCTGATCGGATTTGCGGCGCGGTTCCAGGAGCCGGAGG
>Ga0196970_1001113_pt1 | contig 20848 bp, 22 predicted proteins | sample S1v_513CmetaG_FD_148672 | JGI IMG/M metagenome (GOLD analysis project Ga0196970, IMG submission 148672) | Soil microbial communities from Anza Borrego desert, Southern California, United States - S1+v_5-13C | ecosystem: Environmental > Terrestrial > Soil > Desert | place: USA: California...
GGTAATTCGCAGCCCGCGAGCTTCCGCTAGTCAAGAAACCGTCAGATGGGTTTGATTGGCGCCGGTATTCTGACGCCACGCAATATTGACAGCGTGAATACTGGCAGATTGCAATCGTCCAACGCTTTGCAGTTTGCAACCCTGGTTGGCGTGTTGATATTATCGCGATGACAACTTGCCGCCATGGAGCCCTATGTCATCGCCCGCCCTTGCCAGCCGTATCGAGCGCTGGCCGCTCGAAAACTTGATCCCCTACAAGTCGAACTCCCGAACGCACAGCGCCGAGCAGGTTCACCAGCTCGCGGCCAGCATCCGCGAATTCGGGATGGTCGGCGCCATCGTCACGCGCGACAGGGTCATTGCCAAAGGCCACGGCACCCTGTCCGCCATCAAGCTGATCTACGAGAGCGGCGACCTGCTCTACCCGGCGCCAGGCGAGACTGCCGGCGCCGAGCCTTACCCTGCCGGCACGGTCCCGGTCTTCGACGCGAGCGGCTGGACCGACGAGCAGTTCCGCGCCTACGTGATCGCCGACAACAAGCTGGCGCTCAACGCCGGCTGGGACGAGGAAGTCCTCTCCGCTGAGCTCGCCGCGCTGGATGATGCCGGTTTCGACCTGGACGTGATCGGCTTCAGCGACGAGGAGCTGGAACGCCTGCTCGCCGAGGAACTGCCGCCCGAGGAAGCGCCGAGCGGCACCGACGAGACGCCCGAGGTCCAGCCGGATCCGGTCAGCCGTCAGGGCGACGTCTGGGTCCTTGGCCGGCATCGGGTTATGTGCGGCGACAGCACCAGCATCGCCGATGTCGAGCGGCTGGTCGCCGGTGCCAGCGCGCAGCTGCTGCACGCGGATCCGCCCTACGGCATGGGCAAGCAGGCCGACGGCGTGGCGAACGACAACATCTACCGCGAGGAGCTGGACAAGTTCCAGATGGAGTGGTGGGCGACCTTCCGGACCTTCCTGGCCGACAACGCCAGCGCGTACATTTGGGGCAACGCGCCGGACCTGTGGCGGCTGTGGTATCGCGGCGGGCTGGCGGACAGCGAGCGCATCGAGCTGCGGAACCAGATCGTATGGGACAAGCAAAACATTGCCGGCATGGCATCGCCGGACCTGACGCAGTACCCGATCGTCACCGAGCACTGCCTGTTTTTCCAGCTCGGCGAACAGTTCCGCGGCAACGTCAACACCGACGAGTTCCCCGAGGAATGGAAGCCCCTGCTGGCGTACATGGAGGGCGAAGCGAAGGCGGCCGGCATCACGGCGCCCGAGATCAAGCGCGTGTGCGGCGCGGGCATGTATGGCCACTGGTTTACCCGGTCGCAGTTCAACCTGATCCCGGAAAAGCATTACGCCACGCTGCGCACCGAATACCCGGGTCGGTTTGAAAGGCCGTGGCGCGACCTGAAGCGCGATTGGGATGCCGTGAAATCGATTCCCACGAAGGCGGTGCAGGAGGCGCGTAGCTACTTCGACAACGCGCACGAGATCATGCGCGACGTCTGGAACTTTCCGCGCGTGGTCGGCGACGAGCGGCACGGCCACGCCACGCCGAAGCCGGTCGCAATGATGGAACGCGTGATGAAGTCCAGCCTGCCGGTCGGCGGCATCTGCCTGGAACCGTTCGGCGGATCTGGCGCCACGCTCATGGGCGCCGAGAAGACCGGCCGGGTCTGCTACACCATGGAACTGCAGCCCGTCTACGTCGACGTGATCGTCCGCCGCTGGCAAAACTATACGAACAAGCAAGCCGTGCTCGAGAGCAGCGGCCAGACCTTCGCCGAGGTCGAAGCCGGGCTGGTCGCGGCCAACGATAACGAGCCCGCCGAAGAATGGCCGAACTGATCAGCATCCGCGAGGCCGCGCGCAGGCTTGGCGTGAGCGATACTGCGGTTCATAAATCAATCAAGTCCGGCCGCGTCGTCGTGCATAGCCACAACGAGGGGAACGGCCGCCCCCTGCTGGACTGGCCCGACGTCGAGCGCCGCTGGCTGGCGAACAGCGACGTCAGCAAGCGCAGCCACGTCGGCAGCCAGGGCAGCAAGATGCGCGCGAAGGATGCGCCTCGCGTCGACCTGGCGACAAGCGATCGCATGGACGAACAGGAAGTGCCGGACAGTGGCGACACGGGTCCGCGCAGTGGTCGAGGTGGTGGGTACGCGCAAGCCCGAGCGGCGCGCGAAGCGATCGAGGCCAGGATCGCGAAGATCAAGCTGGACCAGATGACCGGCAAGGTCGTCGACGCCGCCGAGGTCAAGGCGCAGGGCCACGCGCTCGCCGCCGCCGTGATCGCCAGCCTGTACAACATTCCCGACCGGGTTTCCGACCAGATCGCCGGCATGAGCAGCGCGCACGAGATCGCGAAGCTGCTGCTGACCGAGATCGACCAGGCCGTCGAGGACCTTCGAGCGCAGTATGCCGCAGCCTAGCGCCAACCCGCTGGTCGCGGGTTTCTTCGAAGCCTTCCGCCGCCCGAGCCGTCGCACCGTGACCGAGTGGGCGGACGCCAAGCGCATGCTGCCGTCGAAGGGTGCCGCAGAGCCCGGCAAGTACCGCAGCTCGAGGACGCCCTACGTGCGCGAGCCGATGGACTGCCTGTCGACCATGTCGCCGGTGCAGGAACTGGTGCTCATGTGGGCCGCGCAAACGAGCAAATCGGAGAGCGGCAACAACTGGGTCGGCTACGTCATCGACGACGCGCCCGGCCCGATGCTACTCGTGCAGCCGACGGTCGACAACGCCAAGCGCTACAGCAAGCAGCGAATCACACCGATGATCCAGGCGACACCGTCTCTGCTCGCCAAGGTCATCGAGAACAAGAGCCGCGAGGGCGGCAACACGATCCAGGAGAAGGAATTTCCGGGCGGCATCCTGATCCTGGGCGGCGCAAACTCGGCGGCCGGCCTACGGTCCATGCCGATCCGCTACCTGTTCGCTGACGAGATCAGCAACTGGCCGGCGGACGTCGACGGCGAAGGCGATCCGCTGCAGCTCGCCGAGGCCAGGACGGAGACGTTCGGCCGCAAGCGCAAAATCCTGAAGACGTCGACGCCGGGTCTCAAGGGCTCGTGCCGCGTCGAGACCGAGTACCTGAAGACCGACCAGCGCCGGTATTTCGTGCCCTGCCCGCACTGCGAGCACATGCACGTCCTGGCTTGGGCAAACTTCATCATCCCGAAAGGCGCCGACTGCAGGAAGCGACCGGCGGAAGCCTACATGGCCTGCCCGGAATGCGGTGGCGTGATCGAGGAGCGGCACAAGACCGACATGCTGGCGCGCGGCGAGTGGCGGGCAACCTGTCTCGAGAACCTGGACGAGACGCGCCGCGGCTACCACCTGAGCGCTCTGTACTCGCCAGTCGGCTGGAAGTCCTGGGCGAAGATCGCGCGCCAGTGGATCGAGGCGCAGGGCAACCCGACGAAGCTGCAGGCGTTCATCAACAACGTGCTGGCCGAGACCTGGGAGGTCCGCGGCGACAAGCCGAATCACGAGGCGCTTGCGCAGCGCGCCGAGGACTACGGCACGGATCCGCTGCCGGCTGGCGTCGTCCTGCTGACCGCCGGCACCGACGTCCAGCCGAACCGCCTGGAGACCGAAATCGTTGGCTGGGGCAGCGGCGAGGAAAGCTGGTCGATAGACTACGTGATCACATATGGAAATCCGGATTTGGACGACATCTGGCTCCTGCACGACGCCAACGTATTGCAGCGCGTGTACCGGCGAGCCGACGGCGTGCAGTTGCGCGTCGCCCGGTGCTGCGTCGATACGGGCGGGGCCAATACTGCGGCGACCTATTCTGCGGTCCGCGCCAGGCTGGCCGGCGGCGTGCTGCTCGGCACCAAGGGCATGCCCGGAGAAGGCAAGCCGATCATCGGCACGCCGACACAATCAAACCTTGGCAAGATCCCGCTCTTCCCGATCGGCACGTTCACGGCGAAGGACCTGGTCGTCGGACGCCTGAAGATCGAGCGACCGGACGGCGCGACGGGTCCGGTGCCTGGCCTGTGTCACTTCCCGAAGCGCTACCCGCCCGAGTATTACCGCGGGCTGACGGCCGAGGAAGTTCGGACCAAGTTCAACAAGAAAGGATTCCCGGAGCGCGAGTGGCATCTGCCGCCAGGCGCCCGCAACGAGCCGTTCGACTGCCGCGTGCTGGCGACCGCGGCCTTCGCGTCACTGAACATCCGCATCGACGAGCTCGTCGCCGCCATGAATGCCGCGCCTCGCGCGCGCGGCGTGCGCAACGCAGGCCAGTAAATCCTTTCCAGCTTTACGCCCGCCACCGGTTCGGCATGATCAGCCGGTGCCGAACACGACAGCCCCAGCAGCACCGGCAAGCACTTCGGCACTCTGGCACGATGAGGGGGAAGCCAGCAGCTTGCCGGTGCACCGCTTTCCATTTCGATCACCTAGCCATTTGCCCGCTAATCCTTGCCGTATGTTCGGGCCGGATAATTTCATGCTAGAATCGCGGCGACATTACTTTGCCGCCGGCCGTGTATGACCGATCTCGCCGAAGAACTTGCAACGAAGCGCGCGCAGCTGGCCGAGGTCCGCGCGGCGATCACGGCCGTCATGACCAAGGGCCAGTCGTACACGATCCAGGACGGCGGCGCGATGCGCCAGCTCACGCGCGCCAACATGGCGTGGCTTCAGGAGCGCGAGAAGGAACTCGAGGTCATCGTAAACCGTCTCAGTCGCGGCGGCGGCATCGGCATCAACTACGGGATGCCGCAGTGACCGCCTACGTCGACACGCCAAGGGACAGCCGGTTCGGTGGCCTGATACTGCCGGAGACCACGCTCGCCCAGATGATTCGCGCCGAGATCGGTGCCAGCTACGAGGCGACGCGGCCGAACAACAAAAATCTCATGGGCTGGGCAACAAGCATGGGCTCGGCTGACGCCGACGTCCTGCCGCATCGCGACCAGATCGCCTACCAGGCGCGCGACCTGGACCGCAACAACCCGCTCGCCGCCGGCGCACTGGACACGATCGTCGACAACGTCGTCAGCGTCGGCCTGCGCCCGCAGTCGCGCATCGACGCCGAAGTGCTCGGCCTCACGCCCGAGCAGGCCAGCGCATGGCAGCGTCAGGCCGAGCGCATTTTCTTCACGTGGGCCGACAGCAAGGACAGCGACGTCACGCGCGCACAATCGTTCTGGGAATACCAGGCGCTCGCCCTGCTCAATCCGCTGATGTCCGGCGACATGTTCACCATCCGCCGCTTCAAGCCGCGGCCCGGCTCGATCCTGGGAACCTGCCTGCAGGCTGTCGAGGCTGACCGCTGCGCCACGCCGCCGGGCCGCGAAGGACCGACGAGCAACGTGTACAGCGGCGTCGAGTGTGACAGCGACGGCGAGGCCGCGCGCTACCACTTCCTGAAAGACCATCCTGGCAGCATGATTTACGCGCGCATCGCCAACGTCGGCGAGTACACGAGCGTGCCCGCCGTCGACGGCAACGGCATCCCGCTTTGCCTGCACCACTATGTTCGGCGCCGTCCGGACCAGAAGCGCGGCGTGTCGGTCTTCGCGCCCGTGATCGAGACCTTCAAGCAGCTCGGCCGCTACAGCGAGGCCGAACTTACGGCAGCCGTCGTGTCCAGCATGTTCGCGGTCTTCATCAAGTCGCAGTTGCCGTCCGGCCCGCTCGGCGGTCTCGCCGGCACGATCCCCGGACAGGTCGGCAGTATGCAGGTCACGCCGACCGGCACCGGTCTCACGAAACTACAGTCCGGCATGATCGCCGACCTGGCGCCTGGCGAGGACATCGCCTTTGCGAATCCGATGCGCGCGAACTCGCAATTCGAATCGGTCGTGGCCGCGTTCTACAGCCAGATCGGCGTGTGTCTCGGCCTGCCGCGCGAGGTCCTGATGAAGCACTTCGCGGCCAGCTACAGCGCGAGCCGCGCTGCCATCCTGGAAGCCTGGAAAAGCTTCAAGCGCCGCCGCCTGTGGCTGACCACCAGCCTGTGCCAGCCGGTATGGGCATGGGTCATCAGCGAAGCCGTGGCGCGCGGCATGCTCAAGGCGCCTGGCTTTTTCGAGGATCCGTGGAAGCGCGCAGCATGGCTCGGCACCACTTGGCGCGGCGCGCCGATGGGCCAGTTGGATCCGCTCAAGGAAGCCAAAGCCGCGCAGGAGTGGCTGAAGATACCTGGCGCCACGACGATTCAGGACATCGCGGCCGAGCAGACCGGCACCGACTACGAAGACAATCTCGAGCAGACCAGGCGCGAGCGCGAGCAGATTGCCGCGCTGCCGCCTGATCCGCTGCAACCGGTCGCGGCCTCGCCCGCTGATCCGGACGACGAAGACGAGGGCGAGCAGCAATGAAACGAAACGCGATAGCGGCAGTCCTGTCGACCACGTGGGCGATCCAGCCGGAATGGCTGGACATCATCGCCAGCATCGCCGAGCGCGAGCACGAGTTTGCCGGGAACCTGGAAGCGCTCGAGGCGCGCCTTGGACGCCCGCTCGGCAACACGATGACGGCTACGACGCGCGACGGCGTGGCGATCCTGCCGATCGAGGGTCCGCTCTTTTCAAAAGCAAACCTGATGACGGAATTCAGTGGCGCCACGAGCTACGGCACATTGGCACGCGACTTCACGCAAGCCGAGAGCGATCCCGCGATCAGGGCGCACCTGCTGAGAATTTCCAGTCCAGGTGGCGCGGTCGAGGGCGCCAGCGAATTCGCGCAGATGGTCGCCGCGGCGACGAAGCCTGTCTGGGCATTCATCGAAGGAAACGGCGCGAGTGCGGCCTACTGGATCGCCAGCGCAGCCGATCGCGTCGTCGCTGCCGACACGGCAATCATCGGCTCGATCGGCGCTCAAGGCGGAATCACGGTGCGCGACCCGAAGCCCGGGGAGAAGGCCTACCGGTTCGTCAGCAGTCAGTCGCCGCTCAAGAACGCCAGCCCGGACACCGAAGCCGGCGCGAACGAAATGCAGGCGCTGGTCGACGGACAGGCGCAAGTATTCATCGAGGCTGTCGCCAAAAATAGAGGCATTTTGCCAGCAGAGGTGATATCATCCTATGGCGCCGGTGCTGTATTCGTCGCCGCCGAAGCTAAGAAGCGCGGCATGATCGACGAGATCAGCACATTCGAAGACACACTCAAAGCCCTGAAAGCGGAGACCGAGACCATGGATTTTAAAACGCTTACTGCTGCCAGCCTGAAAGAAAACCGTGCGGATCTCGTCACCGAGATCGCGACGGCCGCCGTTGCCGAAGCCATGGCCGGCGTCGAGAAAGTCGATGCCGCAGCCGTCAAGGCTGCTGGCCACCAGGAAGGCGTCGCAGCCGAGCGCAAGCGCATCGCCGAGATCGAAGCGCTGGCCGTGCCTGGCGCCGAAGCCATGATCGCCGGCTTCAAGGCCGACGGAACCGAGCCTGCCGCTGCAGCCATGGCAATCCTGAAGGCGCAGAAGGAAGGCAAGATCAACGCGGGCGCCGCCGGCCACCTGCAGAACCTGCAGAACACCGAGGCGAACCTGAATCCGCCGAAGGCTGGCGACGGCAAAGACGAGCCGAAGACGGCCGACGAAATGGCCGCTGCGATCGTCGCGGCAGCCGGCAGCATCGGGACGATCCAGGTCGCCAAGTAATCGAACGAACCTAAACCCACGGACGCACAATCGGAGGCTCACACCATGACCACGTCCTTCCAGCCGGCCTTCTCTTCTGCCGGCAGTCACACCCACGACAGACTGCTGGCCGGTGACGCGGTCAACGCGGTCACCGAGAGCATCGTGCTGGATACGGGCAACCTTACCCGCGGCGCGCTCCTGGGCAAGATCACCAACGGCTCGGCGAGCTCCGAGGCCAAGTCCGGCGGCAACACCGGCAACGGCACGATGGGCACCGTCACCGTGGGCAGCGGCGCGAAGGCTGGCGTGTACCAGCTTCGCATCGTGACCGCCGCCAGCAATGCCGGCGAGTTCACCGTGAAAGATCCGGACGGTGTCGTGGTCGGCGTCGGCGATGTCGCGACCGCCTTCGCTGGCGGCGGCCTGAGCTTCACGCTCGCCGATGGCGGCACCGATTTCGTGGTCGGCGACGGCTTCGACATCACGGTCGCGGCCGGCTCTGGCAAATACGTGCTTTCGGCGACCGCTGCCACCGACGGCAGCGAAGTGCCGCGCGCGATCCTGGCAGAAGATGCCGACGCCACCAGCGGCGACGTAACCACCGTCGCCTACCTGACCGGCGAGTTCAACAGCGACGCCATGACGTTCGGCACTGGTCACACGGCCGACAGCGTCAAGGATAAGCTGGCCGATCGCGGCATCTTCCTGAAGACGAACACGCCTTACTGATCGGAAATTCCAGAAGTTCGATTTGCAGGTTTGAAACTTTACTTTTTGCGGAACGGGGAGGCCTGACGCAATGGCAATTGAAATCTACAACACCGCGGTACTTAACGGCGTCGTGGACCGGCTCATCCCCGTCCCGTCGCCCTTTCTCGATCTGTTCTTCGGTTCCGTGATCAATCACGACACCGAGGAAGTCTATTTCGACGTCGCAACCGACAAGCCGCGCATCACGCCGTTCGTGCATCCGCTGAGCGAAGCGGGTGTCGTCGACAGCGCAGGCTATTCCACCAAGTCGGTCAAGCCGGCCTACTTGAAGGACCTGCGCGTGCACAACCCGCTCAAGGCGCTGAAACGCCGCGCTGGTGAAGCCATGCTCGGCAGCATGACGCCGATGCAGCGCCAGATGGCGAACATCGCCGACGACATCGCCGACCAGAACCGCATGGCTGCCCGCCGCATGGAAGTCATGGCGATCGAGGCGATCCGCGACGGCAGGGCCACGATCATCGGCAAAGGCTTCAACGCCGTGGTGGACTTCGGTCGTCACGCTGATCTGACCGAGACGCTGTCCAGCAACGACCGCTGGAGCGTGGTCGATGCGAGCGCGCCCGACATCCCGGCACAGCTTGAAGAATGGTCGCAGGAGATTGCGAACTTCGGCGGCAACGTCGAGATCGTGATCATGGACGTCAAGGCCTGGAACCTGCTGCGCAAGGCGCCTTCGATCGTGAACGGCGAGAAAGGCCTGCTGGACATCCGTCGCGGCGATGACAGCTCGCTGATCATCAGCCCGAAGATCGCGATCGAAGCCGGCCTGCAGTACAAGGGCATGATCGGCAATTTCCCGATCTACGTGTACACCGGCGAGTACATCGATCCGGCCGACGGCCAGACGAAAAAGTACATGCCCGACAACACTGTGCTGATGGCTGGCCGCGCTGTCGAGGGTGTCCGTCACTACGGCGCGATCATGGACGTCGATGTCCTGGTGAGCCGCGACCGCTACGTCCAGTCCTGGGTCGAGAAGAACCCGAGCCGCCGCATGCTTCAGCTTGAATCGGCGCCGCTGCTCGTGCCCTACCGCCCGAACAGCTCCAAGAAAATCACGGTGACCAGCTAAGGCTGGTCCCTGATCTTCACCGAGGCCTGAAGCCCGGAAAACAGAAAGGGCGGGCGACCGCCCTTTTTTCATCCTACTGACAGGAGATCGCAATGGGCAGGAAACTGAAGCTCAAACAGACCATCCGCAACGGCGGCAAACAGTACAGGCCGCCGACGGTCATCGACTGCGACGCGCTGAACATCAGCAACGGCGAGGCCGACGTGCTGGTGCGCCGCGAGGTTGCCGTCAACTACATCGAGCCCGTGCCCGCGCTAGAACCCGAGCAGGCGCCAGCGCCGGCCAGCACCGGCCCGGAGATTGTTCCCGCTGGTGAGCAGGTCGTCATCACTGACGACGCCGAGGCAGTGGTGGTCGTGGCCGTCGATGTCCTAGCCGATGGCGAGCACGTGGGCGATCCCGTGGTGGTCGTGCCCGGACAGGTCACCGAGGAACCCGTGCTCGAGCAAGCGCAGGACGAACAGGCCGCCACCAGCGACGACCAGAACGCCGGCGAGCAGGCAGAGCGCGCCCGCCACGAGGACGGCACGTTCAAGGCCGACGACCCGGCGACGCCCGACGTGAACGAGGCCTACGTCCAGACCGAGCAGGCGCCCGCGCTGGCCGGCAAAAGCAACAAGCGGAAACGGTAAGCCCTGATGGCTGTCGAGACTGCCGAGGACCTGGACGCCTTTTTCGATCCCGATGCGTTCGGCGAGGAAATGGTGGCGCACGTCGGCGGTGAGCCGGTGCCGTTCGTCGGCATCCCGACCACCGGCCAGGTCCACGAGCAGACCAGCACGATGACCGCGCAAGCTTCCATGATTCAGCCGCGCATCCTGGCGAAGCGCGAGGACCTGGAAGCCCTGGAGGTCGACCACGAGATCGAGCGCCAGGACGGCACGCGCGTGAAGGTCATCGACCTGGGATACAAGGGCGATCTCGTCATCATCAGCTACCAGGACGGCGACGTCTACTGAGCCATGGCGCACCATCGCAAGATCATCCGCGACGCCGTAGCCGCCGTCCTGACGACGGCGGACACCGCTGCCGGCGACAAGGTCTACACGAGCCGCAGCCGACCGGTGCCCGAGCAGACGCTCAAGCAGAGCCCGGTGCTGTCTGTCTACACGGCCGACGAGACCAGCCGGAAGACGGCTGACAGCCACGCGCTCGAGCGCGTTCTGATGGTCAGCATCGAAGGACTGGCCGCCGGCGGTGACGACCTGGACGACACACTGGACAACCTGGCCGAGCAGGTCGAGGCGGCGATCAACGCGAACCCGAACCCGGACAACCTGCTGACCGAAAGCCTCGCGCTGACCGGCACGACGTCGGAAATTTCGTCGCGCGGCAACCTGCAGGTCGGCGCCTTCCGCATGGATTTCGAGTGCACGTACATGACGCCGATCATCGACGAGGGCGATCCCGGCACGCGGCCCGACACCGTCTACACGCTGCCGATGCCGAACGCGGATCGGTACGAGGAAATCTTCAAGCCCGAGCACCAGCAGCCCGAGGAATGCGGCGTCTGTGATGACGAGGCATGGGGCGGCGACCTGACTGACGAACACCTGGTGCGGCCATGACAGCGCGCGACCGCGGCTTCAGCGAACTGGCGCTGCCCGACATGGAGCGCCGCATGGCGAACACCGTGCGCCATGGCAAGGTCATGGAAGTGAATCATGCGACCAGGCGCGTGCGCGTGAAGTCCGGCGAGATCGAGACCGATTGGATCCCGTGGCCGGCTGGCCGCGCAGCTGCTGGCAAGCGCCGCTGGGATCCGCCCGAGGTCGGCGAGCAGGTGACGATGCTGTCGCCGGGCGGCGACTTCCGGCAGGCGGTCGTCATCCCGGGCGTCTACCAGACCGAATACGACGCGCCGAGCAGCGACCCGAACAAGGACACGACCGAGTACGGCGACGGCACCGTGATCGAGTACGACCGCGGCACGCACACGCTGCGCGCGGACCTGGGCGACAGCAAGATGACGATGACCCGCGAGGCCGTCGTGATCGAGATTGGTGCCGCGAAGGTCACGATGACGGCGAGCGGCACGACCTGGAACGGGCCGGTGCTGTTCACGGATCCGGTCACCTACGAAGCCGGCATGACTGGCAGCAACGGCGCCGACATCAACGGCACGCTGACCGTGACGGGCGGCGACATCGTGAACAACAGCAAGAGCGTCGGCAGCACGCACACGCACGTCGGCGTATCGCCGGGCGGCGGCGTGACTGGCGTGCCGAGCTGATAGGGGCGGCCATGCGCGGCATCAATCGAATCACTGGCAAGGAACTGGACGGCATCCCGCATATCCAGCAGAGCATCCGCGACATCCTGACGACCAAGATCGGGACGCGCGTCATGCGCCGCGACTACGGCAGCCGCCTGCCCGAGCTCGTCGACCATCCGATCAATGAAGCCACCAAGATCGAGCTATTCGCGGCCACCGCCGAAGCCTTGGTCCGCTGGGAGCCGCGCTTCCGCCTGGACCGTGTTTATCTGACGGCAGCAGGAGATCAGGGCAAGATTATTTTGACATTAGAGGGTAGAATCCGCGCTACCGAGCAAGTCGTCAGGTTTGAAGGCATCGAGATCACGTAATGGCGGGCGATTTTACAACGGTCGATCTTTCGCAACTGGTCGCGCCTGGCGTCGTCGAGACGCTGGACTTCGAGGCGATCCTGGCGGCGATGGTCGCGGATCTTCAGGCGCGTGATGCGACCTTCACGGCACTGGTCGAAAGCGACCCGGCCTACAAGGTGCTCGAGGTCGCCGCCTACCGGGAAATCCTGATACGGCAGCGCGTGAACGAAGCCGCGAAGGCCGTGATGCTGGCCTATGCTGCCCGGACCGACCTGGACCAGATCGGCGCGAACTTCAACGTCGAGCGCCTTGTCGTCGACGAGGGCGATCCCGACGCGGTCCCGCCCGTGCCGCCTACCTACGAAACCGACACCGCCTTCCGCGCCCGCATTCAACTGGCGCTCGAGGGCATCACGACGGCCGGCAGCGAGGGCAGCTACGTGTTCCACGGGCTGAGCGCTGACGGCGACGTGCGAGACATCCAGGCCATCAGCCCTGAACCCGGCGACGTCGAGGTCTATGTGCTCGCCCATTCCGGTGACGGCACGGCCAGCACCGAGCTCGTGAACACCGTGACGGCCGCGCTCAATGCGCAGGACGTGCGCCCGCTGACCGACAACGTGACCGTGCAGACGGCGATGATCGTCGAGTATTCCGTCGACGCCACGCTGGAGATCGAGAACGGCCCGGACCCAGATGTCGTGCTCGCCGCGGCCGAGGAGGCTGTGACGACCTACGTCGAGCAGATCCGGCGCATCGGCTACACCATTCCGCTGTCCGGCCTGTTCGCGGCACTTCACCAGCCTGGCGTCCGCAAGGTGACGCTGGCCTCGCCGAGCGCCGACGTCGAGATCGAGGACGGCGAGGCTGGCTACTGCGCATCGATCGCGGTGGCGCAGGCATAACCATGGCCGACCTGCTTCCGCCCAACGCCAGCGACCAGGAGCGCGCTCTATCGAACGCGGTGGACCGGGCTGTGCCGGTCGTAGTGCGCGAGGTCTGGAGCCCGGACACGTGCCCGGCCGCGCTGCTGCCGTGGCTGGCATGGGCATTCTCTGTGGACACCTGGGATCCGGGGATGACCGAGGCGCAGAAGCGCGCCGTCATCAAGGCCAGCGTCGCCGTGCACCAGCGCAAGGGCACGATCGGCGCGCTGCAATCTTCGCTTGACGCGCTCGGCTACGACGACATCGACGTGACCGAGTGGTTCCAGATGGAACCGCAGGGCGACCCATACACGTTCGCGCTGCTGGTCGGCGTCGAGCAGACCGGCATCGAGGACCAGAGCGGCTACGACCGCATCATCGCGACCACGATGGCGGCGAAAAACCTGCGCAGCCATCTGGTCGGCGTCGACGTGCTGGCGACGAGCTCCGGCAGCTTCTACATCGGCGGCGTGAGCAACGATGCCGAGACGACCGAGATCGATTGCGAGCCGGTGACGATAGTTTTGAACGAAATGGTTTTGATGGGCTGACCTATGGAACTGAAGACCTTTTTTGCGCAGGACCTGCAGGGCAACGCGATCCAGAGCCCGACGGTTTATATCTACACGTCAGGCACCACCACGCCGATCAGCGGCCTGCAGGATGCAGCCGGCAGCGCGCTCGCAAACCCTTTCACTGGTGGCACTGACGGCAAGATCGTGGTCGCCGCGCCAACCGGCCAGTATGACCTGCGCGTGACTGGTGGCGGCCGTGACTACACGATCCCGGTGCAGTTCATCGACCTGGCGGAAACACTGGCCGCTGCGGAAGCCGCCATGGCCGCTATCCTGGACAGCTTTGACGACCGCTACCTGGGGGCGAAGTCCAGCGACCCGAGCGTGGACAACGACGGCAACGCGCTGGTCACTGGTGCGCTGTACTTCAACAGCAGCGTAGGCGAAATGCGCGTGCGCACCGCTGGCGGCACATGGGTGAACGCAGGCGCAGGCGCCGGCTATCTGCCGCTGACGGGCGGGACGCTGACTGGCCAGCTGACAATTCAAGCTGCCGATGCTGTTGGTCGTCGGTACTCGGACACCAATGGTCCGTTTAACCAGTCGCTTGATAAAGCGAGAGGATCGAGCAGTGTGCCTTCCATTGTTCAAGACGGCGACGGCCTGGGCCTGGTGCGAATGCGTGGATGGGATGGCGCCGGTTTTATCGAGGCCGCAAGGATATTGGCACAGGTAGACGGCACCCCCGGCACCAACGACATGCCCGGCCGCCTCGTGTTCGCTACCACCGCCGACGGCGCAGCGAGCCCGACGGAGCGCATGCGCATCGCCAGTACCGGCACCATCACCATTCCCGGCGACTGCCTTTTCGGCACCACCACGCCGGGAACGGATACAGCGAAGGTGGATATTGTTGATAGTACAGGCAGGTGCTTGTCGCTGAGCAATTCCACTTCAGATGCCACACTCAAGGGTGCGTTCATTGGACTTCGCCACTATACGAACTCAGAAGAAGGCGTGGCCCTTATCGGGGGCTTTGCGCAGAGTGCGGACAACAGCGTCCGAATTGGCGGAGGATCAGCGACGCAGAACGCGGCCACCGAAGTCGGGATATACACGGCCACAAACAACACAACGCTTAGCGGCACAAAGCGATGGGGCTGGAACTCGACTGGTGACTTCTTCCCCAATGCCGACAACACCTACAACATCGGCAGCGCCAGCTTAGGCGTTAAAGAAATCTTCGCCGACAACGGCACCATCAACACATCCGACGCCCGCCGCAAAACCGAAGTGCAGCCGCTGACGGCGAACGAGCTGGCGGCATCCATCGCGCTCGCGCGCGAAATCGGCAGCTTCAAGTTCCTGGAGGCCATCAGCCTGAAGGGCGAGGAAGATGCGCGCTTGCATATTGGAATGACCGTTCAAAAGGCCATCGCCATCATGCAAAGCCACGGCCTGGACCCGATGGCGTACAGCTTCATCTGTTACGACAGCTGGGGCGACGAGCTGGGCGAAGTCGAAACCACGGCGGACGATCCGGAAGGCGAGGCCCGCACGCGCGAAATCCCGCGCACGCGCACGAAGGAAACCACCGGCCGCGAAGTCCGCGTGATCGACGGCGTGCCCACGCTGGTGGAAGAAACCAGCGAAGTGGAAGTGCCGCTGTATGAGGATCGGCCGGTGGTGGATCAGAACGGCGAACCCGTGCTGGGCGAGGACGGCGAGCAAATGATTTTCGCGGTGCCGGTGGTGGACACCATCACCGAGTATTTCAAAACCGCCGTGATCCGTCCCGCCGGCGACAAATACAGCTTCCGCGTCCAGGAACTGCTGCTGTTCATCGCGCGCGGCATGGATGCAAGGCTCGCCGCGCTGGAAGCCGCATAAAGCAACCTGATACAATCACCGCGAGATCACTGAGGAATTGCCATGGCATACCTGATGAAGCTGACCGCCGAGGGCGCCGCGCTGGTAGCGGCTGCGCAGGCCGGCGGTCCAGCGGTCAGCCTCACGCACCTTGCGGTCGGCGACGGTAACGGCAATCCGGTCACGCCGCCGACAGGCAACGAGACGGCACTTGTGCGCGAGGTCTACCGCGACCAGATCGCTGCGATCTACGTGAACCCGAGCGACGAGCAGACGTTCGTCGCCGAAATGACGATCCCGAGCGAGGAAGGCGGCTGGACCGTCCACGAGCTCGGCATCTTCACGGCTGACGGCACGCTGTTCGCGTATGGCAACTACCCGCCGGTCTACAAGCCGGTCGCCGAGGAAGGCAGCACGCGCGAGCTCCGGATCCGCGGCAGGATGCGCGTGGCGTCGACCGACGTGATCATGCTGACGATCGATGCCTCGATCCTGATCGCAACGCGCGACTGGGTGCTGAGCAACATCACAGCCGCCGCGCTGATCCCTGGCGGTCTGACCGGTCAGCATCTGGCGAAGGCCAGCAATGCCGACGGCGACTTCGAGTGGGTCGACCCGCTGGCAGCCGTCGAGATCGTCGTCGACGTGATCCAGGAAGTGCAGACGCTCGCGGACGAGCAAACCGTCGTCAACTTCAGCACCGTGAACACGAACGGCCTGGCCGTCTACATCGAGGGCGTGCGCCTGGTGAGCGGCACGGACTTCACGGCCACGGGCGCCGCGCAGATCACGCTCGCGAGCAGCTACCCGGGCGGCTACACGCTGCACGCCTACCAGAACGATCCGCTCGATACCGCGGCGTACCTGAAGCCCGAACTGAATCTTGGCGACATCGACAACCCGCACGCGGCGCGCACCAATCTCGGCGTGGCTGGCCGGGCAAAACTCTATTTCATGGCTCAATCATAGGGGCGCAGATAAATGGCATCCGGACTACTTGGGCAGTCGGCACTTAGCGCCGCGACCAACACCAGCGTCTACCAGGTCCCGAGCAGCAAGGTGGCGGCGCTCAACATCAACGCTGTGAACCGCGGCGCGACGTCGGCGCTCGTCCGCCTGGCGCTCGCCTCAACCACGAGCCCGGGCAACGCCGAGTACATCGAGTACGACGTCGAGGTTCCGGCGAAAGGCGTGCTCGAGCGCACCGGCATCGTGCTCGACGCCAGCAAGCGCGTGGTCGCCTACGCGAGCACGGCCAACGTCAGCGTTTCGGTTTACGGATTCGAGGAGGACGCCTAATGGGCAGATCACTTACGCCGGCAGCGGCGAACAACTCGCTGCCGGTCTACAGCCTGAACAAAGTTGTGGGCGCCGGTCATATCGGCGAGTTCGGCAATGGCCGCTGGAAAGTGTTCTCGGCATCTGGTGCCTGGACCGTTCCCGCTGGCGTCACGCAGGCGCGCGTGCGCTGCATCGGCGGCGGTGGTGGTGGCCGCAATTCCGGCGCGGGCGGCGGCGGCGGCGAGTATCGGCGCGGCGTGATTTCCGTCACGCCTGGCGACAATCACACGATCACGGTGGGCGCGGGCGGCACTGGTGGCGCATCGCCGACCGATGGCGGCGACTCATCTTTCGGCAGCACGATCATTGCCAAGGGCGGCAAGGCATCGTCCGGCACGGCAACGGCTGCAGGCGGCACCGGTGGCACTGGCGGCGATTTCAATGCGGACGGCGGCGCGAGTGGTGCGGCTGCCGGTTCTGGTGGCGGTGGCGCAGGTTCTGAGCTGGGCGTCGGCGGCAAGAGCGCGGCATCTGGCGGTTCTGGAGGCGGCGGTATTGCTGGCGATGGAAGCGGAAGCAATGGCGGAAGCCCGTTCGGCCTTGGGCGTGACTGCATCGGCAGAGACTCCATACATTTAGACCATATAGGCTCCACCAGCGCAGATGTGCCGTTTTCTGTGCGCGAGATATTCAATCCGCTTAGCGCACTGATCCGGTTTCCGTTTGACGGCTTCACGAGCGGGCAAAATACCATATTGGAATCAGGTGGCGGGACAACAAACAATCACGTGCTCAGCAATAACGGTGGGGGCGGCCATGGTGGCAGCAGTTCCGGCATGGCTCCAGGTGGCGTGGGCGGCGGCGGTGGCGGTAGCAGTTCGGCTGGAACTGGCGCCGCTGGCGGAATTGGCGGCGGTGGCGGCGGCAGTAATTCCGGCGGCGGCGCCACCGGCGGCCAGGGCCTTGTGATCATCGAGTGGTAACGCTGGGAGGCGCCAATGTATGACGAGAGAAGCCCTGGAAGTCCTGAACACCGCGCACGGCCAATGTCGCCTTTCGGTTACTAGCGCCACCGAACTGAAGCTGTCGCCCTACAACGGGCGCAACCTGAACATCGCCGGCCGCGTGGAGCAAATCCCATCGGCCGGCGTCACAATTTCGAACACCGGCCTGGCCGCGTCCACGGTTTATTACGTCTATGCCTACATGGACGAAGGCGACATGGCGCTGGAGCTTTCCACCACCGGCCACGAAACGCACACCAACGGCGTGGAAGTCAAAGACGGCGACGCATCGCGCACGCTGGTTAGCATGGTCTACACGACGAACAACACGCCAGGCCAATTTTCGGATGCAGCGCAGTTCAGGTTCCTGCTGAACTGGTACAACCGGCGCCCCATCACAACCGTTTCGTCGTCAGCTGGCGGCACTGTCAGCAGCACTACGTTCGCGGAAATCACTTCTGCCGCCCGCTGCCACTTTCTTTGCTGGGCGGATGAGCCTGTGGACATCCAGGTGGTCGGCACGGTTCTGCCGAACACGATAAACGCCATCGCCGGAACCATCGCTGGAACAGGCGCCGGCACCGGCGGATCGCTGACCGGGGCGCAGGCTTACACGGCGAACGCGACACTGCCAGCGACGGCGCGCATGCTCGGCGATCTAACCGAAGGCTACCACTACGGCACGGGCTACGGACGCGTCACGACAGGCAATGGAGCCTGGACCATCGGCGTGATGGTGACGACGCGCGGCTGAAGTGCAAAACGCTTTCCAGCTAGTGCAGAGACCGTCAAGTGCTGGTACAATGCTATCGCTATAGTGTCAAACTAATTGCCTATTACCTTTCGGGGGTGACCAATGCCTGAAACTTTCCTGCATGGCGTCGAGGTAGTCGAGATTACCGACGGCCCGCGGCCTATTCGGACCGTCCGGTCCGGCATCATCGGATTGATCGGCACCGCGCCCGATAGCCAGCAGGAGGTCAAGGCTTCCCTGCTGACCGGCGTCGCCGCCGACAACAACGCGCTGACGTTCACCAGCAAGCTCGAGGGCGAGCTGGGCAACAACACCGGGATCCGCTTTGTCGACCCGAAGGCGAACAGCGCCGCGCTGTCCGTGTCCGTCGTGAACGGCGACATCACAGTGAGCCTGGCAACCGACGCCGACGGCGACATCACGAGCACCGCTGCCGAAGTCCGCTCCGCGATCATGGCGAAAGCCGAGGCGCATGCACTGGTCAAAGTCGCCAACACGGGCGGCGGTGGCGCAACCGCTACCGCCACGCTGAGCACCAGCACGATCGGTTCTATTGCCGTGACGAACGGTGGCAGCGGCTACCTGACGCCGCCTGCTGTCGTGATCGCTGGCGGTGGTGGCAGCGGCGCGACAGCTACCGCAGTTCTGACCGACGGCGTAGTTACGTCCATCACGGTCAACAATCCCGGCACCGGCTACAGTTCGCCGACCGTAACGATCACGCCGCCGACTGGTGGCAGCAGCGGCGCAGGCGTTGTGTCGGCGTTCCGTCGCCAGTCCCTGGCCGACGGCCTCAACGATGAATTCCCGCTGAACCGTCCGGTGCTCGTCGCTGGCGACGCGGCCAAGGCTGCCAAGCTGGGCGAGACCGGCACGCTGCCGGGCGCCATGGACGGCATCTTCGACCAGGTCGGCGCCGTAGTGATCGTCGTGCGCGTGGCCGAGGGCGAGGACGACGAGGACACGATCACCAACGTGATCGGCGGCATCAACACCGGCGACGACACCTACGAGGGCGTGCACGCCTTCCTTGGCGCCGAGAGCATCACCGGCTTCTGCCCGCGCATCCTGTGCGCGCCAGGCTTCACCAGCCAGCGCCCGGACGATACCGCGAACGCTGTGGTCGCCGAGCTCGTCGGCATCGCCGAGCGCCTGCGTGCCGTGATCATTGCTGACGGCCCGAGCACCACGGATGCCGACGCGATCGAGTACCGCGGCGACTGGGGCAGCAAGCGCGTCTACGTCGTGGATCCGGCCGTCAAGATCCGCAACAGCAACGGCGAGCTCGTGAACGAGCCCGCCAGCGCCCGCGTGGCCGGCCTGATCGCGAAGATGGACAACGACCGCGGCTTCTGGTGGTCGCCGTCGAACCAGGTAATCAACGGCATCGTCGGCACGGCTCGCGAGATCGACTTCACGCTGGGCGACCAGAACAGCCGCGCGAACCTGCTGAATGAGCAGGAGGTCGCGACCATCGTGCGCCAGGACGGCTTCCGCCTCTGGGGCAACCGCACATGCGCCGACGATCCGAAGTTCGCCTTCCTGTCCGTGGTCCGCACTGCTGACATGATCAATGACAGTATTTTGCGCGCCCATTTGTGGGCGATCGACAGGAACATCACGAGATCGTTTTTGGAAGATGTTTCGCAGAGCGTGAATGACTACATCGCGCTTCTAACTGCCGAGGGTGCGATACTGGGCGGGCGCTGCTTTCCGTCGCCAAATCTCAACACGCCGGCTGCGATCGCTGACGGGAAAGTGTTCTTTGATTTCGAGTTCACGCCCAACTTTCCAGCGGAGCACATTACGTTCAGGTCGAAGATCGTCAACGACTACATCGAACAAATTCTCTGACTGCTGGACCGCTCGATCAGCCCCGCTTCGGCGGGGCTTTCTTTTTCCGCAAATATCCATTGATGCCCGTAGGCTGTCCGCTGTTCGCCTCTGCAGCATCTGAGTATCGGCGTGTTTTGCGCCTTTGGCTTTCCCTGCGTAGCGAGCCAAGCGACGGCCTGCATCGCGTGATCAAAGGCGCGCCCCGTCTCTACGCACTGCACGGATCTTATATTGTGAGCCTTGCGAAACTGCGCGCGGTATTCCGGGGTATCACGAACCGACTTCATCTTCTCGGCCATCATGCTCTTGAACTTAGGGTCAGCCCAACGGGTTCGTGCCTGGGCGGATCGCTGCTCGCGTCGCTCTACTGTCCACGCCTTCCGCTGCGCATCCGCGCGCGATGATCGAAACGCTGAGCAGGATGTTGCTGCGTGATGCCTGGCGCGCACGTCTGGACGCTGGAAGGCTGCGGAGATAGATGCCGATCGTCTCGCTCGCGTCTCGGCTGACGGAAAATGTCCGCTCATGCCGTCGCCGCCGTCCGTGCCATTGACCAGTGGGCCAAGCCCAAGATCCCGTCGACCATACCGCGCAATAAGCTGGCGCTCGAGCATAGCTGCCTGCTGGTCGGTCAATCCGTCCTGAGCGATC
>Ga0196970_1001114_pt1 | contig 20845 bp, 13 predicted proteins | sample S1v_513CmetaG_FD_148672 | JGI IMG/M metagenome (GOLD analysis project Ga0196970, IMG submission 148672) | Soil microbial communities from Anza Borrego desert, Southern California, United States - S1+v_5-13C | ecosystem: Environmental > Terrestrial > Soil > Desert | place: USA: California...
CGGGATTTGAACAGGAGGACGCAGAGATACCGGAGGAAGATGGTTGGTGAGGCAGATGAAATGATGAAACGTTCCTCCTCCCCCCGGCCCCCTCCTCCGGCTGCGCTCGGAAGAGGGGGAGAGGGACACGGATCGAAAGGGAAACGGTTTTACGCCAATTACGCTGCTTTCCGTAAATTTCCAATCCGATTTCGTGTGGTTGGTGTGATTCGTGGTTTTCTAATTCCCTGCTGACCCCTGGGAACGCGGACTTTTGAACAGGAGGACGCAGAGATAGCGGAGGAAGATGGTTGGTGAGGCAGATGAAAAGATGAAACGTTCCTCCTCCCCCCGGCCCCCTCCTCCGGCTGCGCTCGGAAGAGGGAGAGAGGGACAAGGATTGAAACGGAAAACGTTTTTACGCCAATTACGCTGCTTTCCGTAAGTTTCCAATCCGATTTCGTGTGGTTGGTGTGATTTGTGGTTTTGCCATTCTTCTACTGATCCGTGGGCAAACGGGATTTGAACAGGAGGACGCAGAGATACCGGAGGAAGATGGTTGGTGAGGCAGATGAAATGATGAAACGTTCCTCCTCCCCCCGGCCCCCTCCTCCGGCTGAGCTCGGAAGAGGGGGAGAGGAACACGGATTGAAAGGGAAAACGGGTTTGCGCGAATTACGCTAATTTACGCGAATCGCCTGCTGCCGATTCGTGTGAGAGGTGATTCATGGATAGACGCCTCTGCGGCGGCTCCTGCTTCACAAATCCGCGTTCATCCCGGTCCATCCGTCGTTAAAGTTCTTCATTTCAATCCACGCAACTTTGCGTAATTCGCGCAAACCCGTTTTCTCCCTCGTGGTCAAGGGGCTTGCTTTACCTTCTGCTCAGGGTGCCAGCAGCACGCTCGTCACTCCGTAGAAGTCGAGCGGCAGCCATAACTCGTCACCGGGCCTTGCATCACCGAGCTGAAGATTGAATGGGAGGCAACTGGCCTGCGGGCCATGACCAACCAGGCGCAACGCCGCAGGATTCGATCGATCAAAGACGTCCACTTGCGCCCATCCCACCTGCGCCGCCACCAAGCCCGGGAACAACGCGAGATCCATGGCTTCCCCGGAAAGCTTCGCCGAACCGAGCAGTGTAAATTCCCCCTCACCGTTCAACACCCATGTCTCAAGCTCCGATTTTACACTGTTGCTCACAGTCAACCATTCACGGCCGGTAAGGAAGACATTCGCACCGTCAACGACTGCCGCCGAATTATATCGATTGGTGAGCGGCAGAGCATCGATCGCATGCGCAGCAATCCCATCGTAAGCGCTCGCCACCAAAGCCTGTGAACCTTCGCCTCCGCTGGCGGATATCCCATAAAATCCAATCGTGTAAAGAAGCGAGCCTTCGTGCGAAATTCCCTTGAGCGTTCCGGGAACATTGACTGGCTTTCGCGGCGTCGGATGAGCCGGATCCGTGTAATCGATCACATCCAGGAATGTCTTGTAAAAAGGAGACCAGTCGCCCGCGTTCGTCCAGCTGCCATAGGGCACGCTGGCGTTGTGGCTGAGATAAACCAACTCGCCCGCCACGTAAGGTTTGCTGAAGCCCCACCAGTTGTTCGTTGCAAGGTCGACTTCAGAGACAAACTCGGGCGCGAGTTCGTTGGCAACATCGAACGCGAGAAGCTGGCCGCCACCATTGCGACTCTGATTCGGGTAAGGCCAGAATCCAAGTCCTGCGGAAGGCCCGAACGCGACAGGATCCCATGGCCCGCCCAGAAAGGTGCTGCCGCCGCCCGCCCACACGAGCAGATTTGTTCCGAGCCACACAGGATGGAAATTTCCGCCCCACATTGGCACGGGCCGCGAGATGCTCGCCGAAACTTCACCCAGCACATTCAAGGCTGGCAAGGCGTCGAGTCCAACAACTGTCAGCCACACGTCGCTGGTAGTTAGAATATTTGTTCCTGCCAGCGCATAACCCGTTGTAGCTTGAAGAACGTAAAGGCTGTTGCTGCGAACGGTCGCACCCACGATCGGAGCGTTCGTAAAGGCGAGGTGTGACACGATCTGCGAGGAATCCGAGCGCGGCGCAACGATAATTCCCGCGTCGCCGTCGAAATCCCAACGCGTGCCGAACATCACTTGCAGCAAATAATCCCCCGCGAGAAAGACCTGGTTCACAGGCCACGAAAGAGCGAGCCGGCCCGTGACCTGCGGCGCGTCGCGATTCGTCGCGTCGGCGGAAAGCAGTTCTGTCGCGGATATCGAAACGATGCGATCCCTGTGCACCGTTGCGCGGCGCGGAACGAAGTCCTGCGATATGGTCCCGCGCATCACGAGCGAGTTTGTGTTGAGGTCAATCAACTGCACCCATGCCCGCGGATCGGGAAAAGATCCCTGCACAGGCAGCAGGATCAAACCTTCCTCAGCCAGAACATTGAACGCCTTTTCGTCCGATTGCGCTTCGCTGTAGGAATATGTGGTTCCCAACTGGACGCGGCTGGCGAGCGCCGGGTTCGACGGATTGGAGACATCGAAGAGCGAAACAGTTGTCCGATTGGTCTCCACGCCAACAGCAACAAGGCGATCGCCGAGCGGATGAATGTGCGTGGACCAGCCGGGAACCTCCAGTTCCCCTGTTACGACTGGGTTCGCTGGATCACTGAGATCCACAATCCACAACGGATCGATCTGGAAAAAAGTAACAATGTAAGCCCGCGTTCCGTCGAACCGCGTTGCGAAGAGACGTTCACCATGGCCCACTTCAACATCACCGAGCTTCGCCGGGGCAACAGGAACTCCGCCCGGCGGCGGCAGGCTGAATGTTTCCAGGCGGGTCAGCCGCGGGTTGCTTGAGACTTCGGAAATTGCCGCAAGCACGCCATCGCTCCAGTTCAACTTGAATTTGTCGGCGACAACGCCGCCCAACTGAAGCGAGGCATAGTCGTGCATCGTTCCGTCTTCAGCAGTGATGTCGATGATGTTTACGGTGGAACGCGACCCGTTGCCCGTACCGAGAGTCACTGCAAAGAAGTAAGTATCAGTTGCATAAACCACGTTGTTGTAGCCCGGAAACCAATTCGTCGATCGGGCGATGGGAAGTGCAGGCGTCGAAAGGTCAAAGGAAACAAGACGCGTTCCCCATTCCCAGACCGTGTTGCTTCCTGACGCTGTGGCACGCATGGACTGCGAAGCGACATACAGCGCATCGCCAACCATCCGGCTCTCGCTAATGAAGCCATCGACGGGAATCTGCGCTGCGATCGCCGGCGCGCCGTTACTGACAGCAACCACGAGAACGGAGCTTGCCCCGATACCGTAGGCAGGTCCGAAGCCGCCATACGTTCCGCACGTGTCGCGCGTGAGCAGCACGACATGATTAGTCTTCAGCAGATACAACTGGTCGCCTGCGGCCGGAAGGTTCAAGGTTCCGAGCAATTGCAGATTGTCGGGATCGCTGACATCGATGACCTGGAGCCCGCGGTTCTGATTGAAGAAGTAAAGTGTATCGCCGTGCAGCCGCCAGATGTCGGACTCAACAACCTCGCGAGTCCCCCCGCCGTTCGGTGCAGCCGGACCGAAGTTATCGAACGCTGCAAGGGATGAATCCGATTGCGCATCGAACTCGTTGGTGCCGGTGTAAAACCGGGTTGGGAGTGGCAGGGATGCGTCGGCACGGACGCGGAGGAATCCAAAATCCTTGTCGCGCGGGAGGTCAAACGTGAGTGAACTGCCTGCCGCGGCACCGCGTTTCACTGCGACGGGAACCCATGCGCCCGTTCCGAATTGAGTGCGGTGTTCCAGCACGATCGCGGCATTCCCTGGCGGAACCGAAGCCGTGACGTGGATGTTTGTCTTGCCGACCTGGACGGATTGAATCACGGGCAGGTTAGCGTGGGTGCTGCAGGCGAAAAGCAGAACGAACACGTTTGCTGCAGCCGCGAGCCTCTTGAAGCAAATCGATAAGGTTCTCATCACTCGGTACAACCGGAAATCCGGTTCAAGGTTACAGGATTCAAAAACAATAAGGCCTTGCATGTCACGCCAGAGCGGGAGGCGCTGGGGAGAGGGTGACCCACAAAGAGCAGTTTCCGCGACTACCACGCTCCTCCTCTCCCGGACCCTCTCCTCCGCTCCGAGTGGAAGAGAGTGAGCTGAACTAGTCGGCTGCAATTCCTTCACGGCACTGTGTTGGGATTGGCGCACCATACCACTTCCTTGGGCGGAAACACAGCGCCTCCGCGATAATCACTGGCAGGATTCATGTCCACAACCGCGTCACCGCGCAGAAACGACCCATGTCCGTCCACAAACAGAATATTTCCTCCTCGAGTGTGCCGCCCGGGAAACTGGCTCGCGAACGCCTTCGGTTGCCCTGTATAAGGCGGTTGCAAGGAAGATAACTGCTGCTCGCCCGCCACGCCCGCATCCAGAAACAGTGCCGTCCGCGCGGGTTCCTGGATGCTTGTGATCCTGATCTGCCGCGCGAAGCTGTCAAACGAACCTGCGGGCGTCGTCGATTCGAAATCGCCCATCAGTTTGGAGTTCATCGCCAGGGAAAAATTCGGGTAAGTGGCGGCCACATCCGAAAACCGCGCGCGCGGACAATGAAATACGTTGCGCGAATAAAACTCGAATTGAGACGAGGGAGTCTCAGCGTAGTCCGACATCTTTCGCGTCTTCATAACTTCCGGCATGGCGTTGTACCAGACGCCAACAGCAAACGGCTGGCGCGTCACTTCCCACGTATTGATGCCGTCGATAGCAGATTCCATCGGCAGCCAGTCCGCGTTGTCCGTCGAATACAATGCGGTCCCGATGCCCCATTGTCTCAGATTATTAAGGCAACCCACGCGCTGTGATGAAGTCTTTCCACGCTCCACGACGGGCAGGAGCATCGCAGCCAGAATGGCAATGATTGCGATGACTACGAGCAACTCGATCAATGTGAATCCCCAGAGACGCCGGCGCTGCTGAACGTGAGTCTTCATTTTGGAGTTTCGTTGGAATCAAAACGGATAGCCGCGGTGAGATTGTGCCGCACGTCGTCGAAGTCCGAATCGCTGCACGGCGCAAACTGTTTCGGAAAACCGGTGAACGTCTGTAACATCTGCCGATCGTTCAATTGCGCTAAAGTATTGCGGAATTTCTCAGCAGCGGTCGCTGACAGTGCAGGCTGCCCGGCAATCATGTAGCCGCTGTCGCGAAAACGGCCGATGGCAACAAGCTCGTGCCTTTCTGCTACCTGACGAAAACGAACCTCGCGCACAACGGCGATGTCAAAGCGTCCGTGCACGACCGCATCTACCGGCGTCATGTCGCTGTAAGGATTCCCCAGCGCATCGTGTGAATCGGAAAGCGATTGTCGCGGTGCGTCTCCGAGATACGAAACCTTCCCCATATCACGCTGGGTTATTCCGGCATTCGCAAGGTGCACCTTCGCCCAATATGTCAGCGTCGAATCCTCCCGTCCGAACAGCATTGAACGCCCGCGCGCGTCAGCCACGCGTTCAACACCTGAGTCCTTTCGCGTGAACAGAACCGCAGTGTCACCGGTTTCGCCGTCCGCGGCAGTGGAGGAAATTCCCAGCAACAACGGTTTAACGCCGATGTGCGACGCCTTCGCCTCGACATATTCGCGAGCGTTCATCTGCAGGAAATCCACATCGCCCGCGATGAAATCCAGGATGGCTTCGGCCTGCCGTTTATAAATGCGGAGATCCAATCGCGTCGCGGTGGGCGAGGCTGATTTCATTTGTATTTCGACGTACTGCAGGAGCGAGGCGGCACCGAGGACTCGGTCGAGTGGATTTCCCTGAACAACGAACGCGAGTGTGAGCCGGGTTTCGTTTCCAGGAAAACGCACAGGCTCCCGCCCGGCCATCGCGGCAAGAGTCTCGGAACGGATCGCAAAGAATGGCTTCGGCGAATCCCATATTTCCTGCAATTGCCGCGCAGACTCGGTGCGAAGAATGGCAAGCGCAATCGACTTCCTTCGTTGTTCCTCCTGCGTCCGAACGAGCAGGTATGAAGTCACCGTGATTCCCACAACCAAACCAGCAATCAGGAGCGCGAGCAGCGGATTGCGCGCGAGCCAGCGTCGCGCTCGAAGCGCGGGACTGGGTGCGTGCGCGAGGACGGGTTCGCGTCGAAGCCACCGTTCCAGGTCTTCGGCGAAAGCAATTGCCGTTGGATAACGTCGAGCGGGATCCTTGTCGATGCACTTAAGCGCAACGATTGAAAGTTCGGGGTCAGACCGGCAGTTGATTGCGCGAGGATTCAGCGGTTCATCGTGAATAACCTGGCGCAAGGTTTCCACGGGTCGCGCGCCTTGAAACGGAGGACGTCCCGTCAGGATTTCGTAAAGAATCGCGCCGAGGCTGTAAATATCGGCGCGGCAATCCACGCGCTTGCCCGCGGCCTGTTCGGGGGACATGTAACTTGGCGTGCCGATCAGTTCCGCGGTTTGTGTAAGCGCAGATTCCTGGTCAGCCAGTTGGGCAATGCCGAAATCAGAAAGATACGGCTCAAGGTCGCGATCAAGAAGGATGTTGCTGGGCTTCAAATCGCGGTGCAGGACGCCGCGACCGTGCGCGTAATGAACGGCTCGCGCCATCGTGGCAAGGATGCGTGCGGATTGGATCTGGCCCGCACGCACATCGGAAGCGTTTGTGAACTCGGGAAGTTTTTCAGCGAGGCTCCAGCCGGGGATATACCGCATGACGAGGAACGGATTCGCTTCGTGCTCGCCCACTTCGTAAATCGGCACAATGCGCGGATGATCGAGCTTGGCCGCAGCTTCTGCTTCGCGACGAAAACGGGCGAGATCCGCGGGCGAGGCCAGGTCGCCCATCCGAACACTCTTTAGTGCGACAATCCGATCAAGAGACCGTTGGCGCGCCTTGTAAACGACGCCCATGCCGCCGTGCCCGAGGCGTTCCAGGATTTCGTAGTCACCGAACGGAACGCCCTGGATGAAATGTTTCGATGCGGATTCAGCTTCGGGAACGGGCGCCGCGGGCGGGAGGCAGCAAAGTTCCAGGAGGCAGCGCGGACATTGCTGGAATGAGATGTCGCGCGGGATCTCGCCGCCGCACGTGGGGCAGATCTTCGCTGCGATGGCTTCGCACGTCTTCATTCGTTCACCATAAGTACAACAGGAAATGAAATCCGTGGTTACACGGCATCCGTGCCCCCATCACGGTCGCTACGCGAGGGCAGCAAACAACTGGCGAATTTCATCATCGATGTCCTCCTCCCGCGCCACGGTCTTCGCGATCTGCTGTCGCACAAGTTCTCCGAATCGGCGCCGCAGACGATGAATGGTGACCTTCAAAGCTCCCTCGCTTAATCCGAGTTCGGGTGCGAGTTGTTGATAAGGAGCGCTGGCATTGTTGGCTGTGAGATGCGGTTTTAAGCGTTGAAACAATTCACCCTTGCGGGCGGCGACGCATTCGGTTTCCAGCTGTTGCATGGCGCGTTCGAGCAGCATGAGCGCCCAGCGCCGGTTGAAGACCTTCTCCGGCGTTGAGTCATCCCGCGGCTCCAGCGCGTCTCGTTCCGCGGGGCGAAGATCGTCCCAAGAAAGGATCACCTGCCCTCCCCCGCGTTTTTGGGCATTTGCCCTGTGCCATTCGTTATCGAGATAATGTTTAAGCGAAACGAGGAGGAACGAGCGAAAGCGGCCTTTGGACGGCGCAACGTTTGCCAGCGCGTCATGTTCAAGGACGTGGGCGAAGAAAGATTGCGTGAGATCCTGCGCATCGTGGACCGAATGTCCGCGCCGTCGAACGAATGCGTAGAGCGGCCGCCAGTAAAGCTGGCAAAGCTTCAGCAAGGCATCCTCGGCTCCGCGTTCCGCCTGCAGCACCACACTCCATTGCGTTGTTCCAAAGCGGGCAGCCTGGCTGGCACCAGAGGTCCGGGGCGTGGGGAGCATAGCGGTTCGATCCTACCTTGCGACGCCCGTCTGGCAACTGCGGAAAACAGCGTAGCGCGCAGCGATCCCGGCATCGGTGGAGAAGCAGCGGTTTGGATCCCCTTCTCTTTCGCTCGGGGTCAAGTCCTCTCCCCCAGCCCTTCTCCCGCTCCTGCGTCGCAGGCGAAGGGAGACAGATGAGTCGTGTGACTGGAGGCGGGCCGAGAACGCAAGAACAGCGTCGGAATGCGCCCTAAGATTGCTTCGCCGGTTTCAAAAGCAGACGGAGGTCTGCGCTACGAACTCGCCGCGCAGACGCGCCGATACAGCGCTTCATACTGCGGCACAATCACGTCACTCGAGAAACACAATTCAGCCCGTTCCTTTGCAGCCGTGCCCATCGCCTTCCGGCGCCCGGCATCGCGAAGCAACGATTCCAACGCTCGCGCCATTTCATCAGTGTTCTCCGAATCCACCAGCACACCTGACCTGCCATTCTCCACCACTTCAGGAATTCCGCCCACTCGCCGGGCGACACTCGGGCAGCCGAAGCACATGCACTCCAGAATGCTCAGGCAAAAGCTCTCGCTCTCGGACGTGAAAAAACCCGCGTCGGAAATCTGCAGATAATCTTCGATGTCACGCACGCGTTCCAGCACGAGCAGGCGATCCTCAATGCCCAGCGCGCGAACATCTTCAGCAAACGGCGCAAAACTGTCGCCCGCCAGGAGGATCACCTTGAACGGACGATCAGCCCGCACGCGTGCAATCGTTTGCAGCAGCAAATCGATTCGTTTCACCGGCCTGAGGTTGGATGCGTGAAACACCACGGACTCGCCGTTAAGACCAAGTTCCCGGCGCACCTCCCCAGGCGTTCGTTGGGGGGGGCGCGGATCAAAGAAATTATGGATCACTTCGATCGGCCGCTTCATCTCCAGGAGCTGCAACGTTTCGCGACGCAAATATTCCGACACGGCAGTGACGGCATCGGATTGTTCCAATGCGTGATGAATTGCCGGCCCGTAATCCGGGTCACGCGCAAGGAGCGTGGTGTCAGTTCCGTGCAAGGTCGTCACAACGCGCGGCTGCTGGTGCGGCGGCAACATCAACCGAGCCAGCAATGCAGCCGTCGCATGCGGCACCGCGTAATGCACGTGCAACACGTCGAGCCCGAAATCCCGGCTGACCTCCGCCATCTTGACCGAAAGCGGCAGCGTGTAATCGGGATACTTGAACAACCCGTATGCATTGACCCCGACAGGATGGAAGTGCAGGCGCGGCACGTCGAATGGCAATCGGAACGGCCGTTCGTAACTGATGAAATGCACCTCGTGCCCGCGTTTTGCCAGTTCCTCGCCGAGCGACGTCGCCAGAATTCCACTGCCTCCCACTGAAGGGTAACAGGTAATTCCAATGCGCAGCGGCTTTGTCATCATACGTTTCGGATCAAAATCGCCGCGCGCCGCGGCCGACCTGTTCCAGCGAATTCACAATGAGAGGATCATTTGGAAACACCGCGATGGCATAGCTCACTCCCGCTCGCGCGCCGAGCAACCGCGCGCGCGTCAATTGCAGTTCGATGTAATTGCGCGCCTGCATCTGCGAGGCATGCGCTTCCATGGATTTGCGCCACGCTTCCAGCACGGCGGCATCAGAGACGTCGAACAGGACAGGGCTGATATCGCGGGGTTCCGCCTCAGCGGTCACTGCATAAAAATACAACTGTTGAATCGCATGCGGGGGCGCGGACAAGTCCTTCAAGCCGCCATAACGCGCAATCCGAGACGCATCGCGCACCAGTTCCCCAAGGCGCCAGTGATCCGGGTGTTGATTTCGCACGACGCTGGGTGCAAACACAATGGCGGGCTTCCTCTCGCGAAGAATTCCCGCAAGGCGGATTGCGTGGGACGCGCGCACTTCCAGATGCGCGTCACCATCCAAATCAATGAACTCGATGGTCGCTCCGAGAAAGCCTGCGGCGCTTTCGGCTTCAACAGTGCGCTGCGCTGGCGTGCCATAAGACCCGGCCTCGCCTTTGGAGCAGATGACAAAGTGAACGCGGCGCCCTGCGCGCGACTCGCTGGCAATGACTCCGCCGCAGCCGAATTCAATGTCGTCAGGGTGCGCGCCAAACACTGTGAGCGGCGCCGATTCAGCCGGGGAATTCAATGTAGGCTTCATCCGATCGATCAATACTGTCGCGTGGAACGAACGTGATTTCGGGTGCTTCTTCCTGGCGAAGGTAGGCCTGTTCGCCAGCCCCGGCAATGTAATGCGTGCAGTGGATCACCGACTGCATCCAGCGCAGCCGCGAGTCGCGCGTGGGACTGATCTGCTCCTTGCCAAAGGTGCAGTCGGGAAGCGTCACATACGAGTCGCCACCCTCATGCAATCGCAATTGGCCGTTCTCTGCCCTGGCGCGAACGATCTCGCCTTCGTAAGGAACGTCGACAAAACAATCCGTGATGTCACACGCGCTGCGCCGGACTTCAGTGTCGGCCGAACGCACAACGCGGACGCCTTCGAGCAATCCCAGCGCGCGATACATCTCCAGACAGAATTCACCCACGGTTTCAGCGCGAATGCTTTTGAACTTCTGGATCAGGCGGCCATTCAAGTAATTGGGCAGTTGAAGCGAGGTCTTCTCCTGCCAGTCCGGAGCAATGCGCTTGAGGCTGAGCGGTGAAAACTTGCGTTGAACCTTGTTTGCAACGACGAAGTTCAACACGGCCGGCTCTTGCGTTGCGCGGTGGCGAAGGATCGTGCGGGTCTCGCGCGGGTCGTGGTCGCTGTCGTGGTAGAAGAAAACAATTTCGCCGCCGAGTTCCTGCTGCAGGCGGCGCGCTGTTTCGAACTTCGCGAACAGGAACCGCCGCGGAAAGAATCCGCACGGTTGCTGGCCGAAGCATATGACAGGATGATTCATTGGGCGGTTGCTTTCCTGGGCGCGCGTGGCAGGAACAGTTGGAGGATGATACTTAATAACACGCAACCCGTGCAGCCGATCACGTTGTACCAAAGATAGGAGAAATCGAGCACGGGAAAACGAAGCCGCAGGAAATACACGGCGAAGATTGCCGTCTGCGAAATGACTGCGGCCCAAAAAACCGCGGTGCCGCCAACCCATTTCACGAAGAACGCAACGAGGAAGATTCCGAGGACCACGCCGTAGAAGATCGAGCCGATGATGTTGATCGCCTCGATGAGATTCTCGGCGAAGCCGGCAAAGAGCGCGAAGGCGATCGCGACCAATCCCCACACCGCTGTCCACCACTTTGCAACCCGCACGTTGCGTCGCTCGTCATGCGCGGCGAGCGGACGGAAGTGCCGCCAAAGGTCGATTGTGGAAGTTGTGCCGAGCGCATTCAGTTCGCCCGCCTTTGAAGAAAGCGCGGCGGCGAACATGACCGCGACCAGCAATCCAATCGCGCCATGCGGCATTTGCGACAGGATGAAACCGATGAAGATGTAGTCAGAGTCTTTGATCTTCGCGAGCGGGTCGCGCGCACGCAAAAGATCCTTGGCTTCCTGGCGCACTGCCTGCGTTTCCGCTTCGCGCGCCAGCATCGCCTCCCGTGCAGCAGTTTCGGCAGCTGCATCAGTACTGTGCCGGACCTGCAGCCAGGCGCGGATGGCTTCGCTCTTGGCTGCGTGCAGTTGCGCATGCTTGTCTTCGACCGCCTGGAACTCAGCGCCGTGCGTGCCCGCAACATGTCGCTGCCATTCGACGCGGTTGTAAAACACGGGCGCGGGCTGGAACTGATAGAAGACGAACAGCAATGCGCCGATCAGCAGGATAAAGAACTGCATCGGCACCTTGAGTACCGCGTTGAACATCAAACCCAAACGCCCTTCGCGAAGCGCGGCGCCGCCAATGTAACGTTGCACCTGCGACTGGTCGGTTCCGAAGTACGAGAGCGAAAGAAACAACCCGCCGAACAATCCGCTCCAGATCGTGTATCGCTTCTCTGGATCCATCGAATAATCCACGGCCTGCAGCTTGCCCATCGCACCCGCAACGTGTGCCGCTTCGTTAAAGCCGAGCCCGTCAGGAAGCCGCGCGATCAGGAGAAGGAACGCAGTCACCATGCCTACAAAAATAATTCCCATTTGCCATTTCTGCGTCAGGCTGACTGCCTCGCTTCCTCCCGTCACCGTGTAAACGATCACAACCACGCCGATCCCGATTACGGTCAAATCCAGGCGCCAGCCGAGCACCGTCGCGAGGATGATGGCTGGCGCATAGATCGTCACTCCGGCTGCGAGTCCGCGCTGCAGGAGAAAGAGACCCGCACCCAGCAGCCGCGTTTTTGCATCGAAGCGGTTGCCCAAATATTCGTAGGCCGTGTAAACCCCCAGCTTGCGATAAATCGGCAGGAAGACGGCGCAGACGATGATCAAGGCGAGCGGCAGGCCGAAGTAATTCTGAACAAACCCGATGCCGCTTTCGAAACCCTGGCCCGGAATTGACAGGAACGTGATGGCGCTCGCCTGCGTTGCCATCACGGAAATTCCGATCGTTCCCCACTTCGTGGTCTTGCTTCCCTTGAGATAGGTGTCGAGATGATTGGTATGGCGCGTGTGCCATGCGCCGTACGTGGCGATGCTGATCATCGTTCCGAGCAGGACGACCCAATCGAAGGTGTTCATCGGTAGTGTTGCGAAAACAGCGTCAGCAGCACTACGACCACCGCAAAGAACGCGATAACGAAGATGTAAATCCCGCGCCAGTTCTTGAAGCCAGGAACGCCCGGAAAGTCATCCGGATCGGGTTCCGGCTGGACGCTCGGCGGTTGGGAGGATGATTCCGGTTTCGAACCGCTCATTTGCCGAGTGAGACCAGGTTCGCAAAAAGCCTGTAGGCGCCGGGAACGCCCGCCGGCAGCTGGCGAAAGAACGAAAGTCCTGTGTAAACGATGTGGCCCTTGCCGTGCGGTGCAACCAGCAGCCCGCCCTCAAGTGATTGTTCGTTGGGATCGTTGCACGCCAGGATCGGCGTGAACCTTGATTCCCACTGATTCGGAAAATAAAGGCCGCGCTCCTGCACCCAGCCGCTGAAGTCCGCCGCGGTGATGCGGTTGGGCTTGTTCAACACGGGATGCTCGGGCGCAAGCAGGCGGACCTCCGCGGTTTCATCCGTGACGCGCGCTCCCGACAATCGCAATCCGAACGGCGCGGGAAGCGTGTTGTTGGCGCGATTGTATTGAGCGACAACGGTTCCGCCGGCTTCAGCAAACGCAGCCAGCGATGCGAGCGTTGGACCGAAGTTCGTTCGCACGTTGAAAGCCCGCACTCCAATCACAACCGCGTCGAGCCCTGCGAGGTGATTGGTGGTGACCTCGCCTTCGAGGACCGAAACATCACAGCCCAACTGGCGCAGCGCCGCGGGAATGTCATCCCCAGCTCCGGGTATGTAGCCGACCTTCTTCGCGGCGATCTGGACATCCATATTTACTGCGCGGATCGCAGCGAGCGGATGCAACAACTGCAGCGGCAGATGCCGGTATCGAACCTCGGCGCGTTCATGCCGGAACGTGGTGCTGCCAATGGTCGCGCTCGCAACAATCTTCGCGGAATCCATTTCCTGTGGCGCCGTGACCGTGAACCGCACGGGATGATTCGCGCCGGCTTCTTTCAGCCTGAAGTCCTGTCTCTGCGGCGACACCTTCCATTCCTTGGGCAATTCGAGTTGAACCCTGCCTGCGAGATTTCCGCGGGCCGCCGTGAGTTGAACCGTAATTCGCCGTGTTGAACCTGGAACGAACACAGCGACATCGGAACCGAATGACATGGAAATCGGAGGAATCACCTGCGCGGGACGATCCCCGCCATCGACGTCGCCCTTCAGCTGTACAGGTTCGTCCTGGAGCACGATGCGTTGTCCCCCGATTTCGAACGTGTGTTCCAGTGGGAAGGCTGGAGGATTGTCAGGTTCAGTGATCAACGCCAGGTCATCGACGCGGAAAGTCCCGAGGGCGCGATCGGCGCGCAGCCAATACGGATGACTCAACGACGCGGTCAGGGGCACTGTGATTTGGGATTCTTGTTCTACGGGCGTTCCCGGTTTGAGATCGGCTGCTGCCTTGAGCAACTCCGTACCGCTTAAACGCGATGAAACCCAGCGGACAGGCATCTTTGAAGTAATCAATGCGACATGCTTGACGCGGAACTGTTCGCCAGGAACAACTTCAGCCGAACTCACCTGCGAACGGAACGTTAAGCCAGCGCAGTCGGCAATGATCCGATCGAGCTGTCGGCGCTTCTCGGAGGTGACCGCATCGATTGGCACATTGGATAGAGCGGTGCGGATCTTGAGCAGCAAAGGGACGTTCGCGGAAAGGTCGTTCGTGTTAAACTTTTCGAGCAATTGTCCAACGAGCGTCGCCACGTCGCTGCCGCCTGAAAGCCGATTCCAGGTCGTATCGACGCCTTCCATGATGTCGTTGGTTGCGGGCGCTCCATCGAGAAGGTTGAGCGATTCCGAACGCGGTCCGCCACCGCCGCCGCCACCGAACCCGCGAAAATTGTCAAACCCCTGGGTCTTGTGCATCGCACGGCTGCGAATCGCCAGCTCGTTCAGCGAAGTTCCGGAAACCGGATGTTCCCCGCCGATTTCCATCTGCAGGCCGCCACCGCCACCGCGATTCATGTAAATGCGTTTGGGCTGCCAGGGCTTCAGCGTCTTGAGTTGCTCGGGATAAGCGTTCTTGTCACCCGCAATCTTGAAGGCCTCAGCAGCGAGCACGGCCGACGCGGTATGATGGCCATGCGTTCCGCCAGGCTGCGTGGTGAAGCGGGTGACGATGACGTCGGGTTGGAAATAGCGGATAATGCGGACAATATCGGCGAGCACTTCATCCTTGTTCCAAATGCTCAGCGTCTCCTGGTAATCCTTCGAAAAACCGAAATCGATGGCGCGCGTGAAGAACTGCTGGCCGCCATCCAGTTTCCGCGCCGCGATCAATTCCTGCGTGCGCGCAACTCCCAATCGTTCGTCCAAATCGCCCGCCAGCACGTTCTGGCCGCCATCGCCGCGAGTCAGCGAAAGGTAAGCCGTGCGATAATTTTTGCCGCGCGCGAGATAACAGATCATCTGCGTGTTCTCATCGTCAGGGTGCGCCGCGACATAGAGAACCGTTCCCATGTTTTGGAAACTGCGGAGTTCCTGGAGCACGGCGGCAGGAGTCGAATCGGCGCGCACGGAACGTGGCATTGCAGTGGAAACAAGCACACACGCCGCAAGCAGGCCGGCAATAGTGTGACGCAGCCGGGGCAGCTCGCGTGAAGGCATCACAAGAAAAAAGCCGGACCGGCCGCGCCGAGATACGGCGCGGCCAGCCGGCCGGGAAAACGGCATCCTGCCAATCATTTCAAGCTGGCAATGAGATCCCGGTTCAGCGTCACGTAACCGCTGTCATTCGCCTGCTTCGCGAGTTCAGTGGAACGGTTGGCTGCCTTGATGGCGCCGGCTTTGTCGCCAGTCTTCGCCAGGATTTTGGCCTGCAGATGCACGATGTAGAACGCCTCGCGCTCAGCAACGGCTGCATTCACCCATTCCTTCGCCTTCTGCAGGTCGAGGTTGTGATCGTAGTAGAACATGGCAGCCTGGAAGTACGGCTTGCGCGCTTCGTTGGAGGCCATCACCTGGTCAATCTGCGCCTTCAACTTGTTCACAAGGTCGACCTCGATCTTCACCGGCACCCGCACCTTTTCCCATTCAATCGCCAGCGTCGCGGAATCGTCACGGAGATCGTTGATGCCGATCGTGAACGTCTCAACGGATTGGGCGAGCTTCTCGGGCTTGGCCTTCACGCGAACGAGATCGTCCTTCTGGTCGTATCGATACGAGCCCCATTGTTCGGAGCCTTTGCTGATGATGACCGTCCACTCGTTCTCACCTGGAATGGTAAAGAGTCCGTAGGTGCCCGCGGGAACTTCAGCGCCATTGATCCTTACGGGCGTGCTGAAGGTAATCCTCGTCGCGGTGTTCGCGCCGGTTCGCCAGACTTCGCCATGGGAGACGAGTCCGCCGAAGATTTTGCGTCCCTTCACGCTGGGCCGCGAATAAACAATTTCCACGTCAGTCAGTCCGACGCGCTGCTTCAGCGTGGAGGCGGGGCTGGGGGCTGGGAACTCAACGCGCGGCGCCTGTTCAGCGGCGTTCGCGACCAGGAGACCGACGGCTGCCAACGTCAAACCAAGTATTTTCGAATTCATAGAGTTGATTGCGACTATCGTTGCTTACTGTTTTTGAACTGTAAAGGGCACGGAAAACTGCGTGTTTTCCCATGACATCTTCAAGAGACCACCGCCGGCCGGATTTCGTTCGAGCGCGATGGTGAATTGTTCAACCGGGCCGGCGACCGTTTCTTTCTTGAGATCGACGCGGGCGACATCCTGTTTTTCGTCGTACTGGGTGCCCCACTGGCCGACCTGCTTGTTAATGATGAGCTTCGCTGAACCGTCTTCCATCGGCAGCGTGTATAAGGTGTAAGCGCCGGGAGGAACCACGGTTTCGCCGAATACAAGGGCGCGCTGCGTCGTCATCAGCGTCGCTTCGTTGGCGCCGGTTCGCCAGACTTTGCCGTAAGGAACCAATCCGCCCCAGATTTTTCTTTTCTCCTGGTTTCGAGCGTTTGTGATTGAAGGGCGGGCGTAGTAGATCGCCACGCGCGCGCCATCCACGTTTACACGCGCCACATCCGGCGGGCTGGCCGGGCGCTGTTGCTGCGCGGACGCCGCCATTGCGGTTGCCAAAACTGCCGCTGCCACCATGCCGTATACAAATTTCATGCGTTCTCCTGGGTTGAAGTGATAGCTGTAAGGAGGGAACTGCCCCGATTTTGGTTACAGCCAGCTGCGAACGCCCGATTGGCCGCCTGAGCGCCGACTTGCAGTCGCTTAACGCACCATTCTGCCTGGCCGGCCAACTTCGTCCACTGGTTCTCGTTTATGGAATCGCAATAGCTCTGAGTCTGTGCGCGCGGGTTCTTCGATCATTGTAAGCCAACTGCAAGCCGGCGCTCCGACACCGCTTGGAGCCAAGGCTTCCCCGCTGCGTTCTCTTACACCGCCGCTTTTGTCACTTCAGCCCCAGCATCAACGGCCTTCACATCAATCCAGAATCGGCTTCCCTGCTTGCCGTCCGATTCCATCCCAACCCTGCCGCCCATGCGTTCGGCGGCTTTCCGCACGATTGCCAGGCCTACCCCGGTTCCTTCGTAATTGAGGCTCGGATGAATGCGCTCGAACATTCCGAACAGCCGCCGCTGATATCGGGGATCAATCCCGATGCCATTGTCGGACACCCACAGCCTGACGAAATCATCCTGCCGTTCACTCCAGACGCGCACGTGCGGGCGCACTTCGGGGGCCACAAACTTAACCGCGTTTGTCAGAAGGTTCGAAAGCGCCTGCGTCAGGGACGGCTCATGCCCCAGCACGTCTGGGAGCGGTTCGATTTCAATCAACGCCGCAGGTGATTGCATCCCTGGGTATTGCTCCACGATCTGGTGGACCAGCTTGTCGAGCGCGACGCGTTCCAGCCGGAATTCGACCCGCGCGATGCGGCTGAACGTCAGCACGTCGAGGATCATCTTGTCGAGACGATCAGCATTGGCCGCGATTCGCTTCAGGAATCCGTGCGCCTCATCCGGCAGCGACACGGAATAATCTTCGAGCAACGTTTCCGAATACACCTTCATGCCACGCAACGGCGCACGAAGATCGTGGGAAACGGTGTAGGAGAATTCCTCCATCTGCGCGATCGCCTCGCGCAACGAGGCGGTGCGTTGATTCACCAGTTGTTCCAGCGCTTCGCCGCTCTTCTGTCGTTCAATTGCAAAGACGACCTGGCTGGCAATCGTCTGCGCCTGCCGAATCTCCTCAGCTGTGAAGTCATGCGGCGTGTTGTAATACAGCATGAACTTTCCAAGCAGACGCTGCTCGTACGTCAGCGGAATAAACGCCAGCGCGCCAATCCCCTCCTGCTCCGCAACAGCCTTCAACGCAGGAGGCAGCGGAGAAGCTTGAATATCCTTGAACCAGACTGGCGGAGGATTGACTTCATCCCCGCGCCAGGGCGAGTGGCCTTCAGCCGCGTTCCGATACGGATCGGAAAGATTCCGCCATGCCTTGAACCGCAGAACATTATCTTCATCGCGCAGCAGGATTGCGGCACGGTCCGCGCCCTGGGAGCGGCAAACGGATTCAATCGCCGCCGCAAGGATTTCGGGCATTGCGGCCGCGCGATTGATCGTCGCAACGAGGTCAAAAAGCGCCTGTTGTTGCCGTTCCGTGCGCTTCCTCTCAGTGATGTCGCGGGCGATCTTCGACACACCGATGATGTCCCCGCGATCATCGCGAACGGGTGAAACCGTCAGCGAAACGTCAAGCAACGAGCCATTCTTTCGTTTGCGGACGGTTTCAAAATGAATGATGGCCTCCCCGCGGCGAATGCGATCCAGAATTGTCGTTTCCTCCGGATGCCGTTCGATCGGAATAAGGATCAGGATTGAACGGCCGATTGTTTCCTCGGCGCGATATCCGAACGTTCTCTCCGCGCTGCGATTCCAGCTCGTGATGATGCCGTTCAAATCCTTGCTGATGATCGCGTCGTCTGAATGCTCCACGATTGCAGCCAGGCGGCCCTTGGCTTCCTCGGCGCGTTTGCGTTCCGCGATTTCCATCTGCGCCTTGCGATAGAGCTGGGCATTGTCGATGGCCATCGCGGCCTGCGAGGCAATCGCAACCACAATGCGTTCCGCGTCGTCCGTGAACACGCCGGGCTGGGAATGCACGTACAACAGGCCGCCGAGAACGTCACCTGAGCGCGAGATTACCGGCACTGACAGGTAACTGCGAACCGGCAGACGCCCGAAGAGGGCTTCGTCCGGCAGGCGGTGCCCGTGAGAATTTTTATCAGTCATGGCATCGTTCAGTCGAATGATGCCCGCTGCATGGAATGTTCGATGCAGGATGGATGTTGCGCCCGAGGTCATTCGATCTGCAAACGCCTGGGGCGGAACTCCTGACACCACGTGAAGGGTCACCGGTCCGCCCTTAGCGTCCTGGGCTGTATAGAAGAATGCACCAATCTGCGCCCCGGTTACTTCGCGTCCCGCATCCGTCACCGCCTGGACGAGTTTTTCCAGATTCAGTTCACCTGCGAGCGTTGAGCCCACTTTGTTGATGAGTTCCAGCGAACGCGTGCGCTGGCGCAGAATCTCCTCGGAACGCTTGCGTTGCGTGATGTCCTGCACGAGGGCGACAAAATGATCGATGGCACCATCCGCGCGGCGCACACAGCGAACCGATATGATCGTGTGCACCACACGTTTGTCTTTGCGCAGGAAGCGTTTCTCCAGCGAATACCCGTCCGATTCACCAGCCACGACACGCTCGAACCGTTTTCCGTCAATGGCCATATCGTCGGGGTGAGTGATGTCGGACCAGTTCAGCTTCAGGAGTTCGTCCCGATCATGGCCAAGCATGCGGCAGAATTCGTCGTTCACCTCGATCATTCGCTTGTCCGGAGAGGAAATCACCATGCCAATCAAGCCCAGTTCGAAATAACTGCGAAATCGTGCCTCGCGGTTCTGGGAAACGCGCTCATGCGATGCGACGGCCGCCGCGGAACGCCAGAGCAGGCAGCAGAGCAATATCAGCAACGCGAGCACCAGCAGCGCAATCCCGGTTCCGCGATCCACAAAATTTTCCTCGCGGCCGCGGATGAAGAGCCAGCCGAGCGCGATGGGAATCACGATGACGAACGGAAGGGCCGAGCGGGCGAGGACGCCTGCGGCGCTTTTTTGACGCAGCGTGTGCACGGGTTCGAGGTCAGGAACGCTCGCCAGAACCGCGACGCCTGCGGCGAGAAGCATGGTTGCCGTTGGCATTGCAATGCCCGTGATTTTTGCGATTGAAAACAGGTTGTTGGCGTTGAAGCCGTATCCAATCAACCCAAGCGATGCGATCGCGATGGTGAGAATGGCACAGGCCGGCACCAGGCGCCGTTTCCTTTCATGCCTCATCAGCACGAGCGCCGTGCCGAGCAAAAGGAACGAAACACACGCCGGCGGCCCCATTCTTCCCGGCGCTGCCGCGCCTCTGAACGACCACGCGCCATCGGTGACAAGAAGCGTGTCGATTCCGAAATCGACGCCCAGCAAATGTTCGGCAAGGGTCACGCCGCCGAGCAGCGCAGCACCTGCTCCCAAGGCGCTCGCAGTGGCATGGCCCCACCTCGCCTGGAACACCCTAAGCAAAAGCGCCGCGCCAATCAGCGCGGCAGCGATCGCGGTATTAGGAAACATCGAGATGCCGCTGTTCAGCCAGTCGGTCAGCCGTGGACTGCGAATGAACCAGCCGGTGAGCGTCACAATCCCAGTCAGCAACACATATCCAGACAGCGCGCCGATGAACCACCGCAGAGGGTGAGACCTCTCTGCTGCCTTTCCATTCACCGGCGGCAAAGATGCTGGCGATGATGGACGAGACTCGGTTTCAGGTTCATGCACAATCATCTCGGATTTTCATATGCGTATTAAAACGCTGGAATGATGGCAATGGGAAATCCCGGCGTGAGCCCGAGCGGGGTGCATCGTGACGCTGTCCCCGTTTTCTCTTCACGCCTGCGACGCAGGAGCGGGAGAGGGGTTCGGGGAGAGGGTGCTCTGATTCGTTCTACAGCGTGACGTCGTTCCCAAGCTCAAACGCTCCTCCTCTCCCCAGCCCCTCTCCTCCGCTCCGAGCGGAAGAGAGGGAGTTGAATGGGGCTTTACACGCAAATCAGGGCGCTCGTTTCCAGGCTGCTTTCTCCCCTCGCCTGCGACGCAGGAGCGGGAGAGGGGCCGGGGGAGAGACCTCTGAGGTAGTCCGTCAATCATGGAGTTGAAAGATGTTCACACGCATTTCATGCAGCGGGTTGGTGTGGAAGAAGGGCAGCGTAAAG
>Ga0196970_1001115_pt1 | contig 20837 bp, 19 predicted proteins | sample S1v_513CmetaG_FD_148672 | JGI IMG/M metagenome (GOLD analysis project Ga0196970, IMG submission 148672) | Soil microbial communities from Anza Borrego desert, Southern California, United States - S1+v_5-13C | ecosystem: Environmental > Terrestrial > Soil > Desert | place: USA: California...
CAGAACCCGGCGCCCGCCCCGTCCCAGCAGCAGCCGACGCCGGCCCCTGCAGATCCCACAAAGGATATTGTGGCGAAGCGCAGCCAGATTGACCGTTCGGGCGGCGCTGCAAAAACTTCACTGCTGACGATCTACTACGCCGACGGGCTAAAAGCAACCGACACGCTCCAGCCCGTACAGGTGCGGGTTGAGCAGACCCCGTCACAAATTCGGCGGGTGTCGGAGCTTATTGTCCAGGCGCCTGAGGACCTGAAGCTGTTCAGCGGAGTGCCTGCGGGCACCAAGGTCCTGAGTGTGAACTTTAACAGCATTACCGGAGTCGCGACGGTGGACCTGTCGGCCGAACTGGCCAAGGTCCAGGCAGGCGATGTCGCCAAGATCAAGGCGGCCTTTGTCTACTCGCTGACCCAGATTCAGGGTGTCAAATCGGTCCAGCTCTGGGTGAACGGGCGCCCCGCGATGCTGCATGAGCAGGAGTGGAGCAAGCCGCTCTCCCCCGCCGATATTGACGCACTGAAGGCGTTTACTTTGGCACCAGTTGTGAAATTCCAACCGTAAATGAGGGGGGCAGGCGCCTCGCCTCCCCCCATTCCTTTCCCTTGACGCGTATCGGCCCTGTTGCGTATATTGGTTAGAGTTGTTCCAAAAGCTGTGAAAGGGGGAATTTTGCCCGCTCTCGGTCGGGCGCCGGTGCTGCGCAAAACTGCATACGGACACGGTGAATGAAAAATAGCGCCAGGGCTTGCGTACCGGTTTGCGCGCAAGTCGACGAGGTGGGGGATCTCGGATTCTTCGGCGGGTGACCCCCGGTTGCTCACGACCGTTAACGGCTCTACAAATCCCGAGAGTGATTTCGGGGACAAAGGGGCCAAGTGAGGCACGAGACGGCCTTTACGTCTCGCGCTTTGGTATACGCCTAATAAGCGGGCAGCAGGCAAAGGCTGCCCTTGGCAGCCGTGTCCACGAAACACACCCGGGTGGGTGTAAGTGGTCATGGCTGTTTCCATTTTTATCAGGCGAGGAGGACCTACACGCATGTGCGGTATCGTTGGATATATCGGCCATAAGCCTGCATTGCCGATTTTGATTGAAGGTCTGAAGAAGTTGGAGTACCGGGGTTACGACTCAGCTGGTGTCGCGATTATTCAGAGCGGCACGGCCCGGGTTGAGAAGAGCCAGGGCCGTCTGGCCAACCTGGAAGGCAAGGTGAACGGTGACCTTAGCGACGGCGTAATCGGTATTGGCCACACCCGTTGGGCCACCCACGGCCGGCCGTCGGACACCAACTCGCACCCGCATAGCGACTGCACGGGCAAGTTTGTGGTAATCCACAACGGCATCATTGAGAACTACGTGCAGCTCAAGGAAGTGCTCCAGCAGCACGGGCATGTTTTCAAGTCGCAGACCGACACGGAGGTCATTCCGCACCTGGTCGAGTCCTACTACAAGGGCGACCTGGTGGACGCCGTCCGCCATGTGGCGAAGATGCTGCGCGGCGCCTACGCCCTGGCGGTTATGTGTCAGGATGAGCCGGATAAGATCGTGGCGGTCAAGGAAGCCTCACCGCTCGTGATTGGCCTGGGTGAAGGCGAGAACTTCCTGGCCTCGGACATTCCGGCCATTCTGAAGCATACCCGCCGGGTCATCGCTCTGGAAGAAGGCCAAATGGCCGTTCTGACACGCGACAGCGTCACGCTCACCACCGTGGATGGCGAGCCGCTCTCCCCCAAGGTGATCGAAGTCAACTGGGACCCGGGTCAGGCTGAGCGCGGCGGCTATGCTCATTTCATGCTCAAGGAGATTCATGAGCAGCCGCAGGCGATTCGTGACACGCTCATCGGCCGCATTTCGGATGACAACACCCACGTCATTCTGCCCGAAATGGGCCTGCCCGTTGAGAAGGCCCGCACGCTGCGCAAGCTGGCCATTGTGGCCTGCGGCACGGCGTCGCACGCCGGGTTTGTCGGTCGGTATTTAATTGAAAAGCTGGCCGGCATTCCGGTGGAGTGGGACATTGCCTCCGAGTACCGGTACCGCGATCCCATGGTGGACAGCGATACCCTGTTTGTGGCCATTTCACAGTCCGGCGAGACGGCCGATACCCTGGCCGCCATGCGCGAAGCGAAGCGCAAAGGCGCCCGGGTCCTGGCCATTACGAACGTGGTGGGCTCCTCCATCGCCCGGGAGGCAGATTGGGTTCTCTACACCTGGGCCGGACCGGAAATCGCCGTGGCGTCGACCAAGGCGTATACGACCCAGTTGATCACCGTGACCCTTCTGGCCCTATGGCTGGGCCAGGCCAACGGCCGCCTGGAGCCCACGGAGGCGAAGGAGATCATCACCTCCCTGCGGGATCTGTACACGCAGGCCGCCTATGTGCTGGAGCACATGGAAGAGCCCATCAAGGAAGTCGCGGCCCAAATCGCCCGTAAGGAAGATGTCTTCTTCATCGGGCGGAACCTGGACTATGCCGTGGCCCTGGAAGGGCAGCTGAAGTTGAAGGAGATCAGCTATATTCACGCCGAGGCCTATGCGGCAGGTGAACTGAAGCATGGTACGCTGGCCCTGATCACCCGGGGCGTGCCGGTGATCGCCCTGAACACGCAGCCCGAGCTGGCGGAGAAGACGATCTCCAACATTCAGGAAGTGCGGGCCCGCGACGCCTACGTGATCGGCATCGCCGTGGAGGGTGATGACCACACGAAGCATCACTGTGACGAGGTCTTCTACCTGCCCCGGAGCCACAAGTATCTGGCGCCGGTGCTGGCGGTCCTGCCGCTGCAGATGTTGGCCTACTATGCGGCCACGGCCCGGGGCGCCGATGTCGACAAGCCCCGGAACCTGGCCAAGAGCGTCACGGTCGAGTAAGCGCATGAAGGAGGGCGAGGCCACAGTGTTGGCCTCGCCCTTTCGCCGAGGCGATGATCGCCTCGGCTTTTTCCGTTGATAACCCCATCTTTTGGGTGATATTAATTCAGGCACCAGAAAATTTCTCTCCTACATTAGGAGGAGAAAGGGTAGGGTCTGTCCAACAAATGGTTTAGTTGTCTATACCACTTACAGGGGGTTGAGCTCCTCCCCGCAGATGGTTGTGAAGGGATGATGGCCATCGTAACTGCCAGGAAACAGAACGAGACACCGCTGCATAACCGGATTCGCACACACCTGCTGGCCGCGATGAAAAGTGGGCAGTTGCGCCCCGGTGACCGGGTCCCGTCCGAGTGGCAACTTGCCGAGCAGTTCGCCGTCAGTCGCATGACGGCCCGGCAGGCGCTGTCAGACCTGACAATGAGCGGCTACCTTCAGCGCCGGCGGGGGAAGGGGACGTTCGTCGCCCCCGAAAAGCTGGAACAGTCCCTCGGTAACTTGACTGGTTTTACCCACGACATCAGGCGCCGGGGCCTTACGCCCCATACGCAGGTGCTGGGCGCCGGTTCCATTCCCGCCGGGCGTCGCATGGCACTTGCCCTGGATGTTGGGCCGGAAGAGTCCCTTTATGTCCTCGAACGTCTGCGTCTGGTTGACGGTGAGCCCTTGGCACTGGAGACGGCCTACATTCCAGCCCGTCTGGCTCCGGCGCTGCTTACCTGCGAGGGCTTGAGCGAATCCCTGTACAAGGTGCTGGCCGAACACTACGGCATTCGCCTGGCACGCGCAGCGCAGGTCGTGGAAGTGGTGCCGGCTGGTCCGCATGAGAGCAGGCACCTGCGAGTTGGCGAGGGTACGCCGCTTCTGCGCCTGGAACGCGTCGCCCGGGACGCAACCGGCCGGCCGGTAGAACTGGCTCATTCCTATTATCGTGGCGACCGTTATCGCTTCACCACTGACATGTCCCGATGGAAGGAAGAGTGACCCGTGAAGAAGCTGCTGATGACTCTGGTAACGGTCTTTTTCGCCATGGTAGTCATGTTCCTGGTCATTCAAAACATGCCAGGTGACCCGGTCGAGACCCTGGCGGCCGAGATCTCGCGCACAGAGAACCTGGAGATTACCTTGGCCACGCAAAAAGCGATCAGCATTCTGAACTACGACCCCAACGTTCCCACCATGGAGCGCCTGTTCAAGTACGTGGGCGGCATCCTGAGCGGAAACCTTGGCGATTCACTGGTCTACCGCAAGCCGGTTTTGACGCTGGTCATGGGCGCCCTGCCCTGGACGCTGCTGGTTCTCACCATTTCGCTCTCGCTTTCATTCACCGTAGGTGTCCTCATGGGCATCTTTATCGCCTGGAAGCGAAGCAGGTGGCTGAACTCGGCACTCACCGTATGGCAGTCGATTTTCGGGTCGATTCCGGAATACATCGTCGCTTACCTCATGGTCTTCGTGTTTGCCGTTACGCTGGGCTGGCTGCCGTCTCGGGCTCCGTACAGTGCGACGGTCACACCCGGACCGAACTGGACATTCATCTCCAGCGTTATCAACCACGCCATCCTCCCGGTCATGTCCTACTTCATTACGACCGTAGCCAGCTGGACCATTGGCATGCGGGCCAATGCGCTCTCCGTGCTGGGTGAGGACTATGTGGCCTACGCCCAGGCCCGGGGCCTGTCGCAGAAGCGCATTCTGATCAGCTACGTGGGCCGCAACTCGATTCTGCCGATGATCACCAGCCTGGCGGTCTCCTTTGGCTTCATGTTTGGTGGATCCCCGCTAATCGAGAACCTCTTCCTGTACCCCGGCGTTGGCTACTACCTGAACCAAGCACTTTCCCGCCGCGATTACCCGCTCATGCAGGGCATGTACTTCATCATGATTGTGGTCGTCGTGCTGTCGGGCTTCTTGGCAGAGAAGATTTACGCCGTGCTTAACCCGCGGTTGAGGGAGAGGTAGGAGCACATGAAAAAGAACAGGTCAACTTCTTCCGGGTTTCGCGCTTTCTTCGCCGTCATTTGGCGGAATCCGCTCTCTCGGATCGGTTTCATCATCTTACTGGTCTTTCTCTTGATGGCCATTTTCGGCCCCCTGTTCATTCCGACGCTCAAATCCAACTACGCTGCCCGGCTCCAGCCGCCCTCGGCTGGCCACTGGCTGGGCACCGACATGGCCGGTAAGGACGTGGGCCTTCAGCTCATTCTCGGCTCGCGCGACGTGTTGCTGGTGGCTGCCTACGCCGCTTCCTTTGCGATTCTGTTCGCCTGCGTCATCGGCATTGTCTCGGGCCTCCGGGGCGGCATGGTCGATGAAGCGCTTATGCTCTTCACCAACGTCGTTCTGACCACACCTTCGTTCCCCATGACCATGATTCTCTCCATGGTCATTCGGACGACGAACCCGCTGGTCTTCGGCCTGTTGCTCAGCCTCTGGTCGTGGGCCGGCCTGGCCAAAGCGATCCGGTCGCAGGTGCTCAATCTGAAGCACCGTGAGTTTATTGAGGCCAGCCGCATCATGGGCATCAGCCAGTTCAACATCATTCTGCACGACGTGGTTCCTAACATCGTCTCCTACATCGCAGTAAACTTCATCTCGATTATGAAGAACTCGATTACGGCGAGCGTCGGTCTGATGATTCTCGGCCTGGCACCGTACCAGGGCAACCACTGGGGCATTATGATCAACGTGGCCATCTCGCAGACAGGCGCGCTGCTGGGCTCCGGCTCCATGACTTACTTCCTGGCGCCGGTCACCTGCCTGATGCTCTTTCAGTTGGGTTCTTACTTCTTTGCCACTGGCCTGGACGAGGCGCTCAACCCGCGCCTCCGTTCTTGAGGAGGAGCATCATGTCAACACCGATTCTCGAAATCAAGAACCTGTCCGTCGACTTTGTCCTGCATGACCGGAAGCTCCGGGCCTGTGACGATGTCAGCCTGACCATCAACCGCGGCGAAATCGTCGGCATCATCGGCGAAAGCGGCAGCGGCAAGACCACCCTGGCCTCGGGCATTCTGAACCTGATCAGGGCGCCCGGCAGGGTCGCTTCCGGCGAGGTCATCTACCACACCCGAGACGGCAAGAGCGTGGACCTGCGCAAGCTCAAGGAAGACGAGTTCGCGAAGTACCGCTGGACAAACCTGACCAGCGTCTTCCAGGCGGCGCAGAACGTGCTCAACCCGTCGCTCCGGGTCAGGGAGCACTTCCTGGAGACCGTGCGGGCCCACGAACCGAAGGCCAAGGAGGCCGACGTGCTCGCCAAGGCACGTGAACTGCTCAGCCAGGTGCGGTTGGAAGAGCGAGTGCTGGACTGCTACCCGCACCAGCTCTCCGGCGGCATGAAGCAGCGCACCATCATCGCCCTGAGCCTGATCCTGAACCCCGACATCATCTTCCTCGACGAGCCGACCACCGCGTTGGACGTGATCACGCAGTGGTACATCATCGAGATTCTGAAGAAGATCCAGAAGGAATACGGCCTCACCATGGTCTTCCTGACCCACGACGTGTCGATCATCGGCTCGGTGGTCGATCGGCTGGCGGTTATGTACGCCGGCCAGGTGGTGGAGTTCGGCCCGGTGCTTGACCTGTTCAAGCGCCCGACCCACCCCTACACCGCCGGCCTGATGAACGCCATTCCTTCCCTGCGTGACGATGTTTCCCATCGCAAGGCGATTCCCGGCCATCCGCCGGACCTGATGTCCCTCCCCGACGCCTGCCGGTTCTCCCCCCGCTGCTCGCACTTCGCCAGCGGCGTCTGCGCCGGGGACCGCGCGAAGACTGACACGCTGTACTCGAGCCGGCCCGATCAGCTCACCCGGTGCTACAGTTGGGAGAAGGTGTTCAAGTCATGAGTCTGATGGAACTGAAAGACGTCAGCGTTAGGTTTGATGCCGAACAGCGCAAGGGCGCCAAGGTGCGTGCGCTCGTTGGACTCAACTTACAGATTGATGCAGGCGAAATTGTCGCCGTGGTCGGCGAAAGTGGCTGCGGCAAGACCACCCTGGGCAAGGTGCTCGTCGACATTTACCAGCCGACGGAAGGCAAGGCCCTGTATAAGGGCAAGGACCTGCGGTCCCTCACCAGGGAGGAGTATCGCCAGTATCGTCTGGGCGTGCAGATGATTCATCAGGACTCGTACGCCGCCCTGAACCCCAACCGGACGATTTTCCAGTCGCTCTCCATGCCGCTGCTCCAGCACAAGCTGGTCAAGAACAAGAATGAGGCGTGGGACCTGCTGAGCGAGCTGTTCGATGAGATCGGCCTCAACCCTGCCCAGCTCTTCCTGGAGAAGTATCCGCACCAGCTTTCCGGCGGACAGCGGCAACGCATCCTGCTGGCCCGGGCGCTTTCGGTCAAGCCGAGCCTGATTGTGGCTGATGAGCCCGTCTCCATGGTCGACGTGTCGCTGCGTATTTCGCTGCTGGACCTGATGGCCCGGGCGAATAAGAAGTACGGCATCTCCTTCGTTTACATCACCCACGATCTGGGTACTGCCCGGTATATTGCCCAGCATGGCCGCATCGCGGTCATGTACCTGGGGCGCATGGTCGAGCTGAACCAGATTCAGGCGGCGCTCGACCAGCCGGCCCATCCCTATTTCCATGCGTTGATTGCTGCCGTGCCCGAGGCGGATCCCACCTTGCGTGGCGGCAAGATCGCACAGTTGCCCCTGAAGTCCTTTGATATGCCGAGCGTAATTAATGCTCCGCCTGGCTGCAAGTTCCATCCGCGTTGCCCGTACGCCAACGAACGCTGCGCGACGGAAGAACCGAAGCTGCGGGAGTTCCGGGGAGGGCTGGTTGCATGTCACCTGGTGGAGACGATCTAGACAATCGCCCTGACGCCGAAGTCGATGAAGCGACACCAATCCGAATCTTGAAGCTGGTGGTCAGTGCGTCGGCTGCCATTCTGATAATCTCCCTCGTGGCTCTTCTCTTTGCGCCACGCGATCCCGGAACCCTGACCATGTATGGCCTGGTCATCGGCCTGAACCTGGTGATTGTGCTGGCGTTCTGGCCCGCGCTCAGGTGGTTACGGCGGATAGTGAGAGACCGGTCTTAGACCGGTGCTCATTATATATCACACTTCTCTTTTTGGAGGGGACCCTATGAGAAAGCTGGGATTGCTACTCCTGGCGGCCAGTCTGGTTCTCACGACTGCTTGCTCGAAGCCCGCGGACACCACGAACAAGACGGCTACCCCCACCGAGACTCCCAAGGCTACCGAGACCAAGACGGCATCTCTGAAGCTGACCGGTGATGTTGATTCCTCCAAGACCCTCACCACGCTCCTCAACATCGAACCGCCGCCCGCTTTCCATGGCAACGTCTACGACGACGTCGCCGGCCTGAACTGGTCGGTGCAGCCCTTCCTGTTCGAGTCCCTGGCCGACTACTCGCCCCTGCCCAACAAGGAGTTCAAGCCCTCCGGCCTGGAGAGCTTCAAGCTCGAAGGCAGCAAGCTGACCATCGTCCTGAAGAAGGGCCTGAAGTGGAGCGACGGCTCCGCCCTGACCATGGACGACGTCATGACCGGCTTCTACATGGGCGCCAGCAAGGGCACCATCTGGCAGATCGCCAAGTCGATCACGAAGACCGATGCGAACACCATCGTCATCGAGTTCGTCAACAACAGCCCCCTGAACCAGAACATCGTCCTGAACTCCTACATCATGACCCCGAAGGCCAAGTACGGCAGGTTCGCCGACGACCTGAAGGCGTACATTGAGAAGTATCGCGTGTGGGACGAGGCCACCAAGCGGTATAAGTTCGACGCCGCCGGCCAGGACACCATCAACGCCATCAACAAGGCCCTGACCGAGTACAAGCCCGACCCGCTTAAGGATGTGCTCTTCTCCGGCCCCTACACCCTGACCGCTGTGACCAGCTCGGAAGCGCTGTTCACCGCCAACCCCAACTACCGGATCAAGCCGAAGGTTGAGAAGATCCGGGGCCTCCGGTCGGCCGGCGGCGAGTCGTTCACCACGGCCGTGCTGCAGCAGCAGTACACCATCGAGAACGGCGGCCTGAGCCCCGAAATGACCAAGCAGGTCAATGAGAAGTTCAAGGACACCCTCCGCACCATCTTCGTGCCTGAGTTCTCGCAGATGGGCTTCATGTTCAACAACCAGAAGTACCCGTTCACCGTGCCCGAGGTCCGCAAGGCCCTGGCTTACATGGTCGACCGCGAGACGCTGGTCAAGGTTGCCGAGCCCGGCAGCTTCGTGAGCGACTCTCACGCCACCGGCATGCTGCCCTCCCTGATTCCGGCCTTCACCTCCAAGGGCTTCGTGGACAAGCTGGTCGACTACAAGTACGACCCCGCCAAGGCTGAAAAGCTGCTGACCTCCATCGGCTGGAAGAAGGTCAACGGCAAGTGGGCCAACGAAAAGGGCGAAGTCCAGAAGATCGAAATCAGCACCATTGGCTCCTGGCCTTCGCTGATGTACCCCTCCGAAGCTTACTCCACCATGCTGAAGGAAGCTGGCTGGGACGTTGAGTTCAAGCCCATGGAGTTCGCTGCGTTCGTGAAGTACATGAACGACGGCGCCCACGGCATCGCCAACTACTTCATCCCGAGCATGACCAGCTACCAGCACCCCTGGGAAATCTTCAACGGCACCTTCACGGGCGCCTATGCCACCCGTATGAACCTGCCCAAGATCGAAGCCGGCAAGGACCGTATTGTCAAGGCTCCGACCAGCGGCAAGGAGTACAACGTGACCCAGATGAACGCCAAGCTCTATGAGGCCACCTCGCAGGATGAGATCATCAAGGTCACCGAGGAGCTCATGACCCTCACCAACGACCTGGTGCTCAACATTCCGCTCATCGAGAAGACCGCTCCGTTCCGCATTTACGACCCGAAGATGAGCGTGGCCGACGGCACCATTGGCAAGCCCCAGAACAGCTTCTACTACTACGGCAACCTGAACCAGATGCTGGCCAAGATGCTGCGTGCTGAGCAGCTCTTCTTCGTGAAGTAACTTGTGCAGAAAAAAAGTCCGCCCTGAAATATGGGCGGACTTTTTTTGTTTGCAGGATTATGCGCGGTAGCAAAGGAATTCGCGATTTTGCGACGAAACTGCATGATAAATATAGATGGTCTATACCACGTTGTTTCACACAGATGAAAGGGGGATTCCAGGTGAAGAAGTCCCTGCGAGTGATTGCGTTCCTGCTTGCCGCTGTGATGCTGTTTGCGGCAGGCTGCTCCGGCACAAAGGAGAAAGCTGGGTCGACAGGTGGTACATACCGGGTGGCCATAACCGAGGAGCCGCCGATCATAGATCCGCAGCTGGATACGACGCTGATGGTCTACAACATGTCCAGAAATGTGTTTAGCACGCTGCTTCGCTACAAGCCCGGCTCGCTGGAACTCGAACCCGAATTGCTGGCCGAAATGCCCAAGGCAGATGCCGATAATGTGACCTATCACTTCAAGCTGCGCAGCGGCGTGACGTTCCACAACGGCGCCAAGCTCACGTCCAAGGATGTGAAGGCGACCTTTGAGCGGATGCTCACCCCGGCCACCGAGGCTGCCAATACCTGGGTCCTGGCCGAAATCAAGGGCGCCCAGGAGATGTTGGATGACAAGGCCAAGGAGCTGGCCGGCATTGTGATTAAGGATGATCTTAACTTTGACATTGTCCTGGCGCGGCCGTTCGGGCCGTTCCTGCAGAACCTGGCCACGGCGCCCGCGTCCATTTTTCCGGCGGACGTAATCAAGGAGAAGGGCGCCCAGTTCGGCCGTGCGCCGGTAGGCACCGGCCCGTTCAAGCTCGCCAAGTGGGATGCGAACTCACTGGTTAAGCTGGAGAAGAACCCGAACTACTTCGAGAAGGGCCTGCCCTACCTCGATGGCGTCGAGTATCGGGTCATTCCGGAGGAGTCCACCCGCTGGATGGAGTTCCAGGCTGGCACGCTTGACGAAGGCGCCCCGCCCACGGCCGAGTTTACGGCGGCCAAGGAGAGCGGCGACTTCCAGTTCATCGAGTACACCACCCTGAACACCTGGTACATCGCCTTCGACCAGAAGACCTTTACTGACAAGCGGGTACGCGAGGCGATTTCACTGGCCATCGACCGGCAGAAGCTGCTGACGGCGGTGTGGAACGACCAGGGCAAGATCGCCAAGCAGTTTGTCACCCCCGGTATTCCGGGCGCCATTGAGAAGGCAGCCGACCTGAAGTACGACCCCGCCAAGGCCAAGGAGCTACTCAAGCAGGCCGGCGTGACCAACCTGAAGATTGAGGCCTGGCAGCGCGGCACCGACAAGGTATCCGACCTAAACCTGGCCATTCAGCAGATGCTGAAGGAAGTGGGCATTGACTGGCAGGTGAAGATGGTCGACCGGGCCACCTTTAACGCCACCCGGGCCAAGGGTAACATTCCGGCCAACCAGGGCAACTGGTATGCCGACTACCCCGACCCCGACAACTACCTGTACACCTACTTCCATTCCAGCCAGTCCACCGGCATGTCGATCAACTTCAGCGACCCGGCGGTGGACAAGATTCTGGATGAGGCCCGCGGTCTGGCTGACCAGAACAAGCGGCAGAAGATGTACCAGGATCTCGAGAAGAAGCTGATTCTCGAGGAGTACCGGATCATTCCGCTGCTGCACCAGACCGGGTATACCTTTGCCCAGAAGTGGGTCCATGGCATTAAGGGCCATCCCACTGAGGTCGAAGGCCTGCGGTTGATCTGGAAGGACGCCGGCAAGTAAGGTGAAGCAGGGGGTCCGGCCGGTGAGGACGGGCCCCCGTTTCGTCACAGGGGAGGGTCGCTATGCTGATCTACATCGCGCGCCGCCTACTGGCCGGCATTCCTGTTCTGATCGGCGTGAGTTTGATTACCTTCATTCTCATGCACATCGTGCCCGGCGACCCGGTAACGGCGGCTATGGACAAGCGTGCCGACGCCGCGACCATCGCCCGCTTGCGCAAGGAGATGGGCCTCGACCGGCCGCTCGTGATTCAGTACTTCGAGTTCGTGGGAAAGGCTGCAGTCGGCGACCTCGGCGAATCCTTTCGCAGCCGGCGCCCGGTGGGCGAGACCATTATGGAAGCGCTGCCCATGACGGCCAGGGTGGCGGGCTCCGCCATGCTCGTGGCGCTGCTGATTGGCATTCCCTTTGGGACCGCTGCGGCGCTGCGAAAGAACTCGTTCATCGACTATATGTCGACCGTGACGACGCTCTCGTTCATATCGGCCCCGGTCTTCTGGGTGGCCCTGCTGGCACAGCTCCTCTTTGGCCTTCAGTTGCGCTGGCTGCCCATTTCGGGCTACCAGGGGCCAATCTACCTGATTCTGCCGGCTATGGTGCTGGGAACCCGGTACGCAGCCTCCATTGCCCGGTACACCCGTGCCTCTATGTTGGAGGTGCTGAACCAGGATTACGTCCGCACAGCCCGGGCCAAAGGTGTGGGTGAGCGGTTCGTCATTTGGAAGCACGCACTGAAGAACGCCCTGGTCCCGCTGCTGACCGTCATCGGCTTGGAGATTGGCGGACTGATGACAGGGTCGATTCTGACCGAATCGGTCTTCGGTCTTCCCGGTGTGGGGCGGATTACGATCCAGGCGATTCAGTACCGCGACTTCCCCATGATTGAGGGCACCGTGCTCTTTACGGCGGTCGTATTCGTGGTGGCTAACCTGCTGGTGGATATCAGCTACTCGCTGGTTGATCCCCGCATTCGCATGGCGTAAGGGGTGAGTACTGTGGTAGCTGAAAAAAAGCCGACGGCGCCCGCCGCCGATCCGGAGAAGACCAACGCCACGGCCTGGAACCGGTTCAAGAAGCACCGCCTCTCGCTGGTGGGTATGGCGGTGATTGCGACGCTCATTTTGGTGGCGATTTTCGCCCCGGTGCTGGCGCCCACCGACCCGGATGCCCAGGAGCTCTATTCCAAGCTGGCCAAGCCCGGAACAACGTTCCCGGAGAAGTGGGGCGCGGGCAGCTTCCTGCTTGGCTCTGACTACATGGGGCGTGACCTGCTCAGTCGGGTGATTTACGGCTCACGCATTTCGCTCCTGGTCGGGTTTGTGGCCCAGTTCGTGGTGCTGGCCATTGGCGTGCCGCTGGGCGCGATTGCCGGGTACTACGGCGGCAAGGTCGACCGGCTGATCATGCGGGTGGCGGATGTCATGTTCGCCTTCCCGGACCTGCTGTTCGCCATCGCAATTATGTTTGCGCTGGGAGCAGGGATCATTAACCTGTTCATCGCCCTGGGCGTGGTGGGCTGGGCCGGTATGGCCCGCCTGGTGCGGGGCCAGGTGCTCCAGCTGAAGGAACGGGACTTCGTGGAGGCGGCCAGGTCCGCCGGCGCCCGGGACTGGTGGATTATCATCCGCCACATTCTGCCCAATGCCCTGGGGCCGATTATCGTGTCAGTAACACTGGGCATTCCCGGGGCGATTATGAGCGAGGCCTCGCTCAGCTTCCTGGGGCTTGGTGTGCAGCCGCCCACGGCAACGTGGGGCGCCATGATTCTCGAAGGGCAGGCCTACATTCGGCGCGCCCCGCTGGTCAGCGTGGTTCCCGGTCTGGCGGTGATGATTACGGTGCTGGCGTTCAACCTGGTGGGTGACGGCCTCCGTGACGCACTGGACCCCCGGGCCAACAAAAAGGCATAGCAAACGATTACGGGCGCCCCCAGAGAGGGCGCCCGTTCCATCTTTATTGGTGGGGGAACTTCTGGGCCAGGTAAGCGTCGGTGTTGCGCTGGTCCTGCACCGGTCCGGCGTGGCTGTACCGGGGACGGAAGGTCTTGCAGGCGGTCTCCATGCAAGTTTCAGCCTCGACGCTCTCCAACTTGGCACCGTCCGGGGCATCGACACTGTCGGGCCAGGCAGCTGCCTGTGCATCGTTCACAATCAGGATCTTTTCGGCCAGGCAGTGGTTGTTCTTTCCCCAGTAGTCACAGTTGTTGACGGTACAGTAAACCTCCAGCTTTGGCACTTGGCGGTCCTCCTCTGGGTGGCGTTAACGGTAGTCTGCCCCCTCAGAGCAGTTCTTCTGCGAATCCGACCACCCGCGCTGCAAAAGTCCGAAGCGCATCGCGGTTGCCCATGACCACCAGACCGACCAGCAGCCCGTCCAGAAACCCGCCCAACACGTCAGTAGGGTAATGGACCCCTACGTAGACGCGGGCCAGCATGGAGCCTGCCGTAACGCCCCACGCCATGTACTGCCACTGACCCAGGTGCTCGCTCAGCCCGACGACCAGGGCGGTCATGGCCGCCATATGGGTGGATGGGAAGCTGGGCAGGAGGGGCTCTCGCACCAGCAGCGTAACGTCGTGGCTCTGGAACGGGCGGGGACGGAAGTAGACCACGGACGGCAGGTCGGCCACACCCAGGGCGAGCAGCATGCCACCCACCGTCAGCACCGCCGTGATTCGGCGCTCTCTGCGGGTCGGCCCCGGCCAGAACCAAAGCCCCAGCAGCAAGAGCGGCGCCCCCAACGTCAGCCATTCCGCCAGACCGATCATCAACGAATCAAGAAATGGCGAGCGGCCAGCGAAATCGTTGATCCATCGAAATACGAGCAAGTCCACCAGCCGCTCACCTCCTGCAAACATAGCGTTCCCCTGAAAGAAAGAAACCGGGCACCCATGACGGGCGCCCGGTTTTCAGCTACTATGCACCGAACGGGAAGTGGCAGGCCACGCCGTGGCCCTTGCTCACATCGATCAGCTTGGGGTCTTCTTCCTTGCACTTCTCCTTGGCGTACGGGCACCGGGTGCGGAACCGGCAGCCGGACGGCGGATTGACCGGGCTGGGCGGGTCGCCCTCCAGAATAATCCGCTGCCGCTGTCCCTCGACCACGGGGTCGGGAATCGGCACAGCCGACAGAAGCGCCAGGGTGTACGGATGCATCGGCTTGCTGTACAGGGTTTCGCTGTCGGCAATTTCGACGATGCGGCCCAGATACATGACGGCGATGCGCCGGGAGATGTGCTTGACCATGGACAGGTCATGGGCGATGAAGAGATAGGCGATACCCAGCTTCTCCTGCAGGTCCTCCATCAGGTTGACGACCTGCGCCTGAATCGATACGTCCAGGGCGGAGATGGGCTCATCGCAGACGATGAAGTTCGGCTCCACCGCCAGCGCCCGGGCGATGCCGATGCGCTGCCGCTGTCCGCCGGAGAACTCGTGCGGGAAACGGCTGGCGTGCTCGGGCAGCAGGCCGACCAGGTCGAGCAGCGAGTAGATGCGGTCCATCCGCTCCTTACCGGAGCTAAGGCCGTGAATGTCAATCGCCTCGCCGATGATGTCGCCGGCGGTCATGCGAGGGTCGAGGGAGGCGTAGGGATCCTGGAAGATCATCTGCATCTTGCGCCGGTAGGGCAGGAACTCCCGCTCACCAAGGGTGGAGAGGTCCTTGCCGTCGTAGATCACCTTGCCGTCGGTCGGCGGGTAGAGCCGCAGTAGGGTGCGGCCGACCGTGGTCTTGCCGCAGCCGGACTCGCCCACCAGACCCAGCGTTTCACCGGGCTGAATGCTGAAGCTGACACCGTCAACCGCCTTCACGGCGCCAACCTGGCGTGGAATGGGGAAGCCGGCCGTAATCGGGAAGTGCAGTTTGAGGTCTTTGACCTCTACCAGCGGAGCGCCTTGCGTTGTCACGCCTTGGTCACCTCCTGGCTGAAGTCAACTTTGGGCGCATCGGGGTGCATGAGCCAGCAGGCCGCACGGTGCTGGTTGCCCATCTCGGTCATTTCGGGCGCTTCGCTGGTACACACGTTCATGGCGTGGGCACAGCGGGGGTGGAACGGGCAGCCCCCCGGCGGCTTGAGCATGTTGGGCGGCGAGCCGGCAATGGACTCCAAGCGCCGCTTGTGCTCGTCAAGACGGGGAATGGCCCGCAGCAGCGCCCAGGTGTACGGGTGCCGGGGCTCGTGGAAGATCTGATGAACCGTGCCGACTTCGCAGACCCGGCCGCCGTACATGACGGCCACCCGGTCGGCCATGCCAGCCACAACGCCCAGGTTGTGGGTGATCAGAATGATCGCCGTGTTCATCTCCTTCTTGAGCTGCTTCATCAGCTCAAGAATCTGGGCCTGAATCGTCACGTCGAGCGCCGTGGTGGGCTCGTCAGCGATGATGAGGCGCGGGTCGCACGCCAGGCCCAGGGCGATCATAACACGCTGACGCATGCCACCGGAGAACTCATGCGGATACTGCGCGAGGCGGCGCTCGGGTTCGGGCACGCCAACCTTGTTGAGCAGCTCAACCGCCCGCTTGTTGGCCTCCTGCTTGCTCAGGCCCATGTGGAGCATGATGCCTTCACGCAGCTGGGCGCCAATGGTCAGGGTCGGGTTGAGGCCGGTCATGGGATCCTGGAAGACCATGGCGATCTCCCGGCCGCGAATCTTGCGCATTTCCTTCTCAGAGAGCGCCAGAAGGTCCTGGCCGTTGAAGAAGGCCTGACCCTGAATTTTGGCGTTCTTGGCAAGGAGGCGCATGACCGACATCATCGTAACGGACTTGCCGGAGCCCGATTCGCCTACAACTGCCAGCACTTCGCCTTCGTGAACGGTCAGGTTGACATCGCGAACGGCCTGTACGTCGCCGGCGTAGGTCTTGAAGCTCGTTTGCAGGTTCTCGATTGTCAGAAGTGGCTTCATGTCCTTGTCCCCCTACTTCCGCAACTTCGGGTCGAGCGCGTCCCGCAGGCCGTCGCCGACGAAGTTAAAGGCCAGCGTGCACATAATAATGGCGATGGAGGGGAAGGCCAACTGCCATGGATATGTGCGCAGCGCGATCAGGCCGTCGTTGGCCAGCACGCCCCACGACGCCATCGGAGCGCTTACGCCGAGACCGATGAACGAAAGGAACGCCTCGGTAAAGATCGCACGGGGAATGCTGAAGGTCAGCTCGACGATAATCGGGGCCATGGCGTTCGGAATCAGATGGCGGAAGACCAGGCGGGCCTTGCCGGCGCCCAGGGTGCGGGCGGCCAGCATGAACTCCTGCTGCTTCAGCGACAGCACCTGGGCACGCACCAGACGTGCCATACCCGTCCAATAAATGATACCGATGGCCAGGAAGATGCTCGTCAAACCAGGCTTCAGCAACACGGCGAGCAGAATGACGTAGATCGTCGAAGGAATCGTATCGACGATGTCCACGATGCGCATCATCAGGTTGTCGATGCGGCCGCCGGCCAGACCGGCCACGGCGCCGTACACCACACCAATGACCAGCTCGACCAGGCCGGCAAAAAGGGCCACAGCCAGGGAGATACGGCCGCCGAACAGGATGCGGACGAACAGGTCACGGCCGAGTTTGTCGGTACCCAGCCAGTACTCGCCGCTCGGGCCCTGGTTGGCCAGCAGGATCGACTGGTCGGAATACGTGTGCTTGGTAAACATCGGGCCAAAGACCGATGCCAGCAGCAGAATGAGCAGCATGATCAACCCGAACACGGCGACCTTGTTGGTCTGGAAACGGCGCCACGCATCTTTGGCGAAGCTGATCGGCGGTGTCGTGATCCGTTCCGCGGTGGCCTGCCGGTTCCCAAGTGGGGCGAAGCGTGAATCGACGGGAGCAGCCAAGCTTAGCCCTCCTTATCCAGGCGTACGCGGGGATCCACGAGCGCCGTGCAAATATCGCCAATCAGGGTGAAGCCGACCAGCAGGATACCGAAGAAGACGGTCATGCCCAGCGTAACCGTGTAATCGCGATTGGAGATGGACTGCACGAAGTCCCGGCCGATGCCCGGAATCGCGAAAATCGACTCGATGATGAAACTGCCGGTCAGAATACCAGCCGTCAACGGGGCGAGCGAAGCGATGACCGGAATCAGCGCGTTGCGCAGCATGTGGCGCCAAACAATGGCCATTTCCGGAATGCCCTTGGCGCGGGCCGTGCGGACATAATCCTGGCTGGTCACTTCCAGCATGCTGGAACGGGTCAGCTTCATGAGCCAGGCCAGACTGAAGCTGCATAGTGCCAGGGTGGGAAGCACCATCTGCTCCGGTGAGCCCCAGCCGGCGGCCTTGAACATCTTAAATTTATAGGCGAGGAAGTACTGGAGGGCGGAGGCAATAACGAAGCTGGGCGCTGCCGCCGTAATAACGGCAAACGCCGAGGCCGTGCGGTCCAGCACGCCGTTGTGGCGAATGGCTGCCCAAATGCCAATTGGCACGCCAACGAAGAGCGAGACCAGAATCGACAGGCCGCCCAGCGTCGCCGAAATCGGGAACCCCTTGCCAATAAGTTGATTGACGGTCAATCCCTGTAGTCTAAAGGACGGGCCAAGATCGAACTGCACTACGTTCTTGAGGTAATCAAAATACTGCTCGCTCAGAGGCCGGTCGAGCTTGTACCGGCGCTCGATGTTGCGCAGAATCGTTTCGGGAATCTTCTTTTCCGAAGCGAACGGTCCACCGGGAAGGGCCTTCATCATGAAGAACGTCGCCGTAATGATGACCCAAAGGACGACGATCATCGTGATGATGCGGGTGAAGATATAGCGAGCCATGGACTTCCCCCCGTAAATTCGCTAGAACGCTGGAGAGGCGCCACCGGGCGACCGGTGGCGCCTCCGCCGTTGCCTGTTAGTGGCGTCTACTTGATCTCGGCGTACCGCAGGTCGATCTGACCGGTCAGCGGCCATTCCCAACCCGTCAGCTTCTTGCTGAACAGGCCGGTGCGCACGTAGAAGTAGAACGGGGCGATGGGCATCTCGTCGAACAGGATCTTCTCAGCCTTGTGCATGGCCTCGTAGCGGACCTTCGGGTCAGAGGTCTTCTTGGCGGTATCGATGGCGGCGTCGTAGTCCTTGTTGGACCAGCCGGTCTGGTTGTTGCCGCCGTTGGTGACGAACATGTCGACGAAGGTCATGGGATCGGTGTAGTCGCCCTGCCAGCCGGCACGGGCGATTTCGAAGTCGAGCTTGGACTCACGGTCGAGCTTGACGCCGAACTCGAGGTTCTCGAGCGTCACTTCGATGCCCAGGTTCTTCTTCCACATCTCCTGGACGGCCTCAGCGATGGCCTTGTGGGTCTCGTTGGTGTTGTAGATCACGGTGACCTTCGGGAAGCCCTTGCCACCGGGGAAGCCGGCGTCGGCGAGGAGCTTCTTGGCGGTGTCGAGATCATAAGCCTTGAAGTAGTCGCCGCCGTTCTTGCGGAAGTCGCCGCTGGCGTCGGGCACGCCGCTGGGCACGAGCGACATGGCAGGAATCTGGCCGGCCTTCAGGATGCCACCGGTGATCAGCTGACGGTCGATGGCGAGGGAGAGGGCCTTACGGACCCGGACGTCATCGAACGGCTTCTTGGTGACGTTGAAGCGGTAGAAGTAAACGGTCATGTCGGGCAGGATCTTCAGCTCGTCGGGCCGATCCTTCTTCAGGCGATCAAGCTCGGCGCCGCCGATGTTGCCCTCGTGAATGTCAAGCTGGCCGGACTCGAACATGGTGATGGCCGTGGAGTCCTGCTCGATCAGGTAGTACTCGATCTTGGCAGGCTTGACGTTGGCGGCATCCCAGTAGTTCGGGTTCTTCTCGACGATGATCCGGTCCTTGGCGTTCCAGCTGACCATCTTGAACGGGCCGCTGGTGACCATGTCGGTCTTGCGGAACCAGTCGTTCGGGGCAGCCTCGTAGGTCTTCTTATGGACCGGGTAGAGGGTGTGGAACGCAGTCAGGTTGGCGAAGTACGGGGTCGGGGCGACCAGGTTGATCACGATGGTCTTCGCATCGGTCGCCTTGGCGCCAAAGTTGGCAGCGGCCTTGTCGAAGTCAGCACCGATTTCCTTGTCGTCGCGGGGGACGGGCTTGCCGTCGGCGCCCTTGACTTCCTCGCCCTTGGCGTCGACCTTGTTCAGGGCGACTTCGTTCATTTCCTTGGCGCCCACGATGTAGTGGAGCTGGTAGGCGTACTCGGAAGCGACCCGAGGATCAAGCGCCTTCTTCCAGGAGTAGATGAAGTCTTCCGCGGTGATGGGATCACCGTTGGACCACTTCAGGTTGTCCCGCAGGGTGAAGGTGTAAGTCTTGCCATCGTTGGTGACCTTCGGCATTTCCTTGGCCAGGTCAGGCTGCGGACGGCCGTCGTTGTCGAGCATCATGAGACCGGCGAACAGAGCGGTCTGGACCATGGCGTCGGGAACGCCGGTGGAAACGATCGGGTCAAGGGTCTTGGGGTCGGTGCCAATGTTGATCCGAATGGTCTGGCCCGCTTTGGGCGTGTCCTTGCCCGGATCAGTCGTCGGCTCGTTGTTGTTATCTGTCTTTTTCGAGCAGCCGACTGCGACGAGCATCGAGACCGCCAGGAACCCTGCGATGAAACGACGCATTCTGTGTGACCTCCCTCCGACATATGGAGCCCCTCTATGGTTCCTTCCTCTGTGCTGATGGGCCGCAGTGATTAGTGCTTGGCTCTATGTGTGAAACCTGAGGCTGCCTGCGATAGCGTCGAACACCTCCAGCGGCCTGGCAGCGACACAGGTCGGTTCCCTAAGGTATATCTCTTTTTCTCCAGGGTAAGTACCCCGATCGGACCCGGCGACTGCACGCCAGAAGTAGGGCTTTCGCCCGATTCTGTGCAGTCCCGCTACAAAAAAGGCCCGATTGATCATCTTAATTCGTTCGACAATCCACATTTCCTGCTGGAGAAACGTAGCAGGGCGTCTGCAGAACTGTGGAATTCGGGGTTTTTTTCGCGTTCGTTCCTGACATTACCATAGTACAGTCGTGCGAACTTGTAACTGCGAAAGTACTGGGTCAAAGGGGACCGTTGGCATAGGGGGGAGGCGCCGCTTGTCTCCTGCTCAATAGACGGTACTTTGTGACTGTCGGTTCATGAAATTCACAGAAGGCGTACGAACGTTACTTCGGGTTCTCTCCCCCCAGCAACCGCTTGCGGCTCACGTAAGCGGCCGCCTGCGTGCGGTTCGACAGGCCCATCTTCTGCAGGATGATGCTGACGTAGTTGCGGACCGTTTTTTCGC
>Ga0196970_1001116_pt1 | contig 20834 bp, 21 predicted proteins | sample S1v_513CmetaG_FD_148672 | JGI IMG/M metagenome (GOLD analysis project Ga0196970, IMG submission 148672) | Soil microbial communities from Anza Borrego desert, Southern California, United States - S1+v_5-13C | ecosystem: Environmental > Terrestrial > Soil > Desert | place: USA: California...
CCCATTCCTGGGCGCCGCCGATGGGGTCGGTAATGGGGGCGGGCAGCCAGTTGGCGTTGGTGCCCTTATCCTTCCACCAGATGCGGCCGTAGTCGGGGTCCTGCTTCTTCATCTCCTCGGTCACGCCTTCGCCGGCGTTGGCAAAGGCGCCGTACTCCCAGTGGCCGGGGCCCCAGCCGCAGCCCACGCTGCCGGGCATGACGCCTTCGGTCACCTGCAGGTTGAACTCCTTGCTGTTGATGGCCGAGGTGACCACGACCCGGTCGCCGTCCTGCAGGCCCAGCTTCTTGGCATCCACCGGGTTCATCAGAATCGGGTTGTCGTGCCGGATTTCGGACAGCCACTTGCAGTTGGACGTCCGGCTGTGGGTCAGGGTCGGGAACTTGTACTGGAAGAGGATTAGCTCATCTTCCTTGGCCTTGGCGACCGTTTCGCTCGCCACCCAGGTGGGCAGGCCCATGCCGGGGAACTGCTTCTCCCACTTCTCGGAGAAGAGGCCGATCTTCTTGTGGCTTGTGTTCCAGCCCTTGTAGATCTTGCCGTCCGACAGCTTGATGCCCAGGGCCTTGGCGGTGTCGGGCTGCGGCTGGCCGTCCTTCAGGGCGACCTTGCCATCCTTATCTTTCAGGACGGCGTAATAGATGCCGGACTTCTCATCGAAGATGGCGCCTTCGACATCCTTATCGGCGACGGTCTTCTTGGCGAGGCCGTCGTACTCGAACTTGCCGGCGGGCAGTGCGAACACGCCGACCTGCTTCAGCTTGTCGTAGCCGCCCCAGGCCTGGAAGCCGGGCAGTACATCGGTGCTGAGCTGCTTCTTGACATATTCCACCCGGGGAAGGTCGAAGTACTTGGCCACATCGCCACCGATCTTCTGGGCGATGGACCGGAGGATCTCGCACTGCTCCCTGCCCTCGCCGATGTTCGGCACGATCGACTGGCGCAGGGCGACCCAGGGCCGGCCGGCGGTCGGGTAGTGCGACTCGGGGTCGTTGCGCTCCAGGTAGGAGACGTCGGGCAGAATCACGTCGGCCAGGGCGGTCGACTCAGACATGAACAGGTCGATGGCCACGAAGAAGGGTACCTTCCTGCGGTCTTTGATGATGTCGATCTTGGCCTGGGCGTTGCCGAGGACGTAGACCGGGTTGTGGACCCAGGTGATCATCGTGTCGATTTCGCCCTTGCCGGCGGCCAGGTTTTCGAACAGGGTGGTGTTGGCCTCGGACTGAAGCGGGTTGGCCTTCAGGGCGCCGGTCTTCTTGGCCGTGGGCTTGGCCGGGCCGGGAATGGCGGCGTAGGAGGCCGTCTTGTTGTAGAAGGTGCCGCCCTTGACGTTCAGGTTGCCGGTCAGGGCCGCCAGGATGATGACCGCCTTGGTGGTCATGGCGCCGTTGGTGTGGGTGCCGATGCCCTTGTAAGCAGTGACGCAGCCGGGCTTGTGGGTGGCGAACTTCTTGGCCAGCCGCTCGGTGGTGGCAGCCGGCACGCCGGAGATCTTTTCGGCCCACTGGGGGGTGTAGCCGCTCTTCTCCAGGTGCTCCAGGTACTTGTCGAGCGGGTAGTTGAACCACTTGACCATGTCCGCATCCTGCAGGTTGTTCTTCAGGATGACATAGTGCATGGCCAGCAGCATGGCCAGGTCGGTGCCCGGCTTGATCGGCACCCATTCGCTGGACTTGGCGGCCGAGTTGGAGAGGCGGGGGTCGACGGTCACGAAGTAGGTGCCGTTCTCCACGATGCCTTCGATGGCGCTCTTGGTGTTGCCCACGAAGACCGAGCCGGACTCCAGGACGCCGTGACCGAAGTTGAGGACCATCTTGGAGTTGGCGTAGTCGTTCCAGTTGGAGTCGTAGCCCCAGGCTTCCATGAAGCCGGCCTTCTTGGACTGCGAGCAGGTGCCCGAGCGGCTGATGACGTGCGGCGTGCCGATGGCGTCGCCGAACCGGGCCAGATAGCCGGAGGAACGGTCACGGCCGGGCATGAGGAAGACCTTGTCGGGGCGGCCTTCGTCCATGTTCTTCTTGATCCGCTTGGCGACCAGGTCCAGCGCCTCGTCCCAGGTGGCCTTGCGCCAGCCGGTTTTGTCGCCGCGCTCCTTGGTCTGGATCATGGGGTAGAGAATGCGCTGGGCGTCGTAGGCCTGGCTGATGCCGGCCTGCCCCTTGGCGCAGATGGCGCCCCGGTTGTTCGGGTGCTCGGGGTTGCCTTCGATCTTGACAATGCGGCCGTTCTCGACGTAGCCGATGATGCCGCAGATGGCGGGGCACTGGAAGCAGGAGCTGGGGATGGCCTGGCGTTCCTTGCGGTTGGTGCCCACAGACTTTCCGCCCTGGGCCAGCCCTTCGGCGGAGACCACGCTGCGGCCACCGACATAGGCGAGGGCGCCGGCAGCCGCACCGAGCTTCAGGAAGTTACGGCGATTCAGTTCCATACCTGGCTTCCCTCCTAACTATCGATTGCCGAGCTTGGCGTTGAAATCCTTATCCAGCCCCACGTAGTACACGTTCGGGCCGAGGCCGGCTTCGGGCTTCAGCTGCTGCACGGGGTGGGTGGCGACAAATTTGGCAATGTCGCTTTCGGGATCGTTCAGATCGCCGAAAATGCGGGCGCCGGCGATGCAGGTGTTGGCGCAGGACGGGATGATGCCTTCGGCGACACGGTGGGCGCAGAAGGTGCACTTGTCCACGACGCCCTTCTCTTCGTCCAGGTAGCGGACGCCGTAAGGGCAGGCGACCATGCAGTATTTGCAGCCGATGCAGTGGTCCTGGTTGATCAGCACGATGCCGTCTTCGCTGCGCTTGAACGAAGCGGCGGTGGGGCAGACGCTGACGCAGGCGGGATCATCACAGTGGTTGCACAGCTTGGGCACGAAGTGGCGCATGACCTTCGGGAAAGTGCCGACTTCGACCTGTTGGACCCAGGTCCGGAAATGGCCCAGGGGTACGCCGTTCTCCGCCTTGCAGGCCACTGTGCAGGCCTCGCAGCCGACGCACTTGCGGAGGTCGATGACCATCCCATAACGCTTGGTTGCCATGAACGATCTCCCTCCTTAGTACAGCGGTGTGGCCATTTGGCCGGCGATGACGATGACCCAGCGGAGGACGAGGCCGCCGAAGAGCACGAGCGAGCCGTTCAGGGCCGCCTTGGCAGCGGTCTCACCCTTGGTGAAGACCTTGATGCCCAGCGGGAGCAGGAGGCCGACGGCCCAGACGCCGCCCCAGAACCAGAGGCCGTAGTGGCTGTTCAGGTAGTCAAGGGCGGCCTGCTGCTTGAGGTTGCCCACGTGCAGCGACCAGACGAAGGCGGCCAGGGCGAAGAGTTCCAGGCCGATCAGCACCGCATCGGCGATGGCCAGGTTCTTGACCTCGTGCTTCACGTCGTCCCACTTGCCGGTGACGGCCACACCCACCATCACGGCGGCGACGCCGGTGGAGAGGGCAGAGGCCAGGAAGATCAGAGGCAGCACGCCGTTGTTCCACATGGGGATGGCGACGGAAGCGTTGAGCAGGAAGCCGGTGTAGGTGCCGATACCCACCACCAGGGGGATGCCCAGGAAGCGGATCACCTTGACCAGCGTGTCGTTCAGCAGGGTGAACTTGACCTTCTTCTCGATGAAGAGCTGGTGCCAGAAGTAGATCACCGCGATCGCGCCGAAGGCGGTCAGGATCAGGGCGCCCATCGACATGACCGACCGGGGATTCAGCTTGACGAACAGCAGCCAGAACTTCATGGGGGAGCCCAGGTCGAAAATCAGCATGGCGGTGCCGATGAGCACCGGCCACGGGGCGATGTAGGCGCCCCAGCGGGCCACGTTGCGGTAGCGGTCACCCAGGAACGAGGTGGCTGTGGATGCGGCGAAGGCACCGCCGCTGACGCCGGCCAGGTACAGGTAGAGGGCGATCCACACGGGCCACGTCACGTGTTGTGACATACGTTGACCTCCGTTCTGTGAAATGCGTGCTTCGATTCCTCGTACCCATTTTCACATGGCGGGGAGGGGCGGTTTGAGTGTCATCCGTACAGACTGCCGAGGGTGCATATGTACCCAATTTCATGGGGGCGCGGGGTACAAATGTACCCCCGGCAAAGCGAAAGCCTGACCGGTGGCCGGTCAGGCGTCTTTGAGCAGGCCTTTCTGAACGGCGAAGGTCGCCGCTTCGGCCCGGTTGTGCAGGTTGTGCCGGTGCATGAACTCGCTCAGGTAGTTCCGTACCGTCTTGTCGCTCAGGAAGAGGGCGTCGCCGATTTCCCGGTTGGTCAGCCCTTTGGCCACCAGTTTGAGAATGGCGGCTTCCTGCTTGGTCAGCGTTGTGGTCTCGGGCTGGGGCGGGCTTTGCTTCTCCTGCATCATGGCCTGCATGCCCTGGGCCAGGGCGGCGCCCAGGCTGGGGTCCAGGGCGGTTCCGCCGGCCGCCACGGTTTGGATCGCCTGGAGCAGCCGGTGGTTTTCCAGGTCCTTGAGCACGTACCCCTTGGCGCCTGCCATGAAGGCGGCGGAAATGGTCTGCGGCTCAGCGAAGGAGGACAGGACAATCACTTCGGTCCCAGGGCAGGCCGCCTTCACTTCCCGGCAGGCCTCAATGCCGCTCTTGCCGGGCAGCCGCACGTCCATGATGACCAGGTCGGGCTTTAGCTCCGTAATCATGGGCAGGGCCTCTTCGGCGCTGGCAGCCTGACCGACTACGGTAAAGCCGGGTTGCTGCGACAGGAGGGCCACCACGCCCAGCCGCACAACGCCGTGGTCATCCACCACGAAAATCCGCTTTGTCATGACGTGACTCCCCCTTGCTGACTGCGGGCACGCCTGGCGTGCACCGGCAGATGCACCACCAACTGCGTCCCTTCGCCCGGCTGACTGTGAATCTGCATCAATCCACCCATGGCTTCGATCCGCTCTTTCAGCACGTCCAGCCCGCGCCGGGCGTCGGGAGCGACGGTGGCCGGCGAGAACCCCGTGCCGTCATCGGAGACGCGCACCAACACCGCGTCATCATCCAGCGACAGCATGATGTCCGCAGACGAGGCCTGCGCATGCCGCACCACGTTCGACAGCCCCTCGCGCACCACGGCGAGGACCTCTTCCCGAATGCTGCTCGGAATGCGGTTTTCGCCCCAGGCGGTCAGTTCGGTGCGAAGGTCCACCGGCAGCCCGGCAAATTGGCTGATCTCGCCGGCTGCGTCGCGCACGGTCTCTGCCAACTCGGCGGCGGAGAGCGTCTGCTCCTTCAGGTCAAGCACGAAGCGGCGCATTTGGACGATGGCCCGCCCGATCTCCTTGTTCAGTTCAGCCAGAATGCCCTGGGCCTGGTCCGGGTGGGTGAGCGAGAGCGTGTTCAGTTGCTTCAGGCCCAGGCCGGTGCCGTAGAGCGTCTGCATGACGCCGTCGTGCAACTCCCTGGCGATCTGCTCGCGCTCCCGGAGCAGGGCCCGGTCCTGTTCTGCCGCCCGGAGGCGCCGCTGGGTTTCCAGGTGGAAAATATCCAGCAGCCGGACCGTGAAGTAGGTAACGCCCAGCATGGCAAGGCCGCGGGCGATCTCCACCGGAATGCCGAACGTGCGCAGGAAGACCTCTTCATTCAGGGAGCCGGCCAGCAGAATGCGGCCGGGCGGAACGATCAGGCCACCGACAATGCCGTACAGGACAAAGCACCCGGCCGCACCGACCAGATGGGCGGTGTGGGGGAACTTGTTGGCCCGGAGGGTCGGTAACTGGCGCAGCAACCCCCAGGCTGAAAGCAGGGCGGCCGGAAACCCGAAGCCGTACCGGGCCAGAATCTTGACGTCCATGACTTCGAGGGTAGGACCCCGGAATTCCGCCAGCAGTACCATCACCACAAAGATGGCGGTCAGCAGGGAGGGAATCAGCGAGAAGAGGGCACGTCTGGGATGCCGTTCGGTCAGAAGCGTCAGGCCAAACTGCATCAGCAGGCCGTAGGAGACGATCAGGCCGAGGCTGCGAAGCGCCATGGCCTGTTTGTAGTAGACCGAGGGGTGCTTCGGCATGAAGACCAGTCCCCAGTCAGCGATGGCGTGGATCAGGGCGAACGCGGCCAGCCACGAAAGCGCCGTCGACAGGTAGTAGACGCTGTCGCGGCGCGGCTGCAGATAGATGGCAAATCCCAAAGAGAAGAAGATGAGTCCATAGACAAACCGAATGACGTCCATGTTCTCTTTCAGGATGTGTGCCATGCCGTACCTCCTGCATGTTGGTGTGTTCATCATACACGGAGGGACGAGGCGGCTCCATCAGTCTCCCTGACTAGGTTTCGTGGCGAAAAAGACTCATATCTTTCGAATCTGCCGCTGCCTCCAGGGCTTGGGAACGGCACCGATGTCTGCCACCGATTTCTCGGCAAGGTTCAGGATCGATTCAGCTACGCCTGCTAGTGTGAGGGCAGACGCTGGGAGGTTCATGAACGAGCCAAAGGAAGTCGAGGCGTATACCCACATGAGGATTGTCGTAATTATCCCTGCATACAAGCCGGAGGAGCGATTTCTTGCGTTGGCCCGGGAACTGAAAGAGACCATGCCGGGCGTCCCGGTCGTCGTCATTGATGATGGGAGCGGTGGCGCCTATCAGGCGATCTTCCACAGGCTGGAACTGGAACCTGGCTGTTGTGTATGCCGCCACGGGGAGAATCGGGGAAAGGGCGCAGCCCTAAAAACGGGGCTACGCTATGCCAGCCAGCGTTTCCCGGACCATGTCGGTTATGTCACCGCTGATGCTGATGGGCAGCACCGGCCGGAGGATATCAGAAGGGTGGCAGAGGCCTTGATGGAGCGTCCCGACAGCCTGGTTCTTGGCGTTCGGGAGTTCCACGGCAGCCATGTGCCGGCCAAGAGCCGCTTCGGGAACCGCATGACCAGCCGGGTGTTCAAACTGATCACCGGCGTGACCTGCCCGGATACCCAGACCGGCCTGCGGGGAATTCCCAAACTGCACGCGGCCAGGGTTTTGCAGGTTCAAGGCGATCGCTACGAATACGAGATGAATGTGCTCGTGGAGATGGCGCAGGAGAAGATCCCGTTTCATATGGTCCCAATCCGAACGGTCTATATTGATGGAAATCGCACGTCACATTTCAGGCCCTTCCGGGATTCCTTGCTGATCTACGGCCGTATTCTGAGGTTCGCCTTATCATCGCTGCTCTGCGCGTTGGTGGATATCCTGGTGTTCACGCTTCTCAGCACGGTCTTTGCGCCCTCTTCTGCGGCCAGGGTCCTGGTGCTGACGGCGGGCGCACGAATCATATCCGGCGTGTGCAACTTTACGATGAACCGTTCCTGGGTCTTTGGGCAGCGGGGAAGAACGCTGGAGGCCGGGCTGAAATACGCCGTGTTGTTCACGGCACAGATGCTGGTCAGCGGGGCGTTGGTCTGGGCGCTCTCGGTTCTCCCGCTGCCGATTCCGCTGGTCAAGGTGCTGGTGGACGGCGGCTTGTTCCTGGGCGGCTACCTGATTCAGCGCCGGTACATTTTCCAGGAGAGCCGGGAGGGCTCCCCTGTGGAAAGAAGGGCAGCCAGTTGAGTTTCCTCAAAAAGCCATACCGCTTTGCGGTTGTCTACAGCATCTTTTTGACTTGCATTTCGGCATACGTGTTGCTTGACGCTTTCGTGATACCGAAGGCGGCGGTGCCTGTGGCGACCGCAGCGTATCAGCAGGTTGGTCAGGTGGCCGCGGTGGTCGAGCCGGCGGCGGGCGGAGAGCCGGTGCTCACCGACAGCTCCTACCGCGACGAGAATATCCAGATCACAATCGAGAAAGGCCGCGCCTTTGAGTCGGTTTACTATGTCGCCGACATTCGGTTGTCGTCGGCGGATTATTTGAAAACGGCACTGGCCAAGAACACCTATGGCCGTAACATCACGGAGACCACCTCGGAAATGGCGGCTGCGCACAATGCGGTCCTAGCCGTTAACGGGGACTACTATGGCTTCCGGAACACGGGCTTTGTCCTGCGAAACGGTGTCCTATACCGGGCCGCGGGAAAAGGTCAGAGCGGAGAAGCGCTGCTGATCGATGCAGCGGGCAACTTCTCCATCGCCGATGAAACCACGCTATCGGAAAAGGACCTGGCGGGTATGCAGCAAGTCCTTTCATTTGGCCCCGGCCTTGTCATGAATGGGGAAAGCACGGTTACCGGCGGCGGCAATGCCAGGTCGCAGGATGCCCAGAGCAATCCCCGGACCGCCATCGGGCAGATTTCGGAGCTTCATTATGTAGTCGTCGTGGTGGACGGCAGAACCGCTGCCAGCCGTGGCGTTACGCTGAAGCAGCTGGCCGAATTGATGATCCAGTACAACTGCAAGATTGCCTACAACCTGGACGGCGGCGGGTCTTCTGCCATGGTCTTCAACGGCAAGGTGATCAACCATCCCACGGATGGACGAAACGATGGGGAGAGGCGGGTAAGCGATATTGTCTACATCGGCCATGAGTAGCGGTCCGTCGGCCCGGCAGCACTTCCGCTCTGCCGCCCTCGTCTACGGCGTGGTGTCGGCGTTCACCATGGGGGCAAGCCGCATCTACGCCCTGTTTTCGCAAGGGGTCAGTTCCGAAGCCATGACCTACATGTTTCTGTATCCGCTCCTCGGCGGGACACTTCCGGCCTTGCTCTGCTGGGCGCTGGCAGACAGAGGCGGTGGCGTGCCCCGCAGCCGGGCGGCGGATAATCTGTGGAACGCCGGCATCGCTGCGCTTACGGTGGCAAGTTTCCTCCAGGGCGTCTTCGAAATCGCGGGGACGGCGTCTGGCTATACGCTTGTCATTCGCCTCATGGGAGCAGGGCTTGCGGTTGCAGCGGTGGTGGTGGGGGCGGCGGGTGTGATCAAACGGAGATAAGGGGAAAGGCGGGCTTCGCGACGATGCGAAACCCGCCTTTTGCTATGCCAGGCTCTTCTCCAGTTCGTCCACCAGCGAGCCCACGTACGCCACGGCCTTGCGGATGGGCTCCGGCTGGGTAATATCCACGCCGGCCAGCTTCGCCAGTTCCACCGGCGTAAGGGTGCCGCCCGCCTTCAGGACCGCCAGCCACCGATCCACCGCAGGCTGGCCTTCTTCCTTGATGGCCTCGGCCGCGGCCGTGGAGACTGTGAGCCCCAGGGCGTAGGTGTACGGATACAGCCCCATGTAGTAGTGCGGCTGCCGCATCCAGGCCAGGCCTGCGCCCTCGTCCAGGGCCACGGCGTCGCCCCAGAACTCGGCCAGCACCTGGCCCTTGGTACCGGTCAGCGTCTTCTCGGTGATCGGCTTGCCGGCCTCGGCCATAGCGTAGATGCGCCGCTGCAGTTCGGCCTCGAGCAGGTGGTTCACGAAGTTGTGATGGTAGGTGCCCATCAGGCCGTTGATCACGCTGCGCCGGACCTTGGCGTCGAAGGGCTGGGCCAGCAGGTAGTTGGCCAGCAGCAGTTCGTTCATGGTCGATGGCGCCTCGATGATCGACATGGGCGGCCGTACGTTGCTCAGCCGGTTGTACTTGCCTGCCAGGGAGAGATGGCCCGCGTGGCCCAGTTCGTGGGCCAGGGTGAAGACCGGGCGCATACGATTGCCCCAGGTCATGAAGACGTAGGAATGGACGCCGTAGATCGTGTTGCAGAAAGCGCCCGACCGCTTGCCGTCGTTGTCGGCCCGGTCGATCCAGCGTTCGGCAAAGGCCCGGCGGATCACCGCATGATACTCTTCGCCCAGCACGGCCAGGGCGGCGTTGACCCATGCTTCGGCCTGGTCCCAGGTCACGGAGGGCTCATCTGCCGGGTTGAGTGGCGCTGCCAGGTCGCAGTACATCATTTGATCCAGGCCCATCAGCTTCTGGCGAAGCTTCTGGTAGCGCCGCATGTGGGGGGCCAGCTCCTGACCGATGATGTTCAGGATGTTCTCGTAGACATTCAGCGTCACCTTGTGCGGATGGAGCAGCATTTCGGTGGCGGAGCCGTAGCCGCGGATTTTCGCCAGCGCCACGTTCTTTTTTACCTCGGTGGCGAAGGTCGCGGCGTAGGTGTTCTTGTAGCGGTTCAGCCCGCTGGTGAAGGCGGCGTAGGCGTTGCGGCGCAGCACCGGGTCCGGGGAGAGCTGCGGCCCGCCTTCGTAGACGGCGTGGGCCTGTCCTTCGGCGTCCATGGCGGCCTCGAACTTCATGTCCGCGCCCTTGGAGAGGTTGTAGATGCGGCCGGGGGCGTCCAGGACTTCGCTCAGGCCGGCCAGGGCCGCCTCGGTCTCCGGCAGGAGCGTGTGGGGCTTCATTTCGAGCCAATTCCGGAGGGTGTATTTATGTTCACGTAAGGTCGGCTCGGACTCCAGCCAGGCCTCGAGCGGCAGGGTGAGCGCCTCGGACTTGATGAACGTAGTCGCAGCGGCCACCTTGGCCCACAGGGCGCCGGCCCGGGCGTTGTCGGCCTGGTAGGACGACTCGGTGCCATCGGCCGACAGGCGGAAGTTGGCGTACGATGATACCCGCGCCAGACGCTTATGCAGGGCCTCCTGGGCGTCCAGGCAGGCGGCCAGCACGGCCGGGCCCTGGGACAGCTTGCCCTTGTAGTCGGTGACCGTGGGCAGGTCCTGGGCGATGGCGTCGAGCTCCGCCTCCCAGGCGGCGCGGCCAGGTTTGTTCCACCGGTACTTCGGACCGCTTCAGTCGCTGCATGGTGGTCGGTTCCTCCCCCGGAATAGTTTCGGCACTTTCACTATACCAGGGAAACTTCGTGATGCAAAGTATTTCGCTGGGTAGGGGGCAGTACCAGCGTGCCCCGGCTGGCCTAGAGTCGGGCGGAACAAATGCACTGCTGGTGTACCCCGGCGCTGGCGATGCGTTCATTCAAGGGTCTGCCTATTTCGTGCCTCATGCCGTTCTACGTCTGTAAGCCCTCATTGCGAACATATACGCAACAATCAGGATACCCAGGCACCATGCGAGCGCGACCCAAATGTCATTGCCGACAGGCTGACCTGACAGCAGCGCGCGGATGGCTTCCACGATGGAAGTCACTGGCTGGTTTTCGGCAAAAGCACGGACAACTGACGGCATTGATTCGGTGGGCACAAACGCCGAACTGATAAATGGAAGGAAGATAAGCGGGTAGGAAAAGGCGCCTGCACCGTCCACCGATTTTGCGGACAGTCCGGCAATCGCCGCGATCCATGTCAAGGCCAGCGTAAACAGCGTGAGTATACCGGCCACGGCAAGGCATGACAATACGCCTGCCGGCGAGCGGAAGCCTATCATGAGCGCTACGAGCAAGATCACGACAACCGAAATCGCATTGGATACAAGTGAGGTCAGCACATGCCCCCACAGTGCGGCCGAATGCGCAATCGGCATGGAGTGGAACCGTTCGAAGATGCCTCTTTGCATGTCCATAAACAGGCGGTAAGCCGTATAGGATATGCCGCTTGCAATCGCAATCAGCAGGATGCCGGGCAGCAGATAATTTATGTAGTTATCCGTGCCGGTTTGAATGGCACCGCCCAGCACATAGACGAACAGCAGCATCATCGCAATCGGCATGATGGTGACGGTGATGATGGTGTCCATGCTGCGGAAAATATGGCGCATAGACCGACCTAGCATCACGCCCATATCGCTGAGAAAATGTCCCTTTGTCGCTTCCATTTACTTTCCCTCCGTCTTGCCGATGATGGCGAGGAATATTTCCTCCAAGCTCGGCTGTTTTTGCACGTACTCCACCTTTGCGGGCGGGAACAGGTTTTTCAGTTCTGCGAGCGAGCCATTGGCGATGATCGTACCCTCATGCAGAATGGCAATTCGATCCGCGAGTTGCTCGGCCTCCTCCAAATACTGCGTGGTCAGGAACACCGTTGTGCCGCCCTCGGCAAGCCCTTTGACAACCTTCCAAACCTCGATGCGCGCCTCGGGGTCAAGCCCGGTGGTTGGCTCGTCGAGGAAAATAAGCTGCGGCTTTCCCACAAGGCTCATGGCGATGTCGAGTCTGCGGCGCATGCCGCCCGAATAGGTGGAAACCCTGCGGTCGGCGGCGTCAGTCAGGCCGAAGCGGTGCAGCAAGTCATCCGCGACCTGACGAGGGTTTTTGAGGTGTCGCAGCTTGGCGATCATGATCATATTCTCCCGCCCGGTCAGGATCTCGTCCAGAGCGGCAAACTGCCCGGTCAGGCTGATCGACTGCCGCACGCTTTCGGACTTCGACGCAACATCGAATCCGTTTACGGCGGCGGTTCCTCCATCCGGTTTGAGCAGCGTGGTAAGTATTTTGACAATCGTTGTCTTGCCCGCGCCGTTGGTGCCGAGCAGGGCGAAAATGCTGCCTTTTTCCACCTCGAAATCTACACCCTGTAGAACATGAAGTTCCTTGTAGGACTGTGTAAGCCCCTTCACTCGAATTGCTTGGTTTTGCATATCCTTCACTCCTTACAGATTGGTCGTCCGTGACAAAGTGGCTTCCAAATCCTTGGGCGCCGTATAGGTCAGCCTATCCAGGTCGCCGAACGATTTGCGCATTCCCCGGGCTTCTATGATCATCGTGCTGCCTCCGTGTGGTATAATACAGATCACTGAGTGGGTAAGCTATGTGCCAGGAAATTATCTTAGTGACTAAGACATTGTCATCTTGCACGGAGGAACAGAGATTGTCAAGTGGTTCTCAGGATAAACGCGTAGATTTGCTGGCGGGGTTTGCCAGAGAGTTAAGGCAGTTTCATGGACTGGGTGCGTCGTTTTTCCGGGCGGCGGCCGGCCGAATCAAGATGACGGTAACGGATATGCAAGTCATTGATATCCTGGATACCATGGGCCCGGCGACAGCTGGTCAACTCGCCGACCTTACGGGGCTCACCACCGGGGCGATCACCGGGATGATCAACCGGTTGGAAGAGGCAGGATTCGTGAGCCGGGAACGCGATCCAATTGATGGCCGCCGGGTGATCGTCCGGCTCGCTTCCGATAAGGACGTAACGCGCGAGCTGGGCCGGACTTTCGCGTCCCTTGGGAATGCCTGGGATGATCTGGCGTCGCAATACGACGATGAGGAGATCACTCTTCTCCTGGAGTTTCTCAAACGCAGCAACGCGATTTCCCGGAACGAGCTGATCCGGCTGCGCGAGGCGCCGACGGGCGAAGCCGGAACCTTCGCACCCCTGGGGAATCTGGAACGGGGACGGCTTGTCATCTCCTCCGAAGGTACCCGGCTGACGATGCGCACTGGCCTCGGTTTGGCCGAGCTCTACCAGGCCCGCTTTGAGGGACCGGTGCCGGACGTGAAGGTCAAGGATGGTGTGGTCAACGTCCGCTATCCACGGATTCGGTGGATTCTGGGCGGGAAGGAGAAACGAGTGGCGGATGTCGCGCTGAACGACGCTGTCCCGTGGGAGATCGAGGTTCAGGGCGGAGGATCGCAGATCGGGGCGCTCCTGGGTGGGCTCGATCTCGTTGGGCTGGAGGTCAAGGGCGGAGGCAGCGAGATTCGCCTGGAGCTGCCAGTGCCTTCCCGCGTGGTTCCGATTCGAGTCAGCGGGGGAGGATCCAGCATCACGCTGCGGCGTCCTGCCGGCGTCGCCGCACGGGTCCACCTCAAGGGCTGGGGCTCTATGTGTGTCTTCGACGATCAGACCTTCAGCAGTATGGGCAGCGCTGCGCAGTTGGAGAGTCCTGGCTACGATGGGTCTGGCCCGTGCTACGATATCGAAGTGGACTCCTCCGGCAGCATGGTCAACATTACGGCCGGCTGACTGCGGGTTCGTCAGGCTGCGGGACAACCCCGCAGCCTTCAATGGGGTATTGGTCGATTTTCTGCGGAAGCACGTGTCGGCTGTCCGCAGCATCCAGGGCGCGCAAAGGGTTTCCGGGCGCCGCCTAAACGTCAAAAGCCCCCGCCGCACGTGGTGCGACAGGGGCTCTTGTGGCCTTACCGGCCAACGAACATTTGGGTGAACATCATGCCGTACTGGCCGCCCTTGACGATACCGATACCAACATGGGTGAAGCTGGACTTCAGAATGTTGGCCCGGTGGCCAGGGCTGTTCATCAGCGCGGTGTGAGCGGCGCTCACGGTGCTGTTGCCGGCCAGGTTCTCACCGGCGGTGTTGTAAGTGACGCCGAAGCTCTTCATCATGGCGAACGGAGAGCCGTACGTCGGGGACTCATGGCTGAAGTAGTTCCTGTTGATCATATCCTGGCTCTTCAGGCGTGCCAGCTTGGTCAGCGTGAGGTCGGCCTTCAGGGCGCCCAGGCCGGCCTTGGCACGCTCGCCGTTGACCAGGTTCAGCATCTGCTGCTCATCGGCCGTCAGGCCGGAGGTGGTGGCGGTGGTGCTCTGCGTGGTCGGCGTGGCGGCAGGCTTGGCCTGAGTCGTCGGCGCCGGGGCAGGCTTGGCCGTCGTCGTGGTCGGAGCCGGGGCGGGCTTGACCGTGGTGGTCGGCGCCGGAGCCGGCTTGGCCGTCGTGGTCGTGACCGGGGCCTGCTTCACCGTCGTGGTGACCGGGGTGCTCTGATACCGGGCGTTGAGCCAGGTCATCAGGCTGCTCCAGTCGGCAGCACGGTAGGTGTAGACATACCGAGTGCTGGTGCTGGCGTAGGGAGCCGGGCACGTGGCGGCGGAAGCAGGAACGGCGATGGCCAGAGTACCCATCAGAGCCGCAGCAGAGACGGCGAACTTAGAAATACGGTTGAACATCACAGGAACCACTCCTCCTCAAGAATGATTCCGAAGCTGATGATTGCTCACCGAGGAGGAGGTAACGACCCCCTCCCGCAACGCTTACGAGGTTAGCTGACGGGCTCGGGCAGCAGGAAGGTTGCCCTGGCCGCCGTGGGTCTGGCGGCCCTCGCCCCTGGGATACTGGGTCCCCCGTTTTTGCCGAACTGCAAAACTCAGCGATTCAAGGTCGGTTGAGCGCTTCGGACATGACACAGTTTAACGTGATATACTTGTACGGTCAAAGCTCAAATGATGGAAGGGAGATGGGTTCTGGGTTGTCCATTTTCAGCCACAACGTCTTTGAGAATGTGAGGACGCGAACGATCGTACTGCACGACGGCCGCATACTGCTGCATCCGCCTCGCGGTGGCGGCCCGGCGTGGGCTTTGCCTGGTGGCGGCCTTGAGCCCGGTGAGTCGCTGGCCGAGTGTGCGGCGCGTGAAGTCTTGGAAGAGACAGGAGTTCAAGTGCAGGTCGGTCGAATTGCGTTCCTTGTCGAATGGATTGTTCCTACATATACGTCGGCGTTGGAGCCCGGCGAAGGCCACGGCTTTGGCATTGAGGTGTACCATTATGCGTGGCCCGAGGATCCGCAGGTGCAGACGGCGGCGGAGTTTGCCGGCGACCAGCCGCCCCAGTGGGTGCCGTTTGCCGAAGTCGAGAAGCTGCCGATATATCCCAAGCAGATCAAGACGTTATGCCGGCGGCTAGTCGAGGGGCAGTCGGTGCCGGACGGCGCCGTGTCGGTGATCGGGAAGATTGAGAGTCCGTGGGCGATGTCGCAGACAGATCCGTTTATGTAGGAGGAAATCATGAAAATGTTACTTAGGGCGATGCATCCTTTATAACAACTCGCTCGGGTGAGAGGTCCTCCTGACGGTCGTGCAGATGATCCGGCACGACGAATTAGAGGAGGTTTTCCTGAACTGTGCTTGAGTTGCTATATGTGCAGAACATCCGCTGGCTGGCTGTGATTCGGTTCTTGACCAACCTCTCCTTTTACAGCACTGTGATGGTTGCATTCCAGACGCAACGGGGATTGGACTACACGGGCATGTTTGCGATGGAGTCCATCATATCGGCCGCTGCGTTCATGTTTGAGGTGCCTACGGGCGTTTGGGGAGATCGAATGGGGTTTCGCCGCCTGCTGCTAGTTGGGCAGGGGCTCGGATTCCTGTCGCTGGCCGTCTACTGCGTGTCCTATGGCTTCTGGCCCTTTGCGCTGGCCTCAGTCCTTTGTGGCGTGGGCATTGCCTGTTTGTCGGGCGTGGAGAGTGCGATGGTCTACGAGAGCCTTCCATGTGGCGGCCGGGAACGCCTTGCCGGACCGGCCTTTTCCCTCCTGCAGGGGGCGGGCAGCGCAGGCTTCTTCCTGGGGCTGGCCACGGGCAGTTTCATGGGTGCCGGTGATCCGGCGATTCCCTTCTATGCGTCGCTGATTCCTTACGGTCTGGCCTTTGCCGTCACGTTCCTCCTGGTTGATGTGCAGGCGCCCAGGGAGCGGCCTGTGGGCGTCGCACAGTTGCTGCATCAGGCGGTTACGGTGATACGGGCGGAGCCGGGCGCCGCCGGGCTCAGCCTGTTCGGGTCGGCCGCCTTCGCATTGGTCAATGCCATCTATTGGTACAATCAGACGGCGTTTGCAGCAGCAGGCATACCAGTCGCATGGTTCGGCCCATTGACAGCTGTTGCTGTCGGGCTGGGGGCACTCGCCGCCTTCGCGGCACCGAGTGCGGAGCGGCACCTGGGGCGCCCTGCGGCTCTGGCAGTCTCTTGTTTCATTCCGGGCGCCGCGTATCTGTTGATGGCCTATGGCGGTACATCGCCGATCGCCGTGCTGGCGGTGGTTGGCGTTGTAGCAGGCGGTGCGTGGCGGTCACCACTGCTGGAAGCGGAGCTGAACCGACGCGTGACCGATCATGCGCGGGCAACCACCCTGTCGGCGCTCTCCTTTGTGGGAACACTAGCGGGCATGGCGCTGAACCTGGTCGTTGGCTGGCTGGGCGACCAGGGCCTGGCGGCTGCTGCGGGGAGCATGGGTGCGGCCTTACTGGCCCTGGGATTATCGGTCTTTTTCCTGGCCCGGGCTCGGGTTCGGACCCAGTCCTTATAGCGAATAGACCCCGGCGCTTTCGGGACCGGGGTCTATTTTTTCTTCGGCTAGCAGGAATTTCCTGGTGGCGTTGCCGAAAGATTTGGGGTCAGGAACATGAGCCTATAGGAAGCGGCCTTACTGGCAATTTGCCTGCCTTTAGGCAGCGCTGAACTATATGCAGGAGGGACAGTTGAATCATGAATGAAGAACAGCTCGTAGAACTCATCGTGAAGGAAGTTATGGCCAAGCTGAAGGACCAGCCGCAGCAGAAGCGGGAGGTCGTCTGCAACGTCAGCGCCCGGCATATTCACCTGAGCCAGGCCCATGTCGAAGCCCTCTTCGGCGAAGGCTATCAGCTCACCAAGCTCAAGGACCTCATGCAGCCGGGCCAGTTCGCCTGCAACGAAACCGTCGCCGTCATCGGCCCGAAGGGCACCTTCCCCAAGGTGCGCATTCTCGGCCCCGCCCGTGGCGACACGCAGCTTGAAATCTCCGCCACCGACGCCCGCACCATTGGCGTGCAGCCCGTTGTCCGCATGAGCGGCAAGGTACAGGGCACCCCGGGCTTCATCATCGAAGGCCCGAAGGGCCGGGTCACCGTTGAGCAGGGCGCCATTGTCGCCGCCCGCCACATTCACGCCACCCCGGCGGACGCCGAACGCTTCGGGGTGAAGGACGGCCAGGCCGTCCGGGTCCGCAAGACCGGCGACCGGGCTGTGGTCTTCGAAAACGTGGTCTTCCGGGTCAGCCCCAATTTCGCCCTCGAAATGCATCTGGACACCGATGAAGCCAACGCCGCCTTTATTAAGGACGGCGACATGCTGGAGATCATCGGTTAACATCGCAGCAACGCAAAAGCCCTTTGCGGGAGCGCCTGACCTGGCTTCAGGTCGGGCGCCCCGGCAAGGGGATCTCTTTTGCTCATACATAGCCATATATCCCCTGGTATTGATCAAAATTCCAGGGAGGTGTCGTGGAACATGGCCATGGAAGCGCTGGGTATGGTCGAAACGCGTGGCCTTGTCGCGATGATCGAAGCGGCGGATGCCATGGTGAAGGCGGCCAACGTGCAGCTGGTCGGCTGGGAGAAAATCGGGTCCGGCTACGTAACAGCCATCGTCCGGGGCGATGTGGCTGCCGTCAAGTCGGCAGTTGATGCTGGAGCAGCGGCGGCTGCGAAGGTGGGCGAGGTCATGTCCACCCACGTCATTCCGCGCCCGCACATGGATCTGGAGCATGTGCTGCCCATCGGGCTGAAGGAGTAGCGCCGTGGTTCTGGCGCGCGTCATCGGAACGGTGGTTGCGACCCGGAAAGATGACCGGCTGAATGGTTCCAAGCTGCAAATCGTCCAACCCGTGTCGCTGGGCGACATGAGCCCCGATGGCAAGCCCCTGGTCGCAATCGACGCCGTGGGCGCCGGCGAGGGCGAAATCGTCATGGTCTGCGCGGGCTCGTCCGCCCGGCAGACCAGCCGCACCAAGGACACGCCCTGCGACGCGGTGATCATGGCGATCATCGATTCGCTGGACGTGGGCGGCAGGCAGGTATATTCCAAGAGCCAGGCGAGGTGATCGCTGCGAATGCTCGCCAAAGAGCAGGTTTCTGCGTTGATTGACGAGGTGCTGCAAAAGCTGGCGGCTCAGGGAGTGGGGGCGCCGGTGCGGCCCCGGGCGCTCGGGGCCGGAACCGGGGCGGGGGTCAACCCGGCTGGTGTATATGCCACGGTGGGCGAAGCGTGCCGGGCGGCCCGGGCGGCATTTGCCCAGCTTCAGGCCATGCCCCTTGCCCGCCGCCGAGAAATCATCGCCGCCATGCGGCAGGCGGCGGGCGGTGCAGCCCGGTCCCTCGCCGAGCATGCCGTGCGCGAGACCGGCCTGGGCCGGGTGGAAGACAAGGTGAAGAAGAACCTTTTCGCTGCCAGCAAGACCCCGGGTGTGGAGGATATCCTGTCCGTCTCCTGGAGCGGTGACGACGGCCTGACCCTTGTCGAGCGGGCGCCCTGGGGCGTGGTCGGCGCGATTACGCCTACCACAAACCCCACGTCAACCATCATCAATAACGGCATCAGTCTGGTTGCGGCGGGGAACGCGGTCGTGTTCAACTTCCATCCCATGGCCCAGGGGTGCTGTACGGCGGCGGTGGAGCTGCTGAACGGGGCCATCGCCGGGGCCGGGGGGCCGCCCTCACTGCTCACGTGCGTGGCGGAGCCCACCATTGAAACAGCCCAGGAACTCATGAAACACCCGGGCATTGACGCCCTGCTGGTCACCGGGGGCGGCCCGGTGGTCCGGCTTGCCATGACCTGCGGCAAAAAGGTCTGGGCGGCTGGGCCGGGCAACCCGCCCGCGGTGGTTGACGCCACGGCCGACCTGGCCAAGGCAGCAAAGGACATCGTCGACGGCGCCTCCTTCGACAACACCGTGCTCTGCACGTCGGAGAAGGAGTGCTTCGCCGTTGCCTCCATCGCCGACGAACTGAAGCGGCTGATGGCCGAACAGGGCGCCTTTGAAGTGAAGTGGTCGGAAATCGACCGGCTGATGCGGGTTCTGCTGCCGAACGGTGCGCTGGACCGCCGGTTCATTGGAAAGGATGCGGCGCTGATTCTGAAGGAGGCGGGGCTGACCCCGGGCGCCCAGACCCGGCTGATCATCTGCGAAGTGCCGCCGGAGCATCCGTTCGTGCAAATGGAGATGCTCCTGCCCGTCCTGCCCATCGTCCGAATGCCTGATATCGATTCCGCGGTCACCGCGGCCATCCGGGCCGAGAAAGGGCATGGGCACACGGCGTCCATCCATTCCACCGACATTAGGCACATGAGCCGCATGGCCCGGGAGTCCAACTGCGCCATCTTCATTAAGAATGGCCCGCATTACAGCGGTCTGGGCATCGGCGGGGAGGGGTTCACGTCGCTGTCCATTGCCGGTTCCACGGGCGACGGCATAACCTCGGCCCGGACCTTCACGCGGGAACGCCGCTGCGTGCTTGTCGGCCACATGCGGATTGTATAGCCTATGCGTATTGCAGTAGGCATCGTCGAAGTGGAAAGCATCGCTGCAGGCGTGCGGGCGGCGGATGCCATGCTCAAGACGGCACAGGTCGACCTGCTCAACGCCGCTGCGGCGAGCCCGGGTAAGTACATCATCACTGTGGGGGGCGATGTGGCCTCGGTCGCGGCTGCAGTTGAGGCGGGGGTTGCCGAAGCGGGCGAACTGCTGCTGGGGCAGGTCATGATTGCCCACCTGCACGCGCAGGTGTTGGCGGCCCTGCGGGGGGAGCGGGCCGTGCCGGTCAGCCCGCAGGCCGTCGGGGTGGTCGAGACTGCGACTGTGGCCGGCGTCATTCGGGCGGCGGACGCGGCCGCCAAAACGGCCGTGGTTGACCTGATGGAACTGCGGCTGGCTAGGGGCCTGGGCGGCAAGGGGTACGTGACTTTCACGGGCGACGTGGGCTCGGTGCAGGTTGGTGTGGCTGCGGCGGCTGACGCAGCGGAACGCGACGGCGTCGGCGCCCTAGTTGGCACGGCAGTCATTCCCGCGCCGCACCCGGACCTGTGGCCCAAACTAAGGAGGGACGTCTAGTGGCGCTGCTGGCGCTTGGTATGGTGGAAACCCGGGGGTTCGTGGGCTCGGTGGAAGCAGCAGATGCAATGGCCAAGGCGGCGAACGTACAGGTCGTAGGTCAGGTGCAGATTGGCGCCGCCTACATGACCATCATGTGTCGGGGCGATGTGGGCGCCGTGCGGGCCGCGGTCGATGCAGGCGCGGCCGCGGCCAAGCGGGTGGGGGAGCTGGTTGCTTCCCATGTCATTCCCCGCCCGCACGATGAGCTGGAGCGGGTGCTGCCCAGGCCGAAGGGACAAACTGCAGCCGCCGAATCCGACGCGGCGGCAGGCGACTAGCCTATGCGCGTTGCCATCGCCAGTGACCACGGGGGCTTTGCGCTCAAGGAAGACTTGAAAGGCTACCTGACTGAACTGGGCCACCAGGTGGCGGACCTGGGCCCGGGCAACGCCGAGCCCGTCGACTACCCGGACTTCGCCCTCCAGGCGGCCGTGGCTGTGGCGGTGGGCCTGGT
>Ga0196970_1001117_pt1 | contig 20818 bp, 16 predicted proteins | sample S1v_513CmetaG_FD_148672 | JGI IMG/M metagenome (GOLD analysis project Ga0196970, IMG submission 148672) | Soil microbial communities from Anza Borrego desert, Southern California, United States - S1+v_5-13C | ecosystem: Environmental > Terrestrial > Soil > Desert | place: USA: California...
GGGTCCGCGCGGCAGCGCTGGCCGGCGCCGTGCCGGCCGCGGTGGACATGCTCCCCGCCGGGGGCGGTCACTTCGGCACCGTCATCCGCTCCGTGCCGGGGATGGTCGCGCTCGGAGCCGGGGTCAGCGCCGCGGTGCAGCAGGCGCGCGTCCGCCGGCTCGCCGCCGTCGGCGAGGCCGTCACCCCGAGCGACCCTGCCCCGCTCGGGCAGTCGCTCGCCGTCGGTGCCCTCACCGCCGCGGGAGCCGTCGGCTTCGCCTCGCTGGAGCGGCGCATCGCCCGCGGGGCCGACGCGACGATCCGCCGGGCCACAGGTGCGCCTGGCCTCGGCGGTCTCGCGAGCCACCTGCTGTCGCTCGGCGTCATCGGGGCGACGGCCCTGGGCGCCGTCGGCTGGATGGCGCACCGCGTCGAGGCGCGCGTGTCGGCACCCGACCGGCACCTCGCCCACCCGCCGACGTCACCCTCCGTGAGCGGCGGCCCGGGATCCCTCGTGGCGTGGGAGGGGCTCGGCCGCGAGGCTCGGCGGCACCTCGCCGCACCCACCCCCGCGGCCGCCATCGCGGAGGTCATGGGTGAACCGGCCCGCGAGCCGATCCGGGCGTACGTCGGGCTGCGCAGCGCCGCCGACGACGCCGGACGGGTCGCCCTCGCGCTCGCCGAGCTGGAGCGCACCGGCGCCCTGGACCGCTCGCTGCTCGTCCTCTGCTCACCGACCGGCAGCGGGTACGTGAACCACACCGCGGTGTCCGCCTGGGAGTACCTGAGCCGGGGCGACTGCGCCTCCCTCACGATGCAGTACTCGGCGCGGCCATCGGTCCTGTCGCTCGACCGCCTCGACGAGGGCCGCGCGCTGAACCGCGCCGTCGTCACTGCGCTGGCCGCCGCGATCTCCGCACGGCCCGCCACCCGTCGGCCGCGGCTGGTCCTCTTCGGGGAGAGCCTCGGCGCCTTCACCGGGCAGGACGCCTTCCTGCACACCGGTACCCGCGGCCTGCGCGCGGCGCACGTCGACCGGGCGCTGTGGCTCGGGACGCCCGAGGCGAGCGGCTGGGCGCGCGAGGTCCGGAACCCCGGGCGCCGCGACGTCGGTCCCGGTGAGGTGCTCCGCCTGTCGTCGGCCGACGACATCGACCGGCTGGAGCCACGCGCCGCGGCGGAGGCGCGGTACGTCCTGCTGAGCCACCACGACGACGGTGTCACCGTGCTCGGCCTCCACCTGCTGGTGCGGTGCCCGTCGTGGCTCGCGGACGACCGGACGCCCGCCGTGCCCCCGCAGGCGGCCTGGTCGACCCCGGTCACGTTCCTGCAGACGTGGATCGACGCGAAGAACGCCGCCGACACCACGCCCGGTCGGTTCACGTCGGCCGGCCACGACTACCGCGGCGACCTGGCACGCGCCGTGCGGTTCGCCTTCGCCCTCCCCTGCGACGACCGCCAGCTCGGCGCACTCGAGGCGGCGCTGCGCCGGGAGGACGCGGACCGAGCGGCGGCGTGGTCGTGAGCAGCCACCGACGCCTGTGATGTCTTGACAACCGCCGCCCCCGTGCACGTGGATTGGCGGGGCCGAGACGCGCCCTGACGAGGAAAGCCGCCACATGTCCGAGAGCACGCTCCGCACGCTCGACGAGCGTGCGCCTCGGCGCGAGGAGTTCGGTCGGGACGCACTCGTGGTGTGCGACAACCTGGTGCGCATCTACCAGACGGGCCGTCTCGAGGTGCAGGCGTTGCAGGGTCTCGACCTCCTCGTCGACCCCGGCGAGATGGTTGCCGTGGTCGGCGCTTCCGGATCAGGGAAGTCGACCCTCCTCGGGGTGCTCGCCGGGACGGATGCACCCACGGCGGGCCGGGTCCGCGTCGGGCCGTGGAACCTGTCGCGGCTGACCCGCGCGCAACGGGTCGAGTACCGGCGCTCGATGGTCGGGTTCGTGTGGCAGCAGGCGGCGAGGAACCTCGTGCCCTACCTCACGGGCGCCCAGAACGTCGCGATGCCGATGGCCTTCGCGGGCCGTTCGGCGCGCGCCCGCCGCCGGCGCGTCGCTGAGCTGCTCGAGCTCCTCGGGGTCGCCGAGTGCTCCCGACGGCGCCCGCACGAGATGTCGGGTGGTGAGCAGCAGCGGGTGGCCATCGCGGTCGCGCTCGCCAACTCGCCCGAGCTGCTCCTCGCCGACGAACCCACGGGTGAGCTCGACACCGCGACGTCGCAGCAGGTGTTCGACGCCCTCCGAGAGGCGAACCGCCACCTCGGCACGACGGTGCTGATCGTGACGCACGATCCGGCCGTCAGCGGTCAGGTGGAGCGGACCGTGGCGATCCGCGACGGCCGCACGAGCACCGAGGTGCTGCGGCGGACGGAGACCTCGGCGGACGGGAGCCAGGTCGTCGCCGAGGAGTTCGCCGTGATGGACCGGGCCGGGCGCGTCCAGGTGCCCGGGGAGTACCGGGCGGCCCTCGCCCTCACCCGTCGGGTCCGCCTGGCCCTCGAGACGGACCACGTCTCGCTCTGGCCCGACCAGCGGACCGAGCGATGACCCCGCCCGGCGCCACCGTCGCTGTACGGGGCGTCACCAGGACGTTCGGCTCGGGCCGGTCGGCCGTCCACGCGCTCCGTGACGTGTCGCTCGACGTCGGTGCAGGCGAGCTCGTCGCGCTCGTCGGACGCTCCGGGTCCGGCAAGACGACGCTCCTCAACGTGATCGGCGGCCTCGACCGTCCCGACGAGGGGCACGTGGCCGTGGGTGACGTGGTGGTGACGTCCCTGGACGACGCCGGCCTCGTGCGGCTGCGCCGCGAGGTGCTGGCGTACGTCTTCCAGACCTTCGGCCTCATCCCGGTGCTCTCGGCGGCGGAGAACGTCGGGGTTCCACTGCGCCTCCGGGGCCTCCCCGTCCCCGACCGTGAGCGACGGGTCGACCTCCTGCTCCGCCTCGTCGGCCTCGCCGACCACGCCGAGCAGCGCCCGGACGAGCTGTCGGGTGGGCAGCAGCAGCGCGTCGCGATCGCCCGCGCACTCGCCGGCTCGCCGCGCCTGCTCATCGCTGACGAGCCGACCGGCCAGCTCGACAGCGAGACGGGCGTCGCGGTCATGGCGCTGATCCGTGCGGTGGTGGAAGCCGAGGGCATGACCGCGATCGTCGCCACCCACGACCCGGTCATGGTCGCGCTCGCCGACCGCGCCGTACGGCTCGTCGACGGCCGGCTGGCGGACGGATGACGGCGGGCCGGCGCGCCCGGCCGCGGCGCCGCACGGCGAGTGCGCTCGCGGCCGTGCCCTTCGTGCTGCGCCGGAGCACCGCGCAGCGCGGGCTCGTCGCAGCCGTCATGGGGATCGTGGTCGCGGGCGCGGGTCTCGCGGGGACCATGACGCTGGTCCTCACGGACGGCCAGCAGGCTGCGGTGGAGACGACGCTCGACCGGGCGGGCACCGACGCGCTTGCGGTCGAGGTGTCGTTCCGGCCGTCGACGGCCGACCTGCCCGGCGCACTGGACGAGGCGCACACCGCGCTCACTGCGGCTGTCGCACCGTTCGACCCGGTCGTGTCTTCGTGGCTGACGACGGCGGTCCGCCCGCTGACCGGCCTGACCACCCACGCCTACGTCGCGGCCGCCACGAGCCATCCCGGTGTCGAGCTCGTCGACGGGCGTTGGCCGGGGCCGACGGGAGGCGCTCCCCTGGAGGTCGCGATCCCGGTGGTCGCCGCCGAGGAGCTCGACCTCGCGCCCGGTGACACGCTCGTGCTCGAGCCGGTCCGCGACGGCTTCGACGACGAGACGCGTCCGGGCAGGACACCTCAGCGCCTGGTGGTGGTCGGGACCTACGACGGCTCCGGGGCCGATCCGGGCTGGTGGGCGCACGACCTCCTCCGGGGCGCAGGACGGGTCCTCGGCTGGCGATCGAGCCCCACCTCGGACGAGACGCTCGACGTCGTCGGCCCCTTCCTCGCCGACGCCGACGCGCTGGTTGCGGCCGAACCGGCGGTCGTGCGCGCAACCCTCGCGGCGACGCCGGGGACCCTCGCCGTCGGGCGGGCGGAGCGCACCGCCGTCCGGGCGGACCTCGCGCACCTCGTCCGCGAGGTGCGGGACCGCCTCGGCGACCGGGCCTCGGCGGAGCGCGTGGACGCCCCGTTGGCCCACACGCTCGCCGACGTCAGCCGGCACACCACCGCCATCGGCTCGGTCATCCTCGTCGTCGCCCTCCTCGGGACCACCCTGGCTGCGGCCGCGCTGGTGCTGACCGGCCGCCTCGTGGCCGTGCGCCGCGCGCCGGAGAACGGCCTGCTCGCGACCCGGGGGGCACGCCGCGGCCAGCTCGTCGGGCGCGCCGCCGCCGAAGCCCTGGCCATCGCACTCGTCGGCTCCGCGGTGGCCGTACCCCTCGCGCTGGTGCTCCATGCGGGCGTGCGTCGCAGCGCCGGCCTGGGTGCCGGGCGGGCGGACGTCACCTCCTCTCTCCTCGCCGTCGTCGGCCTCGGTGCGCTCGTCCTGGCTGCCCTCCTCGTCGCACCCAGCTGGCGGGCGGCGGAGATCGAGCCCCGAGGGCGGCGCAGCGTACGGGCCCGGGTGGCCCGGCTGACCGTGGACGCCGCGCTGCTCGCCGTCTCCGTGGTCGCCTTCCTGCAGCTCAGGAGCCACCAGATCACGGGGGCCGGCGGTGCCGACCCGGTGCTCGTCGTCGCCCCGACGTCGTGGCTGCTCGCCGGCGCCGTCGTCGGCATCCGCCTCGTGCCCTGGGTCGCGCGGAGGGCTGAGCTCCGCGCCCCCCGGAGCCGGCGGCTGATCGTCCCGCTCGCGACCTGGCAGGTCGCGCGAAGACCGCAGCCCACGGGCGTCGCCCTGCTCCTGGTGCTGGCGGCCGCTGCGACCACGTTCACGGCCGCGCTCGACGGCGCCTGGGCGCTCTCCGTCCGCGAGCAGGGCGAGACGCGCATCGGCGCCGAGCTCGAGGTCGCGCGCACGGACGACCCGCCGCTCGCGCAGGCGCACCGGCTCGCCGAGACGACCGGCGGGACGGTGCTCCCCGTCCTCGACCGGGAGGTCGTGCTCGGCACGCCCGGCGGGAGGGTGGCGCCGGGGACCAGGCTCCTCGCGTTCGACACCGAGAGCGGCGGTGGGTCGCTCCGCAGCCGCCTCCCCGGCGACGACAGCTGGCCCGGGCTCCTCGCCGGCCTCGCGCCAAGCCCTGCCCCGGGGTTCCCCGTCGTTCCGGAGGCCGGGGCCGTGCGCCTGAGCGTGACGGGGGGCGCCGAGGGCGAGGTGCTCGAGGCCGTGCCGTCCGTGGTGGTGCAAGCCGCCGGCGGCGCCACCGCCACGCTCGTCGGCGAGCAGGTGCTGCTCGACGGCACGCCGCACACCGTGGCCTTCCCGGTGCCGCCAGGCGTCACGGGGCCGGGCGCCGTCCTCGACGTGATCGCGTTCGCGCTGGACATGGCGGCGGCACCCGACCCCGAGGACGTCGAGCTCGACCAGTTCCCATCGGACGAGTACCCACGAGTGTGGGCATCGGTGTCCTTCCCGGCGCCCCCGGCGGACGGAGCGGCGGCCGACGTGTGGACGGGGGTGATCACGGCCGGCTACCGGGACCTGCTGCGGGAGGCGACGCTCACGACGACCGTGGGGGCGGACGACGTGACCCTGGAGGCCGTCGCCAGCGTGCACTCCATGGTGCTCGCGTACATGGAGTTCCGGCTTCTCCTCACGGCGGGTGCCGTCGGCGACTCCGTCCCCGTCCTGATCTCGGCGGAGCTGGCGGGCGACGTCGCCGCAGCCGTCGGGGACCGTCTCGCCCTCGACCTCGAAGGCATCCCGATCACGGTGCGCGTGGTGGGTGTGCTCCCCGCGCTGGCTGCGCTGCCGCACGGCGCCTCGATCGTCGCCGACGTCGAGTCCCTCACCCGGGCGACCTTCGCGAACCGCCTCGACGCCGACCTCACCGACCTGTGGTGGGTGACGGGCGTGCCGGACCCGGACGCCGCGGCACGGGAGGTCGTCGCGGCGCAGCTCGGCGAGGCCGGCACCCGCGCATCGGCTGCCGCCGCGGTCACCGACGACCCGCTGCAGTCCCTCGCACGGGCCACGCTTCGCCTCCTCGTCGTGGCGGCCGTGGCGCTCGCCCTCGCAGGAACGGCGGCGCAGGTGGCGGCGACGGTCCAGGCACGGGCCGTCGACGTCGCCCGCCTCCTGGGCATGGGCGTGGCCGCGCGGGCCGTCGCGACGACGCTCGTGCTGGAGCACGTCCTCGTCAGCGCGATGGCCATCGCAACCGGCGTCGGCGTCGGCGCGGTCGGGGCGCGCTTCGTCGCGCCGCTCCTGGTCGTCGCGCCGGATGGCGCCCCGCCCGTGCCGACGGCGCGGCCGGTGTGGGAGTGGACGACGGAGATCGGACTGGTCGCCGTCCTGTTCGCGGGCTGCGCTGCGGTCGCCACCCCGGTCGCTGCCCGCCTCGTGGGACGTGCCCGCGCCACCCACCTCCGGATGGAGGCACAGTCGTGAGAGGGCGTCGGAGGCCGCGGTCGCGGGCGCCATGGGCGCGGTTCAGTCCCGCGTCGGTCCTCGGACGCCTGCGCGCCGACGGCCCGGCACTGCTCCTCACGCTGCTGGTCGTCGCGCTCTCCGCCTCGGTCGCGACGATCGTCCCGCACCGCATCGCCGACGCGACCGACCAGTCCGTCAGCTACGCCGTGGCGACGGCCGGAGACGCCGGAGTCGTCCGTGCGGGCCGGGAGATCGAGTCGACCTGGTTCGATCGAGACCTCCGGGTCGACCTCGGGGCCAGTCTGGGTGAGACCGCCCGTGCCCTCGACGCGTCGCTCGAGCCGCGGCTCGCCGCCGCCCTCACGGAGCCGGTCGCCACCGTGGCGACCACCGCCCTCATCCCCGCGGACCCGGTCTGCGGCGGCCCGTGCTCGGTGCGCATGTGGTACTTCGGCGCCGGCGGACCCGACGTGACCTGGATCGCGGGCGGACCCGGCCCGGCCACCGTGACCGGGGACGAGGCCCGCTCCTGGGACGAGGGCACGCCCTGGCCCGTCGCAGCCGGGCTCGCGGCCGACACCGCCTCCGCCCTCGGCGTGGAGGTCGGCGACCTGATCACGCTGCGCAACGAGAACCGGTCCGCCTTCGTGGACCTCGTGGTGAGCGGCATCTTCGAGCCCGTGGACCCGGCCGATGCCGCGTGGTCGGACTCTCCCGCGCTGCTGCGGCCACGGGAGGTCGGCTCGGGCCTGACGAGCCGCCTCCAGATCGCCGCGCTCCTCTCGGACGAGTCCGTCCCCGTCGCGGTGCGGGCGTTGCCGGTCGGCTCGGCGCAGGCCACCATCACCCTGGCCCCCGTCGCGGCGGCGTTCGGTGCCGACAACGCGCCGGAGCTGGCCGCCGAGGTCGCCGGCCTCAAGGCACGGGCGGCCGAGGACCAGGCCGCCGCGGGCTACTACGGCACGGCCACCGCCATCCGCACCGAGCTCGACGCCGTGCTCACCGCGGCGACACAGAGAACGCGCGCCGGCATGGCCCAGGCCTGGCTCCTCCTCGCCGGTGTCCTCATCGCCCTCGGCCTGACGCTGCTCCTGGCCGCCCGGCTGCTGCTCGTGCGGCGACTGGACGTCCTCGTCACCTGTCGGGCACGCGGAGCGAGCGCGGCCGCCCTCGCCGGCGAGCTCGGCGCGGAGTCCCTCCTGGTCGCCGTCACCGGCGCCGCGCTGGGCGTGGTCGCCGCCGCCCGCCTCGACCCAGGGCCGGTGCCGTGGGCGTGGGTGCTGCCCGTGGTCGTCGTCGCCTGGCTCAGCCCTCCACTGCTCGCCGTCTGGCACGTCGTGCGCCGTACCGCGGCGCGGCCACGCGCGGCCAACCGGCACGACCGCCGGATCCTCGAGCGTGACCGCCTGGCGGCGCGCGTCGTGGTCGAAGCAGCTGTGGTCCTGGGTGCCGTCGGCGCGGTCGCCGCCCTCCGTGCGCGACGTGTCGGGCCGGAAGGACCCGACGCCCTGGTCGCACTCGCCCCGGCCCTCGTCGCCGTGGCGCTCGGCGCCGCTGCCGTGCGGTTCGTCCCGCTCGTCCTCCGCTGGACGCTGCAGGCCGCCCGCCGCTCGCGCACCGCCGTCCGACTGCTCGCCGCCGCCCGTTCGCATGCCACGGGCACGGCCACGCTGCCCTTCGTGACGCTGACGGCCGCCAGTGCGCTCGCGGGCCTCGGAGTCACCGTGGCGGCGACGGTGGTGGCAGGGCAGGAGACGGCGTCCTGGAGCGCCGTCGGGGCGGATGCGCTGGTGCGCGCCGAGCCCGACGTCGCGCTGACCGACGTCGCCGACCGACTCGACTCCGCGCCGGACGTGGCGGCCGTCGCAGGAGTCGTCGACGCGGCGCAGGTCTTCGGCGGATGGGGCACGTCCCTCGTCCGGGTGGTGGCCCTGCCGGCGTCGCGGTACGCGGAGGTCCTGGCCGCCGGTCCGCTGCCGGGCGAGCCGGGCCTCGAGCTGCTGGGCCACGGGGACGGGGTGCCGATCCTCGTGAGCGAAGGGCTGGACGTGTCCGAGTCGAGGTCGCTGCTCTGGAACGACGTCCTGGTCGACGTCCGCGGCGTCGGCGTCGCCCCCGAGCTCTTCGGCCCCGGCGACGTCGTCGTGGTCGACATCGATCGCTTCGCGGCGGTCACCGGCACGGAACCGGTCCCGGACCGCGTGTGGCTCTCCGGCCCGGGGACCGCCTCGGCCGTGGCCGGGACGCCCGAGCTGTCGCGGTCCGACGTCCAGCTGCGGGCGCAGTGGCTGGCGACGATGCGGGCGGAGCCGCTCACGGTGGCCGTCCTGACGCTCGCCCGCGGGGCCGCCGCACTGCTGGCGGTGATCGTGGTCCTGGCCGTGGCCCTTGCCACCACGGCATCGAGGCCGCAGCGGACCACCACCCTCGCCACTCTCACCGCTCTGGGCCTCGACCGTCGCGGCGCACGCCGGGTGAGCGCCGGGGAGCTCCTGCCGCCAGTGGTCATCGCGGGCATCGCCGGGATCGGGGGCGCCCTGCTGCTCGGCGCGCTGGTCGTCAGCCCGCTCGGTCTCCGCCTCGTCACGGCACAGCCCCAGGACCCTCGTGTCGTCGTGCCCGGCTGGGTGGTCGGACCGCCCGTCCTCGCAGTCGTCACCGTGCTGGCGCTGGTGGCCGCCGAGTCGCTCGCCCCAGGACGTGCGAGGGCCGCCGCCGCCCTGCGGTCGGGCCGCTGAGCGACGGACCACCCACCGCGGCACGGCACGCCGGATGCCGGCGGTCGACGCCTGCCGTGGCTACGGTCGGGCCATGGACCCAGCACCTGAGGTACGCCGGCTCGAGACCCGCCACGGCGCGGCCGCGGTGCGCCTGCACGTGGCCACCGAGGCCGTCGGCACCCTGGCGCTCGGGCACGGTGCAGGCGGCGGCATCGACGCCCCCGACCTCCTGGCGGTCACGCTGGCAGCGCACGCCGCCGGCTGGACCGTGGCGCTCGTCGAGCAGCCCTACCGGACTGCAGGCCGCAAGGCGCCGCCCCGCGCCGCCGTCCTGGACGAGGCCTGGACCGACGTGCTCGCCGAGCTCGCGCCGGCCGGGGTGGCGCGACCGCCGCTCGTGACGGGCGGCCGGTCGGCCGGCGCGCGCGTCGCATGCCGGACAGCGCGCACCACGGGCGCCGACGGCGTCCTCTGCCTCGCCTTCCCCACCCGTCCGCCGGGACGTCCCGACGCCCCGAGCCGGGTGCCCGAGCTGGACGGCGCGGGGGTCCCCGTCCTGGTCGTCCAGGGTGCGACCGACCCGTACGGCACGCCGCCCGACGCATCGGGCCGTGTCGTCGTGACGGTCCGCGGCGACCACTCCCTCCGGCAGGACACGGCAGCCGTCGTCACCGCGGCCACCGCGTGGCTCGGTGCGCTCGGCTCCGCCCGGCCCGCCCCTCGGGCCTGAGGCCGCTGGTCCCGCGGCCGGACGCCCGGTGCGTGGCACCCTGGCTCGGGCCGACCGCCGCCGGGAGCGGTCGCATCACCTCTCGAGGAGTCGCATGACCGCGCTCACGACGTCGTTCCTGGGACGCCAGCACGCCACTCCCCTGCTGAACGCGTCCGGCGTGTGGTGCTCCACGGCCACGGAGCTCGACGCGCTGGTCGCGGCCGGCGCAGGCGGCGTGGTGACGAAGAGCTGCACACTGGCTCCCCGCGCCGGCAACCCGGAGCCGCGGTACGTCGCGACGCGGCGGGGGAGCATCAACTCCATGGGGCTGCCGAACGAGGGGTTCGCGTACTACCTCGACTGGGCTGCGGCACACGCGGACGGCCCGACACCGATCCTGCTCTCCGTCGCCGGGCTCACCGTGGCCGACAACCTGGCCATCCTGGCCGCCGTGCGCGCTGCAGGGCTGCGCGTGCCCGTGGAGCTGAACCTCTCCTGCCCCAACGTCCCCGGCAAGCCGCAGCTGGCGTACGACCTCGACGCGCTCGACGCGACGCTCGCGGCGGTGACCGCGGAGCACGACCTGCCGTTCGGCCTGAAGCTCCCGCCGTACTTCGACCTGGTGCACTTCGACGAGGCCGCGGCGGTCCTCAACGCGTATCCGCAGGTGGCGTTCCTCACGTGCATCAACTCCATCGGCAACGGGCTCGTGATCGACGTGGAGACGGAGAGCGTGGTGATCCGGCCGAAGGACGGCTTCGGCGGCATCGGTGGCGACTACGTGCTGCCGACCGCGCTCGCGAACGTCAATGCGTTCCACCGCAGGTGCCCGGACAAGCAGATCGTCGGCTGCGGCGGCGTGAGCACCGGCGAGCACGTGTTCGCGCACCTCCTCGCCGGCGCAAGCCTCGTCCAGGTGGGCACCGCGTTACATCGGGAGGGGCCAGGGCTGCTCCCCCGGCTGGCCGACGAGCTGGCGGCGCTGCTCCGGCGGAAGGGGTACACGACGGTCGACGAGGTCCGGGGACGGCTCCGCACGCTGTGAGGTGCCCGCCGGTCACCGGCGGATGGCGAACGCCGTCAGTCCTTCGGCAGGCTCGTCGTGCACGTCGACCGCCGTCACCCGTGCGAAGGAAGGACCCTCGTTGGCCCAGGCCACGAGCGCATCCACCGCACCCGGCTCGCCCTCGGCGACGACTTCGACGGGACCGCCCGGCAGGTTCCGAACCCAGCCCCGCACGCCGAGCCGCTCGGCCTCCTCCGCGCAGGCCCAGCGGAAGCCGACGCCCTGCACGGCCCCGCGCACCACGAGCCGACGACGGATCACCCCACCAGTGTGCCTCGTGGGACGACGGAGGGCCCGTGCCGGGCACGGCACGGGCCCTCCGTCGACGCGCTCAGGTCAGAGCATCGAGTCGAACCGGACCAGGAAGGCCGACATCGCCTGACGCTCGATGGTCTGCCCCGGGCGGAACGTGCCGTCCGGCCAGCCGGAGGTGATGTCGTTCGACGCGAGCCACTCGATGGCGCCGCAGAACGGGTGACCGGCCGACACGTCGGTGAACATCCGGGGTGCTGCCGGGTCGCACGTCGGCATCGGGTCGGTGGAGTCCGTCCACTCCAGCCACCACCGGTAGATGAACGCGGCCATCGCCTCGCGGGTCACGTTCTGCCCGGGTCGGAAGGTGCCGTCCGGGTAGCCGGTCGAGATGCCGGTGTCGTCGAGCCACGCGATCGCCCCGCAGAACGGGTGACCGGTCGACACGTCGGTGAAGGGCTGCGCGGCCGACGGGTCGCAGGGCGGCAGGTACGGGTCGAGGTCCCAGAACCGGTAGAGGAACGCGGCCATCGCCTCCCGGGTCACCGGGGCTGTGGGCCGGAACGTCCCGTCGGGCCACCCCGTGACGACGCCCCACGAGACGAGGTCGAGGATCTCGTCGTCGAAGGGGTCACCGGGCACCACGTCGACGAAGGGGTCCTGCGCCACGACGATGTAGAGGTAGGCCTGCCCGGACCCGTTCGTGGCGTACCCGACGCCGGCCCAGCTGGCGGCCGTGCTGTACACGATCGACGGCGCGGCGTTCTCCACCTGGTCGACCAGCGCGCCCACGCCGGCACTGGCGGGCCCGGTGGCGTACAGCTCGCCGTGCACGACGAACGGGGCGGCGTCGTCCGCGGCCGTCGGCGACGGCCCGCTCGTACCCGCGGCAGCGGATGAGGTCGCCCACTGGGTCGCGTCGTAGTCCACCCAGTAGTGGGTGGTGAGCGGCGGCAAGCCCGCGTCGGTGCGGTAGTCGTTCAGTGCGGCCAGCGCGGCGGCGTTCTCGGCGGCGAGCGTCGGCGACAGGGCGCCGCCTCCGCGGGCCGTCTTGTCCTCCGGATCGCGCTCCCCGGGCGCACCCCCGGCGGAAGCCGACGTCGCGCCGACGAGCAGCGCGACCGTCGAACCGAGGACGAGCAGTGTTCGAACGGCCCTCATGGATCCTCCATCTCGGCAGCAGAGGGCGGCCACCCCGCCCTGGGCTTGGGGGGAGCGTAGCGGCCGCGCGCGGATCCGGCGCGGCGGTCGTCAGGTGACTTCCTCGAGGCGGGCGCGCGCTTCGTCGGCGGCCGCGCGGGCCGCCTCGAGCCGCTCGCCGGCCGCCTCCGCATCCGCGCGGGCCGCGGCCAGGTCCTGGGCCAACCGTGCCCGGTCCTCCTCTGCGGCCTCCACCTGCTGGCGGAGCCGCTCGAGCCGCGCCGCGCTGTCGGCATCGCGAGCGGCCAGCTCGTCGGCCGCTCGCCGGGCCTCCCGCATCTCGTCCTCGGCAGCCGCACGCTGCGCCTCTGCCCGTTCGTGCTCGGCTCGGGCGGCCGCCCGCGCCGCGGCGAGCTCCTCCTCCCGGCGGCGCTCCGCTGCGGCTCGCGCGTCCGCCCCGGAGTCCCGTGCCGTCGAGCGCCCGCCGCGCGGCGCCGCACTGCTCCGGGCTCCGCTCTCCCGCGGTCCGGTGTCGACACGGCCGGTCGGGATCGCGACCACGTCCGGCAGCGCGACGGCGCCCGCCACGTCGACGGGCTCGAGGCCGGTGCTCTCGAGCTCCCGGACGAGGAGGCCGGTGCGCACGGCAGCTGCGGCGGCGTCGTCCGCCATCACGGCGTGCAGCGTCGCCTCCACCTGACGGGCGACGGGCTCGCTGAGCCGCTGCCCCGCGCCCGCCGCGAGCCGCTCGACCTGGGCGCGCAGGGCGGCCACGAGGCGGTGCCGGGTCCGGTTCAGCTCACGCAGCTCGTCGCCGTCCAGCGCGTCCTGCGCCTCCCGCAGCGCGGCGCCCAGGGTGACGAGCTGGTCGAGCTCATCACCCTGGGCACGCGTCAGCAGGTTCACCGCCCACGCCGCCGTGGTGGGGCGGCGAAGGGTTCCGACGGCACGACCGAGATTGCGGTCGCCGGACTTGCGCAGCTCGGCCGCCCGCGCGTCGCGCGTCGGGACGAACTCGGCGAGCGGGAGCCCGTACAGCTCCTGGGCGACGTCGACGAGGCTCATCGCCCCATCGTCGCTGCTCAGCCCACGCGGATGAAGATGGGGCTGCTCTGCCACATCTCCCGGAACTGGACGGACTTCCCGGGGCGCGGGGAGTCGATCATCATGTTGCCGCCCGCGTAGATGCCGACGTGGCCGGGGCTCCAGACCAGGTCGCCAGGCTGAGCCTGGTCGCGAGGCACCTCGACGCCCGCGTACCGCTGGTCGGCGGAGGTCCGCGGCAGCGTGATGCCCAGCTGGGCGTACACGTACGACGTGAAGCCCGAGCAGTCGAACCCGTCCGGCGTCGTGCCGCCGTACACGTAGGGCACCCCGACGTACCGCGCCGCGATCTCGATGACCGAGCTGCCGACGGCAGAGGCCGGGATGGCACCGCCCGTGGGCGCGGGGGCGGCGGCGGGCCGGGAGGCTGCGCGGGACGCAGCGGGGGCACGCTCGACGACGACGGGCTTGGGCTTGGGGTTGGCGGTCACCGTGATGGCCGGGGCCTCGAAGGACCAGGCGGCCTCGGCGGGCACCTCGACCACGGGCGACGTCGCCAGGGCGGAGCGTGCGGGTGCGGTGAGGGCGGAGACGTCGATGTCCGACGCCGGGCTCCCCTGGGGCTGGGTGGGTGCGGCTGAGGCCGGCACCGTCATGGAGACGAGCAGACCGGACGACGCGAGCACGACGCCGTAGCGCCGGCCCATCCGGGTGAGACCCTCGCCGGCCGCCTGTGCGACGTCGTCCAAGGGGGTGAGCGCTCGCTCGGGTGCGCGATGGCGCGCGGACGTGTTCTTGGGCACGCGTGACCTCTCCGTCCGCCTGCGAGGTGAGCTGTCGGGTTCGGGTGGGAGAACACCCGGCCACGCTCCTCGCCGAGGACCGTGACTTCACCCCGAGGACGTCTCACGACGCCCGTGGTGGGTCCCCCGCTCCTGCCGTGCGATTGATGGGGGACCGGAGCAGCCGGCAGGACTCGGCGTACTGCCCCGGGCCTCGCCGGTTATTGACGAGGCGGACCCACGGTAACCCGGGAACCGGCGTCCGGCACAACCAGGCGCCGTGTCGTCCCGTCCCTTCCACGCCGAAGCGGGGCGGCGCGGCCCCCGCGCGGGCGGGCCTCAGGCCGTCGTCGCCCCGTCCCGCGGGATCTCCAGCGCGCGCAGCGCTCGCGGCACCGGGCACGCGCCCGGTCCCCCGGCGCGCAGGAAGTCGGCCAGCTCACCGGTCAGCTCGTCGCCGGCGAGCCGCTCGAGCCACACGGGTGCCGCGCCCGCGGCCCGCCGGTGCGCGGCCGGCCGCACGACGACGACGTCGCCGCGCTCGCACTCGTCGAGGCACTCGACCCGCGTCAGTCGCGTCACACCGGTCGACGCGAGCTCCTCGAGCCGTGCGAGCTGGCCGCCCGGGTGCGCGTCGGAGGCCCCGAGCGTCTCCCCGGCGCAGAGGCTGCACACCGTCAGACCGGGTCCTGTGCTGTCCGAGGGCTCGGGGGCGTCCGGCGCGGGTGTGGTCGTCATCAGGTCCACCGTAGGTGTCGGGACGTCGACGGGCTCATCGAGCCCCGCCGGCGTGAGCCTGCGCATCGTCGCCCTCGGCGACGTCCGCGTCGTCCTCGTCCTCGGCCTCGTCGTCATCCTCGACGAGCTCGCCCTCCCACGCCTCGCGCCCCTCGTGGACGGCGAACGCGGCGATCACGAAGCCGGCCACCGGGTCCAGCCACGCGGCGCCGGTGAGCTGGAACAGGGCGATGCCGGCCAGGGTGGAGAGACTGAGCAGGACGCAGATCCGCGTCTCGGCGGCGTCCGCCAGGATGAGGTTGTCCCCGAGCCGGAGGCCGACCCGCCGCTTGGCGCGCGCGAGCAGCGGCATCACGACGACCGACGCGAGCAGCACCCCGATGCCGACCGGCGAGGCCTCGGGCGTCTGGCCGCCGGCGAGCGCCCGGATGCCTGCCACGGTGACGTACGCAGCGAGGACGAAGAACGTGACGGCGACCGCGCGCAGCACCAGGCGCTCCCGGTCCTCGTCCGCCGTGCCCCGGCGCAGCCGGGCCGCGAGCCGCAGGCCCACGAGGACGGCTGCCACGGACTCGATGCCGGAGTCGATGCCGAAGCCGATCACGGAGACCAGTCCGGCGGCCAGCCCGGCGCCCACGGCGACCAGCCCTTCGGCGACGTTGTAGGCCACGGTGAGCTGCGCGAGCCGGAGCCCGCGCCGGGTCAGCGCCTCGGTCTCGGTCGCAGCCAGGGGCGGGGTGGTGATCACCCGGCGATGGTACGGGCCGACGCCGGTACAAACCCGGGTCGTGAGTCCTGCATCCGCGGGCGCGACGGCGATCCTCCGGTACGATCGCACCCAACGAGGGGAGTACTTCCCCGCACCGGCCCGGTCAGTACGGCGCACCCGCGACCTCGGGCGGTGGCCCTCCCACGGAGGGTGAAGGAGACCTCGGAGCCGACTCCTGGAGACTCCGTGCCACTGGCCTTCGCACCCACCGACGACACCGCGATCACGTCCGTCGCAGATCCGGCCCTCTGGGGCCTGACGATCGCGGGCGTCCTCGCGCTGCTGGTCGTCGACTTCCTCGTCACCCGCAAGCCCCACGAGGTCTCCATGAAGGAGGCCCTGGGCTGGAGCGCGTTCTACATCGCCCTCCCCCTGGGCTTCGGCGCCTGGATCTGGAGCCGGTTCGGTGGGCAGACGGGCGTCGAGTACCTCACCGGCTACCTCGTCGAGAAGTCGTTGTCGGTGGACAACCTGTTCGTCTTCATGCTCCTGCTGTCCGCGTTCGCGGTCCCGGCGGCACTGCAGCAGCGCGTGCTCCTCTTCGGCATCGCCGGCGCCCTGGTGCTGCGCGGCGTCTTCATCGCGCTCGGCGCGGCGGTCCTGGCCAGCTTCTCGTGGGCGTTCCTCCTGTTCGGCGCGATCCTCCTCGTCACCGCGGTCAAGATCCTGCGGGACCAGCTCCGGGGCGCAAGTCACGACATGGACGTGTCGACCATGCGGTCCGTGCGCCTCCTCCGACGCTTCATGCCCGTCACGGACGACTACCGCGGTCCGCGCCTGAGCGTCCGCGAGGGTGGGCGCCGCATGCTCACCCCGCTCGCCGTCGTCGTCGCCGCCGTGTTCGCCACCGACGTCGTCTTCGCCGTCGACTCCGTCCCTGCGGTGTACGGCATCACCGGCGACCCGTACCTGGTGTTCGCGACCAACGCCTTCGCCCTGCTCGGGCTCCGCGCCCTGTACTTCGTGCTGCAGGGTGCGCTCAGCAAGCTGGTTCACCTCGGCTACGGCCTGGCGGCGATCCTCGGCTTCATCGGCGTCAAGCTGGTGCTGCACTGGGCGCACGGCGAGTGGGCGGGGGTCCCGACGATCCCGACGCTCGGCTCGCTCGGCGTCATCGTCGCGATCCTCGGCGTGGTGACCGCCACCAGCCTGGTCGCGACGCGCGGCACGGCCGGTGACGCCGCCGGGTCCGCCCACCTCGCCGAGCTCGGGCACCGCGAGGAGCCGAGCGACCACGACGGCGACGCACGGCGTGCCGGTGCCGCCCCCGACGGAGCGGGCCGCGCCCGGGGGTGAGGCTCAGCCCTCGGCCAGGTCGACGCGTTCCAGAGGCTTGTTCGCGGGTCCTTGGAGCACCGAGCCGTCGATCGCGAAGCGCGACCCGTGGCACGGGCACTCCCAGGCCCGCTCGGCGTCGTTGAAGTCGACGACGCAGCCCAGGTGCGTGCACGTCGCCGACACGGCGTGCAGCTGCCCAGCCTCGTCCCGGAAGACTGCGCAGCGGTCGCCTTCGACCTTGAGCACGGCACCGCTGCCCGGCGCGAGGTCCGCCAGGTCCGGCCCGGACCCGATGCGGCCCCCGACGAAGTGCTTCGCGACCTTGCCCTGCAGCTTCGCCATCGGTCCAGCGTCACGCGCGTGCAGACGCCTGGGGTCGTAGAGCTCCCGCCACGGGAGGTCCTCGCCGGCGATCGTGGACGCGAGGAGCTCGCCGGCCATCACGCCGTTGCTCATCCCCCACCCCCCGAACCCGGTCGCGACGTAGACGTGCCGGGCGCCGGGGTGGAACGCGCCGACGAACGGGATCTGGTCCGTGGTGGTGATGTCCTGCGTCGCCCAGCGGTACGTGAGCTCGACGCGCGGGAACCGCTCCCGCGCCCAGCCCGCCAGGCGCTCGAACCGTTCGGTGACGCCCCCGGATCCCGGCGTGAAGTGCTCGCCGGTGACGATGAGCAGGCGGGTTCCGTCGTCCTGCGGCGCCGTGCGGACGGAGCGCGAGGCGCCCTCGGGAGTGATGTAGGTCCCGCGCGGGTCGTCCTCCGCCGGGATCGGCCCGGCGACGACGAGGTCGCGCGTCGCCTCGAGCCGGGTGAACAGCAGCGCGCGGTCGAACACCGGGTAGTGCGTCGTGATCACCACGTCCCGTGCCGTGACGACCGCACCCTCCTCCGTCGTGACCCGGCACGGCTCTCCCTCGTCCAGGTCCACGGCACGGGTGCCCTCGAAGATGAGGCCACCGAGGGCCACCAGGTCCTCAGCGAGGGCCAAGAGGTACTTGCGGGGGTGGAACTGCGCCTGGTTCTCCACTCGTACGGCCCCAGCGACGGGGTAGGGCAGCTCGGTGGTGGTCACGAACGACGCGGCCAGGCCGGCCGCCGCCGCGGCCTCGGCCTCCTTGCGCACGTCGTCCAGCCGGTCCGCGGACTCCACGTAGGTGAAGCCCGGCACCGTCTCCAGCTCGCAGTCCACCCGGAGCGTCGCCGCGACCTCGGCGACCCGTTCGACGGCCCGCTGCTGGGATCGCGCGTAGAGCGCGGCGGCCTCCGGTCCGGCCCCGTCGGTGATCGACGAGTACAGCAGCGTGTGCAGCGCGGACAGCTTCGCCGTGGTGTGGCCCGTGACGCTCGCGGCGATCCGCCCGGCCTCCACCACCGCGACCGTCCTGCCGCGCCGGGCGGCCTCCCACGCCGTGCACAGACCGGCGATACCCGCCCCGATGACGACGACGTCGACCTCGACGTCGCTCGCCAGCGGCGGGTACGCCGGGGCGGGGGTGGTGCTCATCCAGTACGACGACTCGGTCCCGGGCAGCATCCCTCATGCTCTGCCGGTCCGATCATCGCCGCAACGCGAGCTGCCGGCCCCCGTGCGCGGGTGAACGTCGGACGCGACGACCGATGAGGGACAAATGTCCAGGGATCCGGCCGCCGCGCCCTGGAACCATCGAGGGGCAGCGCAGTGCTGCGAACCAGACCACATCTGATTCACGGGAGTGTCCGGTGGAGAAGAGACTCGGTGTGGTGTCGATCATCGTGGAACGGCCGACGGCCTCGGTCGATGGCGTCAATGAGCTGCTCACGCAGTTCGGCGACGAGATCATCGGGCGGTTCGGGCTCCCGTACGCACAACGGGGCGTGAACATCATCACCCTCGTCGTCGACACCTCCGTGGAGCGCGTCAGCGCACTCACGGGCAAGCTGGGCAAGCTCCCAGGCGTTCAGGTGCGGTCTCTCATGTCCAGGACCGCCGCGCCAGGAGACCCCCTTGTCCCTCCCCCTGATCTCTGAGCCCAGCCTCAGCGTCGCCGCGACCGGCACCCCCCGGCAGCTCATCGACCGCCTGTCGGTCGACGGCCGGCTGTCGCTCGACGAGTTCGAGGCGCTCCTGGTGCGCGCCGACGACGACGACCGTGAGTACGCCCGCGCCGCTGCGGTCGAGGTGGCGCACCGGCACTTCGGCAACCGCGTCTTCGTCCGCGGCCTCATCGAGTTCTCCAACCACTGCCGGCAGGACTGCCTCTACTGCGGCATCCGGAAGAGCAACCGGGACGCCGAGCGGTACCGCTTCAGCGCAGAGGACATCCTCGACTGCTGCGCCGTCGGATACGAGCTCGGGTACCGGACGTTCGTGCTGCAGAGCGGCGAGGACGCCCGGTTCACGACGGACGTGATGACGGACATCATCCGGCGCATCCGTGCGGGCTACCCGGACTGCGCGATCACCCTCTCCATCGGGGAGCGCAGCCGCGATGCCTACCAGCAGTTCTACGACGCCGGCGCGAACCGCTTCCTGCTGCGTCACGAGACCGCGACCGCCGACCACTACGCGCAGCTGCACCCCGAGGGCCAGGCCCTCGCAACGCGGCTGCGCTGCCTGGCCGACCTCAAGGAGATCGGCTTCCAGACGGGCGCGGGGTTCATGGTCGGTTCGCCGTTCCAGACGCCCCGGCACCTCGCCCGGGACCTCGTGTTCCTCTCGGAGCTGCAGCCGCACATGGTGGGCATCGGGCCGTTCCTGCCGCACCGCTCGACCCCGTTCCACGACCGCGCTCCTGGCTCGGTCGACCTGACGCTCTTCATCCTGAGCCTGGTCCGCCTGATGCTGCCGACCGTGCTCCTGCCCGCGACGACGGCGCTGGGCACCGCTCGGGCCGGAGCGCGGGAGCAGGGCATCCTGTCGGGCGCCAACGTCATCATGCTCAACCTCGGCCCCGAGGACCTGCGCCCCAAGTACCTGCTGTACGACAACAAGCCGGTCAGTGGCGAGGTCGCGGCGAACACCGCGACGACACGCGCCACGCTCGCGCGGATCGGCTACGACATCGTCGTCGACCGCGGCGACCACCCGAGCGAGGTGCGGTGAGCCTCCTCGACACGCCCCGCGCCAACCGCCTGCACATCGGCGTCTACGGGAAGCGGAACACGGGCAAGTCGTCGCTCGTCAACGCGATGACCGGCCAGTCGGTCGCGGTCGTCTCCGAGTTCGCGGGCACGACGACGGACCCGGTCTACAAGGCGATGGAGCTCTATCCCATCGGGCCCGTGGTCTTCATCGACACGGCCGGCGTGGACGACGAGGGCGCCCTCGGCGAGCTCCGGGTCGACCGCACTCGCGACGCCACGAGAAAGACCGACGTCGCACTGGTGGTCTTCACCGGACCGCCGGACATCGAGACGGAGTGGGTCGCCGACCTCCTCCGGCGGGGCATCCCCGTGATCGGCGTGGTGAACAAGGCGGACACGCTCGACGACGCCGACACCCTCCGCACAGAGGTGGCGCGCCGCTTCGGGATCCGCACGGTCGCCGTCAGCGCCCTCACTGGCGAGAACGTCGCGGCCATCCGTGAGGCGATCATCACGGAGCTGCCCGACGACGAGCCGGCGAGCATCACCGGACCGCTCGCAGCCCCCGGCGACCTCGTGCTGCTCGTCATGCCGCAGGACATCCAGGCACCCAAGGGCCGGCTGATCCTTCCCCAGGTCCAGACGCTGCGCGACCTGCTGGACAAGAAGTGCCTCGTCATGAGCTGCACGACGGACAAGCTGGACGACACGCTCGCCGCACTGAACCGGCCGCCGAAGCTCATCATCACGGACTCGCAGGTGTTCCCCGTCGTCCAC